>Ga0070734_10004594_pt1 | contig 12936 bp, 11 predicted proteins | sample Coa_R1_8_FD_66444 | JGI IMG/M metagenome (GOLD analysis project Ga0070734, IMG submission 66444) | Surface soil microbial communities from Centralia Pennsylvania, which are recovering from an underground coalmine fire - Coalmine... | ecosystem: Environmental > Terrestrial > Soil > Unclassified ...
AAAAATGGCGAAGTAGAGTATCTGTTTTGGGTTGGCTGCGCAGGTGCTACCGATGACCGCGCCAAAAAAATTCAGCAAGCGCTGGTGCGCATATTGAAGAAGGCCAACGTGGATTTTGCTATTTTGGGTTGCGAAGAGAAATGCACTGGCGATCCCGCGCGGCGCATGGGCAATGAATATCTCTTCGACATGCTGGCCAAGGAGAATATCGCGACGTTATCTAAGTATAAATTCAAGAAGATTTTTACTAGCTGCCCGCACTGCTTCAATTCGCTGCAGAATGAGTATAAGGATTTCGGCACCAATTATACCGTGCAGCATCATTCTGAGTTAATTAATGAACTGATTAAGGACAATCGCTTGCCCTTGTCGGTGAAGGACTCGCTGACATCGGTAACGTTTCACGACCCATGTTATCTTGGTCGTTACAATGGTGCCTATGATGCCCCACGAGAAGTCATAGCTCACGCGGTTGATGGCCCCATACGCGAAATGAGCATGAATAAGCGCAAGAGTTTTTGCTGTGGAGCTGGTGGTGGCCGTATGTTTATGGAAGAGCATAGCGGCAAGCGCATCAATCACGAACGAACGGATCAGGCACTCGCCACTGGCGCAAGCACCATTGCTACCGGCTGCCCGTTTTGCATGACCATGTTGAGCGATGGTATTAAAGATCGAGGAAGAGAAGACATCGCGGTTAAAGACATAGCGGAACTGATCGCAGACCAATTATGAGGGTGCCCATGAGCAATGAAAAGGTTGATTTAGCCAAAGAAAACTGCGTGCCGTGCCAAGGTGGCGTGCCACCCATGGCCATTAGCGAAGCTCAAAAGGTGTTAGCCAATCTCCATGCGGGCTGGGCCATCAACTCCATGGGCCATCTGGAAAGAGTTTTTTTGGTGCGCAATTTCGCTGATGCTTTGAGTTTGGCCGTCACCCTTGGCGCAGTGGCGGAGAACGCCGGCCATCATCCTGATCTATTGGTTTCGTACGGTAAATTGCGAGCTGAGATCTGGACCCATAAAATTGGGGGTCTCTCCCGATCCGATTTTGTGTTGGCCGCCAAATTCGATGAAGTTGTGCCTACTCGCGATGACCAACATGTTTAAACAAATTGTGGCTATCGACGTGGCGGAAAGAATCCCACAATTTATGGCCAGAATAGAGAGCTTCACTAAGACGTCTGCTTTTTGTGCCGTCGATGCCAATGAAGTACTTTGTCAAGGAATCGATCTAAATTCGATAGATTGCATTTTGGTGTCAATATATCAGCCATTGAGTATTGAGTTTTTAATGCGCTGCTCGAATTTACGCTGTATATCGATATTGGGAACTTCCACCCAGTTATTGCCGATGGATTATTGTCGAGGGCGGGGCATTACGGTGCTGTCGGTCACGGAATATTGCGATATCGAGACGGCTGAATGGGTGATGTTAGAGGTCATTAAATCACTGCGCACTCAAAGTCCGTCGCAAAGTGTATTTGGGAAGACTCTCGGTATTATCGGCATGGGCGCTGTTGGCAAGCGTCTGCTTAGTCTCGCTCACGCATTTGGTATGTCGGTCTATTGCAATTCCAAAAGCACACCCATTCTCGATGATCGAGCGATCAAGGCCACCAAAGAGGAGATCTTTTCCGTCTGTGATGTGGTATCGTTTCATACCCCTCCTCATTGCCCGTGGCTCACCAAAGAAATGCTGACCAATGCTAAGCAAAATATCGTTTTGATCGATACCTGCATGGGACGATTGTCCTTGGGCAATGAACTAGAGGATTTTCTAGCGCAACGTTCAGACGTAAAAATAATCATGGATCGGATAGCTGGTGCCAGCTATCAAAATCTGCGCGAAAGAGCTCACATCGCAGACGAGGCCGCTTTCTTAACCATGGACTCTGAAAATAGACTATGGGATAAGTTCTTCGCCAATCTAGAAAGCACTCTCGCGACTGGGTAAATCGGAGACTATCCATACCACCATGTCATCTCGCGGCGAAGTCCGCGGGATGACATAGCGGTCGCTTTGCGTAAAACTTGAGTCTCCTACGTAGCGTTTGTTAGCATCTTTCTATCTGTCAAAGACGAGAAGGTTGCTATGTTTAATAAAGCTCTGCCATTAAAGTTGGCCTATTTTTGCTTGGGCGTATTGTTTATTCATGGAGTATCGGCCATCGCAGCGGGCGTTTGCCAGCCACCAGCATCTGGCTGTGCTTCGGCAGGTAGAGATGGCGATCTTACGGTGGTTGCCACGGGTAGCGTGGTGAATACCTATTATCCAGGTGTTAGCGCCACTGGTGCCGTTATCATGGTGGGAAGCCCCAGTGGTAGTCCGCAGGGTATCGCGAGCGGCGATCTTTTGCTGGTGATCCAGATGCAAGATGGCACGCCTAATGCGGCCGGCTTCTATGAGTACGCAAAGGCGAACAGTGCACTCCCGGCAGGCTTTGGTGGCACCATAATATTGGCGAGCCCCCTAGTTAATACCTACAACACCAACGTGGCCAATAACCAGACTTTTCAAGTAGTTCGTATCCCGCAAAATGATAACCTAACCATAGCTGCCACTGGCTCACTTCAATCAAGCCCTTGGAATGGGTCAAGTGGCGGCATTGTTGCGCTCGATATCGCAGAGACCTTTACGCTCGATGGCCTAGTGGATGTTTCAACGCAGGGATTTCAAGGTTCTACTGTCAACCATAGTCAGGGGGAAGGCGCTCAAGGGCCGGGGGTGGTGTCCATTCTCGGCAACATTAATGCCGGTGGTGGTGCTAACGCTCCGAATGGTGCAGGCGGCGGTGGCGGTGCCAATGGCGGCAATGGCGGTCGCGGTGGCGAAACTGCGAATACCGGCATATCGGCCGGAGATGGTGGTATTTCGTTTTCGGCGGATTGTGGGAAGATCGTCTTAGGCGGTGGCGGTGGCATCAGCAGCGGAGGGCCAGCTCAATTGGCCCGAGGCACTAATGGGGGCGGAGTCATACTTATACGCGCTAATACGGTTGCTGGAAGCGGCAGTCTTTTTGCCAATGGGGAATCTACTGGCGTACCCGATCCCATGGGCGGTGGAGGCGGCGGAGGCGCCGGTGGCTCGATTGTGATCGCGAGCAATAGCGCATTGCCAGCTATCACCATTGGGGCCAATGGTGGCAACGGTACGACTGCGGAGGCTGGTTTGGGCGATGGCGGCGGCGGCAGCGGCGGCTATATTTTTGTCAGCGCCGGCAGTGCGATTACCAGTGTTTCCCCCGGGCTTGCTGGCACATCTGGATCTAACGCCGTTAATGGCGATCCTGGTCAGGTTGGTACAAGCTCGCTCTCTTGTGCCCCTGGAATCTGCGCTGGCGCCAATTGTCCGCTTTGCGCAATCACCCTCATTGCTCGAACGACGCCATCTTGTGGTTGTTGCCATAAGGGCAAAATAATCGTCACCGACGTTTCCGGTGGCAGTGGCAGCTATCTCTTTTCGCTTGACGGCGGCACCCCACAGTCAAGCCCCGTGTTTAGGCATCTCGGCCCCGGTGTCTATCAAATTACCGTAACCGACCAAAGCGGCTGCACAGCCACTATCACTGTGGTGGTAAGCCGCTTTCGGTGAAGGCAAACGCCTTAAAATTTGAGTCTCCTACGTGGCGTTTGCTAGCATCTTTCTATCTGTCAAAGACGAGAAGGTTGCTATGTTTAAGAAAGCTCTACCATTGAAGATGGCCTGTTTTTGCTTGGGCGTATTGCTTAGTCATGCGATGTCGGCCATCGCCTCGGGCATTTGCCTTCCACCAGCATCTGGCTGTGCTTCGGCCGGTAGAGATGGCAATCTTACGGTGGTGGCAGCAAGTGCCGTGGTGAACACCTATTATCCCGGCATCAGTGCTACTGGCTCCGCTATTATGGTGGGGAGCCCCACTGGTAGTCCGCAGGGAATTACAAGCGGCGATCTTTTGCTTGTGATCCAGATGCAAGACGGCACGCCTAATGCGGCAGGATTCTATGAGTACGCGCAAGCGAGCAGCGCACTGCCAGCAGGCTTTGGGGGCACCGTAACATTGGCGAGTCCGCTAGTTAATACCTACAGCACCAATGTGGCTAACAATCAGACATTTCAAGTGGTTCGCGTCCCGCAAAATGACAACCTAACCATAGCTGGTACTGGGTCCATTCAATCAAGCCCTTGGAACGGGTCAAGTGGCGGCATCGTTGCGCTTGACGTTGCAGAGATCTTTACACTCGATGGCGTTGTGGATGTTTCAACGCAGGGATTTTTAGGGGCTACGGTCACATTGACTCAAGGTGAAGGTGCACAAGGTCCTGGCGTATTTTCACTCACTGGTCTTAGCAACGTAAATGCCGGTGGCGCCTCTTACGCTCCTAATGGGGGTGGCGGCGGCGGCGGCGCCAATGGCGGTAATGGCGGTCGCGGTGGGTTGACTGCGGATACTGGCAACGGTCCAGGGTACGGGGGGCTCTTATTTTCTGCTCTATGCTCTCAGGTAGTCTTAGGTGGTGGGGGCGGCATCAGTAGCGCTGGACCCGCTCTAAATGCTCGGGGCACTAATGGTGGAGGACTCATACTTATTCGTGCCGATACAGTTGCTGGAAGCGGAAGCTTGCTCGCCAATGGGGAATCTATCGCCATACCCGATCCCATAGGAGGAGGCGGGGGCGGAGGAGCTGGCGGCTCAATTGTTATTGCCAGCAATAATGCGCTGCCAGCTATCGCAATACAGGCGAATGGTGGAAACGGCACTTCCACCACAAGCCTTGGTCGAGCCGGTGGTGGAGGTGGCGGTGGTGGATGGATTTTTATAAGCGCTGGTAGTGCCATCACAAGCGTTTCACCTGGAATCGCTGGCTCATCGATACAGTCACAAGACGTGGTGGATGGCGATCCAGGCCAGGTTGGTACGAGCTCGCTCTCTTGCGCGCCGGGAATCTGTGCTGGCGCCAATTGTCCGCTCTGCGCAATCACTTTCACGGCTCAAACAACGCCATCTTGCGGCTGTTGCCATAAGGGCAAAATAATTATCACCAACGTTACCGGAGGCAGTGGCGGCTATCTCTTTTCGCTTAATGGAGGCACCCCACAGTCAAGCCACGTGTTTAGACACCTCAGCCCCGGCACCTATCAAGTTACCGTGACCGACTCGAGCGGCTGCTCAGCGACCATAACCGTGGTAGTAAGCCGCTTTCGATAGCCTTTTCCCTCACCCTTAATCCCTCTCCCATAGGGAGAGGGAAAAACCTGCTTATATCCGTCGCCATTTAACAGCGCTGTAGCTAGGACATCGGGACTAAATAATACTGATTGGCGGTTGAGGTCTTTATATTGTGATGGGAGCTCATATGAAGACAAAACTGCTGTTATTTACATTTTTGTTATTAGGATCATTTACTATCCGAGCAATGGGCGACGCCGAGAGATGGGAGGAAGACAAGAAACTCAAGTTACCTGCGCAAACCATGTTCACCGCTGGCCAGCAAATTTTACCCCACCTAAGCAAAAACATGCACATCGTTTCTCGAGTATCTTTTAATTACGAAGGGAGTTTCAAAGCCGAAGGAAGAATTCTCGTTGACGATAAAGAATCTGGTACGTCCTTCGAGTTAATTATTACGGAGCTTCCAATCGCTAAATCAGCCCCAAATGAAGTGAAGTATGAAGCCACCTATCGTGTCATCCCGCCAGGATCAGCGCAATAGAATACAAAGGACCGTCATACCGCGGCGTAGTCCGCGGTATCCAGGAATCAGCTCCTACGCTGGACCCCGGCCTTCGCCGGGGAGACGTGGGCCACGATGAGGTCGCGGGCGCGTTTAGCCATGGGGCCCATGCGGCCGCCATTAATGGCCTGTTGGTCGATGTGAGTTACGGGAAGGGCTTCTTTTATGGTGCTGGTGATGAATACTTCGTCGGCAGCAAAGAGTTCGGGCTTTTTGATCGGCCGTTCTATCACGTGATGGCCATGAGCCGCTAACGCCTGGATCAGATATTTGCGACGTGTGCCCGGCAGGATATTCATGGACAATGGCGGTGTCATGGTTATCTGGTCTTTTACAATAAAGACATTGGAAGTGCTGCCCTCCGTCACATAATCATCTTTGATCAAGATGGCCTCCTGTGCACCCACTTGATGGGCACTACTTTGCGCCAAACAATTGGGCAGGAGGTTAACCGATTTAATATGGCAGCATCCCCAGCGCAAGTCGTCGTGGGTGATTGCTCGTATGCCTTGGCGAGCTTCTGCTTCACTCGGATGTTCTAGAAACGGTTGAGTGTAGATTAGTACGTTGGGCTCTAACTCCTGCTTGAAGAAGCTATGCATACGATGGCTACCGCCGCGGGAGGCCTGCACGTAAACCATGCCTTCATCCACCTTGTTCTTAGCGATATTCTGAAGCAGGTCTTCCTCAATGCCGCTTAAGCACTTGATACCGAGGTGGGTAAGGCTAGCCGTAAGCCTCTCTAGATGCATAGCGAGTAATGCAGGCTGGCCATTATAAACTCGCAACACTTCATAAACCGCATCGCCAAAAAAATAGGCGCGATCCAAGACTGAGATCTTAAGCTCATTTAGCGGGGTGATACTCTTATTAAAGGTAGCGTAGATGGTCTGCATATGCTCATGGGTTGCCCAGGTGCTTTTTCAGATAGACGGCCTGGCCGATCGCAAACAAAAAAGTCAGGCCAAATAGTCCGAAGAGCTTGAAATTAACCCAAAAGTCGGTGCTAAATCGATAGGCGACAAAAAGATTAAGGGCCCCCGACAGCACGAAAAAAATCACCCAAGATAAGTTCAGTCGCGTCCACACGTGTTTGGGGGCGTGAATTTTGGCCGCTGACATGATCCGTTCTGTCAAATTTTTCTTGCCGATAAACTGGCTTATTAAAAACGCAAGGCCAAAGCTCCAATTTAATACTGTGGGTTTCCACTTGATGAAGATTTCATTGCGAAATAAAAGAGTGATGCCGCCAAAAATGACCACCAAAATAAACGACACCCACTGCATGTTGGTGATGGTCTTTTTTTGCACGCGATGGACTACCAGCCCCAAACCCATGAGAACCATCAACACGATCACGGCTACGTAAATATCGTGGGTTTTGTACGCAATGAAGAACCCCACCAAGGGGATTAACTCAAATAATTGTGACATCTTTAATAGACCTTCTCTTAAGACTGGAATTGAGTGGGCAATTTCTTTGTCTCCCCGCGGCGTAGTCCGCGGGGTCCAGCGAAGTGCCATTTCAGTGGATCCCGCGGACTACGCCGCGGGATGACACCGTGCGGTGACAGTCTCTTTTTTTAAGCGCTCAACAGGATATTCGTCTTCTTCCTAGGCGGCAATGGGCGGGGGCAAGAAATTGAGCCGCTATTGGAGGCTGAAATATATAGATTTATGCGATGCTATGGTCGCTTGATTAAAGCTGTATTCCAAGGCATTTTCGTTGCCCAGTTGGACACCTACAGTGGCTGAGGCGCCAAAATTATAGGCAGGATTTTCAAAATCAGTATCTAAATAATTAAAGGCAAAATCGGAACTATTTTCAAAAAAAACTGCTTGAAATGTGCCAGGATTGGTGGTGCGAAAATGCGTAACTTTCCACCATTCAATAACGAGCTGGCGGTTAGGCTCAGCCCCGACCACTGCCACATAGACATTTGAATCATTGCCAATGGTTTTTAGATCATCCCAGTAGGGTGCCACCAGATTGCTTGCGGCGGCGGTTGGAAACATCTGATTTAGAGCTCCAGGCTGAGTGCGGTCAGTAAAACTGATGGTGCCATTTGAGCTGATATAGATGTCGGTAAAACCGCGTGAGTCTCCGCCAAAAAAAATCGGAAATGGTACTGTAATCCAGTGCATGGTGTCGTCCCCGGCGCCCAGCCGTTGTCCACCAATGGAAACGTATTGAAATGGAATTTGGTCATGGGCAGTATAGCCAAGCAGATCGGTGCTCTCTAACACTCTTATATCCACCACGTCCGTATCGGAAAATCTGAGTTGATAGCTGCCTGCCATGGTCGGAGTCCAGTTAAGGCTAAAGATGCCATCACCGGCTATAACATCGCCATTTTGGCCGTCATCATTTAATACAATGCTGAGGTCTCCATTTTGATAGACGGTCAATGGGCCCCCGCTAGACTCACAGTTAATGTTAATCGCTGAAAGAAACAGGCTTTTGCCGACATTAAGCGAATAGTTGGAATTGGAAGGCTGTTTTCGAGCCGATAGAATTTGATTGCTACATGTTAGCGATCCGACGCCGTTTTGATCAGCACCTCTTAGTCTGCGCCCCGAAATCGTGGTATTGGCTGCCGCTGCAATTTTCTGCCCACCGGCCATAACTAGATTTTTAATGCCGATATAATTCAAATCTTGAAATTGCGCGGCAATGATGGCCACCGCTCCGGTAACATGAGGAGTTGCCATTGAAGTTCCGCTGAGTTCGCCATATTTTCCATTTAGAATGGTACTAAGTATCTTCACGCCTGGTGCTGCTATGTGCACCGATTTTTTGCCATAGTTAGAAAATGTTGCCAAACGATCGTTGTTGTCGGTTGCGGCCACGGAGATGACGTTGGCTACGCCGTAATTGGCCGGAAAGGTGCTGCTTGAGTCATTGTTGCCACTGTCATTGCCAGCTGCTGCAATAAATAAAATCCCTAAACGCTCATGAGCTTGTATTGCTTCGAGCATCGCCTGAGAGCTGCCCCCACCGCCCCAGGAATTGTTAGTGGCAATAATATTCACCGGGCTATTGGCGCGCGATTTAAGAGCCGCAAAATATTCCATGCATTGGAGCGCATCGCTGATGCTGCCGGTGCCATTGCTGGATAGAAATTTGCAAGCGGTAATTTGGACAGACTGGGCGACTCCCACCACGCCTAAGCGATTATTTCCCTTGGCCCCAATCGTACCTGATACGTGTGTGCCGTGTACATTGTCATCCATGGGGTCGCCACTATTCTTAATGGCGTTGATGCCGTGCACGTCATCGACATAGCCGTTGTAGTCATCATCGACGCCATTGCCAGGAATTTCTAATGGGTTTTTCCACACGTTTTCTGCTAAGTCCGGGTGGTTGTAATCAATGCCGGTATCGATAATGCCAATTACTATATCATTGCTGCCCTTTTGCATGCTCCACATCAACTCAGCATTGATGTCGGCATCAGCTTTCCCACCCATTTGACCGGTATTTTCGAGCGCCCATTGCCTGCCATATTCCGGATCGTTTTGGCCAGCGCTATCGGTCTTGGCCACGCGATAGATGTAGTCTGGCTCGGCATAAATGACGAAGGATTTGACAGACAGTGCTTTTATCATGTCCATGACATCGATGTTAGGGTCAAATTTATAGATACCTAAGCCTTCTATTAGCGAGAAACTCCGAACGTGTTGAGCGCCAACGGCCTTTTCTATAGCCGTTTTGGAAAAACTGGGATCGATGCGTACCAATATTTGCCCTTTTACATAGGGAGCCAAAGTCTGTGATATTGGCTTTGGTTTGTCGGGAGCAAGCGTGAAAGATGGAGAAGAGAATACTAACAAAATACAAGGGTAGACAAACGGGGAATGCATTGGACCTCCACAAAATAAGAGGCCGGATGGCTTCTCTTTTTGCGCCTGCAGTCTCTTAAGCGGTCACGCAATAATTCTGCTATGCTCAATAAGTTGTATAATAAAAAGTGCGTTTTCAGCAAAAAAATAGTTGATAGGCTGCGTCTGCTACCAACGATGATAGGCGGGATGGCCGGGTTTCACCGCCACAAATAAGCCCTCGCAGGTTGCGGTGGGCTGGCCCTGCGCCGTAAGTTCGGCGACGATTTCGGCTTTTCTTTCCGTGACCAATTTTGGTCGGGCGATTATGGTAAGGATGGTATCCATAGGCGTTGGAGCCAAGAGCGAGACAGCATAGCGCGCTGTTACCGTGCACGGAGGGGAGTTTTGCCCTGTCTTCATCATTATGAAGTAGGCTGCACACCAGTTGCTGTGACAATCGAGCAAAACTCCACAGATGCCACCACTGAGTACATTATCGAAGGCTTGGTGATGCACCTTAGGAATAAAGCGTGCCACCACTTCATCGCCCTCCACCATGCTTTTTATTTGAAGCCCCTGGGAATTGGCGGGCCCACAACCGAAGCATTGATTGTTGGGCGCGAACGCATCTTGCAGTGACTTCATATGGCTCTCCTCCACTTTCCTTTTAGGCTGCGCACTTCATGTCGTGGCCACAGCATTGGGGCGATTTGATCATGCCATGGCATTTGGGACATTGTGCTACTTGGATCGACTTTTTGCCTTTGTCGATGCTTTGGTCGAGCATTTCTGCGTTACACTTGGCACAAATTAGCGGTTTAACAGCCATGTTGCATTGCTCGCATGTATAATTTTTCATTATGACCTCCAGGTTAGTGGTTATTACATTGGGCGGCGACTTTGGCGTGCAGTTCTTTGCTTATATGGCCGCATTTAACGAGCGCTTCGCTCAATTGATAGACGGGCGTTGTGTCGCTTAAGTTAACGATGGCTTGCTCAACGATAATTTTTCCTGCTTTGGCGTAATTGTTAAAAACCGAACGTGTCGACAGAAAAATACTATTATCGCGCATTATCCACTCCATCAGGTTATAGGACTTCTTTTCATAGATATATTTAAAGTAAGCCCCCGGCTCCTTGCCCCTATATTCCTGTCTTTCTGCTGATGGCTTGGTTGCCAATGTGGCCGTAAGCTCAGGCAATTTCTTGAGAACCGTTTCCAACACCTTCAGCTGCCCCCTATCCACCGCACGCGCCAGGACATTACAATATTCACTATGAATTGGCCAACCCGTACCTGCGATCGTCTCGTCCCTTAGATAGGTGGGAGTGCGCAATTTTGGATCGATAAAGAGCTTTATTAGCTTATCTTTACTTAACTCTCCGCGGCCGACGTCGAGCACGATCTTGAGCAGGTGGTTGGCAAACTGCTGTTCAATCATATTTGGCCGCGAGCATTCGCTTAACACCCAGGCCATGTCTTCGGGTGAGAATTGATCTTGGTTGAACCCATAAAGAATCAAGGTAGGCCATGTCTCAAGCTTGTTTTTGATAACAAGATGCGCAATAAGAGGCTTTTTGGCATCGTTTTTTTGCTCTTGAGTGGCTCGATTAAATGCTCCGATAACGTCAGCCGGTGGCGCATAGATGGTCTGCCCAGACAACAGCTCTGGCCATTGCTCGCTCGCCAATGCCTGAAGATGAGTCCCTGCTAAAATGCCGGCGAAAAACACCCAGTTGATGAATCGTCTTTTGACCATGGCTGCTCCCAAATAAGATCGTCGCCAAAAGCGGCGCCCACCAGCAACAATCGGTCAGAGCATTGTATTTCCAAGTCAAAAACTGTGTCATCCCGCGGCGGAGTCCGCGAGGGCCAGCGAACAATTCTAGTTGATGTTATTGGCACTGACCATGATTTCATCGCTATAGGTAGCGATGTTACCTGTTTGTGGGCTATTGATACTGATATTGGTCCAGCCAGGGGCTTGTTGATTAGATGTAAGAGTGATTTGTGCGCTATCGGCAGGACCGCCCTTTTGATCGAGGTCAATTACTGCGGGCGTAACCGTCACGTTGGGATTATCGGTAGTTAGATGATAACGACCACCGCGGCCACCGACATTTTTAACGGTAAACAAACCGAAGGCCCCAGTAGGTGTTTTTATAAGACCAATAAAAAAGCTGTCTGAGTCTATTAGTGCTACTGATGGAAGTCCATTGATCGACGCGTTCTTGGCGGCCGCAACCGCCGCATGAGCATCCACACGACCAGGAGTGCAAACTTGGACGCCATTTTTGCAACAGTCCTGAAGACAAGCGGCTCGTCCTACGCAGTAGGCATCGCAATCCATCGGCACCGCAGTAGACTGAATGAAATAGATGGCAGTTTTCCAGTTTATGTCTGGGTAGACCGATTTCATGAGAGAAACGACGCCAGCCAGGATGGGGCTTGCGAGGGACGTGCCGCTCGCAAAGGCGACTCCTGTTTCGGTCGCTACTGCGACATCATCTCCAGGCAACATGGCGTCAACGGTATTTCCCCAATTGCTAAACCATGCTGAAACGCCGGTTTTAGTTGTTGCGCCAGCGGAGACGATCCCGCTCAAAGAGTGAGGAAAGATTCTATCGGCGTTTTTGCTATCATTACCCGCTCCAGCAACGACCAAGGTGCCTTTCTGGTTTGCAACTTGGCTGTGTTGCAAAAGAAACGCATGAAGCAAATCCCTGCTCTTTGGTTCCGTATCGATTACAAGCGACATATTGATAACATCAACCGGTGTGGTGATGGGGCCTGGGCAATTAATAGTCCTTTTATCTCTACAGTCAAATTCCTTAATCGCCCAGGAAAATAAAAATCCGAAAGCATGTCCTGACGTCCCACGTTCAATCCACATAACTGGCGAAATGTTATTTACGCCTATGAGGCCCAATGGATTGCCGGAACAAGTGCTTAACAAAGAAGCAACGTTTGCTCCATGAAAATTGAGACCGCGCTGGGCTCGAACAAAATCCAAAAGCTTATAATTGCTTGGACAGTCTCTAAAGGCCGGCGAATTGGGGAGGAAACCGCGATCCACAACGGCCAAGGTGATGTCCTTGCTCCCCTTGGTAATGGCCCAAGCGGGCTCAATATTGATGCCGTTCTTGCCAAAGAGATGCCACAAGAGTTCGCGCTGTTCGCTAAAGATGATTTTGGGCTTGGTCACTTGGTCAGCTGAGCAGCCAGTCCAGATTGCAAGCAGCGCCAAGAGCGCCAGCATTAACCGATTGTTTATTGCATGCATACATCTAATGTAGTCGAGGTCAGCATTAAATGCCAAATATGCCGCTTGTTCGGAGCGCACGAAAATGGCCGGTCGGCCCGCGGCGTAGTCCGCGGGGGCCAGATATTGGCAAT
>Ga0070734_10004595_pt1 | contig 12933 bp, 8 predicted proteins | sample Coa_R1_8_FD_66444 | JGI IMG/M metagenome (GOLD analysis project Ga0070734, IMG submission 66444) | Surface soil microbial communities from Centralia Pennsylvania, which are recovering from an underground coalmine fire - Coalmine... | ecosystem: Environmental > Terrestrial > Soil > Unclassified ...
GCGCAGGAGGTGGCGGAGGTGGTCCTAGCGGACCGGACGGCAAACCCTCCCGCGAAAACTCCAAGTTGAAGTCGTACTCTCCTGTTAATCCAGTCTCATCTATCACGGGCTGGCCTAGCTGATTCCCAAGTAGATCGGCCAGGCGTGCCGTCGACTGTTTCGAGACCGTCAGTTTGAGTCGTCCTTCCGACATCATGAACATAACACCGCCTGGCGGGAGGATTGGACGCCCATCCTTACCGATCACCGGCGGCCCAGGAGGCGTACCGGGAACGGGAGGGGATGGAGCGTTCGGATCCGCGACATAGGGCTTCAGTTTGGGGCCGTTCTTCGCCACCTGCAGCTCGTACAAAGGCAGATCCTTGGTCTCATGATGCAGGGTCAATTTGAATCGCTCCGCAATCAAGTTCTGAAGCATGACGCCGAACTGTTCCTTGCTCGTATCTGGTGGAATCTTGGCAGTGACATCGAACCTCTCTGAATCCAACCAGCCAGGTCCCGAAATCTGAAAGCTTTTCACGCCGTACGCCGTCGCCAGGAGATTCTTTAGCGAGATGCCCATGTAAGTAACTTGGCCTGGATCCGAAGTTCCCGGACCTCCGCGGTTCATCATGGAGATTCTTCCGCCAGGCTGGGGGATGGACGGCTTTACGGACGCAACGTCAAACTGGGGACCATCGGCAGCCAGCCCGATCCCCGCGAACAAGAGAAACAGGACTTTGTTCATCGCCTTAACTCCACTTCCAATCCCGAATCTCCGGCATGTCCTCGCCGTAGCGCGCGACGTACAGCTTATGCTCGATCAGCCGCGCACGCAACGTTTCCTTGAGCCGCGCGGAGTGCTCAGCCAAACCGGGTACCCGGTCGATGACATCTCCGGAGAGGTGAAACCGATCCAGGTCGTTCAGCACAGTCATGTCGAACGGCGTCGTAGTGGTGCCTTCTTCTTTGTAGCCGCGCACATGCATATTGTCGTGATTCGTGCGCCGATAGGTCAATCGGTGGATCAGCCAGGGATAGCCGTGAAATGCGAACACGATGGGCTTGTCCTTGGTGAAGATCGAATCGAACTGGTCATCGTGCATTCCATGCGGGTGCTCGCTTGGCGGCTGAAGCGCCATCAGGTCTACGACGTTCACCACGCGGATTTTGAGATGCGGGAGATGCTGCCTCAGCCAGTCTACGGCGGCCAGTGTCTCAAGCGTAGGAATGTCGCCGGCGCAGGCCATCACCACGTCCGGCTCGCCTCCCTGGTCCGTACTCGCCCATTGCCAGATCCCGAGACCCGCGGTGCAGTGCTTCACAGCGGCGTCCATGTCCAGCCACTGAAGCGCTGGCTGTTTACCGGCGACGATCACGTTAATGTAATGACGGCTGCGCAAGCAATGATCCGCGACAGACAGCAGAGTGTTGGTGTCCGGCGGCAGGTAGACTCGCACGACATCTGCCTTTTTATTTATGACGTGATCCAGGAAGCCCGGGTCCTGATGACTGAATCCGTTGTGATCCTGCCGCCAGACGTGGGAAGTCAGCAGATAGTTGAGGGATGCCACGGGCCGCCGCCATGGAATGGTGCGCGTCACCTTCAGCCATTTGGCGTGCTGGTTGAACATGGAATCGATGATGTGGATAAACGCCTCGTAGCAAGAGAAGAACCCGTGGCGTCCGGTAAGCAGGTAGCCCTCGAGCCATCCTTGGCACATGTGCTCGCTCAGCACTTCCATCACACGGCCATCGGCGGTCACATGATCGTCGAAGGGAAAACCCTCGGCGGTGGAAATGCGCGTTGTCACTTCAAACACGGCGTCCAGCCGGTTCGAGGAGGTTTCGTCGGGGCCGAAAATGCGGAAGTTGCAGGCATCGCGATTGAGCGTGAGAATATCGCGCAACATGCAGCCCACCGCGCGCGTCGCTTCTCCCAGGGCCGAGCCAGGTTTTTCCACCGCGACTCCATAGCTCCGAAAGTCCGGCATCTTCAAATCCTGCAGGAGCAAGCCGCCGTTGGCGTGCGGATTCGCGCTCATTCGCCGCGTACGTTTTGGCGCCAGCTCTAACAGCTCCCTGACGGGTTTGCCATCGTCGTCGAACAGCTCCTCGGGACGGTAGCTCTTCATCCACTGCTCCAGAATCCGGATGTGCTCGGGCTTCTTGGCCAATTCTGTCAGCGGGACTTGATGGGCGCGGAAGGTGCCTTCCACCTGCACTCCATCCACGACCTTAGGACCGGTCCAGCCTTTGGGCGTGATCATCACAATCATGGGCCACACCGGCCGCTGGCGGAATCCATTCTCTCGCGCATCCTTCTGGATGACGCGGATCTCATTCACGACGGTCTCGAGTGTTTCCGCCATGGCTTGGTGCATCGGCTCCGGATCGTGCCCTTCCACGAAGTACGGGCGGTAGCCGTAGCCCGTCAGCAGACTGACGAGATCCGCTCTGGGGACGCGGGCCAGCACCGTGGGCCCGGCGATCTTATAGCCGTTCAAGTGCAAAATCGGGATCACCGCGCCGTCGCGCGCGGGATTCAGAAATTTGTTGGAGTGCCAACTGGTCGCGAGCGCTCCAGTCTCCGCTTCGCCATCGCCGATCACACACGTGACAATCAGGTCCGGATTGTCGAACGCCGCGCCGTAGGCGTGAACCAGCGAATAGCCTAGCTCGCCGCCTTCATTGATGGAACCGGGTGTTTCCGGCGCGGCGTGACTGGGGATGCCGCCAGGAAAGGAGAACTGCGTAAACAGGCGTTTCATTCCCAGCGCATCCTGCGTCACGTTAGGAAAGTATTCGGTGTACGTTCCCTCCAGCCACGTGTTGGCCACCATTCCCGGACCGCCGTGCCCCGGCCCGCAGATGTAAATCATGTTGAGGTCGTGCTTCTTGATCGCTCGGTTGCAGTGGACGTAGACGAAGTTAAGACCAGGCGTGGTGCCCCAGTGGCCGAGCAGCCGCGGCTTGATGTGATCGAGCGTCAGCGGCTCGGTCAGCAGGGGATTGTCGTAGAGATAGATTTGCCCAACGGACAAATAGTTTGCCGCGCGCCACCAGGCGTCAACGGCATGGAGTTCCTCAGCCGAAAGAGCGGGCATGCGCCCAGCTTAGCAAGCCATTGTTACTGCTTAGAGACTGAGCTCAGGCAGTTCATCCCAAGTCCGCCCGTCCAAAATGCGGCCCGTCCTGGACTTCATAACACCGCCCCATTGCTTGAAGAAGAACCGCACGTTTTGTTCGAGACAGCGATCGCGCAACTCGCGAATCCATTCGGCGTCCACGGCTCGCGCGCCGGGTCCGGATTCGCCGCCCGCAATCACCCAGTCAATTCCCGTCAGATCGATCTTGTGCAGCGGACCGAGGAGCGGTTCGACGCTCAGAAACTTAATATGCGCGCGAGTTTTTCGCAGATGGTCGATTCGAAAAAGATAGTCTTCGTTTTCGATACTGACGCCCATCCATATCTGCGCCTGCCATTGCAACAGGGAGTCGAGCGCCAGCAGCCGTTCCGAGCGTTTGGTGAGGACCTGATACTGATGCCAATGCGCGCGGCGCATGACATCAAAGACTTGCGCGATGTAATCCGGCGGCACATCCACATGAAAGAGATCGCTCATGCTGTTCACGAAGATCCGGCGCGGTTGTTTCCAATGCAGCGGACGTTCCAGCATGTGCGGCTGCAAGGTAAGCTCGAATCCCTGACGATAGTTGTTCTGCCCCATGGCCTGAAGGCGCATGGAGAGCCGCTCCGCGTAGCAGTGCTTGCAGCCCGGACTGATCTTGGTGCAACCGGTGATGGGGTTCCACGTGGCGTCCGTCCATTCGATGGGTGAATTGTCTCCCACGTTTCGCGTCCCGTGACCAGGGTAGCAAGTCCGAAGTTCCGCGCTGATATCCTAATGAGATTGATGCTCCGAGTCCGCTTTGCGCCCTCGCCGACAGGGTATCTCCATATCGGTAGCGCGAGAACCTTCATTTTTAATTGGCTCTATGCTCGCCGCCACGGCGGCACCGTGATCCTGCGTATTGACGATACCGATGTGGAGCGCAACACGCAGGCCTCGCTCGATTCGATCTTTGACGGGCTGAAATGGCTCGATCTCGCCTGGGACGAGTTTTACCGGCAATCTGAACGCCTGGAATTGCATACCCGCCGGGCGAATGAAATTCTGGCGAAGGGCCTGGCGTATCGTGATTTCACGCCGGCCGCTCCGGAAGAACAGCATTCCCACACCGCTGGACCCTGGCTGTTCAATCCGGGCATGCGCGAAATGTCGCAGGATGAAAGCGACCGGCGCGCAGCGGCGGGGGAATCTTTCGTCGTGCGTTTCCGAGTGCCGCGGGAGACCCGCGCGGAAGTCGCATTCCAGGATCTGGTCTACGGCGCGCAAGTTAAGGCTACTGCCGATATCGAAGATTTCGCATTGCTGCGCAGCAACGGAATGCCGACGTATCACATGGCTTCCTGCGCGGACGATGCCGATCTGCGCATTAGTCATATCATTCGCGGCCAGGATCACCTGACAAATACGTTCAAACACATCCTGATTTTCGAAGCCCTCGGGGCGCCGCTTCCCCAATTCGCGCATCTGCCGCTGCTGATCGCTCCCGACGGATCGAAGCTCTCGAAGCGCAAGCACGGACCGGTGGTGAGCGTGACCACCTATCGCGACGCCGGTTTCCTCGCGCACAGCTACGTCAATTTCTTGTGCCTTCTGGGCTGGTCGCCCAAGGATGATCGCGAGCGCATGACTCGGCAGGAGCTCATTGATGCATTCTCCCTCGAGGGCGTGATCCGCTCCAACGCGACCGTCAATTTCACGGACGAAGACCCACTCGATCCGAAGGCGGTATGGCTGAACGCCGAAAATATTCGCGCCCTGCCGGTGGAGGAACTGGCAGTGAAGCTAATGCCGTTCGCCGAGGCGGCAGGCTTTCACGTCAGTCCCGAAAAGATGCTGCAGGTGACGGGATTGATCCATCAGCGCATCAAAACTTTGCGCGATATCGTGACCACAGCGGACTTTTTCTTTTTGGATGAGTTGCGCCCCTATTTCAGCGGGGAACTCATCCCGCAGAAGGGCGATGCAGCCATGGCATCCGCGGTGCTGGCGGATGCCCGTGAAATCCTGTCTAAGACGGAGTTCACTCACGCCGCCTTGGATGCCGCATTGCGCGCCGGGGCCGCGCATTTGAAGATTAAGGCGGGCCAAATGTTCCAGCCGATTCGCGTCGCGGTGTGTGGCCGCAAGGAAGCGCCGCCGCTGTTTGAAACTCTGGAGGTTCTCGGGCGGGAGACTTGCCTCCATCGGATCGGACGCGCGATTCAACTACTGGCGGCCTGACGCGAGGAATCTATGAATCCACCGACTCCCGGTCCTTCCAACTTCATCCGGGACACCATCATTGAGGATCTGAAGACCAACAAATTCGGCGGCCGCGTCCATACGCGCTTCCCTCCGGAGCCGAACGGATACTTGCACGTGGGCCACGCCAAATCGATCCATCTGAATTTCGGGCTGGCGCAGGAGTTCGGCGGCAAATGCAATCTTCGCTTTGACGATACCAATCCCTCCAAGGAAGAGACCGAATACGTCGAATCGATCATTGAAGACATCCGGTGGCTGGGCGGCGACTGGGAAGACCGGTTGTTCTACGCTTCCGATTATTTCGGCCAGATCTACGAGTGGGCCGTCCAACTCATCAAGGCAGGGAAGGCTTATGTCTGCGATTTGACGGCGGAGCAAGTCCGCCAGACGCGAGGCACGCTGACCGAACCGGGCCAGCCCAGTCCCTATCGCGATCGCTCTATCGAAGAGAATCTGGATTTGTTCGCTCGCATGAAGGCCGGCGAATTCCCCGATGGGGCGCGAACGTTACGGGCGAAGATTGACATGGCAGCGGCCAACCTCAACATGCGCGATCCGGTGATGTATCGCATTCTCCACGCGGAGCACCATCGCACGGGCAACCAATGGTGCATCTACCCCATGTACGATTTCGCCCACGGCCAATCCGATTCGATTGAGGGCATCACCCATTCGATCTGCACGCTGGAGTTCGAGGACCATCGGCCGCTTTACGACTGGTACATCGAGCAACTCGGAATCTATCACTCGCAACAGATCGAGTTTGACCGGTTGAACGTGACGTACACCATGATGAGCAAGCGCAAGCTGCTCATGCTGGTTCAGAACGGCTATGTTTCTGGGTGGAACGATCCGCGCATGCCCACCATTTCGGGAATGCGGCGCCGCGGTTATTCGCCGGAAGCGATCCGAAATTTCTGCCGCAACCTGGGCGTATCAAAAACCAGCGGCATCACCGAGCTTTCTTTGCTCGAATACTACGTGCGTGAGGATTTGAACCGGCGCGCGCTGCGCGTGATGGCGGTGTTGCGGCCTCTCCGAGTGGTCATCGAGAATTATCCCGAAGGTCAGGTGGAACAGATGGAGGCGGTCAACAATCCCGAGGATGCCTCTGCCGGAACGCGCACCGTCCCGTTTTCAAAGGTGCTGTACATCGAGCAGGACGATTTCCGCGAGGATCCCCCCAAACAGTATTTCCGGCTGTCGCCGGGACGCGAAGTTCGCCTCCGTTACGGCTATTTCATCACCTGTACCGGCGTGGTCAAGGATGAAAAGGGCGAAGTGATCGAGCTTCGCTGTACCTACGATCCTGCGACGAAGGGTGGCAACGCTCCAGATGGGCGCAAAGTGAAATCGACCATTCATTGGGTCTCGGCGGCGCACGCCGCGGATGCGGAAGTTCGCGTTTACGAGACTCTCTTTACCCGGGAAGACCCGAATGAAGTGGAGGAAGGTCAGGATTTCACTGCGAATCTGAATCCTAACTCGCTGGAAGTGGTCAGCAACTGCAAAATTGAGCCGAGTCTCGCAGGCGCGGCACCGGGCAGCAGCTATCAGTTTGAACGACTAGGTTACTTCTGCGTAGACCCTGATACGAGTCCACAAAAATTGGTGTTCAACCGTACCGTCGCTCTGCGCGACACTTGGGCAAAGATCGAAAAGAAATCCAAATAGATGATTATTCTTGGAATCGGTGGAGTGCTCAGCGATGCCGCTTGCGCTGTCTTGAAGGATGGCGAGTTGAGAGCGGCAGTGGAAGAGACGAAAGTCTCGAGGGGGTTCCGGCCGGGACAAATCCCGCAAGCGTCGATCGAAGAATGTTTGCGCATGATCGGAGCGAACCGCGCCAGCGTGGACTATGTTGCCGTGGTGCGTCCCTTTGCCCGCGGGCCCGAGTCGATTCTTCACGTCACACTTCGAAACCAGTTCCCCAACGCTGAAATCATCGTGGTCGAGCATCATCAGGCCCATGCGGCATCAGCTTTTTTTGTCTCCCGCTTCGAGCAAGCGACGGTCCTGACGCTGGACCATTCCGGCGATTTTCGTTGTGGCACGCGATGGCGAGCCAGCGGGAATCAGATCCAGCCTGAAAAGGAGTGGTATTATCCCGATTCCCTCGGGAGGCTCTACGGCGCGGTCACGGAGTTGCTGGGTTTCCGCCGCGGCGCGGATGAGCACAAAGTGCAGTGGCTCTCCGCTTCCGGCGACGAGCGTTTCGTGCCACTTTTCCGCGATATCCTTTCGTCCTCTGCCCGCCTCGACGTTTCCTTTTTCGACGCCGGCCGGCTTGCGAGCGGTGGATTCAGCGCGAAGTTTTATGAGCGCCTCGGGCTGGAAGACGGAGCCGGGGTGCCAGCGGACCTTGTGCCGGCGGTGGCGCGCGGCGTTCAGGAAGCCATCCAGGAAACGGTTCTGGGTCTGGCGGGTGAAGGTGAGAACTTGTGCGTAGCGGGAGGCCTTTTCTTCAACGCCCTTCTAGTGGAGTTCATGGAGCGGAGCGGGCGGTGGAAGAACGTGTTCGTGCAAGCAGCGGCCGGAAACGCAGGCACGGCGCTGGGTGCGGTATTTCATGCCTGGCATCAGGTGCTGCACCACTCCAAGCGCACCAGCAACGGTTCGCTCCTGCTCGGTCCTAGTTACAGCGCGGAAGAAGTGAAACAGGTTCTGGAGAACTGCAAGCTTCGATTCCGTTACCTTCGCTCGACCGATGAGGTTTTGGCGAGCGCAGTTCGCTTGTTAGACGAGCGAAAAATCCTGGCCTGGATGCAAGGGCGCATGGAGTTCGGGCCGCGAGCGTTGGGCAATCGCAGCATTCTCGCTTCCCCGCTCGATCCGTATTCGACCGAGAACCTGAACATCTACATCAAGCATCGCGAACCCTTTCGCAAGTTCGCGGCGTCGGTGCCGGCAGAACTGGCTTCGCGGTATTTCGATGTCGGGCCGAACGCGCGTGACCTCGCCACTGTAGGCCGGGTTCGCGAAGAGCATCGCAAGACCTTCGAATCGGCGATTCTCGGACGCGATCTGGTGCGCGTTCACTCCGTGGTTGCCGAGGACAATCCGCTGTATCATCGCCTGCTGCATGAAGCAGGTAAAGCCACAGGCCTCCCGGTCCTTTACAACACGAGCTTTAACTTGTTCGGCGATCCGCTCGTCTCAACGCCGCGTGATGCCGTGCGGAGCTTTTACTCCTCAGGAATCGACGCCTTGGTCGTGGGAAATTTCCTGCTGGAGAAGTAGGCTACTGCCCTCGAGTTCGAGTCGCCGCGGCAGCCGCTTGAGGCGCAGGTGGCGGGACGGGAACAGCGGGGGGAGCTGCCTCGACGCGCGCCATTCCGAGCGCCTTTCGCAACTCGACGTCGATCTTTTTCTTCGTCTCCGGATTATCCTTGAGGAATTGCTTGGCGTTCTCGCGGCCCTGGCCGATGCGCTCGCCTTTGTAGCTGTACCAGGCTCCGCTCTTCTCGACCAGGTTCTGCGCGACTCCCAAATCGATCAAATCGCCTTCCTTCGAAATGCCTTCGCCGTAGATGATGTCGAATTCGGCTTCGCGGAACGGGGGCGCCGTTTTATTCTTGACGATCTTGACCTTGGTGCGGTTGCCGATCACCGTTTCGCCGTCCTTGATGGCTGCGATGCGGCGAATGTCGCAACGAACACTGGAATAAAATTTCAACGCACGGCCGCCAGTGGTGGTTTCCGGATTGCCGAACATCACGCCGATCTTCTCGCGAATCTGGTTGATGAAGATCAGGCAGGTATTGGATTTGGAAACGATGGCGGTAAGTTTGCGCATGGCCTGCGACATGAGGCGCGCGTGCACGCCCATGAAGCTGTCTCCCATTTCGCCATCCAACTCGGCTTTTGGCACCAACGCTGCCACGGAATCGACCACCAGGACGTCGATCGATCCGGAAGTGATCAGTGCGTTCGTGATTTCGAGCGCTTGCTCGCCGTAGTCGGGTTGCGAGACGAGCAGGTTATCAACGTCCACGCCCAACTTACGAGCGTAAACCGGATCGAGCGCGTGTTCTACATCAATATAAGCGGCCATCCCGCCTATCTTTTGCGATTCTGCGACTACTTGCAGAGCGATGGTGGTTTTACCGGAAGACTCAGGCCCAAAGATCTCGGAAATGCGCCCACGAGGGAAACCCCCGATGCCCAGCGCGTAGTCCACCGAGATGGATCCGGTAGAGATTACGGGAACCGCCGCCACCGGCTGCGCCCCCAGACGGATTACCGAGCCTTTGCCAAACTGTTTCTCGATCTGGGTGAGCGTAGCGCCCAGTGCGCGCGCGCGTTCTTTTTCGTCCATGTAGCTCGATTATAACGTGGCGTTGCCAGACGACAAACCCAGATCGTCTGGCCCACTGTGCGGCAGGACAGACCGTCGGTTTTTGTGGTCTGTCTCGGGCAAAAGATCCCCTAAAAACACGTAAGGCCGAACGCTTTGGCGCCCGGCCTCTCAAAACTACGCGCACCTAACGGCTTAAGCAACCTGCTGCGCGCGGTGGCGGGCCATGATCTGGTTCATCTGGTCCTTCAGCCGCAGTTTCTGCTTCTTGAGCCGCTGCTCTTCGACCTCGTCTTCCAAGGTCAAGTGCTCTTTCCCTTCAAGCCTTTCGAGTGCCTTGTGGTACTCGGCGTGGCTTTCGGCTAAGGCACGAAACTCCTCGTGCGTTGCCATCAGGTACGCTTTCAATTCGTCTTGATTAGTCTCCATCAGGGCCACCTTTCGTTGTATTGGTGCCATGCTGCCGTATCCCGGCAGCACCATGACAATATCATGAAAGAAACCTCATGACAATACCCGATTCAGGTGGATTGTTGTAGTAGTTCTCGCGCTGGCCCACGACTTGGAACCCTGCAACTTCATACAGTCGCATTGCGGCTGTGTTGGATTCGCGAACTTCAAGAAACCAGGAGCCTTCGCTACGTTCAAGCTCGGCTTCGAGCAACCGTAAACCGATACCTTGCCGCCGCAGTCCGGGGTCTACGGCGAGGTTTAGGATCTCGCGCTCTTCCGGCGCCGTCGCACGAGAGACAACGAACCCAGCCAGCTTGTTCTCAGGAAGAACCGCGACCATAGAGTCCAAACCCAGATAGTCGCGCGGCTCCCACTGGGAAGCGCTCGGCGACAAGGCCTGGATGCGCGTGATGGCGCTGAGATCGTCCGCCGTGGCCGCCCGCAAGATGAGACGATCTCCCGCCAGTTCACGCAGCAGCGAGCGCTGGCGGCGGCCGATGGCTCGCCAATCGAAGTGCTTCTTTGCACGTACCCGCCCGGCCTGGGCGATGCTCGCGCGTAACGCGTCATCCTCGAGCAGCTTAGTGATTCCAGCGGCCAAGTCTGCGGCGTCTTCTGCGATCCAGGCAGTCATGCCATGTTCCAGTCCCAAACCGGCAACGCCTGAGGGGGTTGACACCACGGCGCGTTCCATGGCCAGAGCTTCAAGCACCTTCAGATTGGTTCCTGCCGATTCGAGCGTCGGAATCACCACGATGTTGGCCTCGCGATAGAGGGGCCGCACGTCGGCGACGAATTCGAGCAGCCGGAGCCGCGGGTGCTGCGGTGGGCGTAGCGTTCCGGTGTGATTGCGCCAGTGCAGCAACGGCTCCGGCCCTGCGACGACGGTGAGTTCGGCATCATGAACGTGTGGAAAGATTTTTTCCATGAGAAAGCGGAAGGCAACGATGTTGGGGAAGTGGCGGAAAGAGCCGATAAAGAGCAGCCGGCGGCCCGGTATTTCCGGACTCGGCTCGAAGCGGCCGAGATCGACGCCGTTTTCGATTACGGTCGTGCGGGCTCGCTTCAGGAGTTCACGATCTTTGTCCGACATGACGACGACTTGCTTGTAGCACCGAACCGCCCGCAACTCGAACCGCCTCCAGCGCCACCAGTCCCACCTCGCGGAGAAGGTTTTGCGCCGGGCTCGAACTTGCGCGTGGAGATCGAACGTGACGTCGTGCTCCACCAGAATGTCTCCCCCGTAGGACGCCAGATAGGTATATTCCACTTGCGCGACATCGGCCTGCCGGGCACCCCAGAGTTTGCGCATAGCCCGCGAGTCGTACTCACATGTCTCGGGCGGCGCGAGGGTAGACCAACGCGGCTCCCGATAGCGCGGCTTGGGGACGAGATGAATCTTCGATACCAGAGGCAGCACCGGCGCGAGGTCCGCTTCGGCGATGCCTCCTTCGGTAAACGAGTAAAGCATGACATCGAATTCGTGGGCGGCTTCGCGAAGGAGATTGAAGATGCGGACGGCGCCCCCATGGGATAGAGGGTACGGGAAGTAAGGCGTCAGGATCGCGACGCTCGATCGGCCCTGGTGGCGGGCTTGGCCTTCGATCGTTCGATGCAAGGCAGGCCGGATTGTTTTGTCATTTCGCCAGGGAAAGAGCCACTTCGGCCGGAGAAAGATTCGATCCAGCGGAACGTTTTGTAAGAACAGATAGGACGCGATCGGGGTTGCGAGCCTTAAGTGATGGCGCTCCAGACGTCCGTTGTAGGCGAGGATTTTGCGCGGGGCGAGAAGGAGCGCGGCACGGCGGAGTGGTTGATACTTTGGATCGTCCGTGAAGAGGACCGGGGCCAGGCCGATTCGGTAGCTGCGAAATTTTTGTTTTACGGTCGCAGCTTCTTCGAGCGTAACTTCGAAATGCCGTCGCGCGGGCTCGAGGCGCCGGATCTCGGCGCACATCGCGTCGGCCAGCGCGGGGTCTCCGCTACGAAAGCTGACGATCACTGCCTCGGGATCTTTTCCGAGAGCGCGGAAGAGGCGGGTTTTGAGGGCTTGGAGCAAAGCTATCTCAACGACACGCGTAGAATCGCTACACCTATCAGAGGTGTGAAAGAGAGGGCGATGCAGACTGCGGAGAAACCAAAGCGATCCACGACACCTCCAATGGCGGGCGAGAGGAAGGCCTGCATCAAGCCGTAAGCGCAGGTGAGCGCGGCGACTCCGAAGCCGGCCCGGCCGGCTCCGAACAGGTCAATCGGAAGTGCGTAGATCGCTCCGGAGAGCGCCACCGACCAGAAGAAGCTCAGACTGATGGCGGCCGCCGCGATGCCTGTAGTCGGCGCTAAGGGAACCAGCGCGGTGCCCAGTAAGATGACGGCACTGAGAACGCAAAAGCGCAGGCGCGCTTTGAGGACTTGCATCCCGCCTCGAATCCAGCGATACATAATCGCTCCTCCGCTTAGGCCGCCCAGCCCGCCGAACACCGGCGGAATCCAGGCGAAGCCGCGATTGGCTTGGTCCTGGCTGATATGGCGCTCTGTCACGAAATAGAGCGTCACCCAGTTGGTCCAGAGCGTGAAGAGCATCATGATGAACACCGTGGTGAGGACCAAGCCCCAGAAGCGCCGATCGCGCAACAGATCGCGCAGAGGCGCCTTGGGCCCGGAGCTGGATTTCGCGAGCGCAGGTACTCTCCGGGCAGTGAGCCACCAACATGGAATCCACGCCAAGCCAAGAACACCGCATGCGACGAACGCGGACCGCCAGCCGTAGGTCGATGCCATCGCGGCCGCGAGCAGTGGCGCAAGGATTCCACCCAAGCTCACTCC
>Ga0070734_10004596_pt1 | contig 12933 bp, 8 predicted proteins | sample Coa_R1_8_FD_66444 | JGI IMG/M metagenome (GOLD analysis project Ga0070734, IMG submission 66444) | Surface soil microbial communities from Centralia Pennsylvania, which are recovering from an underground coalmine fire - Coalmine... | ecosystem: Environmental > Terrestrial > Soil > Unclassified ...
CCCAAGTCCGTGGTGATGCTCGATCTGAAATAGCCCGAAGGTGAGATTCTGCACTACATAGGCCTTGTCCGGGTTGCGCGTGATTCGCCCGGGAATACTAATTGTGGTAGCTGATCACTCGATCAATGGTTGCGATGAATGAAAAGGCCCACTTCAATCAGTTCAATACGCCGGAGCCGGCAAAACTGTCCCGTTCGGGTTCACTGTGAACGTACCAATAAGATTGCCGTTCATGGAATCGAGAATTACCACGGTGCCCTGCTGATTGGAGAACCAGAATGTCGAACCATCCTGCGACAGTTGCGCCGTACCGATGGGAGACGTAGTAGGCAGCCCGCTGCTGAACCGACTGACGATCTTGTGTGTGATGAGATCAAACACGTTCAACTGAGTACCCGTATTCCAGAACAGCCGCGTGCCGTCGGGATGGATGGAGACTCGGCTAGTGACGCCTCCATACCCGCCACTCTGTCCGGGGGTGAAAGTGGATAAGGTGAGGTCGGCAGTACCGCTGAGGACGTCGTAGTAAGTCAGCTCGCCGGAATCGCTCAGCAGGTAAGCCGTCGAGGAATCCGGAGCCATCACCAGAGCGCTGGGAGCGTTTTTCAGCAGCAGTGTAGAAGTGACTGCGCGGTTGACGGCGTCGAAGACAATCAGCGCGCCCTTATTACCAGATGGATCCGGCGAGTCAAAACTGACGACCTCGAAGACCTGCGTACCATCGTTAGTAAATGCGAATCCCACCGGCACGGCGGATTGGGGAACGGAAGGGGTTGGAATATTCATGACCAGCACCTGGCCGGCAAGATCGACGACGGAAACTTGAACGCCGGCATCGGCGACCCAGACTTCATTCGGCGAGCCGGTGGCGACAGGCCGAACGCCGAAGGGCCCGGAAGTGCTGGGGACCACTACTTGGCTGACAAGTGAGAAGGTTGTAAGGTCGAGCTGATCAATGGTGTTGCCGCCACCGTCGAGCATGATCAAGCTGGGGTTTGCCGGCGTGGTGGGCTGATCCGTCACCAAGTGCGGATGCACCAAATCCGATGACGGAGCGCGTTCGAACCCTTTTGGGGGCGCGGGGCCGCCCGGAATCGGCCCGCCGTAGACAGGCAGGTTATGGATTGCTTTCGGGGCTATGGAATAGAATTCTTTGAGGCCGGCGTCAATGGGCTCTAAAGTTTCGGCGTCGTCCTCGCTGAGCCTGGTGCAATTGGTTACTTCTGTGTAGGACTTGGGTTGCCCAAACAAAGGGACATACTCGGTATTGCAAGAATAGGCCACGAACACAACGGACTTACTCAGATCGGGATTTTCATAGATTGTGTAGCTCGCTTTGATTAGGTCGAGCACAACGTTCGATGCTGCGTTGGGGTATTCGCTCGTGGAAACTACCCCGCTGTAGAAATCCAAAATAATGGAACCAGCCGTGATTTGAGCCGAAAGCCGGATCGACACGAGCACAAGAAAAACTGCGAGTCTCATGGGAACACCACCGATTGACCTACCCAACTGGAGGTGAGAACGATTCCCTGCTGCGCCAGTGCGTTGGTGAAAGAACTTGTTTTATTGAGCCCCAGGGTTCCTATTACGAGGTTGGCGTAAGATCCATCGATCTTCTTGTAGCTCTGAGGCAGGTTGACGAGACTTTCGGCTGGAATAGTAAACGCAGCAGCGCCTACGGGTGCGAGGCACTCCACTTCGACGGTGGAGTTGGTTGCCGCCGAATACGCATAAATCAGAATGACAGTGGGGGCGGCGCTATCCCCAGGAGTGAATGTAACCGGGAGCGGCATGTTGCGCGCGATCTCAATGATGCCCTGTGGCCTGCTCCAGGTTGAGGCGGGCTCGGGACTCAGAGCCAACACCGTCTGATTGGGTCCGCCAGGGTCGACGGTAAGGTTCGCACCATTACCTGCCAGCTTAAAAAAGCCTTGAGCGATGGTGTTAAGCGTGGCGCCCAGAGTACTCGAGAAGAAGGCACCAGTTGGCGCGTATGCGGCGGCGTTGGTTCCATCGCTGTAGGAGAACTTGGGCTGTGGATTCAGACTGGCCGAGGCTGGGAGAGCTCCGCGGAGCTCCTTATTGTAATAGGGGTCGCCCGAAGATTGATGCACCAGACACGTGCCCGGAGGCGGATAGGACATGTAGGGATCGAAATTGAAGGGCGAATTGGGGCGGGTGAAAAAACGCGTGTACAGCTTGTCAGCGGTTTTGAGAATGGGAGGCGAAGTATTGACGTTTTCGATCGAGTCCACGCGTTCGAAGTCGACCAAGGCCTGGGTACCCGGGGTGCGGACCATCGCGGAAAGCGGATTGCCTGGATCACTGCAGGATGCCGCACCTTTTGCCGCAATCGCCATAGTTACCGTATTCGAAACCCATCCGCCCGCATTGATCGTCACTGGAACCCAGCAGCCAAGCGGCGCGTTCGCGGGCACGGTCGCGACAACCTGATCTATGCCCGCGCAACATGAGGAACGGCCGGCATAAGCAAGCGCCGCGCGTTGGCCGCCGATGGCAACCGAGACCGGGGTCGTCACGTTGCCAGCGGTGGGCGCGACGTTGTCCGGAAACGTCACCGGGCCCAGACCAGTTCCCCAGATGGTGATCACTTGTCCCGGCGACGCAGCCGCGACCGATGAATTGATGGGCTGATTCCCCTCGCTGATGTAGTTGTAGACGATGCCCGGGCCGTAGCCCCCGTTCGATACAGCGAAGATCCCGGGCGCTGCGTCAGAGATCTGTATCGTGGCCGCGTTGCTCTTGTTGTTCTTGTAAGTGAGACGCAGCGTGGCCAGACCTCCCTTCACGGTGGACGGCATGATCGCGTTGATCTGTCCGGGTGAGACGAAGATAGGATATGCGGAAATGTTTACGCCACTCTGCGTGATGGTGAGTGCGACTCCACTGAGCGTGGTAGAAAGCGGGAATGCCAGTGCCGGGCTCTCGACCGGCCCCAGATTCTCACCAAACACGGTGAATACGCTACCCCGGGCAATGGGCGCGTTCGGCAGACCGAAAGGCGCGAATGAGGCGCCGTTGACTGTCCCGCGATAGTAGATGATTGGCTGCTGGCCGAAGCAAAAGGTGGAAAGAGCGCATAGGAAAAACAGCGAGCGCATAGGCTGAGTCTACACGAAATCTTCGCGGGCGTCGGTGTTTGCGACCGTTGTCAAGCCGGCCGCTCTGTGGCATAGCGCTTGCGTCCATCACGGCGCAGATTTCCGGCGGAACACCAACCGTTGTAACTGGGCGCGTGCTCACAGCGGCTGCCATCAACGCCCACAACACGTTCGACCAACCGGCTGTGGTGAAGCCGGCCGCCTTCACGGGCGCGTCCATCGAGTCCGGCAGCCTGAAGGCAACGCTTCCGCCCAAGTCCGTGGTGATGCTCGATCTGAAATAGCCCGAAGGTGAGATTCTGCACTACATAGGCCTTGTCCGAGTGGCGCGTCAACCAGTCGGACGGTCGGCTGGCGCGAAGCGCATTCGTGGATACCTATACTAAACGGGGGGCTAGCGCACCCTCTCTATGCGTTAGTTCACTTTTTACCTTGAGGAGGGGAAAAAATGAAAGTACTATCGTGCGTTATAGCATTGTTGGCCGTCCAAGTCGCTTACGGGCAAAGGGGTGGCTGCGGCCGGTGCCCGCACTACACGTCGGATCGGGTGACCGTCGCCGGAAGCTCCGCGTGGGGGTCCGTTCAACCCGTCCAGGTCTACTCGAACTACTACGTTATCGCCAGCACCCCGGATCCAATTACCGCGGTGGGAATCGGCGGCGATCCGAATTTCACAATTAACTCCACAGGGTGCGTCGGCGCCACCTCTTGCACTGCATCGGTTTCGTTCAGCGCACCAGTGGGCGGGGACTACTCGGCCAACATTTCCGCCAGTGCGGCGGGAGGTGGGTTGGTACGGCCCGGGAATGCTTCTGAAGCCCTCACCGTTCACGTTGTCGGCGCCAACTATACCCTGGTCAACAGCGGAGTTGTCTCCAACAACAACAGCGACGCCCCGGCTCTGATCGTTACCGTCACCCTCAACTCCACAGGCGAGACCGACCTACATCTGACCGGTGTAACGGCCACCGATCTCTACAACGCCAACGGTGCTTCCATCACCTCCAATAACTGTGTCGGAACGATTGCTCACGGCACATCCTGCACAGTCGTCATCGACTACCAAATTAGCGCGATCGGCGATAACACGGCCTCCTACGGAATGCGCGTTGGCGTCACCGGCGATACTCGCCAGCAACCGCCGCTTCAGATCACCGGCGTAGTCAACCTCGGAAACTGACGAGCCGTCAACCGGCGAGGACGGTCAGGCTACAGCGACTCCGCCTGCGCGCCTCGCCAAAGGCTCAGGTCTTTCACACAATTTGGAAAGGCACGGGTCTTCGCATCGGGAAATAAGCTGCGAAGCTTGCTGCGAGGGCCCCGAGCGGATTCCATAGACCGCGCTTGATCGGTTAATAGGGCTCGGGTGTGTGGTCGGCGATCCTTACGGAGGCCGAACAGATGGGACGCCGCGAGCACTCTCTCCGGGTTGCGCGTATTACGGCAAGAGCCGTTCGGAAACACTTCACACACTTGGACCGGCTGGACGACAAGATTCCGCGACCACGAGTTTGGCTAAACTAAGGAATCCCACATGCCGCTTGCCGTCGGGGCAAAACTCGGCCCGTACGAAATCATTTCCGCTATCGGCAGAGGCGGCATGGGAGCTGTGTGGAAGGCACGGGACACACGTCTCGATCGTACCGTCGCCATCAAGTTCTGCGCCCCGCAGTTCAGCGAACGGTTCGGGCGGGAAGCCAAAGCCATCGCCGCGTTGAATCACTCGAACATCTGCCAGATCTACGACGTGGGGCCGGACTACATCGTCATGGAATATGTCGAAGGCGCTCCGGTTGCGCCGGTCGACACGCCCCGCAAACTTCTCGATATCGCGGTGCAGATGAGTGATGGCCTAGCCGCTGCACACGCCGCCGGCATCATCCATCGCGACCTGAAGCCCGACAACGTCCTGATTACGCGCGAGGGCCGGGTCAAGATTCTGGATTTCGGCCTGGCCAAAGCGGCCCACCGCGAAAATGGCCCCGATGACGAGACGCGCACGCTCGATCCGGTAGAACGGCTTATCACCGATCCCGGCACTACGGTTGGCACCGTTGCCTACATGAGTCCCGAGCAGGCGCGTGGACAGACGAATCTCACCGGGCAGTCCGATCAATTCTCGCTCGGTCTGGTTCTTTACGAACTGGCTGCCGGGAAGCGGGCGTTTCGGCGCGGCACCAATGTCGAGATCATGACGGCCATTATTCGCGAAGATGCCGAACCCCTGCCGGCCACCGTGCCCGCCCCGCTGCGATGGGTCATCGATCGGCTGCTTCAAAAGGAACCGGCCGAGCGCTACGATTCCACCGGCGACCTATATCGCGAACTTCGACAATTGCGGGACCACCTGTCGGAATCGGTTCCGGCAAGCGCAATTGCCACGGCCGCGGCAAGATCCCGAGTGGGTTCGGTAGCCGGCCGGCGAGCCATTCTGGGAATCAGTCTCGTGGCGGCGCTGGCGTGCGGCGCGGGACTGGCGGCGCTGCTGACCCGGCCGCCGGCGGCGGATTTCTCCAGTTACAAGTTCACGCCCATCGCACGCGACGAGGCTACGGAACGATCCCCCGCATGGTCCCCTGACGGCAAGAGTATCGCCTACATCGCAGGCATCCAAGGCGTCGACCAGGTGTTCACGAAAGCCATCGACTCACCGGAGAGATCGCGCCTCACTCACGCAGCTGGCGGCTGTAACACCCCCTTCTGGTCTCCGGATGGCGCAACCATTTACTACACTTCCCATGGCGATCTCTGGTCAGTGGGAGCATCGGGGGGCACGGCGGAGTTAGCAATGGAGAAGGTCGCGTCAGCGGCCCAGGCTAGGGGAACGGCAGTGGCGCTGCATCCGAATGGGAAAACGGTGGTATTCCAGCGAGAAGGGAAGGTTTGGGCTGGTTCCCTCAAGGGTGGCCCACCGCAGGAGCTTGTCCAATTTCCTCGCGGCAGGGTTTCCGTGCTTCTTTTTTCTCCGGATGGCGCCCAGCTCGCGGCAATTGTCAATCAAGAGCTTTGGATTTTGCCTTATCCTTCGGGCACTCCCCGCAACCTCCATGGCGCCAACACGAGTGTGAGTTGGTTTCCCGACAACCGTTACCTTCTCATGTCGGGCGGCAATTTCAACAACACCCTAACCGTTCTCGACTCGACCGACGGGAGCGGCCGAGTGATTTACAGAGGCACCGATACCTTTCAGGCGGCGGTTTCGCCCGACGGCAAGAAAATAGCGTATAGCGGAGGGGCTGCGGAATGGGATATTTTGGAGGTTTCCTTGCCAGAGGGGCGTGTCCAGACCTTGGTCGCAGGAGGCGGGGTTTCCTGGCAACCGGATTGGGCGCCGTCCGGCACTCATTATCTGTATGGGACGTTCGTTACCGGCGCCGTTGGCGGAATTGAGGACCGCTACGCCACAGAGGGCTTTTCGCGCCGCGTCGCCAACGCTCCACCGGGCATTAATACTTATGCCGAGGGCCCGCGTTGGTCTCCGGACGGCACACGATTCGTGTTTTCGCAAGGCCCCGTGGACCGGCAGAAATTGACGATTGCGAGCGCATCCGGCGCGAACTGGACGCCGATTGCCGATTCCGTTCTCCAGCACCCACACGTCTGGTCTCCTGACGGCCGATGGGTGGCTTTCATCAGCAACGCAGGGGCGAAACAGCAATTGGAGAAGATCAAGCCGATGGCCGGCGCAACTCCGGTGGTGCTGACAAAGGCCGATCCCGTGGCGACCAACTACTCCACAATTGAATGGTCCCCGACCGGTGAGTGGATTTTGTATCCTTCGGCGGAGGGCGTATCCATGATTTCGCCGGATGGCAGCACGGTCGGCAAACTGACAGATCGCAGTCTTCAGGCTTACGCATTCTCCCGAGACGGGAAGCAAGTCTATGGCATCTACCGGAACATGACGGGCGAAGGCCCTCCGTGGCAGCTTCACATGTTCGGCATCAAAGGCGACTCGGACAAGATGATCGCAGCCCTCGATTTCCCAGTTTCCACCAGCACTGCGATCGGTTTCAGTATCCATCCGGACGGCAAGCGTTTCCTTACATCCATCGCGAAATGGCCATACGACATCTGGATGCTCGAAGGCTTCGACCCGCCCAGGCCGAAGCACTGGTTTGACCGGTTATTGTTGCGATGACGGAACGCCATGGCTTAGCCGGGAGTCGGGGACCTGCCAAGGATGGCACTCCGGAAATCTTACCGATGCCGACACAACCATCTGAATTGGTTCCTGTTTGCCCGGCCGACCGGGGATTGACGCTGACTAACGATCGAAGTATTGCTGTAGAGCTCCGGCGTCGTCTGTCACCGTGAGCGCAAGCATGAGGAGAATGCGAGCCTTTTGAGGGTTAAGATTATCCGCTAGCACGCAGCCAATTTGCTTGAGATTCAATGCGGATCCTTTCGACGCGCTCAAAGGGAATATCCGGCCGGTGGGAACACGAGTACTGATGACAACCGGTATACCCCGCGAACGTACCTCTTGAATGGCGTCAAACATCGCGCTGGTGACGTCACCAAGACCGAGGCCTGAAATTACTAGTCCTTGGAAAGAGCCGTCACGGAGGATGAGGCTTGAACTGTTTATGGTCTCGCGTTGCAAAACGTGAACATGGATCAAGCGCCGAGCCGGTCGAGTTCTCCCATGGATCCGGAGGTCGTTGTCGAAGTCGATCAGGTCATCCGCCATCTCAACCGCAACCTCCGCGCGGATAAAATAGCGGTGTTCGAATCGAGAAGGGCTGAATTCAGGCGTTCGACATCCGCGACGAGCAAATGGTACGCCGTGCGGCACAGTGGTAGTCTGTTGGGGGATGATGCGTGCCGCTGCCAAGGCCATACTGCTCTGGTATGCGCGAAATGTTCCATACCACCGCGGCAAGCAACGACTCTCGCAACGGGTGCGCAAGATCTTCGACGTATCGCTTGATGGCGAATACATTGAGCGTCGTGGTGGTCTTTGGTGGGCAATCAATCCTGGCGACTATATCCAACAGGATCTTTTTTGGAGCAGCGCCAAAGACGTTGCCGAGATCCGTGAAGCGTTACGCTGGATACCGAACGGTGGCGTCATGTTCGACATTGGCGCGAACTTTGGCTACTACGCGATTACAATTGCGACCGCATTGGGAGGCGACTGCAACGTCTACGCATTTGAGCCGAATCCACCCACTATGCGGCGCTTCCGCAAGAATCTGGAACTCAACTTCACTCGCGGCGTGCATCCGCGGGAAGAGGGCCTTTCCGATGCTCCTGGCCGCGCCTTCGTAGTGGATGAGCCAGCGCACTCCGGTGCGGCTTATCTCGGCCAATCTGTTAACCCTGTTGACGGGATTTCGGCTAGCATTCATGTCACAACCCTGGATCTTTTCTGTGAACAGCACAAGATCGACCGGCTCGATCTCATCAAAATGGACATAGAAGGCGCCGAGCTTCGCGCACTGCGAGGCGGCATCGAGACTCTCAGACGTTTTCAGCCCGTCATCCTGATCGAATTGAATCCTGATACGCTTGAACGCGACGGCTACTCGGTGTGGGATGTCGTGGTATTTCTCGAAGACCTTGGCTATGCGATATACACCGTACGTCCGCGAGCTCGGATTGCGCGGGACCATCTTCCCGCGCGCCGAGAGATCGTGAACGCCGTATGCAGAGCGGTCAAGCACCACTCATGAACACTGTGACTGCGCAGCGATAGTGCACCATCACACCCGGCTTACGCCGGCCCGATTTTAGATACCAACGACACCCCCTTCGCTTGAGCAACGGCATTACTCCCGAAGAGTCGCTGTGACTGAAATCGGACAGGGCTGACCAACAACTAGCGCAGAACGGTCATGCCTTGCCGCGTAGCGTTTATCTACGCAAACGCCTACCCTTCGTCGGCGTCGGGTTGGCCGCAAGTCAAGTAGGCGTAAAACGCTACAGGCTGATATTGCCCAACCCACGCGAGCAAGAAGTCCGGTTCTGGGAGGTTACCGTTGCCTCTGTCCGAATCGTCGGCCACTCGTACAAGGCCACCGATTAGGCGTGATTCGCCCGAGGCCGACCGAATTTAGCCGCTACAACCTGACTACTCGTTCTTGCTTGGCCGAATGAGGAGGCAGGGTGCTCCAGCGCCCACGTTAGGCACTCAGTGCGGCTGGTTTCAGTCTTTCGGTGGCTCTCGTTTGTTCCCAGGTGTTCCATTCTTCCACCAGCTTGCCGTCCACAATGCGAGCGATGTTGATACCCAGTAGCGTAACGGGTTCCCCGGTCTCTCGTATCTGCACATTCGCGGTCATACGGGTCACGACCTTCTCGCCGTCGACCAACTGATCCTCAATGTGAAAGGAGTCCTTGGTATAGATAAAGAGGTTGTGGAAGTAGAGGATGCTTTGACGGAGCCCCTCCAGATCGCGGTCACCCGCCGACGGGTGCCCGACATAATTGGGTGCAACGACTTGATCCAGCGCCGAAACGTCTCCGGCGGCATATAGATCCACTAGTTTTCGAAAGACCGCTTTCCTGGATTCCGGAGAATCTTGCGTCGTTGCGTTGTGCATCGCGATGCTCTCACGTTACCAAATCTTGCCTCTTAGCCGGGCTAAAGACCATCACCGCGCCAGCCCTGCGGAACATCACCATAGCGACGCCGACTACAACCTGCTCAAGGAATGGCAGCCGGGCCAAGTCTCATCGCTAATCGTAGAAGATGCCTTCAAAAGCTGGCAGATCATTCGGGAAGAGCAAGCCGCCAAAGACTCCTAATAGCCATGATTCCGGCTCGGGAGAAGAAGCAGGGTCAAAAGGACGGGCAGAAGCAGAAGTCGAGGCCCACATTGGCTGACCCGGCCGCGCCCGCTTCTTAGGCGAACATCCCGGCCCATGGATACACGCGCGAGCCACGTACGGGCTGCGCCGTGATGCTCGATCTGAAATAGCGGCTATTGCGGGCGCTGGTAGAATTCCCTCATGGACTCGCTCGTCCAAGACCTTCGCTATGCGTGTCGAAGCTTTCTCCGTTCGCCCGGATTTACTGCGGCGACGCTACTTTCGCTGGCAATCGGGATCGGCGCCAACACTGCCATCTTCAGCGTCGCGAATGCACTGCTGCTGCGTCCGCTGCCGTATAGCAATCCGGATCGGCTGGTGGTCCTGTGGAACCGCTCGCCGGGCCTGGACATCACGCAGGATTGGTTCTCGACGGCGCAATACTTCGACATTCGCAATCAGCACTCCGGCTTCGAGCAGCTGGCCATCGCCATTGGAGGCAACTATACTCTCACCAATGACGGCGAACCGGAGCGAGTGGGGGTCGCGCGAGTTTCTTCGAGCCTTTTGCCGCTGCTTGGTGGGCGCGCCGTGTCGGGCCGTCTCTTTTCGCCGGAGGACGACGATCCCGGGCGCGCGCCTTCGGCGATTTTGACGCATGATTTCTGGCAGCGGCGTTACGGCGGGGACCCGCATATGCCCGGCAAGACGGTGATGCTTGACGGCGTCGCCTATCCCGTGGCCGGCATTCTGTCGCCCGGATTCCGGCTACCGCACCAGATCCTGCCGATTCTCACGGGGCCCGACCAAGTGGAAATCGTGCTCTCGCTTCCGATGCCGAATGGCGCGGCGCAGATTCGCACGCACGAGGATTACACAATCTTGGGCCGCCTCCGCCGCGGCGTCTCGCTCGAGAAAGCGCAGGCCGAAATGGACGCGCTCACGGCGCGTCTGCGGCGCGACTACCCCGAGGTCTATCCGCCGAACGGCCGGCTGACTTTTAGTATCGTGCCGCTGCTCGACCAAGTGGTTGGCAGTACGCGCAGGCCGCTCGCTTTGCTGCTGGCGGCCGTCGGATTCGTGTTGCTGATTGTGTGCGCGAATCTTACCAACCTGTTGCTCACCCGCGCCGTGTCGCGCGAAAAGGAGATCGCGGTGCGAGCGGCGCTGGGCGCCGGCCGGAAACGCATTCTCCGCCAACTTCTCACCGAGAGCCTGGCGATGGCGGCCGGCGGAGGCGCGCTGGGTGTGCTGTTCGCCTGGTTGGGCGTACGTTGGATTCAAACGTTGGGCGACGGCAGTGTTCCCCGCCTGCAGGAGATTTCCATCGATCCGCGCGTGGCGCTGTTTACGCTCGCGGTTTCGCTCGGCTCCGGAGTGATCATGGGCCTGGCGCCGGCGCTGCGCAGCTCGAATCTGGCGCTGAGCGGCACGCTCGGAAACGCCTCTCGCGGAGTATCGGGCGGCACGCTCTGGGGACGCGGAAATCATTTGCGCCGTCTGCTGGTAGTCGGCGAGGTGGCACTTTCTGTCGTGCTACTGATCGGCGCCGGACTTCTCATTCGAAGCTTCGCCCGCCTCAACAACGTGGCGCCGGGCTTCCAAGCTCCGGGCGTGCTCACTTTCGATCTCGCGATGGCCGGGCGCAAATATAACAGCGGGGCCGCTATCTTAAGTGCATATCACGAGCTTTGGGAGCGACTCGGGAGGCTACCGGGCGTGACCGCAGCGGGCGGCATCACGTCGCTGCCATTCACGGACCAGTTCGCCTGGACTCCCATTACCATCGAGGGGCGAGTGCCTCCTGCTGGAGAGAAATTCCTGAATGCCGATGCCCGTGTCGCCGGTGGACGGTACTTCGAAGCGATGCGGATCCCGCTGATCGCCGGACGTTTCTTCAACGAGGAAGATACCGCCGGCAAACCGCGCGTTACGATCATCGACGAGCGCATGGCGCGCGAATTCTGGCCCGGGCAAAGCGCGATCGGCAAGCGCATCCAGATGGTAGAATTGCGCGGAGATCCTTGGCTCACGATTGTCGGGGTGGTGGGACGCGTAAAGCAGGATTCGCTCGACGGCGATCCGCGCATTGCCTTCTACCGCCCACAGACACAGGCGCCTGCGCGCGCCATGACCGTGGTGATGCGCACGGGCGCCGATCCTTTGGCAATGACAGGCGCCGCGAAGCGCGAAATTCAGCAACTGGACCGCGCATTACCGATGTACGCCGTTCGCAGCATGGAGCAACTGGTTGCGCAGTCGCTGGCGCCCCGGCGTTTTCTGGAGAATCTGCTCACGCTGTTCGCGGTAATCGCGTTAGTTCTGGCGGCGTTGGGAATTTACGGCGTGATGGCCTGCCAGGTGAGTCAGGGAACACGGGAACTGGGTATTCGTGCAGCGCTCGGAGCCACTCGAAAAAGGATTGTGTGGATGGTGCTCGGCCGCGGCATGACGCTGGCGGTCTGCGGGGTGGCGATCGGGATGGCCGCGGCGGTTGCGATGACTCGTCTGATTCAGGGACTGTTATTTGGCGTGGAAGCACTGGACCCCATTTCCTACGCGACGACCGCACTTTTACTGGCGTTGGTGGCCGGGCTGGCCGCTTATCTTCCGGCGCGGCGTGCCGCGCGCGTCGATCCGCTGACGTCGTTGCGGAGCGAATAAACGGCCCCCACGGCGTTTTGACGGGTCAGTGAGGGTTTTTTCTCTCATTCAACGCCTCCTCCTCAGACGCTAAGGAGGACTCATGAAATTCCTATTCCCGCATGTCCCGTTACTGCTTCTGATGGCGACCGGGGCCCGTGCCGACGTGACAACGAATTCTTTCGAAACGGACTTCGTCCTGGGCACACTGACGGTGCAGTCATCGGGCGGGCAGGTGCTGAATACTTACCACGACCTATATTCTTTGGCCATCTCGCCGGCCCTCGTTTCCAGGATTCAAGCCGACACCACTGTGCCCACGTTCATTCAAAATAATGCCAATCTGTTTGCCACTCTGACGGACTTCATCTTCCTCACGACCGGAGACGTTTCCGCGGAGCTGCTCAAC
>Ga0070734_10004597_pt1 | contig 12928 bp, 8 predicted proteins | sample Coa_R1_8_FD_66444 | JGI IMG/M metagenome (GOLD analysis project Ga0070734, IMG submission 66444) | Surface soil microbial communities from Centralia Pennsylvania, which are recovering from an underground coalmine fire - Coalmine... | ecosystem: Environmental > Terrestrial > Soil > Unclassified ...
AGTCCAAATAGGATATTCTTTGGAAGTCCTGTAAAGAATAATCCCTCTTGCTAGTAACATTTTCATTCTCTCCTCGATATCGCCTATACTTGCTAATGAAATTATTTTGCTTTCATCATCAGAAAGGATTCTAATATTTTGAGCCGCTTGCCCATTTTCAATTGATTCATTAATTTTTGTGACCCAATTATGAATAATTTTTGAAAATTCAATAATTGTAGTACGAGTCATTTTAACTCTCATCTGCTGATAGCAAATAATAAGAGCAATTTGAAATAAATCATCATTTGTAGGATTAAAATTATCTGATAGACTAATAATCTTTCTGATAAGTGGGGCTTTTATCTTATCAACCTCTTGAAAAAAGTCCTCAAAGTTGATATTCCCATTATCTACAGAATTAAAATTATTCTCATACCCCGCACTGTCCTTATTAGAAATAAAAGTTTTCGAATTGAGCTTGTCATATACAAACAATCCTTGATTTTCGCTCTGAAAATTTTCAAGATATGCACGAGAAACGAAATGGTGTGCCTTTGACTGCTTATTTACTTTCATTGTATTAAAGTTACTAGCTATTAATTCGTTCATTAATCTTTCCACCGTCCAAGTGTGCGATGCAATCCGCCGCGGGGGACTCAATAGTAATCCTATCGCTGGTTACATAATAAAAACATCCGGCACCGGAATGATGCCGGATGTTGTTGTCTGAACTATGATTTATGTGATTAAATGATTAGTATGATTATGGTGATAATCATTAATCACAAAATCTAATTAAAATCATGCTACTTATAGTCCAGATTATTTCTGCGGCACGAAAATCTGCTTCAACTGTTCCACCAGCGCACCGTTCCCGTTCACACTGATGTTGCTGATTTTGTCTGCAATTTTTTCCACGTATTCCATCTCTTTCAATTTCCACAACATTGTATTTTCTTCCATCAGCTTCGCAGTGTTCAGCAAGCTGCGTGTGCTGGCAGTTTCTTCACGGCGCATGATGGTGTTCGCCTGCGCTTTCTTTTCCGCAATCAGCACCTGGTTCATAATCTCCTTCACATCACCTGGCAAAATAATGTCGCGGATACCAAAACCACTCACTTCAACACCCAATGCTTCCGCTTTTTCTTTCACCTGCTGCAGCACAAAAGGAGCAATGCTTTCTTTCTTCTCCAGCAATTCATCAAAGCTGTAACCGGCAATATATTCGCGCAGCGCCAATTGAAAAGCCACATACAATTGTTTATCGTATTCTTTGTTTTGCAACACTGCTTTTTCAATATCCGCCACTTTATATTGCGCCCATGCATTGATGCGCAGCGCAGCTTTATCTTTAGTCAGAATTTCCTGACCATTGATTTCAAGTTGTTGCTGGCGCATATCAGCACGTGCAATGTGCACGGCAATGCTGTTCTTCCACCAATAATACAAACCGCTTTCCAGCACACGCACAAATTTTCCATCAATGAACAGCACCGCTTTTTCAAAACTTTCTACACTCACGCTGCGAACATAAGGCGCAACCAGTTTGCTCAGCATGGTTGCACGGTCGATGTTCTCAGTGATTTCAATTTTGCTCAAGTCAACATGAACAAATTCGTATTGAATCACGCTTTTCCAGTAAGTGTAGTGACCTGCACCAAGCACTTGTTTCAGCAAACCGTTTTCATATTGCAGCACCATTTCATTGTCTTTCACATCTACCACATGCAAAATTTCTGCAAGCGCATTATCCTGCAAAAGGATGTTCAGCTCGATTGGCGCAACGAAAGGTTTTATAATATCATAGAGATACACTTTTTCATTTTGCCAGAACCAATAAGTTCCTGCCATCAGGAGTTTTTTATACTCTCCGTTTTTAAATACCAAACCAACCTGGTAGGCATTTACTTTTACCATTTTCATATTGATTGTTTTAAAGTTTTTAGCCACAGATTACACCGATTTGCACAGATGTGGTTTGTGACGAAAGATTTTTTAATAAAGCCGGTGCTGTTCACCATTCAATAATCACGGAAGCATATTTCAATCATGTTTGTTGAACCAGTTCGCAAATCATTTTTTATTGAAGCATCATCAAATAAAAAAATCATAGCGAAGTGATGCAAGCTGCATGATGTTTACATCTGCCCGCGGGTGATGATAGAACTGCTAATTGCCCACGCCTTGAAAGGCGTGGCAAGTCAACAAGTGAATAACACCAGCTTCTATTTTCTTTCACCATTTTTTAAGAAGCGGTGTACTTCTTTTGCACCTCATGTTATAAGCATGATGCTCTAACCATCTGAGCTACCCGATTTTCAAGTCGGAGCAGGATTCGAACCTGCGTTTCCCGAACTGTCGCTCTACCGTTGAGCTATCTCAGTTTTACCTAAGAGAAGGAATCGAACCTTCAACATACAGCGTGTTGGTGGGAGAAACATATTGCTACAATAGCATACAGATAGTTACTACTTCTGCACTACGGTGCTTCTTTGAAACACACATCCGGTTTGCTGCTAATATGCAAATTCCCATCTTGCCGTTAAGCAAGCTTTTGTGTTGATGTTTTATATCAACAATTATTTAAAGAACTTTTAAAATGTCTGAACTATGATTTCTCTGATTTGAAGGATTATTATGATTGAAACATTACATCCTATAAATCCCACTAATCCTCCCAAATCCCAGTTCAGACAGTTTATTGCACCATTTTATTCGCGCAGCTTGAACTTGCAAATGCATACGGCTTGGCTTTGAAAGCAAAACCCATTCCCATAATATAGCCCATCGCTTCTTTCAATGCGTCATTGCTTTTGAAATTCGGGTTGGTGTTGATGTCGGCATGCACTTCCATCTGCACATTATAGCGTGAAAAAATATTGCATAATTCATACGCTGTTTCAATACTCTTTGCCACTTCCATCAACATACGTTGCTTGATGCTCATCTTTTGTTTCGAGAGTTCATTTTGTATATACATGAACCCGCCTTTCCCTTTGCGGATGAACACAATCACCGTTGCGAATTCAGTGAATTTATTTTTCACCTGACTGTCTGTTCCGATGCAGACCTTCAACTCATGCCCTGCATTTTTTTCGCGTACAATCACAGCTCTTATTTCATCTTCAATCGGGCGAAGAATTTTTTCTCCGCTCAGTTTTCTCCATTGCTGTTTCATTGTTTCTGTTTTAAAATCATTTTTTAATTTTCAATCACAGTTCTCCTAAAGCCGATTACTTCAATTTTATTATCAGCATATTCTTTTTCATGCTGATTCGCGATTTCAGCAATTGTCATTGGTTTCTTGAGGATCGTATCAAAACCAAAATGATCGCTAAGTCGCTGAGCTTTTGCCAGGCTCAATTTTCCAAATTCATATTTTGCGATCAATCTTCCTTTTCGCATCAGCGCATTATCGATCAAAGTGAGCGAACTGTTGAACGTGCAAATGATTTGTACATTCAGAAAATCTGCGAGCAATCCATCAGAAATATTCAGCAAGTTCGATACTGCCGAACTTGAGGTATTCCTTCTGTCCATGATGATGTTTTCTGCATCCTCAATAATCAGCACCGTGTTCGGATTGTCGATTAATAATTCAATGAAATCCGGGTTCATTAAATTACCTGCAACCGAAGGCGATAAAAACATTACTCGCTTTTTAATCTTTCCAATCAGATAGCGCAGATAAGATGTTTTGCCTGAACCGGGCAATCCATGTAATAGCACAATACCTTTATCGCTTTTTTTGTTCAGGCGATTTCTTATCAACTCATCTGTTTGCAAAAAATCTTCTTCATAAAAAAGATTCAGATCCAGCTTCGTTCTTTTTATTTCCATTGATTTTAATTCCATGCTATTGTGCGACTGCACAATCAAATTAATTTCCAATGGTTGTCTTCGCTGCCTTTCTTTGAATTGGTTTACCATTATTGTTAGTTCATCAATAAACTCCTGCTGTTTGCCATCGTGCAAAATTTCACAGTAGCCCTCATCAAATTCAATAAGGCAATTATTTTTCAGGATGATAATTGTTTTATCAAACTGATATTGTTTCTTTTTTCTTTTATACCAACGATACTGATGAATGCTTTCGATCAGCCCGTTAAATTTTTCTTTGAATGCTGCAAACGATTTCTCGCCATCTATCTGATTAATAAAACTCAAACTGGGCAAGCAATTAAAGCAATGCAGGTACAAAGTTTTTGCGTCCAGAAAATGCCTGTCGAACACATTGTTTGTGTTGATCACTTTCTGTGTATATAAATTGTCCATAATTTTTTTTGAAATAGTAATAGATATTTTTCCTGTCACAATTTTAAAACCTTAATACTATTTCATTACAAGAGTGCGCATTGCTTTGAGTTTTATTGTTATCAATTTTTTTGCACGAGTTGAAAGATTCGAACTTCCATGCACAGATTTGGAATCTGTGTTGTTAGCCAATTACAGCAAACCCGCATTTGTGGTGCCTCAAGGAATCGAACCTTAATGTTTGGTTCTTCAAACCAATGCAATAGAACCATCTCTGCCAAAGCACCAGTCATTTTCTGCGGAGAGTGTAAGAATCGAACTTACCTGAGTGTTACCTCAACCACAGCTTAGCAAGCCGGTACAATACCGCTCTGTCAACTCTCCGTTTTTCAGTTTATTTTTTTGTCACCAACTAATGAACTCCGATTGGACATCGTTGCGACGCTCCGTTCAACAGTAGTGCTACTATTAAACTGCGGAGAGAGAGGGAATCGAACCCCCGAACCTTTTACAGTCGACTGTTTTCAAGACAGCTCCCTCGACCAACCGGGCTCTCTCCATTGTGTGAGTGATAAGATTCGAACTTATTCAGTCAAATGACGGCGGTTTTACGGACCGCTGCGACTCTCCAGCTTCGCCGCACTCACATCGTCTGAACCATGATTCTGACCTGATTTATCTGATTCTACTGATTAGGGTTTCGCAAATCATTTAATCATACAAATCATAGTTCAGACATTTTGCGGAAACAGAATGATTCGAACATTCACCTGATGGTTAACAACCAACTGTTCTGCCATTGAACTATATTTCCTCTTGTTGGTCCGGTGAGAATCGAACTCACAGCCCTCCGGTTAAAAGCCGGATACTCTAAACCAATTGAGCTACGAACCAATTTGTGATGACTGATGGACTCGAACCACCAACCACTATCGTATCAGGATAGCACTCAGCCAATTGAGTTAAGCCATCATTTGCCTGAATGAATGTTTACCAGATTGATGTAATAAATAATTTCATCAATCATAGCAATCATTCAATCACATAAATCATAGTTCAGACAACCGCGGTGCCCTAAGGAATCGAACCTTAATAATTGGTCTTTCAAACCATCGCAATAGAACCATCTCTGCCAAAGCACCATTTCGTTGGCTCAGAAAGACTCGAACTTTCATCACTGCGTTCGTAGCGCAGCATTCTTCCATTGAACTATAAGCCACTTTCTAACTCCTTATTTCCAGTTTCTTATTTCTCATTCTTTCCGGTTGACTCCGGGTTTCGAACCCTGTTCTCCACATTCACAGTGTGGCACTTTACCAATTAAGCTAAAGCCAACGTTTGTTGTTGAGTCTGGATTCGAACCAGGACAATCTGTATCAAAAACAGATATGCTTAACCGTTACATCACTCAACAATCTTGCGGTTCGTATGAGAATCGAACTCATAACAACAGATAGACAATCTGCGATGTTAGCCATTACACCAACGAACCTTGTAATCTGTACGGGAATCGAACCCGTATTTCAAGAATGAAAATCTAGTGTCCTTGCCGTTAGACGAACAGACTAAAAACAAAAAACCCGGTCGTTGTGCGACCGGGTTTTTGTTCAGGCATATACGTTATGCCTATACATAAAAACTTTTCGGTCGCTGATACTTGCAATCGCCCACATTACCTATCGGCTCAATACTACTTTGCACCTGCACATGCCAATAGCATCCGAGCGATGATAATAATGACGCATCATTCAGTGTTGTAAATCGTTTATGTTGTAATTGTTGCCGCATTTGAAATTTTATTATCAGCATTATATCGAATCAAATTTATCATCCCACAAATCCAATTCATCCTTCCAAATCCCAGTTCAGACAATTAAAAAACCCCGCAATCTCTTACGGGGCTTGTATCTTATCGAATTCGTTTTTACTTATTCAGCATGATAACTTGCCCCGCAACTTGGATAGCCTTTCGGTTGACTAAACCAATTTATCGATTCAATATGTAAATCTATTCGGAGCATTTTTTGTTTTTGAGAATGCAAAGATGAAAATAATTTTTTGATGTTGCCAAATTTTTGGAAAGAAATTTTAAAAATATTTTTCAGCGCTATTTTTTTAAATCACTTTCTGGGTTACGATTTGTTTGTTACGGAAGTTTTGCAACCAGATTTTCAGGAAGGATTTTCAGTATATAATAAATCAATTTCCATTTGAAACCCGGCACAATAATAAAGCGCCTATGTGGACTCACAATTGCTTTTGCGATAAAAGAAGGTTCGAGCATCAGCGATTCCGGAAGATTTAATCCATCCACCATTTTGCTTCTGATATAACCAGCGACAATCACATTCACGATAATTTTACGAGAAAAAAGATATTGCCGCAATCCCGCGAGGTACTGAGTGAATGCAGCTTTCGTGCTGCCATAAATAAAATTACTTTTTCTTCCGCGCACACCGGAGAGCGAAGAAAGCCCGATAATTCTTTCAAGATTATTATTTGAAGTATCCGTTGCAATGATATTGAGAATGGAAACAGCGCCACAATAATGCACGTTCATCATTTGATATGCACCTTGCCAATCATGCATTGCTTCTTCATTATTCTTTAAAAAGCCTGCAGCATATAAAACGATATTCGGCTTGCGCGATAAATTTTCATAAAAAATTTTATGTTCTGCAAATGCAACTGCATCAAAATATGCAACAGTCACTTTTTCAGTTGATATTTTTTCTTCCGACAAAAATTTATTGAGCTGATCAGTGCTGCGCGACGCAGCGATTACATAATAACCTATCTCCACATATAATTTGATGGCTTGTTTTGCTACATCTGAATTAGCTCCTAAAATGAGCACTGCCTTACCTGTTTCTTTGTTCATTATGAAATTTGTTAGTGAACTGTCAGCGTTTCTTTCAACCTGATATCTCTTGATGAAGCGCCAATCATTATCCTGAAATCACCGGGTTCAACAACTGTTCTCAAATCTTTATCAAGCATGCTTAGCATTTCCGGAGTTATTTTAAAAGAAATTTCTTTTGTTTCGTTTGGCAACAAATGTATTCTTTGAAATCCTTTCAACTCCATCACAGGTCTTGCTACCGATGCTAATAAATCATGAATATATAATTGCACCACTTCATCACCTTCAACACTGCCAACATTTTTCACTTTGCATGTCATGATTGTAGAATCGTTTTTAGAAATATTATTCTTTATGACTTGCAAATCGCTGTAATCAAATTTTGTATAGCTCAATCCAAAACCGAATGGGAAAAGCGGCAGACCAGTAAGATTATTATAATCATCTCCCCTGCCTGTTGGCTTGTGATTATAAACCAATGGCAACTGCGCTTCATTTATCGGGAAAGTAATCGGCAATCTGCCCGCAGGATTATAATCGCCAAATAAAATTTGTGCTACTGCATTACCACCTTCTTCACCCGGATACCAAACATCCACAATGCCATTTACTTTATCAATCCAATCGTTCATTGTGATTGCACTTCCCCCTACAAGCAATACCACGACTGGTTTTCCTGTTGCCGCAATTTTTTGAATTAATTCTTCTTGTTTACCCGGAAGTGCCAACATTGCTCTGTCACGAAATTCGCCTTCTTCAATCCCAACAGCAACTATAACAACGTCTGATTGCTTTGCAACGCTAACTGCTTCTCCTATTTTTTTATCAGCATCATCAGGCACATCTACATTCCATATCAATTTGATATGGGCATTACCAACCGGTTCAAAAAATTCTATGCGAACATCATATTCCTTATTTTGCTCAAAGAAAAAATCTGACAGCAAAGTGTGATAAGATTGTTTCTTCCAATTGTCAACAAGCAATTGATTATTGATGTATAATCTGAATCCGTCATTTCCATCCAGACCAATTTTAAATTTTCCTGTTTTAGGTGAATGAATTTTCCCGGTCCACTTTACAGAATAAAAATCAAGATTGATGGATGCATCCGGTGGAAATAATGTCCATTGAAAATTAATATCGTTATCTGCTCTCGTCAATTTTGGGATACCCGTCAGCGTGATATTATTAAAATATTCACCTTTCACAGTCAGAAACTCTTTTGGAACAACTTTCCATTCCTCATGATATCTTCCGCAGCCAGCAGCATACGAAACTCTAATTTCTTTGCCAGCCTTGTTCTTAATGCCATCGAGTATATTTATTTTTTCGTTACCTGGTCCTGCATAACCGCCGAGCCTCGCTTCCATTGCATCAGTTCCAATTACAGCAATTGATTTAATATTTTTCTTGAAGGGCAAAATATTGTTTTCATTTTTTAATAAAACAATAGATTCGAGCGCCGCTTTTCTTGCAACCGCCTTGTGCATTTTATCATCCGATAATTTTACCGAAATATTTTCATCAGCATAAGGATGTTCAAATAATCCCAATTCAAATTTTGCACGAAGGACGCGAGAAACAGCGTCATCAATTCTTTTCATATCAATTTCTCCATTCAAAAATGGCGGGATGAATAATTTGTAATGTTCATAAGCAGTTTGAAAAATGACATCCAATCCGCCAGTGATAGACTGTTGGCTTGATGTCGGATAATCTTTGGAAGTATAATGCAAAACATTGGCGCCACCAACAGCACTCGCATCAGAAATCACAAATCCTTTGAAGCCCCAATCGGATTTTAATTTTTTATTCAACAACCAATCATTCGCAGAGCAAGCGATGCCGTCGAGAGAATTATAAGCTGTCATCACAGAACGAGCTCCCGCTCTTTCAAAAGCTGCTTTGAATGGAGGCAAATAAATTTCTTCAAGCAATCTCTCATTAAAATGAATCGGATAACTATCGCGACCACCATCGCCCACATTCGCAATAAAATGTTTCGGTGTGGTGATGATATTCATTCTCTCAAACGCGCCCATAAATGCAACACCCATTTCTGAAGTCAGATATGGGTCTTCACCATAAGTTTCTTCAGTTCTTCCCCAGCGAACATCATTGGCGATATTGATAACCGGGGAAAGTATTTGTCGGATGCCCCGCTCTTTTGTTTCATTTGCAATGGCATTAGCAACATCATGCACCATCGATGTATCCCATGTTGCTGCCAGCGCAATGGATTGAGGAAATGCAGTAGCTCCGCTTCTCACAAGCCCGTGCAACGCTTCATCAAAAGCAATAATCGGAATGCCCAATCTCGATTTCTCAACAAAATATTTTTGTATGGCATTGATTTTTTTCACCAGCAATTGTGCATCTTCCGATGCATTATAGTGGAGCATTTGTTGAGACGCATCTCCGTTTGATGATGCAGCACTTACCTGAAATCCGAAAATTCCATTCTTATATTTTTCTTCATCGCCCTTGCCCACTTCACCGGGAATCATAAATAACTGCCAGAACTTTTCTTCTATTGTCATCCTCTTCAACAAATCTTTCACACGCTCTTCCACAGACAGTGAAGGGTTTTTATATGGTAAAACAGATTGAGCGAATCCCGAAATTGAAATACAAAAACAAAAAACGAGAAAAATATTTTTCATGCTATACTTTTTAAAAAGATAATTATTTGCCAAGGTGTATTGCTACTATGAAACATTGTTCCCTTGTGGCGATCTCTTGTACATTTGTGCTATCTTCAGCAAGATGCAACAGTCAAAACAAAATTTATCTTTCCTCAACAATTTTGTTGAAAATAAAACTATATTTAGAAATTGCTAATAAATTTCTTCAAGGTGAAACTCCCTAAACAAAAAATCCGGCTGACTCTGTTTATTTCCATCCTCTCTAACATAGGCTATGCGCAGGTTTCATCTATCAGGAATAATTATGTTATTGAAAAAAATATCCCTCACCTGACGATTGAAAGAAGAATGATTTATGTTCCTGATAATAATTGGCTGTATTCTCATCATGCTTCCATCACACATTTCAAAAATAAATTCATAGCTATCTGGAGCAACGGGCTAATTGATGAAGACAATCCGGGACAAAGAGTTGCTTATTCAACATCATCAGATTTTCTGCATTGGGACACATTAAAAGTTCTAGCATCACCTTCTTTATATCAGAAAGACACACTGAATGTATTGACTGCTGCGGGGTTTCATCAATATCACGACACACTTGTTGCTTATTATGGGGAATATTCACCGCATAGAACAAACACGCATCTTTGGGCAAAGACTACCACTGACGGCGAGCATTGGAACGATGCCATTGACATGCATGTTGCCGTTAATCCAAATCACGGGCCGCAGCTTTTGAAAAACGGAAGACTAATCATCAGCGGGAATTTTACATTTCCTTACACAGATGACCCAGCCGGTTTGAGCGGCTGGAGGATGAACAGCTTTTATAACGACTCTTTATACAAAGAAGATAATCCTGAAACATTTTATTCTCCTGCTGAAAAAAATCATTTGCCTCCATTATGCGAAGGTTCTTTTTTTCAAACTGATGACAATGTCGTTCACATGTTGATGCGCGTTACAGGTGATGGCTGGAAAGGGAAATTGTGGCTCACGGAAAGCAAAGACAACGGTGAGCATTGGTCTTTCCCAACTGAAATAAATTTCACTGACAACGACAGCAAATTTCACTTCGGCAGATTGCCAGATAAAAGATTTTATTATGTCGGCATACCAGACACGCTGCATCATTATGATCGCACACCGCTTGTGCTCGCCATTTCAAAAGACGGGAAATTTTTTAATCAGCAATATATTATCGCCAGCGAAAATTCTTATGTATTGAAAAAAGAAGGTTTATGGAAAGGCGGCCAATATGGCTATCCGCACACGATGATTTTTAACCGTTATATGTATGTGATCATTTCAAGGCAAAAAGAATCGGTTGAAGTGATAAGGTTTAAATTAAGTCAATTGAAGTGATGTGCAAATTTGAAAATTTGCGGATGTGCGAATTCTTTCTGAACTCAGAACTCTTAACTATGAACTCCTGACTAAAACGGATACCCAATGCCAAGATTAAGAACGAGATTATTTCTTCTCCACTCGCCATCACCAAATGCAATCTGATTAATGACCCATCGCTGCCCTTCGGGAAGATATGGCTTGCGTAATGGGAACGCAACATCAAGTCTCACTACCAAAATAGAAACATCAAAACGTAGGCCCACACCGGCTCCTACGGCAAGCTGGTTTAAAAACTGAGAGGAGAATTGTCCGCCTGGTCTTGCAGTATCTGCATTATATAACCAAACATTTCCTGCATCCACAAAAATAGCTCCGTTCACAATGCTGAATAATTTTGCACGTAGCTCGGTGTTCAATTCTAATTTTATATCTCCCGATTGGTCCGGCAAAAAATTATTCTGATCCGGTGAATTATAAGTTCCGGGACCAACAGAACGGCTCCTGAATGCGCGAATGCTATTTGTTCCTCCGGAAAAAAATTGTTTCACAAAAGGTAACGCTGTCGAATTTCCGTAAGGATAACCAAACCCAATGTCAATACGGTTTGCCCACACTGTGTTTTTCTCTTTATAATAATATCTGAAATCAGTTTCCGCTCGGATATATTGCGCAAAATCCAATCCTAATATATATTTTGTCTTCCCGTTTTTTGTATCTGCTCCGGTTAATAACCCAGCTATATTTCCTGACAAATCAAGATTGCCATTGAAATAAATTGCATTCCTCGGCTGCTTGCCGACCAGTTGGTTGTAAGTGAAAGTATAATTTGACCCGAGTATAAATTGCTTCTGAACTGCAAGCAACAAGGTTGGATTCCTTTTAGCGCTGTCCAAATATTCCTGCGTGACGCCCGATGGCAATACATAATTTATCGCAATCGGATTTAGCTGGTGTTCTTTTCTTGCACTCTCTTTCCAATCATAACCGAAAGCTGTACGAAAACTATTCAGCGTAAATAATTTTTCTTTTCGCAAATAGTCATATCCAAGCTCAATTGTTGTCTTGGGAAGAAAAGCTCCTGTTGTATTCAAATTGAAAAAAGGAACAATAAATTTAGGGAATGACAATTTATTATCAAGCCCTGCACGATAAGTATTATATCCGCTCAGGTTAGAACTGAACTGAACTTCAAAACCTCCATACGCATCTATGCTCAATGCTTCGCCACCTTTGAAAAGGTTTCTGTTCTTCCATCCAACGCTCAATTGTGTGCCAACGAGATTATCAGATTTCGTTGTGCCGAAGATTTCAGTGTGCAAAGATTTTTTTGGATTTGGTGTGAGGTAATAATAAGTATTCAGCATCGGCGAATCCGTTCCATGCGCTATTTCAAAACGGTTTTTCACAAACTTGAACAAACCAAGATTAATCAACCGGCTCAATGTAAGATTGTGGTCGCTTCTTGTATAAGTATCGCCCGGCTGAAATCTCAGCATCTCATCAAACAATGAAGGCTTGAACAAATGCGCAGTGTCGACCAAATAAAAATTTTTGTATTGCTTTCCTCTCTGTCTGCTTGTGTCTGCACCGCTTCCACGCAGGCTGTAATTGGCAAAAATGAACACATCCTTTATATCATAAGTGTGCTGCGCTAAATCAGGAACATCCGGTTTCACTTTCACATACAAATCAACTTTCTGATTTCGCAAATTACTATCTGCATCAATAATCAAATAATCAGGGCTGAAATAATAAAAACCATTTTCTTTCAGATCAGCATCAATTCTAATTCTTTCCAGCTTGATAACATCAAGATCAAACGGTTTAT
>Ga0070734_10004598_pt1 | contig 12928 bp, 8 predicted proteins | sample Coa_R1_8_FD_66444 | JGI IMG/M metagenome (GOLD analysis project Ga0070734, IMG submission 66444) | Surface soil microbial communities from Centralia Pennsylvania, which are recovering from an underground coalmine fire - Coalmine... | ecosystem: Environmental > Terrestrial > Soil > Unclassified ...
CGGCTCCACACGGAGATTCACGGGATCCCGGCGCCAGAGACGACCAAGCTGCTCGAGCGCCTCCTCTCCAGCGAGCCCAGCCCGGTCGAACGGCCAGCGCGAATTCGTCGGCTCGCCCATCGACTGCCGGTGCCGACATCGGACATCCTCGGTCGCGAGGCAGAAGTGGGTGCGCTCGGCGAGCTGCTCTCAGAGAACCGAATCGTCACCCTCCTGGGCCCTGGAGGAGTCGGCAAAACGCGACTCGCGATCGAGGCCGGCGCCGCCGAGCTCGACCGGCGCCCCGAGGGCGTTTGGTTCGCCGACCTCTCGCTCGTCTCGGACGGAAGCCGGGTCGCGGAGGTCGTCGGCCGCGCGCTCGGGCTGCGCGGCTCCCTCGGCATGGGTTGGCTCGACGCGGCCGTCGATCTGATAGGCGAGACAAACCGACTCCTCATCCTCGACAATTGCGAGCACGTGATCGAGGAGAGCTCGCGGCTCGTGGAAGCGTTGGCGGAAGCCTGCCCTGCCGTCCGGATTCTGGCGACGAGCCGAGTTCCGCTCGGCGTTCGCGGGGAGCTGCGCTTTCCAGTCGAGCCACTCGAGCTCCCGGCCGGCAAACCCGAACTCGGCATCCTTGCGTTTCCTGCCCTGCGGCTCTTTGAAGCGCGAGCGCGGCTGGTGGCGCCCCGCTTCTCGCTCAATCGAGAAAGCATTGAATCGACGGTCGAGATTTGCCGGCACGTCGACGGGCTCCCGCTTGGGATCGAGATGGCGGCGGCTCGCCTCGCCTCCATGACACTGGCGGACCTTCGGGGACGCTTGAGCGACTCGCTGGAGATCCTCCGCAACCCGGTCCGAGGCAGTGGCCCTCGACATTCGACGCTCCGGGGGGTGATCGAGTGGAGCTATGAGCTCCTGCCGGAGACTGCGAAACGGGTCCTGGCACGAATTGCGGTGTTCGAGGGCGGATGGACGCTGGAGGCCGCTCAAAGCGTGTGCAGCGACAGTGAGGTCTCAGCCGGGGAAGTGCTGGATGGTCTCACCGCTCTCGTCGAGGCGTGTCTCGTTCAGTTCCGGGACGGCCGCTATGCGCTTTTGGAGACGGTGCGCAGCTTCGCGAACGGACAGCTGACGGATTCCGGTGAGCTCACGAGCGTTAGGAGAAACCTCCGCCGCTACCTTGGATCGGCACTAAGGGACGTCGAAACGCTGATCTTTAGCGAGGGTCCCGATGTGGTTGAGGCTCGCTTCCGATACGAACTTGGAAACCTTCGAATCGCACTGGCCGACGCCCTGACCGATCCATCGGCGGAGGACCTCAACCTTGTCACCGATGCGGCTCGCGTGTTTTCGACGGCCCAACTTGACGGGGAGGCGGGGAGCTGGTTGGAAGCCTTTCTGACTCGGCCAAACGGCAGAGGAGCCCCGCCGGGGCGGATGCGGGCGCTGCGCCTGGCGAGCAGCCTCTATCAAAGTTACTACTCGGACATCGACCGAGCGGTCGCCAGGGCCAACACGATTCGTGTTTGCGAGGAACTCGGTGAGCTTTCCCGTCGATCGAAGGATCCTGATTCGGAGGCGGTTTCTCTGACCTACCTGGCTTGGATCAAGCTGTTCGAAGACCCCGCGTTCTCTCGCTCCTGCTGCGAACGGGCCATCGAGCTCTCCAATTCCGCTCCGGCTTCCTCAGGTCCGCAACGGGCGATGGCTCAGCTTGGTTACCTGGCCGACAACGCAGAAGCGTTCGAGGAGGGGCGGGACTGGTTCAAGCGGGCGGAGGAGGCAGCGCAGCGCCGAGGCGACCAAGCGACGCTCATCTTCGCTCTCCATGGCGACTCTCACACTCTACGAGAGGAGTGCCGCTACGCGGACTCGATCGAACGGCTGAAGCAGATCGAACGAGTACTGGAGAACTGGCGAGACGCCCGGGCTTCGGCGTTCAACGACATGCGGTTCGCCGAGCTTTACTTCGACCTTTGGGAGTTCGACCTGATGAGTCCGCACCTCGACCGGGCCCGGGGCTTCTTCGAGGCGACCCCGAGCCGTTTCCACGGGATGATGCTGGATGGGCTGAGCCGTTACGTCGCTGCGCATCGGGGAGACGTGGAGCTCGCCGCCGACGGCCTCACCAACGTGCTCCGGCGGCTGGTCTCGGGCGCACAGGTGAGCACGGCGGCCTGGTGGAACGGCGCCGCGATCGAGCTGGAAGCTCTTTGCGTATGCCTGGCCGGCGTGGGGCGACGCGAGGACGCGGCCAGGGTGTTTGGGGCAGCGCGCGCCTTCCGGAACCGCGATCGCCAGTTCGTTTCCAAGAGCGTCGAGGGCCGCTGGGAGCGGTTGAATAGGTACGGAGGATTCGAGAGGTTCGACGCACAGATTCAGGAGGGATCGAACCTAACCCTCGACGAGGTGTTGTCCTGCGTCGTCACACTGGAGTCGAGCCTAGTGAACTCGGAACGATAGCCAAACGTCTGGGAAGCTACTGAATCGTTGCGCGACCGTATACAGCGCGCCTCCGAATAGAGAATTGAAGTCCCAATTGGTTTGCCGTTCGCACCAAGATGGGCCCTCTAACCCTACAATGTGGCATGAAGCCAGTTCGGTCAGGCAACCAGATTCGGTTAGGCGGAGCCTTCATAGCGCTCGCACTCTTGGCAAGCGGCCTTTCGGCACGTTCGGGAGACACCAACACGCCGTACCCGTCCGACTTGGCCGAGCGGTGCCCGGCGGGCACAAAGAAGCTCTCGTTCGACGAGTGGTTTCGGGGCGGAAAGGTCACCGCGGGCGGGCTCGTCTTCGCGGCGAAGGGCACGGATGTTTCCTCCGGCGCAACCCTCGACCTCTATCGGTGGGCCTATCAGATGTTCCTTCACGTGACATCGCCGGCGAAGGGCCGGGGCTCGGCCCCCATATTCGCGTCGCCGGAGTACTACGCGCTCTCGACCGCGGATGCCAAAGGGAATCGCCGCTTCGTCGAGCAAACCGAGCAGGCCGTACAGGAAATGGAGGTTCGCGCGAACAAGCGGGCGACGGACGACTATTCGATCGTTCATGACTCGGCCGGCAAGGCCTACATCATCGTTCCCCCGAAACAGGGGCCGAAGGGGAAGCAACTCGTGCTCAATCGGCTTGGCCGCGAGGTGCCGGTCGCCAACGTCGCCACCGACTCCACCGGCAAAGTCGTGTTCAACAACGCCGCGGGCCGCCCGATCTTGGGCGCCAAGCCGGTGGCCGATCCAGAGGCGAACGATGTCATTGCTCCCCAGCCGACGGCCCGGCTTCAAACGAGCCCGGTGGGGCAACCAAGATCGAACAAGCCGTCCACCGCGCCGCCACCCCCGATCCCGGTCATCAAAGTCATTGCGAACGGCCTTCCCAACTACGTCGATCTGAACGGCAATCCGGTCCCGAACATCACTTCGACCGCGGGCGAAGCCGACGCTTCGATCCAATTCACACGGCCCTATCCGATGAAAAACGGAAAATCGCTTCGTTCGATGATCTATTACAGCATCGCCGTTAACGACGCCTATGCCTACTTGCGGACCATGGTGTCCCACGGCGTCAAACCGCCGGACGACAACGGCTACTACGGCGACATCACGCCCACGGATTCTCATGAGATCGGCGCCGTGAACGACTATGCGAAGAAGCACGGCAAGTCGATCACGAACCCGAACGCCCTGATCGTCGAACTGAAGACCGCCTGGGTCGATGCGGCCGCCGTCGACCACCCGGAGCGGTACGTCACCGTCGAAGCCAAGGTTCCGAAATTCGATACCAGCGATCCCAAGCGATGGGTACAGAACGGCACTCAGATCATGAAGGTGGCGCTCGTCGGGATGCATGTCGTCGGCAGCACGAACGGGCATTACAACCTCGTTTGGGCGACGTTCGAACACATTTACAACACGCCGAGCTACGCCTACACCTATGTGGACTTGCACGGGACCAAGCGATCCGTTGCCGCCAGCAGCGGTGGGACCTCAGACTATCTGTTCGGCCACCCCAGCGCGAGCGCAACCCGGTTCTCCCCGGCGGCGCGAATCCAGACGGCGGCCCCGAATATCGTCATCGAGAGCACCGGCGGAAGGGACATCACGGGAGTGCCGGTCTCCCGACTCAGCGCCTTTGGGTGTCCGACCGACGAGTCACCGAACAACTTCGACAGGAGCCCGGAGCTTTCGAACACGTCGATCCTCTCGCTGAACAAGGATGTGTACACCCGATTGCCGGACGCCGATCCCCGCAAGTACTACTTCATGGTAGGCGCGACCTGGGTGCAGGATAACGTGCCTCCCGGACTCTTGTGGACACAGGAAGGGAAGGGTTGGAAGGCGACCAACGGGATACCGTATGGTCCTGACATCTTGGGAACGCCGTTCGTGGCCAATACCACGATGGAGACGTTCGATCAGGCGCCGAGCTACAAGGCCGGCGGGGTCTACGAGGTGTTATTCACGGGCGGCGGAGTCTGGGAGAAGAACGTCTGGATCAAGCCGTGGAAGATGTACGGGCAATACCCAGCGGTAGGTTGCTTCAGCTGCCACCAGGGTTACGACATCCACGACATGAGCCACGTCTTCCGCAAGATTGCGCCGCTCTGGTAGCAAGCTCGGCCCTAACGCTTGCGCGGTTTCGCCCGGCGACCGACGATCTCGGAGAACTCGTAAGCCTTGGCGAACGACTGCCGAGGCGGTGGGCCGACGAGGATCTTCGCGATCACCACCCGCTTGCGCGGATTCCCATGGCTTCCCTTGAGCGTGATCTCGCCCGTGACGCCGCGAAAACCGACGGTGGAAGCGAGCGCGTCGCGGAGGCCGTTCTGGTCCGGTTTCTTCGCCCGATCCAGGGCGTCGAGCGTCAGAGCCGCGGCGTCGAACCCTAGCGCGGCCATCGTGGTCTGGGGGTCGGCGCCGTCGTGCTCCAGCCTCCACGCCCGCCGGAACACCGTGACCCTAGGCGAAGGCTCGTCGTTTACGTAGTGGTTCGACATGTACGATCCGTCGATTCCGGGACCGGCCAGTGGAACGAGCTCCGCGGCGTCGAATCCGTCGCTCCCGAGGAAGCGGACCTTCTGCGGCAGACCCGACTCCCGCGCCTGGCGGATCAAGGGGCCGGACTCGGTGAAGTACATCCCGCAGAAAACGCCGTCCGGGTGGCCGGCTTTGATGAGCCGGGCGACATCGGCAAAGTTTGTCTGCCCCGTATTGACGTGGCCCTCGCCAACAATCCTGCCGCCCCGGCGCCTGAAGGACTCTCGAAAGGACTGGCTCAGCTCGACGCAAAACGGCTGCTTCACGTCGGTGACTACCGATACCCGGCGGTAATCCAGCACCTCGAACGCGAATTTCGCCATGGCCGGACCCTGCTCCGAGTCGGTGTAGCAAGTGCGGAACATGTATCGGCTGCCCTGGCAGAGGTCGTCTCGGGTCGCCGCGATGACGACCTGCGGCACGCCTTTATCAGCAACCTTCTCGCGAATGGCCCTCGTAATCCCGCTGGCAATATCACCGATCACGGCGACGCAGCCCTCGGACACGAGTTTCTCCCCGGCGGATGCTCCTCTATCGGGCCGACTGCTACTGTCTTCGACGACCAATTCCACCGGACGGCCGCGGTAACCACCCCGCCGATTGTAATGGGCGACGGCAAGTTGCGCGCCACCCATCCCTTCGACGCCCCACGGCCGCAAGTCCCCCGTCACTGAGATGACCAGTCCGATCCGAATTGGTTCAGGCTGGGCAGCGGGGTAGCCCGTGACGAGGGCGCAAAGGAACACCGCCAGGCTCATAGCGGCGAGATTACTCGGACGCGACTTTCACCCATCGTTGCTCAACCGTATACAGTCAGCTTCGATTTCGCGCGCGTCGTCGTTGCCGGCGGGCAAATAACGGCCCAACGGAGCGCCGCGCTTCTTACAATGCGGCATCGCAAGACGCTTCTCACTGGAGGAAAACGAAATGCCTCAATCCAAATCGAATCTCTTTCTCTGGCTCAACCGGGCGCTCGTCCCACTCGCGAGCGCGCTTTCGCTTACGCTCGTCGCGGTCAACCTGGTGCAAGCGGGCGGACACCGCCAAACGTCGAACGGCCCGCCGTGCCAAATCTTAGACCTCTCGCAGGAGTTCTATCCGGCCACTCCGTTGAACTATCCGAGAACATCGACGCGATACTCCGTTCAGTATTCGCTCAACGGCGGTCCATGGACGACCGCCAAGGTCCATATGAGCGTTTACGGCCAGAGCATGGCGTCACCTTATCACACCTACTCCAAGTACACCAACGGCCTGACGTCGATGTCCTTTGTCAATCTGCCGATGGCGAACGACAGCAAGATCGACATTCGAGTTGAGAAACGATGGGGAGCGGCCCTCCCCGCTAAGCAGTTCGTGACGGCTCGGCCGAGCGTCAAGCCGATCACCATCGAAGCCGTTCACGATCGAACGGTCAGGCTCTCCACCTTCACCGGCGACGTCTTCAACGGCGACCAGTTCATCCTTTGGTACGACAGCCTGCCCACCGAGAACAGTGCGGTCGAAGGGTTGGCCTTCTTCCTCAATCCGCCCACAACTCCGCCGAGCGGAACCAACGTCAAGGTCGTTCGACGCATCGCCGACCTCAAGGACGTTTCGAAGTACGACACCCTCGACTTCGAAGGGACGGTCGGGCACAATACGCCTTACGTCTTCGATATCCCCTCGAACATCAAGACGGTCTACTTGGGCGATACCGCCTGGCTTCGCGGCAAGATCCGTTTCGAGGAGGATGGGACGGGGCAAACCCGAAAGATGTATGGGAACGGCGTCATCGACGCAAGCCGGTTCGATTACTCGCTGCGCCAGTGCCGCGACGACGCGACCTGGTTCCAATGGGGCTGGCAGGCACTTTCATTCGGCGTGCCGAGCACCGGGACGCTCGACTCATTCGAATTCGACGGCTTTGCCGTTGTCGACTACAACTACTACGGGACCGCCGAACTCGACAACGCCGCGCTCAACAACGTCAAGCTCATCGGCTGGAACGGCAACAACGACGGGTATCAGTTCGGCGACAACACCTACGCCACGAACATCTTCGTGCGAACCGGCGACGACTCCCTGAAAATGTGGGGGCAAACGGAGACGGTGAAGAATGCCACCGTTTGGCAGAACTACAACGGGGGGGTCGTCAATATGGGATGGGGCTCGGTTTCGACCGGCACCGACCAACTCATCGACGGCGTGTACGTGGTCAAGACCGACTGGCATAGCCCGACCAAGGAGAGTTGGACCGCCGACCTCCTTCAGGGTGAGCTCAACAGCCAGAACAACGCGATCTTCGACTCGATGATGATTCCGGGCACGAATTTCGGCAACACGGGTTCGCCCGCGCTGTACCAGAACTTCTACATCGAGGACGCACCGCAAGTGCTCTTCAGCGTGAAGATTCTGCCACCCGACCTCGGCCTCAATGGGTTGCTTGGAAAGAAGAAGCACCCGAAGCTCGACGTACCCGGGAACATCACCCTGACGATCCAAAACGTCAGCACGCCGCCCTCCATCAAGCCGAACTCGTTCGGGTTCCAGACGATCCTCGATCCGGTGGCGGACAGCTACCCGGAGTTGGGAACCGGACCCTACACGCTGTTCGGAAACATCGCGATGACGTTTCAGTCGATCCAATTCAGGATGCCCGACGGGACGGTGCAAACCTTGAGCCCGGCGAACGAATTCGACCCGACGATTGGCAACTTCACCACGAATGGGTCAACCGTTTCGTTCAACTTCCCGCCCTAGAAACCCCCTAGCGAGGCGGCGTCGCATTCACGTGGTCGATCTGCTTGAGCAGGAAGTCGACATCCGAGAACGGGTCGCCGCCCGTGCGCTTCCAGCGGACGTTGCCCGCCGAGTCGAGGAGGATCGTGCTGTGGAGCTCGAGGTTCTCGAAATCGTCGTAGGAGGCGAAGCGGCGGGCGCTCTCGTGGTTACGGTCGCTCACCAGGGTGATATGGACATCGCCCAGCGCCTTGGACTCCCGGAGCTTCGACGGCTTGGCGCTGCAGGCGGCGAGTACGACCGTGTTCCGTTTCTCGAAGTCGCTCATCCGGCGGTTGATCGTCTCGAGTTGCTCCACGCAGTGGACGCAGGAATCGCCGAGATAGAAGATGAGGATGACGTTCTTGCCCCGGTATTCATCCAGGCCGCTTGACTTGCCGTCAGCCCCCGTCACGGTTAAGCGGGGCGCGGGAAAAGGGCGCCAGTTGCTCGGTCCGAAACTGCGCAACGCGTTGGGGTCGTATCGCCGCTCCGGGGAGACCGTCTCGGCGACCGGCTTAACCTTGAGGCCGAGCGAGTGGGCTTCTTTGAGCCACTTGAGGTTTGGGTCGGCGTCCGACCACTCGTAGGCGAGGCGTCCGGCAAACCGTTCGGCATGAACCTGGTCGCCGACCTGATGGTACGCCTTCGTGAGACCGGCGAGGGAAAAGCCGTCGTTCGGTTCGCGCTTGAGGGCTTCGCCGTAGGCGGTGATGGCGCCCTTGGCATCGCCGGAAGCCAGGCAGGCGTCGCCGATGAGACGCTTGACCGGCCACGGCTGGTTGGGCGGGTCGCCACCGTAGTAGTCGTTCTCGGCGGCGTCCCGGAGCTCTTTGATGCCGCCGGGCGTATCGCCCTCGGCGATCCGGAGCTTTGCCTCGGCGACCTTGAAGAGCAAGCCGGTATCGGTCGATTTGTCGGCCTTGAGCTTGTTCAGCCGGCCGCGGGCCTCGGCCAGGCGTCCCAGTCCGGTGAGCGCGAGGAGCTCGGCGACGGGGCGTTCGCGGCGGTCGTTGTCGTCGCCGTCGGTCCACGGCACGCCGCCGGCGGCCAGGATGTCGTCCCACCGTTCGAACTTGATGAGGGCGCGGAGGAGGGCTTTGAAGCCCTCGCGCTCGGCCCGGAACTCGTAGCCGCGGACGTCGCGGTCGCGGGGCGCGGCGAGAAGGTCGCGGGCACCCTGGAGGGATGCATCCACCATGCCCAGCTGCTCCTGGATGTAGCAGAGGTAGTTCCGGTTATGGGCGTAGTCCCAATCCTCATAGGGGAGGGCGAGCCGGTCGTTCATATAGCGCAACTCGGTCCGGGTCGCTGAGTCCATGGCGATGGCGGCCTCGTGCCACATGCCGACCTTGCTGAAGATGTGGCCGGGCATGTGGAGCGCGTGGCCCACGCCGGGAGCGGCTTTGCCGTACAGCCGACTGCTCGGGACGGCCTTGACCGCGTCGCTGTCATCCCAGTTGTGGATGGAAGCGTGGAGGGCGCCGGGGTGGAGCGGGTTCTTCGCCAGAACCTGATCCAGGATGGCTTGGTCCTCCGCGGGTTTTAGCTGACCAATGCCGAAGAGGCCGAGGAGGGCCTTCGCCTCGATGTCGTCGGGGTACTTGGCGACAAGCGCCTTGAGGAGCTCGGTGAGACGTTGGGCGCGATTTGTGACCTTGTCGGCGAACCCCTTCTCCCAGACCTCGATGAAGTCGCGTTCGCGCTCGGTGACGTGGTTCTTGCGCTTGACGGCCTCCTTGAGGAACGCCTTGTAGCGGTCGAACAGCTTGTCGTCGAGGTTTCCTCGGCTGGCCTCGAACCAAGTGAAGCCGCTGCGGGCAAGACCCCAGTAAGCCATGGCGCAATCGGGATCGAGCTTGAGGCACCAACGGAAGGTGCGCTCGGCCTCCTCGAACCAGAAGGAGTGGAGGAGAGCGTTGCCCTGGTTGAACCAGGCTTGGACCTCCCGACTCTTGCTGGTGATCGGGAACGGAGCCTCGCCGACGCCCTTGATGCGCCATGGCCGGGTGCGCATGCCGGAATCGAACGCGGAGCCCTGGTGGGAGTGGCCGGGATCGTCGTCCAATGCGGAGGGAATCAGGGCAAGCGCGGCGGCCAGGTGGAGCAACATCGGTCCGAGGCAAGGATACAGGATTGCCGCGTCTTCGGTTACCGCCGGGGCGGAGGGCGCGTCCCAAGGGTATGCCTGTCCTCCTTGCCGCGCTTGCCATTTTGCAAGCCCAGGAAGCTCGGATCCAAGAGCTGGTGCAGCAGCTAGAGGGACCGTCCTACTACTACGACTTCCCGACCCACACCCCCGCGGACGCGGCATGCGAGGAGCTCGAGAAGGTTGGCGCCCCCGCCGTGCCGTATCTCATCGTAGCCCTCACGTCGCACAAGAAGTGGGCGCGGATTCATAGCATCGAGATCCTCGCCAAGATTGGCGACCGGCGGGCGGTCGACCCGGTTCTCGGCGTCTTACGTCACGACCAACTCGATGACGTCAAAGGCGTAGCCGCGTTCAACCTTGGCGCGTTCGGCGACAAGCGGGTTGTCGACGACCTCTTGGTCGCCGCAGACTCGGGCGACAAGGACCTGAATCGCGGGGCCTGGTACAGCCTCGGCGAGCTTCGCGAGCCACGAGCGATACCGGTCCTAATCAAAAACCTCGGCGCCCGGATCATGAATGTGCAACTCGGGGGCGACGACCAGGACGAAGTTCCCCTCGGCGCGCTGCAGCAAATCGGAGCGGCCGCCGTACCTGGACTGATAGAAGCTATTCGCGAAGGACCGGTCCAAACCCAAGCGGCGATCGTATTGGGCCGAGTGGCCACACCCGCGGCGATGGACGCCTTGCGGGCTGCTTACAACGATTCGAAGACTCGCTTCATCGCGTTGGCGGGTTACGGCGAGTGCACGAAGCCCGAAGCGGTCGATGCCGAGCTGGCTGCTCTGCTCGAACCGGACAACCGGCAAAATGCGGTCGGCTACTTCGAGCGTCACCCGAACCCGGCATGCGTAGCACCGCTACGCAAGGCGGTCGCAGCGGCCTCGAAGGACGCGGACAAGAATAGCTTCTTTCTCATCTGTGCCCGGCAGCTACTCGAGAAACTGGCCGGCCCTGACCCGAGCTGACGGGCACTTTTCGGTCGCAGCCTAGCCGAACCCCGGCTTAGAGTCGGAGGTGGACGCGCTGTTGTTCGTGAGGCGCACCGCACTCGATCCGTCCGGGTTCATCGAGTAGATCTGGGGGTGATTGTTCCGGTTGCTTCGGAAGTAGATCTTGGTTCCGTCGCGCGAAAAGCAGGGCTCGAAGTCGCCGGATGGGTTGCCGGTGAGGCGGTTGAGGCCCGTTCCATCCGGCTTAATCGTGTAGATCGCGTGGAACCCCTCCTGGGTCGACTCGAACGCGATGAGGTTGCCGCCCCAACTTGGCAGGAAGCTCGGGGTGCCGGAGGGTAGCTGGACCACGTTGGAGCCATCGGCGTTCATCACGAAGATGGTGTCGCCGCCGGCACGGTTCGAGTCGAAGACGATCTTGGTTCCGTCCGGGCTGAAGCAGGGATTGTTGTTGGTCGAGCCGTCCTCCGGTGTGAGCTGGGTTTGAGCGGAGCCGTCGATGTTCATGATCCAGACCTGGTTGTGGCCGGTGGCAGCGGTGGTGAAAAGGAGCTTGGTTCCGTCCGGGCTGAATGCCGGGCTGTTGGCCCCGAACGACGTGAGCGGGACGGAGTTCGAGCCGTCCGCGTTCATGATCAGGATCTGCATTCCGGGCAGGACCTGGCCGGAGACGGCGATCTTGGAGCCATCCGGACTCACGGCGGGGTTGATGTCGTAGCCGGCGGTGGGGGTGATGTCGGTCTGGTTGGAGCCGTCCGGATTCATCGTGCAGATCTGGGTAGCGCCGCCGCTGATCTGGCGCTCGAAGGCGACGAGGGGGGTGCCCCCGGTGGTTCCGGTTGTGCCCGTCGTGCCGGTGCCGCTCGTGCTCGTCGTCGATCCAGTGGAGCTGGAGGAAGTGGTTGAGGAGCCAGTGGTGGATGTGCCGGTTCCGGAAGTGGAGGTTAGGCCGCCCTTCCCGCCGGTCCCGCCGCCGCACCCGATGGCCGCGACCGCGATGACGAGCGCGGCGCCCAGCACGCCGCCGATACCGACCTTGATTCGACCCACATGATATCGACTGGTCGCGGGCGCATAAGATTCGTCGGATTGCGACGGGCAGGCTAAGCTTGCTAAAGAATGCCAGAGGAATCGGTGGTAGGGCGGTGGGTGGCGCGGGTTCCCGAGTGGCAATTCGAAGCGACGCTGATGTTCCTACCGAACGGGGAGTTCCTCTCGGAGGGACGCGTCGGACCGATCGTGATCCGGACGCGCGGAACCTACGAAGCGAAGGGCAACGAGATATCTCTTCGCGACCAAAGCGGCGAGCTGGGGCTAGGAAAGCTTGGGCGGGTGTTCGACACCATCAAGTCCGACGGGCCGATGATCCTCGACGGGGACACGCTTAGGCTCCAACGAAGCCCCAAGGCGAAAGGTCGCGAGTGGGCTTTTGAGCGCGTGGCTGAGTGACTTTGGGGTGCGTTTTTTGGCCCGATTGCTGGCCAGAACTAGGTTCTAGGTTCTAGGTTCTGGATGCTAGGTTGTCAAGCGGCGAGGTGCGTCTTGCGCCTGCACAACTTTTATGGGAATTTCGGACGAACCGTCAACGGGCAGTGATCGGCGGCCCGATCGGAGTGGCGCGTCTTGGTTGCGACACCGTGGATCCCGTGCGCTTCTCCAGGCAGTGCCTGAGGGCGGCCGACGTGGAAGTGAATTCGCCCGAGCGGGGAGACGAAAGCTGGAATGAGGTTCCGCGATCCGGGACGTGCTTCAGAACTGAGGCAACGGTCCCGCGCGCCTTGCCGGCGTTCATCAGCTTAGCAAGTGCCTCGAGCGACGCGAGGAAACGGTCCACCGCGCTTAATTCGCGAGGGTCGCCGTCTGCGAGCTTGGCCCGCACGATCCGAACCTTTCCGCTTTTCGGATCCTCGGCAACGAGACCCACCAGCACCGAGCCGTTCGCCCACGGCTTGGTATTCACCAGGATCTCGGAATAGACCATCTGTATTAGATATCGGCGAGCGCCGCATCTATTATGACGGCCTGGTTAGCCGACACGTGACTAAGAT
>Ga0070734_10004599_pt1 | contig 12925 bp, 6 predicted proteins | sample Coa_R1_8_FD_66444 | JGI IMG/M metagenome (GOLD analysis project Ga0070734, IMG submission 66444) | Surface soil microbial communities from Centralia Pennsylvania, which are recovering from an underground coalmine fire - Coalmine... | ecosystem: Environmental > Terrestrial > Soil > Unclassified ...
GTGTTACGCGACCGTTCGCCGCTGGGATTGCTCCCCGCTCGACTTGCATTTCTTAGGCACGCCGCAAGCGTTCGTCCTGAGCCAGGATCAAACTCTCCATCAGAATGCTGATGTGAAACCACAAGAGCAAGCCCTCGTGGTGATTTAACTGGTTAAACCAGTCGTTTGAAATCCTCGCTCGATTGGTTCTAACATGAAGTTAGAAATCCGAAGTCACTCTGACCACAAGACGTTCAAAACTACAGAGTCCACATAAAACGTCCTATGTGATTTTCAAGGTTCGTTTTCGTCCCGATCCTAACGAAGAGGCTCTCGGGCGAAGCACTGTATTGTACACCACGCCCCTCGGAAAGTCAAGGGTGTTTTTTTAGTCCGATTTATAGATTTTTTGCGCCGGTTGCAACTTTCCAAAATCGGTCCCTGTCATTGTGGGCAGGACACACAAGGAGGAGCATTCGATGGTCCATGTACGATTTGAAGGCCGTTCGGTGGATTTCGCGGAGAGCCAGTTGCGACTGACGGCGCGCGCCAACGACGCCGAGGTCAAGCAGAAGTTGGCGCAGCGCCTGGATGTCCACCCGGACCGTTTGCGGACCTATGTGGTGGATCGGACCCGAGAGGGCAACCTGATCGTCCGCCCGGAAGCCGTCTACGGCTGATAAACGCATTGTGACAATTAAGAATCCGCCTCGCGCCCTGATGGGGAAAGCTTACATACTAGTCCAATGGTAGGACATTTGGCTTAAGACCAAAAACTGCAGGTTCAATTCCTGTGTATGCACCCAACCGCTTTCCCGACTTGCGCGAGGCGGTTCTTTTTTTGGAGGAGGTGCCACCGATGCGCGCCTTTGAACGGGATCTCCGCCTGGAGATGTTGAATAGTCTGTTGACCACCCCGCACCGACAGTTGGAGAAGGTCGCGGAGGTGCATAAGGAGATGAGAGAGCTGGACCCGCTCTTCTATGCGCACCTGGCCGTCTGGTACCATCGCAATGGCGATGTGCGCGACCATAAAGAGGTCTTCCTGGGTAACCTGCTGGTGAGCGCGCTGCCGGAGCATCGCGACGCCGGCTATGTGCTGCTGCAGGATCTGCCGCCGTATCAGGTCGCTCGCGTGGTCGACTTCATGAAGCAGCAGGTGGGCAAAGTCCCACGCTCCACACGGACTGCGGTGCGGCGCTATCTCACTTTGCGTGAGCGAGATGCGCACCGCTTCGACCGGGCTGCGCTGCGAGGACGCGATGCGATGAAGCACCTCTACGCGACCCTGCATATCAAGCCGGGCGGACGCGCCGATAAGATCCTCTTCAAGGCGGAGGCGCCGCCGAATAGCCTGGCTGCGGTCCTGAAGCTGGTTGCGCAGGCGAAGACGCCGGAAGAGCAGGCGCGGCTGATCGTCACGCACGATCTGCCCTTCACGGTGGCTGTCGGCACGATCAAGAGGATCACGCCGGTCGTGCTGGTGGCGCTGGTAAACGCCATGTCGCCTCAGGAGGTCATCAACAACCTGGGGGCGCTGAAGGCCCGCGGCGCACTGGATCATGCCGACCTGAAGGCGCTTATTGACGGCAAACTCGCAGAAGCCGCCAAGCATGGTCGCGTGTCGGCGCTCAAGGCGCAGGTTGCGAGCGAGGCGGTCGCGCTGGATGCGGAGACGACGGAGAAGCTGCGGCAGGTGACCAACGCACAGATCAAGAAGCGCGGCACGATCACACGCGCTACCGCGCTGTTCGTGGATAAGTCCAGCTCGCTGGAAGATGCCATCGAACTGGGCAAGCGGGTGGCGGCGCTGGTAGCCGGCATTTCGACAGCGGGATTGGTGGTCTACGCCTTCGACTCGATGCCCTATCCGCTGCAGGCGAGCGGTAAGGAGCTGACCCACTGGGAGCGGGCGTTCCAGGGCGTGAAAGCGAACGGGAGCACCAGTATCGGCGCACCGCTGGAAGCCATGCGCCTGAAGCGCCAGCGCGTGGAGCAGATCATCATCGTGACGGACGAGGGAGAGAACACGTCTCCCTACTTCGTGGATGCCTATGAGGCCTACCGGAAGGATCTGGGCAGCGCTCCGAGCGTCGTCCTGGTGAAGGTAGGCCAGGCGACCGACCACGTGGAGCGCCAGTTGCAGGCACGACAGATCCCGTTGGAAACGTTCACGTTCGCGGGAGACTACTATGGCCTGCCGAACCTGGTCCCGCTCCTGACGCGCCCGTCACGGTTGGAGTTGCTGTTGGAGATCATGGAGACCCCTCTGCCGGTCCGCACGGATCGGTAGGAGGATGCAAGCGGCTGTTCGCTCCTGGGTGAGGCGCTGCCTTCGCTTAGGGAGCGGCAGCCGTTTTGGGTAAAGGAAGATGAACAAGAATATTTTGAAAATCATGGACACTATCGCACAGCAAGAGGCGCAATTCCAGAACTCCCGGTTCCTCGCGCCCTGTGTACAGGGAGGCCAGGTACGGGCCAGGATTGCAGGGTTGGTGAAGACGTTTCGCCCACGCCCCGCCGATTTTGCCGGGTGGGGCCTGTTTCAGCCACGAGAGGGTGGAGTTGCCGAGATGGTGGAAGAGGCTGGTTTGCCGCTGGTGATGGAGTACCTGAACCCCCTCCCTGCGCTACGGCTGCGTCTGGCGTATGCGTTGCAGGATCTGACCTGGTTGGCCTACCCGATCAATGAGTCGGATGCGCGCCAGAGATTGGGATCCGCAAAGCCACTCGTGGTGCATCTGGTGACGGAGGGCGCGCCGTTTGAGCCGATTGTGGCGCGTGGAGGTGGGGGCGCCTGGTGGTTCGAGATGTGTGATCGCCGCGCCGATCCGATACAAACCGAAAAACTCCAGGAGGCGTTGCGCCGCCTCGTCTTGCCAGAGGAGGTCCAATTTCCTGGACTGACCCCGGAGATGCGCGCCGTCTATGGGCTGGTCGCAAGTGCGGAAGACGGTTTTGAGACACTACGGCTGCGCCGGGAGGCGGAGCGCGCCGAAAGGGAGCGACGCCAGGCGGCTGAGCGGCTGCACCAACAGCGGCAGCAGGACGCCACACGGCTACGGAAGGCGCTGCAAGTAGGGGGAGGAAACCTGGCGGAATTTCGTGACCGAGGCGAGTACTGGCTGGTGGATTGGTCTACCAGGAATGGACAGCGCCATACCTCCGCGATCTGTAAGCGCGACCTGACGGTTATCAGTTCCGGGATCTGTTTGAGCGACCAGGACCGCGATTTCGATCTGCAATCGCTGGTCGGCGTCATCGAAAAGCGGGACCGTTATTAGAGGAGGTGAAGAGGATCATGAACCGCTCCGGCGCGTTCTATCATGAGACGCTGTATCGTTCGGGCGCCTTGATGGGCAAGCTGAACGCGCTTCCTGTTACGATCTGCGGTGCAGGCGCGCTCGGGGCTAATCTTTGCGAGAGCCTGGCGCGCCAGGGCTTCGCGCATCTGCGTGTCATTGACAGAGATCGAGTGGAAGAGCGCAACCTCTCCACACAGCCCTACTATCGCACAGACATCGGCGCGTTCAAGGCGAAGATGATGGCCAATGCGCTCTATCGGGCATTGGGAGTAACGGTGGATGCACGCTGTGACACACTGACCTCGGAGAATGCAGGCAAACTGCTCTCGGGCAGCGGTGTTGTTCTGGACACCTTCGATAACAGCGGTTCGCGGCAGGCTGTCAAAGAGACCTGCGAGCGCAATGGGCTGACATGCCTGCATGTCGGCCTTGCTTCGGATTATGCCGAGATCCTCTGGAATGAGGTTTATCGGGTTCCTTCCGCAGCACTGGACGATATGTGCGACTATCCGTTGGCTCGCAATCTGGCGATGCTGGCTGTTGCGGTCGCCTGCGAAACATTGATCTCCTTTGTGGCGACCGGAGAGATGCGCAACAGCACCCTCACGCTCTCCGACTTTGCCATTAGACCGTTTGAATAGGACTAAGGGCCGGAAAATTGGGGACTTTCGGCCCATGTCGCTTGGGCCTTCTGCATGTAAAATGGAGGAAACTATCCTCCCGTAGGGTAAAGATGTCTCGATGTGCTCTGAGAGGAAGGAGCGACCATGCAGAACATAGCCCAGAACCATCTGCCGGACAACGGCGGCGAGATGCCGCAACGACAGTGCCCGATATGCGGTAAAACCAATAACGACTGGCAACGCGTGTGCGTCCATTGCGGGATCGAGTTGCCGAACCCGGAGGAAGCGACGCGGGCGGAGTTGGGCCATCTGGTCTATCTGCTGCATCGCCTAACCAATTGGCAGTCGCGCGGCTTGGTGTCCATCCCTCAGGCATTACAACTCGCGAAGGAGACGAATGAGCGACGTCAAAGCCTGCTGAACACATGGACGCCGCCTGCTGCATCCCCTTCCACGGCATCAGACGCGAGTAGGTCTCCAACGCCACAGGCTCCTCCCTGGGTGCCTCCCCTGCCGTCACAGTACGCCTCGGCGATGGGCGTTACGCCCCCGGCTCCTCTCGGAGTAGGCGCTTCAAATGTGTCATCCGCCGGATCGAGCCCGCCAGGAAAGCCACTTACTCCCGTACCCTCCGGCCTCCGGAACTATCTACAAAGGTATGCAATTCAGACGCTCTTCGTTCTCGCGGCGATCCTGGTATTGACCGCACTGCGTAGCATGATCGCCTGGGAAGCGGTAGGCGCAGTCGCCATCAAATTGGTTCCCCTGGTCCCATTGCTTTTGACCTGGATGTTCTGGGCATTCGGGCAGCGTACGCGGCAGGAGAACCCCTGGGCCGCCTTTGTCTACCATGCCCTGGTTGCCGCGTTGACTGCCTTTGACCTTGTGGCGATACATCGGTACTGGCTGAATGGGATGGTACTGTCCGCGAAGCCGATGTTTTGCCTGGCTGCAGGCACGGCCACCGGGGTTGCCGTCTGGATGCTGTTGCGTGAGAAGCGTGTGCCGTATTTGCATCTCGCTTTGATCGGTGTACTGACGAGCCTCTTCGCCGGACTGCAACTGGTGCGCCAGTGGATCCTGTTTGCTGACGATTTTAGAGTGCTGCCATTGCCCCTTTTCGGGTTAGCCTATCTGTTGGTCGCGGGTTTGTGTATCGGAAGGGCGCACTATCTGACGCGCCGGAGTGTGTCGACGCAGGCTGCGCCTGCCGACGAGGCGACAGGGAATAGCATATCAGAACAGAAGGGTTGGATTTATGCTTGGACACTCTGGGCGCATCTCTCGGTTCTGTCGCTGGTCTTGCTCTGTGCAGTAGATATTGCCCTTCAGGAGCGGGTCCAGATCGGGGAGTACGCGTTGCTCACACTGCTCGCTGCCGGATTGTATGGCATCACCGCCCAAATACTTCAGGAGCCGAGGATGGTACCGGTTTCGGGCGGGCTCATGTTGGCGAGCGGCTTGATGTGGTTGGGAGAGTGGCGACAGTTCGTCGAGACGGGCTTTGGGGATGTGTTGTTGGCAGTGGGAGCAATCGGCTCAGCGCTCTCGTGGTACAACGGCGCACGGAGCACGGGGAAGACGGCAGACCTTGCAAAAGTCTGGCGGCGTTTGGCGGAGGGAGAAGTATGCGCCGCAACACTACTGGTATGGATAGAATTACTGTCTCGATTAGGTGTCCATGCTGGGGGAACGGCGACGTCGGAGACAATGCATGCCACCGTGTTGTGCGCGTTATGCGCCGCCTTTCTCCTGGGATTTGCCCGATGGGAGAGACAGTCGGTGTTTGTGTTTGCCGCACTGGCTACAGGAGGCGCTGCGCTGGTGCGAGGGTTGATCTGGGCAGACGCTCCCTCGTTTGCCTTTGCGCTTACGTTGACACTCTATGGTAGTCTGCTCTACGGAATAGCGCTCCGTTTCGCGGCCCTGCCTGCATCGAGGGATGCGGCTGTCTTCTCTTATTCCGAATGGGGCGATGCCTTTCGAGGCTGCGGCTTTGTGGCGGTACTGCTGGCATTGGGGGAACGCAGTCTTGCCTTTCTCACAGGTAGCGATCCGCGCCATCTGGCGCTCTCCCTCCTGCCCCTCCTTCCGGCGTTGTATCTGATCGCAGCTACTCGCCGTACTCCCGGCTGGGATGGGATGCGTATCCTCTCCTTAGCGGCGATGCAGTTGACAACCGCTCTTATGGTTGGAGCAGTGTGCGGGCTGAACCGAGGAGCCGAACACTGGACAAGCGCTTCTCTCCAGGCCTGGGGATGCTCGCTGGCAGCGCTGGGCTGGATCTGGTGGGGGATCGGTCAGGGACTGGATCGAAGACAGAATGATCTCTGGGGCGAGACGCTTGCAAATGGTGGGTTGGCCATCGCTCTCGGCGGTGGGGTTATCATCACCGAAGTGGCTTGCACGGCCATTCCCGCCACTGCGCCGACATGGTTCATCTGTCAGGGGGTGCTCGCGCTCATTTTCGCCCTCTTCGCATGGGATGCCTATCGGACCCAGCGGGAGTTGCTCGGGGCTGCCCTGCTGCTCGTGACCGGCATGGCTGGCATGATAACGACGGTACACGCCGCAGAGGCGCCATTTGTCGCCACGATCTGGACAACATTTACTCTGCTCTCCTCCCTCGTCTTCCTGCTGTTGGCACGACGTATGGGCAAGGTCATGGTTGCTCGGCTCTCGTGGATCCCTGCCTTCGGAGGCTATGCGCTGATGGCCGTGCTGCAAGCGCTGCATCCGTTAACCGGTTATGACAGATCGATAGCGGATGCGCTCTGGATCGTTGGAGGATTGGGGTTAGCCTCCGCCTGGTTCATGACCACGCGCTGGAGCGAGACAAACGAATTCTCCTATGCTGCGGCGCTTTCACTCTGTGGCGTCTATCTCCGGGGTGTCACCCTGCTCTGGCATCCTCAGCTCCAATGGCATGCACTGCTCATGCTTCCCGTCCTGATGACGCTCTATGGGGGTGGCACGCGTTATCGGGAAAAGGATAACGCCCTGTTCGGTCAACCCATGCGGCGGACGGCGTTGGCGCTCTCAGGATTGGCTCTGCTCTGGTCTGTCGGGAATGGGGATGGTTTCTTGCTTACATTGAGACCGGCTTCCACATGGGTCGTGACGCTGACGTTGGGGCTATACGGGGTCGCTTATGCGCTGCTCGTGGCCTATCGACGTACGCCGCAAATCGTCGGCGTTGCAGCGACAACCCTGACGTTCGCCTACATCCACCATCTGCTGACCATGACGTCCGCGCTGGAGGGGGCGTCTGCACAGGTCACTCTTAGCTGGCCGCACTTTGCCTTTCTGGTGATACAGGCCGGACTGTTCTGGATGGCCGTGGGATGGATCGTCGGCATCCGTCCGGAGCGTGAGGGATTGGCGAACCCCTTATTGATCCTTGCGGGAGGGATCGCGCTCTTAAGCGTCCTGCTTGCCGTTGTAATGAGCATGTACGGGAGTGCTGAGAGCCTCTGGACGATCCTGACCCTGGCGTGCGGAGGCGTCGTCTGGTTCGGGCTGTGGATACTGGAACTGGGAGAGATCTGCCTGCATGTTGGGACCTGGAACCTGCTCGCGGCCTGGATGTGGCTGCTCTACAGCCGCATCGGCTGGGAGACCTCGCTGTTGGACCTCTACCTCTTGCCGGTCGGTCTGTATCTGGTGTCACTGGGACATCGAGCCAGCCACAAGCAGCAGGCAGGCGCCGGCCTCTTCTGGTGGGGGGGACTACTGCTTACACTGACCCCAGCCTTCCTCGCCTATTGGAACCGGGCTGCGGGCTGGCACACGGCCCTGATGATTTCAGAGTGTCTTCTGGCGGTCCTATGGGGCGTCGGGCATCGTATTCGTGCCTTCGTGAGCGCGGGATTGCTCTTTGCGATCCTATTTGCCGCTTCCGTTAGCATCGGGCATCTGCCGGACCATGCCGTGACTGTGGTGTCTCTCCTGGTCGGTGTGGCGCTGTTTGTGGGCGGATACTATGCGCTTACCCATCGGGAGGCCGTCCAACGTAGTATGGCGACGCTGGAGCATCAGTGGCGCGCCTGGCAAGCCTGGCGGTAACTGGAATGACGTTTATGGCAGGGTGATTTCGATTGTTGCTGCCGATTCCAGCGGAAGGATGAGCACCCCTAGAGGCGTGAGATAGGCAGCCGCTGGGAGTTCTGTTCCATTGATCGTTACTCTGGGGATCCCCTGCACACCGACGATCAAGATGTAGTGTGTATGTGATGCGATACGCGCCGCGCCGGCAGTATCCCATGGTTTGATAGAGAAGGAGAGGGTTCGTTCTTTCTCGACGGGATTGACAATGGAACAGGGGGCGTGGACGGTGATCCCGGATTTCACAAAGCAGTGGTAATCGTAGAGTTCGGGTTCGTTATAATAGTGGATGGCGTTGGCAAAGACGGTTCCGGGATTGATGGCGGCGAAATTGCGCGTCTGTGGGCGCAAGTTGAAGGAGTCGGGAAGCAGACCGCGTAAGTTTGCTGGTTCCGTATCTCCATAGGTCTGCTGGATACCGGAGGCGGTGATGCCATCGGCAATCTGTTTCCATGGGCCAGTTGGATCATTGCGGTGCAATCGGTAGAGCGCGTCGGAGTAGACCAAACCGCACCACTGTACCGGCAAGCCCATCCAGTTGGGGGAGACCCATTGCGTCGCGCCATATACCGGCGTGGTGGCGTAGAGGCCGACAGGTTGTCCGGTAGGATTGACGAGGTAGACGAATGGAACTCCGGTCCAGGCCCAGTACTTCGCCATATCCAGAAAGTGCGTATCACCGGTGAGTTCATAGCCCAGGTTATAGGCTTTGATAAGGTGGGCGGAGGCCAGGATGTCGGGGGTATGAAGCGGTACTTCCCAGGTTTGCGCTCCTCTTGGTGTGGAGTCAGCGAACTTATCGAGCGCGCGGAGGCGGTCTAACGCCTGATGGATCAGTTCCTGGTCGCCGCAGTAGGCGGCGTTTTCCAACAGTGAGGCGACGACCTGAGCGGTGAGGCCGTTGGCGTCAGGGGCGAAGTGCGTCTTGCCATAATCGAGGCCCTCCGGAGATTTACGGAAGGGGATAGAGCCGTCCTTCTCGAAGCGTGTGAGGAGGGATCGCGCCTGTTCTCGTGCGTTCAGCACGCTCTCTTCAACATCCCCATAGAAGAGGGCGGGAGACGGGTAGTGGACATGCGAGACGCCTGCATAGTTGCGGTCCGAGGGCTTGACGAGGGTGAGTGCAGCCTTTGCCGCTTCCGTCAGCTGTTTCCGAAGGGCATCATCCTGCGTATGCACTGCCATCCAGTCCATGAAGTAGGGGCCATCCGCAATGGCCTGGGGCATAAAACTGCCGCCGGGAACGAAGGCATGACGGTAGCGATCCCCTTCGCGGATGCTGCTGTCCAGCCAGCCGTGTGCGGAGAGGGCGAGATACTGCTCGAATGTCCGGCCAGGATTGGGGACCGGAGGCAGCCCATTCATGGTGACATACTGCTGCATCGCCGGAACGACGCTCTTGCCGCGCCCGCCGAAGAGGGTTACATGGAGAATAACCGGCTTGTTCGGCGCAAGCGTCTCTCCTTTATATGGCAGTAAGTTGCCCTCAATGCGGTTTGAGCCGTCGCTGCCGGGAAAGAGCAGGCCCATCACATGGCCGCCGGAGCGATAGATCCGATCCGGCGAATCGAACAGGGCCGTGATATTCGGAGCCATCTCCCAGGAGAGCGCGAGCCAGCGGTCATTGTTTTGAACGACCATCAGTGGAAAGGTGAGTTTGGCCGAGTCGGGTGTCTGCCGCTTCGATCCCGGACCGATGATATCGGCTTCGGAACTCGACATCTCATTCTTGTCCAGATACTCCAATCCGGCGAGGAGGGAATGCTCCTTGTTCTCTCCAAAACTGCCCACGCCGGGATGCACGAGAAAGAGCGGTAGATAAACGACGCTCCGCTCGCGATCCACCGAAACCTGGGTCTCGATGGCGAAGGCGTTCGCGGTTTTCGCGGGTGTGATACTCTGCAGCAGCGTCCAGGTTGCGCCATCCTCATCCATCCCGGTCTGTTTGCTCTGTACGGCATGGTCGTTCCGGTTAGGAAGTTCGATCAGCTCTCGATTGCTGAAAGTAACGTATTTGACCTTGCCATTCAGGACGTATCCGATGCATGTCTGGCCGTTCCCGACGGCAAATGGTTGCCCCGCTACCTCCAGAACGAAATTTCCGCCATGATCCCTGTCGTGGTGTAGTAACAATTCTCCGGATTGGGTGTCGATAGTATGTGTTCTACTCGGAGGTTCAAAGGCGGGAAAGGTAGGTTCGGGGAGGAGAATGCGTGATTCGAATGAGATCGAGGCGACTAAGCAGGCGTCGTGCTCTCCGGGTGGATCGAAGCGGAGGTGGAAGTTGGGGCCGAGCGCAGGAAGCGGCACTTGAACCTCATCCCATTTATTGGCACGGACAGGGAAGCGGGCGGAGTTCTCCTCCGTGGGACCCGCTCCGTTACGGAAGTAGAAGATTTGACCTGTGCCACCCTGATCGGACTTGAGCCGGATGTGCAACCAGAGGGGGGTATCCGCCGGATAGTTGCGCTCGGGTCCGAAGCTGTAGGGGTCGCTGCCGTTGATCTCGATCCGCATTCCCTCTGGGGTCGCCACGATGGCGGCGATATCGTGTGTCGGCTTCCATTCGCGCACAGCGTCTGCGTTGGTGAAGTCGAACCGAGGCAGGGACTGCGCAAGGGCGTTTCCTAACCCGAGCATCGTCAGCAGAACTCCCCAGAGCAGGATGAGAATGGGGGAAGATGGTGGCTGGATCATGGTGGCTGTCTCCTCTATGTGACGATTGTACCCGATAGCAACGACCCGGAGAGCGGATTATACCCGCCAATAAGACCAACTATTACCAACAATTATGTCCATGTATGGACATTTCTCTCAAAACCGGCTATAATAGCTGTCACAGGGTGTCCGGTTGATCGTTACTGGAATAGCGAACGATAACCAACGCTCCTGTTACATTTTCCGCCTCGTCGATGAACCATTATCTCCTCAGCGTCCCGCAAGATTTAGGCAAAGGGAGGTCTGCGCCGTGCAACAACCGGATTGTGCCCCGATCAGCCTGATGGCTCGTATGCGTTCACCACATTTCGTTCTCCGTTCGTTCTTAACCTTCCTTCCCCTCTGGTTCTCCTTGATGGTCTGTATCACGGCCTCGCACGTGCAAGCCGAGGAGAAGTTCAAACCCGTCCATCTCAAGATTGCCGGGAAAGAGGTTTCAGGAAAAGCCGTGGCGATTTCCAACGGCGAAGAGACCTATGTCTCGCCGGAAGTCCTTAAGACGCTGGGGATCGAGAGCAAGGTATCGGCTAAGGGAGATACGATCCTCGTGACATTGCCCCATGCGACCAAGCGAAAGGAGATCGCACTGGCGCGCCCGAAAGGGAAGGGAATGCTGGCGCTCTCCAGGGTTGCCGAGTTGGTGGACGGCGTGGTCCTTCGGCCCGATGCGCCCGGCAAGGATGACGATGATGAGGATGCGCGACCCGGCGATACGGTCTATCTGCTGGCGCGGGTGACCGAAGCACGGTTTGCAGCCGGTCAGATCCATATCACTACGAGTTTTCCCGTACCGTTCCATGCGCGCACGCTCATGGAGGGCAAGCCGGTTCGGGGCTATGTGGATTGTGTGGGCGCATTCGTCTCCGAAAAGTTCAAAGCATCGCCGTTGCCGTCCGGAGAGCGCCGCGTACTTCGGCTGCGAACGGCGCAAAACAGCGTGGATGTCGCGCGGGTGGTTGTAGAGCTTTCCGAAGGCAATTTTCTGAAAGCCGGCGATCTGGCAGCGAATTCCAGCCGTGCGATCACCGCCTCCCTGAATGACATCAAGGGAAAGCCTGCACCGGCAGTAGCCCACGTCTCGTCCAATCCTCCTTCCAAATCGGCGTCGGTGAAACCCGATGGCAAAAAATCCGCCTCCACGCCTCCGGTGAAGGTCGCCATCAGTACGGTTCCTGCCCCGGATCGCGTTCAAGCTCCCGGTAAAATCAACGGTTCGGGGCCGACAGCGGCTTTGAAGCCCGATATGCATAACAGTGGCGATACCCATCCATCCGGGAGGGTGGCATCGAATCGAACCCCAAGCGCCTCGAATAGGACCCCGAGTACAGCGATCCCGCGAAACCTTCCGACCGATCCCGACGTCACGTTAACCGTGAGCGATAAGACCGACACGGACTTCACAGCGGAGAGCCAGCTCGTACTACGGGAAAAGGCCCCATCGCGCGGAGATGCGGTAAAGCGGGAGGGGATGCCGGTTGAGGTCCATGATCTGGCGTTTGTGCCGGTAGATGACAAGCTATGCCGGGTCGAGTTGGCGACCAGCGGCAAACCTGGGGTCTCCATCCACTATATTCCCGGTACGACACAGATGGTGATGGATCTGGCCAACACCCGGCTGAGCCTGCCAGAAAACGATAACGGCGAGCGGGACGTGATGCATCCGTTGGTGCATAAGATCACGGCGGCATCGGTGGAGGGGAACCGACCGACGACCCGGCTCACCCTGGACATGACGCGGATCGCAGGGTTTACAATATCGACCACCCCGGATCACTGTACGCTGGAGCTGCGCTTGCCGCGCAACGCCTATGGCGTCCTGGCCGACAAAACGATCGTGGTGGATGCCGGACATGGAGGGAGCGCCACCGGGGCGACAGGACATAATGGCGTCTATACCATCTATGAGAAGGATGTCACGCTGGCGATTGCCCTGAAATTGCGAACGGCGTTGGAAGCCTGCGGGGCCCGGGTGGTGATGACGCGTGACCACGATGCGGACGTCGGATTGGATGCGCGTCCGGGGTTGGCGAACGACATTGGCGCGGACCTATTCATCAGCATCCATAACGATTCGAATGAGCGGGTGAACACCGCATCCGGCACCAGCACCTACTACCATATGAGCGACCCGAGTTGCCGAGCGTTCGCAACCTGTGTCCAACACGCCGTGATGGCGGTGACCGGTTTGCCAAGCCG
>Ga0070734_10004600_pt1 | contig 12922 bp, 14 predicted proteins | sample Coa_R1_8_FD_66444 | JGI IMG/M metagenome (GOLD analysis project Ga0070734, IMG submission 66444) | Surface soil microbial communities from Centralia Pennsylvania, which are recovering from an underground coalmine fire - Coalmine... | ecosystem: Environmental > Terrestrial > Soil > Unclassified ...
GCGCCGGCGCGGCCGATGGCGATCCCGGCGCAGCGCCGACCGCGCCAGGCAAGGCGATCCGCCGCGGACGCCTCACGCTGGACCCGGCGCGGCACGACTGCTTGTGGGACGGCAAGCCGGTCAAGCTGACGGTCACCGAATTTCTGCTGTTGCAGTCGCTGGCGCAGCGCCCGGGTTTCGTGAAGAGCCGGGATAACCTGATGGACGCCGCTTACGACGATCAGGTTTACGTCGACGACCGCACCATCGACAGCCACATCAAGCGCATGCGGCGCAAATTCCGCCAGGTGGACCCTGAGTTCGACGCGATCGAAACGCTCTATGGCGTCGGTTACCGTTACCGCGAGGCCTGAGGCGGCGGCGCCGCCACGGGAGGACGAACCGCGCTGGCGGCTGCCCGGTTCGCGCCTCGGTCGGCTGATCGTCGCGCTCAACCTGCTCGGGCTGGTCATCCTGACCATCGGCGCGCTGGTGCAGAACGAGCTGAGCCAGGGCCTCATTCGCGCCGAGGAGGAGAGCCTGGCGACGCAGGGGCGCGGCATCGCGCACGTGATCGAAGAGGCGGCCACCTTCGGCGACCCGGCGCCGGGCCTGGACGAGCAGCGCGCCCGCGACACCTTGCAGGTGCTGTTCATCCAGGGATCCCAGCGGGCCCGCATCTACGACAATCAGGGCCAGCTGATCGCCGACAGCTATGTCCTGAACGACCACATCGTGCAGGAGCCGTTGCCGCCGATAGAGAAGCCGGGCGGATTCCATTTCAACTGGGACTTTCTGAAGCCCAAGAACCAGCCGGCCCAGGCGGAACGGGCGCATGCCGATCTCGCCGCTGAAGTCGGTCGCGCGCTGCAGGGCCAGACGGTCCACGACATGCGAACCACCGAGGGCGGCCAGCGCGTGGTGTCGGTTTCGATACCGATCCAGCGCGTGCAGGCCGTGCTGGGGGTGCTGACCCTGGAGTCCGGCGACGTCGACCAGGTGGTGGCCGATCAGCGCCGGGCGCTCATTCCCTTCATCCTGATCGCGGTTGCGGTGACGCTGACGTCGTCGTTCCTGCTCAGCCGCCTCATTGCGCTGCCGGTCCTGCGCCTGGCGCGCGCTGCCGACCGGGTGACCGCACAGAGGGCGCGGGCGATCTCGCTGCCGGACATCGCCGAGCGCGACGACGAACTGGGCGACCTCTCGCGCTCGCTGGAGACGATGACCCAGACGCTGTCGGAGCGGATGGACGCGATCGAGGGCTTCGCCGCCGACGTCGCGCACGAGATCCGCAACCCGCTGACCTCCATGCGCTCGGCTGTCGAGACCCTCGATCTGGTCACGGACTCCGGCGCGCGAGATCGCCTGACCGGCATCTTGAAGGCTGATGTCGGCAGGCTCGACCGGCTGGTCACCGATATCTCGAACGCATCGCGACTGGACGCGGAGATGTTCCGCGAGGCCCCGCGGCCCATCAACTTCGGTGAGCTCCTGCGCAACCTGGTCGATTACTACGGGCAGGCGGCCAACCCGGGCGAGCCGCCGGTGGCCTACCTCCCGCCCGAAAGCGAAGCGCCGGTTATGGTGCGCGTGCGAGAAGGGCCCCTTAGCCAGGTGTTCCGCAACCTGATCGACAACGCCCGCTCCTTCACGGCGGTGTCGGCTCGGCCCAATCCGTCGGTGCGCGTAACGCTGCGCCGGGTCGGCCGGCAGGCGATCGCCACCGTCGAGGACGACGGCCCGGGCTTGCCGCCGGAGAACCTGGAGACGGTGTTCGATCGATTCTACACGGCGCGGCCGAAGGGGGCCGCGTTCGGCGTTCATTCCGGGCTCGGGCTCTCGATCGCGCGCCAGATCGTCGAGGCGCACGGCGGGAAGATCCGCGCCGAGAACCGCACCGACGATACCGGCGCCGTCCTCGGCGCGCGCTTCATCGTGACGCTTGCGGACATCGGTGGATGATCCTGCACGCCGGGCTGATCGCACGGCGCAGCGGCGACGCCTGGCGGGGCGTGCTGATCGAGGGCCCGTCCGGATCCGGCAAGAGCGATCTGGCGCTCAAGGCGCTGGCCGCGAACTGGATCCTGGTCGCTGACGATCGCACGCTGATCTGGCGGGATGCGGGGCGGCTTTGGGGTCGCGCCCCCGACGCGCTCGATGGTCTGTTGGAAGCCCGCGGCGTTGGCGTGGTAGCAACCCGACGTCTGCCATTCGCCGAGATCGCGCTGGCGATCCGTTGCGTGGAGGGTGCGGCGATCGAGCGCGTGCCTGAGCCGCAAGCCAGGACGGCGCTCGGCATCACGCTTCCGCTTGTTGCGCTCGCGCCCTTTGAGGACTCGGCGGTCGCCAAACTCGAGCGGGCGCTGGCCGTATTGGACTCGCTCGGCAATCGGCGTATCAAGCGGCCCGCGCCGCCGGGGGGCTCCCCGGAGGCGGGAGGGGTCGCGTGAGATTGCCGAAGTGATCGGACTTGTGATCGTCACGCACGGGCGATTGGCGGCTGAGTTCGTCTCCGCCATGGAGCACGTGGTGGGACCTCAAGCCAACGTCGAGGCCGTCTGCATCGGCCCCGAAGACGACATGGAACAGCGGCGCAAAGACATCCTGAGGGCTGCGGCCACCGTCGATGACGGACAGGGCGTCATCCTGCTCACCGACATGTTCGGCGGCACGCCGTCCAACCTCGCCATCTCGGTGATGGAGCAGACCCACGCCGAGGTGATCGCCGGGTTGAACCTGCCGATGCTGATCAAGCTCGCCAGCGTGCGCACGCGCGAGCCGCTGTCGACCTGCGTCGCCTTCGCGCAGGAGGCAGGGCGCAAGTACATCTCGGTCGCCTCGTACGTGTTGGCCGGCGAGAAGTAGCGCTTTAGCTTCTCCGCCCATGAAGGCCGAGCGCACCGTCGAAATCGTCAACGAACGGGGCCTGCACGCGCGCGCCTCGGCCAAGTTCGTCAAGCTGGCCAACGAGTTTGACGCCGAGGTCACCGTCACCCGCGACGGGCAGACCGTCGACGCCCGCTCGATCATGGGCTTGATGATGCTGGCCGCCGGTCCCGGCTGCTGCATCGAGATCCGCGCCGACGGCCGCGACGCAGGCGCCGCCGTCGATGCGCTGGCCGAGCTGATCACGAGCCGCTTCGACGAGGAGCGCTAGGAGCCGGGTTCACCCGACGGCCGACGATTGCGGGGAACGGACCGTCCGTGCGATGGCTTTTTGGACCCCAAAGCCAGGACGGCCGGCCCCGATGGAGACCGAGCTCAAGTTCGAGGTGGACGACGCGGCCGCCGAGCGGCTGAGCCAGCGCCTCGGCCTTAAGGGAGCCCGCGCGAGGACAGCCCTTCTACGCTCGGTCTACTACGACACGCCCGACACGCGGCTGAACGTCGAGGGCATCGCCTTGCGCGTGCGCGAAGATGGCGAGCGGCGAATCCAGACGATCAAGCGCGCGGCCAAGGGAATGGGAGTCGAGCGCGGCGAATGGGAGACCGAGATCGGGACGCCAAGCATCGATCTCGACGCGGCGGCCGGCACGCCGCTGGAGGCCGCGCTCGACGGATGCGCGCCTGAGACGCTCAGGCCGGCCTTCGAGACGGTCGTCGAACGCAGGGCGCGGCGCGTGAAGGTCGAAGGGGCGTTGGTCGAAGCGGCGCTCGACCGCGGGACGGTGAAGGCGGACGGCGCCGACGAGCCGATCCTGGAGCTGGAGCTGGAGCTGAAGCGCGGCAAGTCCGAGGCGCTCTTTGCGCTGGCGCGCGAGCTGGCCGCGGTCGCCCCGATGAACCTGTCGTTCGCAACCAAGGCGGCGCGTGGCTATGCGCTGCTGGAGGGCGAGCCTCTGGCCCCGGTCAAAGCCGCCGACCCCGCGCTTGGCCGCGCCGATACCGCCGAGGCGGCGTTCAAGGCTATCGCCGGATCGGCGCTGGCCCAGATCGCAGCAAACGCACGGGTCTTGCGGCACGTGCGGCGCATCGAGGGTCTGCACCAGCTGCGCGTCGGCGCGCGGCGCTTGCGGAGCGCCATCTCGCTGTTCAAGCCGATGCTCAAGGACGGCGAGGTCGAGCGCGTGAAGGCCGAGCTCAAGTGGCTGACCAAGGAGCTGGACGACGCCCGCAACCTCGACGTCTTCATCACGGAGACGTTCCGCCCGGCGGCCAAGCGTCACTCGCGATCGATGGGGCTTTCGAACCTCGGCCGAGCGCTGATCACCGCCCAGACCCGCGCCTATGATCGCGCGGAGGCGGCTCTCGGCTCCGAGCGCTTCCGCTCGCTCATGATCGACACCGCGGCGTGGATCGAGACGGGTCCCTGGACCAGTGGCGAGGATCCGTTCCTGGCCGGGCTTCGCGAGCGATCGGCGCGTCAGGCCGCAGGGGAAATCCTTGCGCAGCGGCGGCGGAAGATCCGCAAGCGGGGCAAGCGGTTGGCGAAGCTCGACCCCGAGCCGCGCCACCAGCTGCGCATCGACGTCAAGAAGCTGCGCTACGCGTGCGGATTCTTCGCTGGCCTCTACCACGGCAAGGCGGGCAAGCGGCTGGCGCGATTCGTCGCCGCCATGGAGGCTTTGCAGGACGGGCTGGGCGCGGTCACCGACATCGCCGCCGCCGACCAGCTGACCGCCGAACTCGCCACCCACGCCGGCGGCGACGACCCGGCCAAGCTGGCGTTCGCCGCCGGCCAGATCGCCGGCGAGCGCCAGAACGACGAGGCCCGCGCGATGAAGGCCGCGGAGCGAGCTTTCAGGCGGTTCGACGAAGCCAAGCGGTTCTGGTGATCGCGACCTGGGGCGCGGCGCCGCGTCAGCGCATCACCATATAAAGATTTCCTTATGTCCGGTTGCAGCCCAACCGCGCGGCGGCTATAAGCCCGCGCGTTCCCGCCGCACTCCAGGAGCCTGCGTCCATGGCCGATCACGTCGTGAAGGATCTTTCGCTCGCCGACTGGGGACGAAAGGAAATCGAGATCGCCGAAACCGAGATGCCCGGGCTGATGGCGCTCCGCGCCGAGTTTGCGGCGGAAAAACCGTTGAAGGGCGCCCGGATCGCCGGGTCCCTTCACATGACCATCCAGACAGCCGTCCTGATCGAGACCCTGCAGGCGCTGGGCGCGGAGGTGCGCTGGGCGTCGTGCAACATCTTTTCGACCCAGGACCATGCGGCGGCTGCGATCGCTGTGCGGGGAACGCCGGTCTTCGCCTTCAAGGGCGAGAGCCTGACCGAATACTGGGACTATGCGCATCGCATCTTCGAGTGGGGCGACGGCGGCTATCCCAACCTCATCCTCGACGACGGCGGGGATGCAACGCTGCTCTGCGTGCTTGGACCGCGCGCAGAGACCGACGCCGACTTCCTCGAGCACCACTCCAACGACGAGGAGGAGGCCCTCTATGGGGTCATCAGGCGGTATCTGAAGGAGAAGCCGGGCTTCTACGGCGCGATCCGGAGCGCGATCCGCGGCGTTTCGGAGGAGACCACCACCGGGGTGCACCGCCTCTACCAGATGGCGGAGCGCGGCGAGCTGCCGTTCACCGCCATCAACGTCAACGACTCGGTGACGAAGTCGAAGTTCGACAACCTCTATGGCTGCCGCGAGAGCCTGGTCGACGCCATCCGCCGCGCCACCGACGTGATGCTGGCCGGCAAGGTCGCGGTCGTCTGCGGCTACGGCGACGTCGGCAAGGGCTCGGCGGCGTCGCTCCGCCACGGCGGCGCGCGGGTGATCGTGACCGAGATCGACCCGATCTGCGCCCTGCAGGCGGCGATGGAGGGCTACGAGGTCAAGCGGCTGGAGCAGGTGGCGTCCATCGGCGACGTCTTCGTGTCTGCAACGGGCAACAAGGACGTGATCCGCCTCGAGCACATGCGCGAGATGAAGAACAACGCCATCGTCGCGAACATCGGCCACTTCGACTCAGAGATTCAGATCAGCGCGCTGCGAAACTACAAGTGGGACCAGATCAAGCCGCAGGTGCACCACGTCGAGTTTCCCGACGGCAAGAAGATCATCGTCCTTTCCGAAGGTCGGCTGGTGAACCTGGGCAACGCCACCGGCCACCCGAGCTTCGTGATGAGCGCCTCGTTCACCAACCAGGTGCTGGCGCAGATCGAGCTTTGGACGAACGGCGCGGCGTACGAGAAGAAGGTCTACACGCTGCCCAAGCACCTGGACGAGAAGGTGGCGCGGCTGCATCTGGCCAAGCTGGGCGTCGAGCTGACCGACCTCACGGCCGACCAGGCCCACTACATCGGCGTCGAACAAGCCGGCCCCTTCAAGCCGGACCACTACAGATACTAGGCTGACGGGCGATGCCGCCCGCGGTTCTCATTCTCTCCTCGTTCGTCGCCGCCAGCCGCGTCGGCGGCGGCGCGCAGGCGATGGTGCTGGCTAGGCTTGGCCTGGAGCCCATCCTGGTCCCGTCCGTGCAGCTTGGGCGACATCCGGGCTTCGGCGCGCCTGGCGGCAAACCGGTCGAGCCGCAAACGATGGCCAGCATGCTGAAGGGCATCGACGCGCAGGGCACATTCCAGCGCCTGGCGGCCGTGATTACCGGCTACTTCGCGCTCGCCGATCAGGTGGCGGTGGCGGCGGACGCCATCGCCATGGCGCGATCCGGGAGTCCGGACGCGATGATCGTCGTCGACCCGATCATGGGCGATGCGGAAAGCGGGCTTTACGTGCGCGAGGCGGTCGCCGCCGCCATCGAGCAGCGGCTGGTCCAAAGAGCTGACCTGGTCGCCCCGAACGCCTGGGAGCTCGCGCGGCTCATCGATGCGCCGGTCCAGGACGCCGAGGCCGCGCTCCGCGGCGCCCGCGAGCTTGGAAGACCGGTGCTGGTCTCGTCCGTGCCGGCTGACGCCGCGATCGGCACGCTCTACGTCGACACGGCCGACGCCTTCCTCGCCTTGCACCCCCGCGCGCGGACGGCGCCGAAAGGCACCGGCGACCTGCTGACCGCGCTCTTCACCGCTGCCCGCGTCTCGGGACGCGGCCCGCGCGCGGCGCTTTCGGCGGCGGTGGGCGGGGTGGCCGACGCGGTGGCGCTGGCCGGCGATGCCCACGAGCTGCCGGTCGGCGCCATGCCGCTGAAGCTGGCCCCCTCGAAGCGGGTGCGGATCGCGCGGCTCTAGACTTAGACGTTCAGGCAGGCCGGAGTTGCCGGGCGGCGCGGAAGGCGCCGAACACGAAGACCAGCGCGCCGCTCCAGATGAAGACGAAGGAAACCGCCCGAAGCGGCGTCAGCGTCTCGCCGGTAGCGAGCCCGGTCAGGAATCCGAGCGTCGGGCCGATGTACTGCAGGAAGCCCAGCGTGGAGAACGGGAGGCGCCGGGCCGCCCAGGTGAACAGGGCGAGCGGCGCGACCGTCAGCGGCCCGGCCAGCATCAGCAGCGCCGTCGGCGCCGCGCCGTGTCCGAAGGCGCCGCCCCCATGGCCGCCCAGCCAGACCAGATAGGCGACGCCGGGGACGGCGATCAGCAGGCACTCGACGAAGAGGCCTGTCTGCGCCGAGGCGGCGACGCGTTTGCGGATGACTCCATAGGCGCAGAAGGACGCGGCGAGGAAAAGCGAGATCCACGGCAGGTGGCCGAGCGCGGCCGCCTGCAAGGCCACCCCGATGGCGGCCAGCACGATCGCCGTCCACGCGACGGCGTCGATGCGCTCGCGGAAGATGAGCGCTCCGACGGCCATGTTGAGCAGTGGATTGATGAAGTAGCCGAGACTGGAATCGATGTTGTGGCCGTTGTCCACCGCCCAGATGAAGACCGCCCAGTTGGCGCCGATCAGCACAGCGGAGCAGGCCAGCAAGGCGAACACCCGCGGGCGGACGAAGACGCCGAGCGCCTCGGCGCGCTGTCCGGCGGCAAGCACGAGCCCGCCGGCCCAGAGCGGCGACCAGAGCGCGCGCTGGCCGAGGATCTCCCACGGGCTCGCGCCCAGGCGGTTCATCAGGATGAAGATGCCGGGAACCGCGCCCCAGATCAGGTAACAGCCCAGCGCCGCCGCCAGCGCCCGGCGGTCACCACCGCCGGACGCCGCAGCGGGGCCGCTCATGCCAGGATCTTGTGGCCGAGCAGCGCTTGTTCGTCGGCGAGCTGGGCGATCTGCACCGAGTTCAGCGCCGCGCCCTTCCTGAGGTTGTCGGAAACCACCCACATGTTGAGGCCGTGGGCGACCGTCGGGTCGTTGCGGATGCGGCTGACGAAGACGCCGAATTCGCCCTGCGCCTCTTTCGCCGTCATGTAGCCGGTCGCATCGTGCTTATCGACGACCACGACCCCGGGGGCGTCGCGCAGGATCTCGCGCGCCTCGTCCTCGTCGAGCGGGCGCTCGAACTCGAGGTTCACCGCCTCCGAGTGGCCGACGAACACCGGAACCCGCACGCAGGTCACGGTCAGGCGAATCGACCGGTCGAGCATCTTGTGGGTCTCGTTCCACATCTTGTGCTCTTCGTCTGTGTAGCCGTCGTCCATGAAGTTGTTGGCGAACGGGATGACGTTGAAGGCGATCTGCTTGGGGAACTCCTTCGGCTCGGTCGGGCCGAGCGAATAGATCGCCTTGGTCTGGTCCCACAGCTCGTCCATCGCCGCCTTCCCCTTGCCGGAGACCGACTGGTAGGTGGAGACGACGGCCCGCTTGATGGTGGCCACATCGTGCAGCGGCTTGAGGGCGACGACGAGCTGGATCGTCGAGCAGTTCGGGTTGGCGATGATGCCCTTCTTCTTGGCGAGCACGATCGCCTCGGGGTTCACTTCCGGCACGATGAGCGGCACGTCGGGGTCCATCCGCCACGCCGACGAGTTGTCGACGACCAGCGGCCCCTGGGCGGCGATCTTCGGGCTCCATTCACGGGAGAAGGCGGCGGAGACGCTCATCAGAACGAGATCGACCTGGGCGAAGTCGAAGCTGTCGATCGCCTCGCAATAGATGCGCTCGCTGGCGAAGTTGACCTCGACCCCGATGGATTTGCGCGACGCCACCGCACGGATCTGATCCACGGGGAACTCGAGGTCCTCGAGGATCGCCAGCGTCTCGCGTCCCACATTGCCCGTGGCGCCCACAACGGCCACCCGGTAGCCCATCGGAAGTCTCCTTTTCTAACGAGGCGCGCGGGATACGCCGCTTGCGCCTGGCTGGCAATGCGGTTGAGCCGAAGTCCGGCGAACGACGTTCTATGCGGCGAGAGGTTACCGATGCCTGATCCCACGCCCGAACGGCCGCCGCTCGAAGAGCCGCCCCCGCCGCCCGAGACCGAGCCGGCCAATCCGCCGCTCGAAGACCCCCCTCCGCCGCCCGAGGTCGAACCGGCGAATCCCCCGCCCGAGGTTCCGCCCCCGCCGGCGCCGCCTACTCCGACCCCGGGGCAACCCACCGCCTAGCGGCGAACGCAGTCGGCGAGCCCGGCGCCACGCACGATCCCCATCGCGCGGCCGATGTGATAGGTGCGGCTGCGGACGATCCGCGCCGGGTCATCGACCCGCCAGCTCAGCGGCTTCGGCAGAACCGCAATCAGCCGTGCGGCCTCGGAGGCCGAAAGCTGCGACGCGTGCTTGTGGAAGAAGTGCTCGCTTGCGGCCTCGGCGCCGTACACGCCGGGGCCGAACTCCACGACGTTCAGATACATCTCCATGATGCGGCTCTTGCCCCACACGAGCTCGATGAGGACGGTGTACCAGGTCTCGATGGCCTTCCGGACGTAGTCGCGATTGGGCCACAGGAAGACGTTCTTGGCGGTCTGCTGGCTGATGGTCGAGCCGCCGCGGATGCGATTGGGCCGCCGCTCGTTGTGGCGCAGGGCTCGCTGGATAGCGCTGAAGTCGAAGCCGTGATGGAGGCAGTAGCGGGCGTCTTCGGACGCGACGGCCGCCTGCGGCAGCGCCGGGGACATCTGTGCGAGCGAGCGCCAGCGGTAGTCCAACCCCTGACCCTCGATCAGCCGCTCGACCATCAGGATCGTGATCGGCGGCGGGACCACCTTGTAGACCACCACCCCGACCGGCGGGACGATGACAAGGGCAAGCAAGAGCGCCACCAGAACCCGCCGAAGGAACCTCAGAACGCCGCCGCGCCGCGGCGGCCGCGCCGGTCTCGTTCGCGCGGCCCTCCGTGCCTGCTCCGAGCGGTTCGACATGGGGTCAGGCCTCCGCTCGAGCGAGGACCCCCAGGTCCGCCACGCCGGCCGCGCCTTCCTCGTCGCCCCAGGCCAGGCGCTTCCCGTCCGCGGACATGGCCAGCGCGCTGATCGGCGCGCCGCCGCCGTCGCGAATGAACTCGATCCGCCGCGATGTGAGGTCGCAGGCCCACACCCGCCCGTCGGCGAGGCCGGCCGCGAGCAAGGTGAGCTCGGGCGATGCGGCGACACGGACGACCGCGGCGCCTTCCTCGAAGCCGATCTCGGCGGCCTCCTTGCCCATCGGCCCGTCGGCGCCGCTGAACGGCCAGACGACCGCGCCTGGCGCGCCGGCGGTCGCCATCAGCATGCCCTTGGAGAGGAACGCGATGCTCTTCACCTTGGCCGGATAGCCGCCCATGCGCAGGTCGCGCGAATCGGCGATCCGCCAGCCGTGCAGCTCATTCTCCTGCATCGACGACATCAGGAAGCGGCCGTCGGGACTGAAGAGCACGAGGATGTGGCTGCCGGCCCACTTGAGCATGGCCGGCTTCTGCTCGGCGATGCGGGCATACCAGAGCACGGCGCCGCCGTACGTCGCAGCGGCCAGCCGCCGCCCGCGCGGGTCGAAGGCGAGGCTGGCGACCGTCTTCTCGTGCGCGAAGGCGCGCTCGAACCTGGCGTCGGCGGCGTCCAGCACGCGCGCCTCGCGGCCGGCGGCGAAGGCGATCAGCCCGGACTCGGCGCTTGTCGCCACGACGTCGACCCAGCGGCCCTCGAGCGACGCCAGCGTCTTAGGCTCGCCGGCGCGCGTCCAGACCAGGCGGCCGTCGTCGCCGCCGGTCACCAGCCCCTCGCCGCTCGGATGCAGCGCGGCCGCGAGGATCGCGCCCGACCGATGCGCCTCGACGCGGGCGGCGTCCTCGCCCACGATGGTCCCGTCTCCGAGTGCGAACCAGGCGGCGCCGGTACGATCGAAAACGGCCTCGGTGACGAAAGCGTCGAGATTCATGGGCTTTCCTGGGGCTCTCCGCTTGCCGCTTTACGAGACGGGGGCATTCGTGGTTCTAGTCGCGCGACCGCGCGGGCAGAAGACGCGTTCGCTCGCGAACAGGGAGAGACGGTGAATGGCAGTCAAGCTTGGCGGCAAGAAGGGCGAGAAATACGAGCTCGGCCAGTCGCACGACATCAACGTCACGCCGTTCGTGGACGTGATGCTGGTGCTGTTGATCATCTTCATGGTCTCGATCCCCCTCGCCACGGTCGCGGTGAAGATCGACCTACCGCCGGCGCAGGAAAACCAGGACCAGAGCAAGAAGCCGACCTACATTTCGATCGGCCAGGACGGCAAGCTGACCCTGGTCATCCAGGGCGTGAACACGTCGACCACCCTCGACCGGCTGGGCGACGACCTCGGCAAGGCGCTCGGAGGCCCGAACCCGAAGGACCAGTCGGTGCTGATCCGCGCCGACCACACCGTGAAGTACGGGTCGTTCATGGCGGTGGTGAACCAGCTGCAGACCGACGGCTACTACAAGGTCGCGCTGATCACCGAGAACGAGCCCGGGACGACCTGAGGCCTCAAGCCGCGCAGGCTTCGAAGCCGGCGCGCAAGGACGCTTCGTCGAGGTTGCGGCCGATGAAGACCATGCGGCTGGTGCGGGTTTCGTCGTCCCGCCACGGCCGCTGCAGGTCGCCTTCCAGGATCATGTGCACGGCCTGAAAGACCAGGCGGCGCTCTTCGCCCTTCACGTTCACAATCCCCTTGGCCCGCAGGATGTCGGGGCCTTTCACCGCCAGGAGCTCGCTCAGCCAGCGCGAGACCGCGGCGCCGTTCACCGGCGCATCCAACGTCAGCGCAACGCCCTTGATGTCGTCGTCATGGACGTGGTCGTGGTGATCGTGGCCATCGTGCTCGCAGTGCTCGTCATGCACGTGGCCCGGCTCGCCGTGCGCCGGGTTCAGGAACTCCGGCTCCAGCTCGAGGATGCGGCCAAGATCGAAGCCCCCGCGGCCGAGGATGGCGTCGAGCGGCACGTCCGAGCGCTGGGCGCGGTGGATGGGCGCGAGCGGGTTCAGCCGTCGAAGCCGCGCTTCCAGCGCGGCGAGCTCGGCTTCCGGCACCAGGTCGGTCTTGTTGAGGATGATCTGGTCGGCGAAGGCGATCTGCTCGCGCGCTTCGCGGCTGTCCTGAAGCCGATCGGTCACATGCTTGGCGTCGACGACGGTGGTCACGCTGTCGAGGACGGTCCTGGCTTTGACGTCATCATCGACAAAGAAGGTCTGGGCGACCGGCCCAGGATCGGCGAGGCCGGTGGTCTCGACGACGATCGCATCGAAGCCGCCTTTGCGCTTCGCCAGCCCCTGCAGCACGCGGATGAGGTCGCCGCGCACCGTGCAGCAGACGCAGCCGTTCGACATCTCGAACACTTCCTCGTCCGCCCCGACGATGAGGTCGTTGTCGATGCCGATCTCGCCGAACTCGTTGACGATCACTGCGTACTTGCGGCCGTGGTCCTCGGAGAGAATGCGGTTGAGGAGCGTGGTCTTGCCCGCCCCGAGATAGCCGGTGAGCACGGTGACCGGCGTTCTTTCAGTCTCGCTCATGAGCGCCAACTTAGGGACCAAACGCCGCCGCTTAAAGCCGCCGGCTTTGCCTCGGCCTGGACCCGGTGACAGAATTCCTTTCGGGGCGTGAAGGAAGAGCCAGCGATGAGCCTGACCGAAAGCTATTGGCCCGCCGACACGAGCGAGCCGGTCAAGGAGACCACCGTTGGCGGCATCCTGCGCGATGGCGCGGCGCGGTGGCCGGACAAGATCGCGCTGGTCGAAGCGGA
>Ga0070734_10004601_pt1 | contig 12922 bp, 9 predicted proteins | sample Coa_R1_8_FD_66444 | JGI IMG/M metagenome (GOLD analysis project Ga0070734, IMG submission 66444) | Surface soil microbial communities from Centralia Pennsylvania, which are recovering from an underground coalmine fire - Coalmine... | ecosystem: Environmental > Terrestrial > Soil > Unclassified ...
TAACCGGGCTTGGCAGTAGACATTTAGAGCGGCTTCGGGGTCCCGTCCAAGCGCTCCTCTCAAAGGGGCGTGGCCGGACTCGTTGTACAGCCCGGCGACGATGCGGTAGGTGGTTCAATCTGGTCGAGACGGTGTCCCCCGGCGGCACCGTCTTTTTTCAGATACGGCCTGATGACAGCGGTTGCGCCGCTTGATCCGCGCCGCGCCGGGAGTATGACATGCGGAAATGGCTGCGTCGCAGAGCAATCCGCTGGAAGAGCTTTACCAGCGTCCCGGGTTCATGATCCGGCGCGTGCACCAGATTGCGGTGTCGTTATTCATCGAGGAAACCGGAAAACTCGGAGTCACGAACAGGCAATACGGCATTTTGTTCGTGCTCAAGCACCGGCCCGGCATCGACCAGATTTCCGTCGCCAATCTGCTGGGCCTCGACCGCTCCACAACCGGAATGGTGCTCAAGAAGTTGGAACAGGATGGCCTGGTGGCGCGCTCCATCGGGGCTCACGATCGGCGCCGGCACAGCCTGCGACTGACAAGGTCCGGCGACAAACTGCTGGCCCAACTCGCCGAGCCGGCGCGCAAGGCCCGGGCACGCGTGCTCTCCGCCTTCACGCCGTGCGAGCAGATGCTGTTTCTTCAGCTGCTCGATAAATTCACACGCACGTTCAACGGCTCTACCCGCGTCCCCCTCGATCCGCACCGGACCGGCAAGAAGGCGCCCGCGGATGCAGGTCGATCAGGCACAATCGGCACGCGGAAAATGCGCGAACGCCCGCCCGATCTGTAGAGCGCGCGAAGAAACGGACGACCCCATCGGCTCGATTGTGGATGGACGGCGCCGCTGCTTAAACTCCTTGGCGCTTACTTCAACGTCGCCAGATACGCCACCAGATCGTCGCGGTCCTTCTCGGCAATGCCCTGGAAGACCCCCATCGCGGTGCCCGGGACCATGGTGGAGGGAAACATCATCCAGCCGCCGATCGCGTCCTCCGTCCACTCCCAGTTGGCGCGGGTCTTAAAGGCATTCGTGTAGGTGTAGCCCGGCACGGTACCGGCCTTCTTACCGACGATGCCGAACAGGTTGGGGCCGAAGCGGTTATCGCCGCCCTTTTCCGCGGTGTGGCAGATCGCGCATTGCCGCACGAAGGCGGCCTTGCCCCTGGCGGCATCGCCGTCCGCGTACGCTGTCCCGGCCGCGAGGGTGGCGGCAATCGCGAGCGCAGCACCGCTTCGCGTTGCAGTCATCTTGAATTCGCCCCGCAGGTATTGCCTATACATGATTCCTCCAGCCTGTTCTTGTCGCGTTATTGCCGGCGCCCAGGCGGGCCGCAATACTGTCGTGGTTTGTACCCCTTTCACCGCGGATTCCAAGTGCATCAAGGCGGCGCCGCACTATAATGAGCGCGAAAGCCACCTGCGACGGCGGTCGTTACAACGCGAGCGCAGGTACAATGGATATCCTGCTGGCCCATGCCGGCACGAGGAGGAACGCGAGGGAGACGACTGATGATGATCAAACAGGCATTGCTCGCCGGAACGGCGCTTGGCTTTGCGGTGCTCGCGGCCGGTATGCCGATTCCAGCGCAGGCCCAGCAGGCCCCCGCCGTAGCGGCGCCCGCGATCGATGCCGACGACATCGGCGGCGTCGTGACCAGCCGGTTCGGACCCGAGGCCGGCGTGTGGGTGGTGGCCGAGACAACCGAACTCGGCACGCGCTTCGCCAAAATGGCGGTCACCGATGAACGCGGTCGTTTCGTGGTGCCGGACCTGCCCAAGGCCACCTACCGCGTGTGGGTGCGCGGCTATGGCCTCGTGGATTCACCGAAGGTTACGACCGAGCCCGGCAAGACGCTCAACCTCACCGCCGTGATCGCACCTACTCTTCAGGCGGCAGCGCAGTATTATCCCGCGATCTACTGGGCCTCGATGATCCGTGTGCCGGATCGCAACAAGTTTCCGGGCACCGGCGCCGACGGCAATGGCATCCCGGTGACGTTCAAGACGCAGGACCTGTGGCTCAACACGGTCAAGACCAACGGCTGCGGCAATTGCCACCAGCTCGGCAACTACGCGACCCGCAACATCCCTGAGGCGCTGGGGCACTTCGACTCCTCCATTGCCGCCTGGGCGCGTCGCCTGCAGTCCGGTCCCGCCGGCCGCGACATGGTGCGTTTCATGGCCGGCCTGATGACGCCAGAGGGCGGTCACCTGGCGGCGCTTGCCGACTGGACTGATCGCATCAAGGCGGGAGAGATTCCGAGCGCGACGCCGCCGCGGCCGGTCGGTATCGAGCGCAACCTCGTGGTCACGGTCCGCGACTGGGGGGACCCCAAGCACTATCTCCACGACCTCACGCTCACGGACCGGCGCAAGCCGACCGTGAATGGCTATGGCCTGATCTACGGTGCGGCGGAACTCTCCACCGATAACCTGCCGATCCTCGATCCGGTGAAGAACACCAAGACCACCATGAAGGTGCCGGTCGCGGATCCGAAATACGCGCCGAGCTCCGCGCTCAACAACCAGGTGCTGGCGCCGTCGGCCTATTTCGGCATGGAGCAGACATGGGATAGCCAGGTCAACGCGCACAATCCCATGATGGATCAGGATGGCCGGGTCTATTACACGGCGCAGACCCGCTCTCCAAAAGACCCGCCCGACTACTGCAAGAAGGATTCGCCGCTGCGCTCGGCGCAGCTTTATCCGCTCGCCGGACCGCAAACGGGATTCGTGCAGAATTCGCGGCAGGTCACGGTATGGGACCCCAAAACCAAGAAATTCTCCCACATCGACACCTGCTTCGGCACTCATCACCTGAACTTCGCCGAGGATGCCAACAACACATTGTGGCTCAGCAACAACACCCAGGGCGAGCGTGCCGTCGTGGGCTGGATCAATACCAAGCTCTATTGGGAAACCGGCGATCCGGTGAAATCGCAGGGCTGGACGCCGCTGATCGTCGACACCAACGGCAATGGCAAGCGGGACGAGGGCTACAACGAGCCCGGCAAGCCGGCCGACTACAGCAAGGACACCCGCATTCCGTTCGCCATGTATGCGATCGCCTATAGCCCGGCTGACGGCTCAATCTGGGGATCGAATCTCACCCATCCCGGCTACATCGTGCGCCTCGCGCCAGGCTCGAACCCGGCCGAAACCGCGCTGGCGGAAATCTATAAGATTCCACTGCCCGGCTTCGGTATTCGCGGCAGCGACGTCGATCGTAACGGCGTGGTGTGGATGCCGCTCGACTCCGGCCACATTGCAAGCTTTGACCGGCGCAAGTGCAAGGGGCCGCTCAACGGGCCCGGCGCGGAGCTGGGCGAGAAATGTCCTGAGGGCTTTGCGTTTTATCCAATCCCCGGGCCGGGCTTCCAGGGCGATGCGGGCGCAGAAGAGAATCCGTATTACACCTGGGTGGACCAGCACAACATTCTCGGCCTTGGCGCCGACGTTCCGCTTGCGACCGGTAATCAGTCCGACTCGCTCCATGCATTGGTCGACGGTCGCGTGGTCGAGCTGCGGGTGCCGTATCCGATGGGCTTCTTCGCCAAGGGCATCGACGGCCGCATCGACGATCCCAATGCCGGCTGGAAGGGCAGGGGGCTGTGGGTCACATCGGGCAACCGTACGCCAATGCACATCGAAGGCATCGACGCGTCGGCGCCCGGCGCGCCCGGCAAGACGCCGGAGACGCTGTCGAGCCCGCTCGTTGTGAATTTCCAGCTGCGGCCCGATCCGCTGGCGCATTGACACAATCAATGCCTCCCCCGCCTTGCGGGGGAGGCAACGAAGGTTGCGGTCGCTTATCATCGGCTGCGAAGTTGGGAAGGGAGGAAGCGCCTTATGCGGTTCATTCCTGTCGGGCACGACTTCGTCGCCGAGGTCCACGACATCGATCTGCGCGCAAGGCTCGATGCTGACGCGGCAACTGCCATCCATGCCGCCATGGATCGCTACGCCGTGCTGGTGTTTCACGATCAGCCGCTCACAGATGAACAGCAGATCGCATTCAGCAAGCACCTCGGCAAGATCGAGCTTAACACCGCCAACAACGTGACGCGGCTCGATCAGCGCCGGCTCAGCATCGAGATGAGCGACATTTCCAATCTCGATCAGCACGGCGACATGCTGGCGCGGAACGACCGCCGGCGTGCGTTCAATCTCGGCAACCGGCTGTGGCACTCGGATTCCTCCTTCAAGGCGGTGCCGGCGAAATATTCGCTGCTGTCCGCCCGCATCGTGCCGTCCGTCGGCGGCAACACCGAATTTGCCGACATGCGGGCTGCCTATGATGCGCTTGATCCCGAGATCAAGAACGAGCTCGAGGAGCTGGTCACCGAGCACTCGCTGTTGTTCTCCCGCGGCCAGCTCGGCTTCACGGATTTCACTCACGAGGAGCGGGTAAAGTTTGCCCCGGTGCGCCAACGTCTGGTACGGACCAATCCGGCGACGGGCCGCAAGTCGCTTTTCCTGTCGTCGCACATCGGCGGCATCCTGGGTTGGCCGGTGCCGGAGGCGCTCGCATTCGTGCGCGACCTCGTCGAGCACGCGACCCAGCGACAATTCGTTTATGCTCATATTTGGCGACAACATGATCTCGTGATCTGGGACAATCGCCAGACCATGCATCGCGCCCGGAGCTATCGGGACACGGGCGAGGTGCGCGACCTGCGCCGCACCACGATCGAAGGCGATGGACCGACGACAGCGCAAGCGGCGGTGGCGTAGCTTTGTGGGTGGGCAAAGGCGCGAAGCGCCGCGCCCACTCTACGCGGTCAAGAGTCAGAGGGAGGGAATGCGATGAAATTTCCCCGCCGCCGTTTCCTGCAGCTTGCGGGCCTTGCTGCCGCGACATCGGTGATGCCACGGCCTGCGCTCACGCTCGATTATCCGACCCGGCCGGTGCGCTTCGTGGTCGGCTTTCCGGCCGGCGGCCAGCAGGACACCATGGCGCGGCTGATGGGCCAGTGGTTGTCGGAGCGGCTAGGGCAGCAATTCCTAATCGAGAACCGCTCGGGCGCAGGGGGCAATATCGGGGCCGAGGCGGTGATCAATTCGCCACCGGACGGCTACACCATGCTGCTGGTAGGGTCGCCCAACGCGATCAACGCCACGCTCTATGAAAAGCTCAATTTCGTATTTGTGCGCGACATCGCGCCTGTCGGAAGCTTCGCCCGCACGCCCCTCGTCATGGAGGTTCATCCTTCGGTGCCGGTGAACACCGTTCCGGAGTTCATTGCCTATGCAAAAGCGAATCCCGGCAAAGTCAATTTCGCTTCCGCTGGCAACGGCACGCCGCAACATGTGGCGGGCGAGCTGCTCAAGATGATGACGGGCATCAACATGGTGCACGTGCCTTATCGCGGCTCGGCGCCCGCGCTCATCGATATGCTGGCCGGACAGGTTCAGGTGATGATCGATCCGCTGCCGGCCTCGATCGGGCATGTCCGCAGCGGCGCGCTGCGGGGGCTGGCCGTGACGACGCTGGAGCGATTTCCGGCGTTGCCGGACCTGCCGACCGTGAACGAATTCATCCCCGGATACCTGGCGGACTCCTGGTACGGAGCGGGGCTGCCGCGAAATACGCCGACCGAGATCATCGACAAGCTTAACCGCGAGATCAATGCGGGGCTTGCGGATCCGAAAATAAAGGCGAGGATCACCGAGCTCGGTGCAACGGTGCTGGCTGGCTCCCCGGCCGATTTCGGCAAGATGATCGCCGTCGAAACCGAGAAGTGGGGCAAGGTCGTCAAGGCATCCGGCGCGAGATCGGAGTAGAGAGAGGTAGAGTGGGCAAAATCGCCTCCCGACGTTTGTCGTTGCGCTTGCCTCCGGCGATTTTGCCCATGCTGTAGGAGGATCGATGGCGCATGGGCAACGCCATGCGCCTGCGGATAAAGGCGGCCACGCTTGGGCGCGTTGCCCACCCTACTGCTCGGAAGGTGCCTCAGTGCCGCCTGTGCTTGGCAGCTGCAAGCGTCGCAGACGGCAGTTCGCCGAAAGCGAGGCGATAGTCTCGGGCGAAATGACCTGGGTTGAGAAAGCCGCACGCAAATGCCGTTGAGACCACTGTCGTGGCGCTGTCGGGGTGTTGAAGCATGCGTCGTGCGTGCTGGAGACGTACGCTCTTGACGAAGGCCATCGGAGAGCAATCGCGCGAGTCTCGAAACGCCTTGAATATGCTGCGGGTGCTCGCCCCCGCTGCCGCCGCGAGGGCTTCTACGGTGATCGGGCGGTTCCAGTTGGCGACGATGTACTCTTCGACGCGGCGGACCTGCCAAGGCGCGGGACGCGGCTGCTCGCACTCCAGAGCCTCGCTGAAATTATGCCGATGGGCGGTGAGGAAGGCCACGATCAACATCTGCTCGAACTCGACCAGCGCTGCGGCGGGCACCTTGCCTTCCTCGCGATCGAGTTCGCTTACCATGAAGTCAAGCATTCGGCGAAGGCGCTGCAGTGCCGGGTTGTCGAAGCTTGAGCGGCTGGCGAATTCGATTTGCCGGACCAGCGGCGTCCCGAGCACTGCGCTCAGCTTGGCTTGTAATGCCGCGGCCTCGACGCGGAAGACAAACTGCTCGAAGCCGGCCTGATACTCGTGCATCATCTCGACTCCGGCGGGAATCACGGATGCCTCGTATGGACTGATATCGAATTGCTTGCCGCCGAAGGTCGTCCGCCCCGCCTTGTTCAGAGCGAAATGCTGCTTGATAAGCGGGACGGCGGGGAAATGGACTCGATAGGCCGCCGAGCTGGCGGCAAAAACGAGATCGACGCTCTTAAGCCGGAGGTAGCTCCTGGTCGTTTCGAATTCTGAAGCGTCGCCGCGGAGGTCGAACCCAAGTGCCCCGAAATTGGTGATCAGCGTTTGTCTCAGTTCGTCCGGACTACGGGTGTCGATCAGCGGAAACCTGTGCAGCGGCTTATGGGGTCGACTGAGCATCTCGAGCCTTCGACGGGCAACGCCTATGCAATTTTCATTGCGCACATACTATGGCCTTGCAACCTTTGGCGCAATGGCTGCGCCGAGCGTCTACGGACATGCACGCTATCGTTGTGGTCTGGTGTTCTTCTCGGCAGCTTTCTGAGACTCCCCTGTAATGCAAACCTGGTCATGCTCATAATAAGAAACTTGGTCAGGCTCATAATAAGGATGCAATTGAGGCTTGTCGGGTCGGCAGCTAGGCAGTCCGCAGCTAGCCACCTGACAAGATCATCTTCGATCGCTATATGAAACGCCGCGCCCGGCAACGTCCGGGCTTTCGGCGTTTATCACCCCCTTCATTCCTTTCCTCGCGAGCGGGGGGAGGGTGGGGGCAGAGGGGTTGGCATGACCGGTACGGCACGATCAAGCGCAGGTCTTGATGACCGGCGGCGACGACTGTTGTACCGGCTGTGGCATCGCGGCACGCGCGAGATGGACCTGATCATGGGCCGCTTCGCCGATGCGGCTCTTGGCGTGATGAGTGAGACGGAAATCGCCGAGTTGGAACAGCTCGTCGATGTGCCGGACCCGGAACTCTATTCCTGGCTTACCGGTAGCCGCCCGGTTCCGCACGCCTTTGACCACGTCGTGTTCCGCCGCCTGCGTGAATTTCACAAGTTGAGGCAGATCGAATGAACATCGCGCGTACCAAAGCGCACTCGCCCGCAACGCTCCTGCAAGCCAGCCGGCCGTTGACGCTGGCGAGCGTCGCAGACGGCGCTGAGGGCTTGGTGCTCGCCGATCTCGCGCGTGCCATTGCGGCGCTGCCCAATGCGCCGGCCACCAGCCTGCTTGTGGTCTGCCGCGACGGCAGCCGCATGGCGCAGCTTTCTCGCGCGCTTGCCTTCTTCGCTCCCGATATCGGCGTGCTGGAATTTCCGGCCTGGGATTGCCAGCCTTATGACCGCGCCTCTCCCCATCCAGGCCTCATGGCCCAGCGCATGACGGCGCTGTCGCGGCTTGCCCACCTTAAGGCGCAGGCGGGACCACAATCGCGGCCCTCGGTGCTGCTCGCCACGGTCAACGCGGCGGTTCAGCGCGTGCCGGCACGTGCGCTCGTAGCCACGCAAGGGCTGTCAGCGGCACCCGGCAACGTGCTCGCCATGGACGGCATCGTGCGCTGGCTGGAGCTCAACGGGTTCATGCGCGCCTCGACGGTGCGAGAAGCCGGCGAGTATGCGGTACGAGGCGGCATCATCGATCTGTTTCCGCCCGGCGTCTACGATCCCGTCCGACTCGACTTCTTCGGCGATACCCTGGAGTCAATTCGCAGCTTCGATCCCGAGACTCAGCGCAGCACTGACCAACTGCACGCGCTCAACCTCGTGCCGGTCGCAGAATTCCAGCTCACCACCGAAACCATCCGCCGTTTCCGCACCGGCTACGTGCAGGCGTTCGGGGCCGCCACGCCGGACGATCTCCTTTACGAGGCGGTGAGCGAGGGGCGCCGCTATCCCGGTATGGAGCACTGGCTGCCGCTCTTCCACGACCGCCTCGACACGTTGTTCGATTATGTCCCCGGCACGCCAGTCGCTATCGAGCCTCTGGCCGAGGATGCGGCGCATGAGCGCTTCGCCCAGATTTCCGACTACTATGACGCGCGTCAGCAGGATCTCGTGCACGGCGCCGAAAAGGGGTCCGGCGTGCCGTATAAGCCGCTGGCACCGGATCGACTCTATCTCGGTGAGGCCGAATGGCGCGAGCAGCTCGATGCCGGCAAACTCGTTCGCGTGGTTCCGTTTGCGGCGCCCGAAGGCGCGACCGCGGTGATCGACGCCGGCACGCGGCAGGGACGCAATTTCGCGCCCGAGCGCGCCCAGCCCGATGCCAATGTGTTCGAGGCCGTGAGGGATCACGTCAACGCATTGTTGTCAGCGCGCAAGCGTGTGGTGTTTGCGCTGTGGAGCGACGGCGCGCGCGACCGCATGAGCCACGTGCTGGCTGATCATGCGCTGCACAACCTCGTCAATGTTCGGACTTGGCCGGAAGCGCTCGCGCGCCCGGCACACGAGGTCGCGCTCGCGGTACTGGGCCTTGAATCGGGATTTGAAACCGACTCTCTCGCGGTGATCGGCGAGCAGGACATTCTGGGCGACCGCTTGGTGCGGCCGCGGCGCGGCGCCAAGCGTGCCGAGAATTTCATTGCCGAGGTATCGGCGCTCGCCGCCGGCGACCTCGTGGTGCACGTGGAGCACGGCATCGGCCGCTTCATCGGCCTGAAAACCATCCAGGCCGCGGGCGCGCCGCATGATTGCCTGGAGATTCACTACGCCGGCAACGACAAGCTGTTCCTGCCGGTCGAAAACATCGAGCTGTTGTCCCGCTACGGCTCAGAGGAGGTTGCGGTCGAGCTTGACCGCCTGGGCGGTGCCGCCTGGCAGGCCCGCAAGGCGCGGATGAAGAGCCGCATCCGCGAGATGGCGGGCGAACTCATCAAGATCGCGGCGGAGCGCCATCTGCGCGAGGCGCCGAGGCTCACGGCCGCGCAAGGGCTCTATGATGAATTCTGCGCCGGCTTTCCGTATGAGGAGACGGACGACCAGCGCGCCGCCATCGACGCGGTGCTCGACGATCTCGCGTCGGGCCGGCCGATGGACCGGCTCATCTGCGGTGACGTCGGTTTCGGCAAGACCGAAGTGGCGTTGCGTGCCGCGTTCGTCACCGCCATGGCGGGAAAGCAAGTGGCCGTCGTGGTCCCGACCACGCTTTTGGCCCGCCAACATTTCAAGACATTCTCTGATCGCTTTCGCGGGCTTCCGGTCAAGGTCGCGCAGGCGTCACGCCTCGTCGGCAGCGCCGAACTCGCGAAGGTCCGCGAGGGGCTCGCAGCCGGCACCGTCGACATCGTCATCGGCACTCATGCGTTGCTAGGCAAGACGATCAAGTTCCGCGACCTCGGGCTGCTGGTGGTGGACGAGGAGCAGCATTTCGGCGTCGCCCACAAGGAGCGTCTGAAAGCCTTGCGTGCCGAGGTGCACGTGCTGACGTTGACCGCAACCCCGATCCCGCGCACCTTGCAGTTGGCGCTCACCGGAGTGCGCGAACTCTCGATCATTGCCTCGCCGCCGATCGATCGCCTGGCCGTACGAACTTCGGTGTCTCCGTTCGATCACCTGATCGTGCGGGAGGCGTTGCTGCGCGAGCGCTACCGGGGCGGCCAATCATTCTATGTCTGTCCGCGCATCGAGAATCTTGCGGAAGCCAAGGAATTTCTCGACAAGAACGTGCCCGAAGCGCGTGTCACCGTCGCCCACGGCCAGATGCCGTCGACTGTGCTCGAAGACGTTATGTCGGCCTTCTATGACGGCAAATACGATGTCCTTCTGTCCACCACCATCATCGAGTCCGGTCTCGATATTCCGACCGCTAATACGCTGATCGTCCATCGCGCCGACATGTTCGGCCTCGCGCAGCTCTATCAGCTTCGCGGCCGGGTCGGACGCTCGAAGGCGCGCGCCTACGCGCTCCTGACCCTTCCGGTCGGGCGCAAGATCACGGCCCAGGCGGAGCGCCGCCTCACGGTGCTGCAATCGCTCGATACCTTGGGGGCGGGATTCCAACTCGCCTCCCACGATCTCGACATTCGCGGCGCCGGTAATCTGCTCGGGGAGGAACAGTCCGGCCACATTAAAGAGGTTGGCTTCGAGCTCTATCAGCAGATGCTCGAGGAGGCAGTGGCGAGCCTCAAGGCCGGGATCGCCGAGCCGGTCGCCGACCGGTGGTCGCCGCAGATCACGATCGGGACGCCCGTGCTCATTCCGGAAGATTATGTCGCCGATCTCCCGGTACGCCTTAGCCTCTACCGGCGGCTCGCAGAACTCGAGGACGAGCGCGACATCGATGCGTTCGGCGCCGAGATGGTGGACCGCTTCGGTCCGTTGCCCGACGAAGTCAGGCATCTACTCGCCACAGTGGTGCTCAAGGCCCTGTGTCGACGCGCCAACGTAGCCAAGATCGAGGCCGGACCGAAAGGTGCCGTGATCTCTTTCCGGGATGACCGTTTCGCCAATCCGGAAGGGCTGATCGCCTTCATCCGTCAACAAGGCCGCGACGCCAAGGTGCGGCCCGATATGAAACTCGTGTTGTTCGATGCCTGGGAGGAGCCACAGCATCGGCTCAAAGGTGCAACGGCCATCCTGCGCCGACTTGTCGCGCTCGCGGAGCGAGCGAAGGCGGCATGACGGCAGCTGGTTGATGCGCCAATCGAATGGCACGTTCGTACCTCTGTGATTTGCGAATTTGTCCCGACAAACGTCGGCCGGTTCCGCTTTTGCATTCGCGCAATTTCCGGTACGAATTATCAGGAGACATGATGTTTTATTGCGTTCGATCTTAAGCTGCGGCAGCGAGACTTATTTTCGGCGGCGTGCGGTGGCAGCGCATGAGCCATGCGGCGGTCCGGTGTTAGGGAGTGGCGTAAGCGGGATGGACAGGCACTTGGCTCGTCAGCTTTGGTTCATTTCGCTCAACGGCAAACGCCATGGGCCCTTCACCTTCGCGACGCTCAGCGAGGCGGCCCGGAATGGGATCATTACGGCTGAGACGAAAGTCTGGAGGCAAGGCTGGAAAAGGTGGCATCCTGCCCGGCAGGTGCCCGGACTGTTGAACGAGGCCCCGCTCGCCCCTGATGACACCAGCTGGGCCGAGGAGCAGGCGCATTCAAATGAGCGGGCACGTTCCGACGAGCAGGCACGTTCCTCGGAAGAGGCAGCGTTGCTCTATGCGCCGCCGCACCGGCGCGGCATACGGCCATCGCCCGACCATGATGCGCTTGGCGAGCGCCAGCAGCGACGGAATCCGGCGCTCCCGGAGAATCCAACCGAACACATTTTCGCGGAGGAGTGGCGGGTGCTCGCCGAGCGCCCGCCGCAGGACCGTGATGATATCCGAGGGACGTCCTGGTTCGGACGAAAAAAGACGCCGAAAACCGTCGATGTCCCTGAAACACGGGACGACGGTGCCGAATGTGAGCCCGCAACCGCTGCGGAAATGGACGACGAGGTCCCATTTGCGGATCGATTTCGCAGATTTTGGAAGCGCACCGCCATAGGCATGAGCGCCATTCTACTCCTGGTCGGCGCCGGCTGGCTGCTGCTCAACACGGGGCCTCTGCGACAACCGGCCGGACCGAAGCCGGCGAATTCCACCTCCGCGGCGTCGAGGTCGACGACTGTGGCCGCTGCGGACGATCTGCCCACCGCTGTTGCAAGTCTGCCGGCGGTTGTCGCCCTCCAACGCAATGATCCCGCGGCCTTCGAGCGGTTCAAGAAGCGGTATGCCGCAAGTGCGGTCAATGCCCAGGAAGATGAACTTCTCTCGATCGCGCGTGCTGCCCTGCGCAAGAGCGTCAAGCACCTGCTTGCCATCGCGTCAGGCGACGTGCTGCTCGAAATCACCGAGACATCGTTGGCCTATATGCAAGGTCTGCAAGACTCCAACCCTGAAAGCTGCGTCGCATTGAGCGACGAAAGCAAGGGGGCGCGGCTGACCAGCAATCTTGCCAAGGAGCTTCCAGTCCAATTTGTCCGCGACATGTCGGTTCTGGAACGCATAGCCGGCACCAATCCGCACACCACGATCGCGCCTTTGACCGCGGAGGAGGCGAGGCCTTATCTGGAAACGGTGTTCAACGGCCTTCGCGCACAGCCGCTCAGGAGTGAATTGCTGGGGCACGACAAGCTCGATCCTTCGGAATTTCAGCCCTATTGCGCACTGGTGATTGCATTCTACCGGGCTGTGCTCGATCTGCCGCGCGATGACAAGGTGAACCTGCTGCGCTATCTCTATGCTGCAGCGGCCGTCAATGCGGACAGCGATCTTGCAAGGTAATTCGAGGCGCACACCCACCATCGCGTTGGCGCTCATCATGTCGATCGCTGCGGTCCCGGCATTTGCCCATGGCGGCGGTGACGTCGCGGCCGGGTTTGCAGGGGGCTT
>Ga0070734_10004602_pt1 | contig 12920 bp, 11 predicted proteins | sample Coa_R1_8_FD_66444 | JGI IMG/M metagenome (GOLD analysis project Ga0070734, IMG submission 66444) | Surface soil microbial communities from Centralia Pennsylvania, which are recovering from an underground coalmine fire - Coalmine... | ecosystem: Environmental > Terrestrial > Soil > Unclassified ...
CAGCGTTTGTTCGAATAAAGCGCCATCACTTCATCCAGCGCTTTGGGCTGGCGGCTGGTGGCATCGATGGGATCGCCGAGATAATGATAGTCGACGATTCCGGATGTGTGATTGAGCAAGTGCCGAATCGTGACGTGGTGGCCTTGCTCGGGGAACTCAGGGACGAATTTGGAGAGATCGTCTTCAAGTGACAATTTGCCCCGTTCGACGAGCTGCAGAATGGCCACTCCGGTAACGGGCATCATGGGGCCGACGACGTGATATACGGTTTCGGGCTTGGTGGGCGCTTCCAGGCCCAGGTCCGCGAAACCATAGCCCTTGTGAAGAACGATGCGGTTGTGGAGCTCCACCAGTACGGATGCGCCCACCACGCGCTCCTCGGAAATCTTCGTTTTCGCCGCGGCATCCAGGCGCTCGGCCAAGTCCTCCGCATGGACGGCTAGCGTTACCAGGGTGATGAGAAGAGCTCGCTGGATCATGGCGATGAATTATAGCAGTCACAACTTTCGAAAAGAATCACTCAACCCGAGTTATCTCTAATCTTTTCGGACCGTTGCTCGTGCATTCTGCTGATCCAACGATGTGTCGCTGCGAAGAATCCTGAAAGGCTGAGAGTATACTGCGGCCAGCATCTTGTCCTAACGGAATGAACCCCAACCTCCCAAACGCCTGCTGGCTCACGGTGCCGGATGAACGCAGCGCCGAGTTTCTTCCGGCCTTTGTGCGAATCTCGATGGCAATCCAGACGGTGCTGCGGGCACAAGTTCCGGAAAAGTACTTTGAGGATCTGGAAAAGTTCCGGGATTTGAAGACCGCCGGTCCCATGCTCGTGTATCGAGCCAGCCCGCCTTTTCGCGGCAAGAAACGGCCCGAGCTGACTTACGACGTCCTGAATCCCGCATTGATGGCGAGACTGTTCCGGGGCGCGAAGCTGAACTTGCCGGATCTTCTCGTGCAAACCGAGACAAGGCTGTTCGCGGCAGGCCTAGCCGAAGTGGCGGATCAATATGCGCCCAGGCGTGCCGCCGCGATTCTCGACAGCGTCCAGAAACTGAGCCGAAGCCGCCGCAACTTATCCGTTTTGATTCGAGGAGAGAGTGTTTTGGTGGACGCGCTGGTGCAATTGAGCGGTCTTGGCGATCTCCCGCGAAAGGCCCAGGCGAAGCGATGGGCGGCTCTGGAAAAACGCTGGCTGTTCCACCTGAAACGTCTCTACCAGAGCAGCGATTTCACGTACCTCGCACCGATGTTGCTGGAGGCGGCGGAGAAGGCGCTCACCGCCGAAAACGTTCCCCTACTCGATGAAGCCGATCCGGCGTAGCGTCTGAGCGGGCTCGGCATCTTCGAAGGAGGCCACTACGGCCTTTTGATGCCCGCGTTCCAGAGCGACGCCGAAGGGCGGATCCACGAACTGGAACGTTCCGCGAAGCAACTTCAAATCAAAAGAGGTACCGGCTTGCAGCCCGGTATCGTGCAAAAAAGCCGCCGCAAACTGATTGTCATGCGTTGGGATAGCGATCACTTTAGTGTTTTTCCAGTTCAGCTTGGCCATCCTGCGAGCGGCGGCATCGCAATGCATGCATTCCGGATCGTAGAAAAACAGGAAAATCTCGCCTTGCTGAAGCGAAAACGGCTGTCCGTCGACGGTGATGGATTCGGGCGCCTTCAGGCCGGTCTGGCGCACTGCATTCGCGCCAAAGGACACGCCCGCAAATACCGCCACGGCTCCTAAAACCACCAGCGCAGCACGCAGGTTTTCGGATGGACGAGTCCACCATCCGGTGATCACCGCCATCAACAACATCAGTCCGTCGCCCAGGAAGAATCCTGGACCGATGGTGCGCTTCACGATCGGGAAGCAGCTACATTCCTTGCCGGCCAATGCCGAGTAGTTCGCGCCAATGTAAAGCATGAACGTCACGAGCATGAGAGCGATCAACCAGCTTCCCCAGCGGCGGAAGCGCGGTACCAGCACCAAAACCGCCGAAAGCGTTTCTCCGACTCCGAGCGTGATGGTAAGGGGCAGCGAATAGGCGGCCTGCACCTTGAATTCGGTAAGCGCGCGCGCCCACTGAAACGGGTCCGTGAGCTTCCAGGCGCCGGAAGCAAAAAAAAGGATGGCGAGCAGCAGGGCAGCGACGCCACTGATGGAGCTTTTCCATGCCGGAAGGTCAACGGTAGCCGAAGACAGCCCTAAGTCGGCTGATTCCGCCAGACTGTTACTCATACCCTTCTATTTTAGCCTCCCGGGTCGGTGCAGGGGGGCTGGGGGCTGGGGACACCGCGATCGCGAGGCTACCACCCACGTTCGTTGTCGCGCTTCCTTGCGGTCGCGGTTCGGTTAGCGGTTGAAGAACGTTTGGGCCGCTTCCACGGTTTGGGCGATGTCTCGATCGGAATGGGCGGCGGAAACGAATCCGGCTTCGAATTGAGAGGGAGCCAGGTAAATTCCGCAATCGAGCATCCAGTGGAAGAATTCCTTAAACCGGGCCGTATCGGACCGTTTGGCGGATTCCCAATCGGTCACCGGATCGGGCGTGAAGAAGAACGTAAACATCGATCCGACGCGGTTGACCGTTATGCCCGCAGGCGGCTTGGCGCAAAGCCGGGCCGCGCGGCGTTCCAGGGTCTCGTAGACATCCGGATTGGCCTTGAGATGCCCCAACATGGCAATTCCCGCGGCCACGGCCAGCGGATTCCCGGAAAGGGTTCCCGCCTGGTAAATCGGTCCTAAGGGAGCCACCTGGCTCATGATGTCAGCGCGTCCGCCGTAGGCGCCGATCGGCAGGCCGCCGCCTATGATCTTTCCGAGCGTGGTGAGGTCCGGTTTGATTCCATATCGCTCCTGAGCGCCTCCCAGGGCCAGCCGGAAGCCGGTCATCACCTCGTCGAAAATCAGGAGCGCGCCGTATTTTTCGGTGATGCTGCGGAGGGCCTCCAGATAGCCTTTGTTGGGAGGAACGCAACCCATATTGCCAACCACCGGCTCCACAATCACGGCGGCGATTTGGGATCCGCGCTCGCGGAAGGCCGTTTCCACCGCTTCGACGGAGTTAAATGGCAGCGCGATGGTGGTGGCGGCGAAGGCCTGCGGCACGCCCACCGTATCGGCGATCCCGAGCGTGGCCATGCCGGATCCAGCTTTCACCAGCAGCGAATCCACGTGGCCGTGATAACAGCCTTCGAACTTGATGGTGAGGTCGCGGCCGGTGAATCCGCGCGCCACGCGCAGGGCGCTCATGGTGGCCTCGGTACCCGAGTTCACGAGCCGGACCATTTCGATGGACGGCACGCACTCCTGAATGAGTTCGGCGAGCTGGATTTCGCGCTCGGTAGGCGCGCCGAAACTGGTTCCAGTGGCAAGGACATCCTGCACAGCTTCGAGCACGAAACGCGGACGATGGCCGAAGATGAGCGGCCCCCAGGAGCAAACGTAATCGATATAGTCGTTGCCGTCGGCATCGAAGACACGCGATCCTTCGCCGCGCGCGATAAAGGGAGGGGTCCCGCCGACGCTCCGAAATGCGCGGACCGGTGAATTTACCCCGCCTGGAATCACCTTCTGGGCGCGCGCGAAGAGCTCTTCGGAACGGGAACGGTTCATCGGCGTTAAGTTTTGCGCGGAATCAGCTTCTGGTAGAAGAAATTCAGCATGACGTCCTGCAGAGTGCCGTTCAAATTCTTGAATAACCGGTTCTTCAAGCCCAGATAAGGCTGCGTGCCGGCCAGCAGATCCTCGATGAGAGCGCGGAAACGTGGGCTGCGCCGTACGAATCCGACCATTCGCGCGGGAACGCTATTGAAGAGAAAGCGGCCCAGGAAAACGCGTTTCGCAAGGGATGCGCCGAATTCTAAGTCGGCAGCAAAATCGCGCCGCAGCAGCCCGCAGTAAGTCTCGGCTTTCTCGGCTGGTGAATGCACGTCATCGAGCACAACCTGGCTGGCCAGATCGGCCGATCGCAGCGCGTAGTACAAGCCTTCGCCCGTTATCGGATCTACCAATCCACCCGCATCGCCGACCGCCATCCAGCCGTCGCCGGCCAATCGATTCTTTTTCCAGCCGGGACTTTCGAGGGAGGGCAGCATGTGGCCGTAGAACGCCGCGCCTTTGTAGGGAATGGCTTTCTCGTCCATGTACCGTTCCAGGCGCGCTCGCAACGATTGAGCCGGCTCGCCTTTGCCGCAAATGCCGACCGACAGGTGTCCGCAGCGCGGGAAGACCCAAATGTAACCCTCCAGGTTTTCGAGAAATTGAATATCGATGTGCTCTTGCTGGGAGGGAACATAGTAGCCCAGGGCGTACATGGTGTCCGCTGGGGTCCATTGCGTGCCGACGTTGCGGAGCGGATTGCGAGCGCCGGTGGCGACGATACAAAAGTCGGCTTTTAGCGATCCGTTGCGAGTTTTGAGCAGCCAATTTCTTTCGGAACGCTCAATTTCGAGCACGCGCGTTTTCTCGATTTGCGCGCCGGCATGCTCGGCGCGGTCCAGCAGCATCCGATTCAGATCCATGCGCGAATAAATCAGCAGCGGACGGCTGAGGTCCATCTTCACGGCCCCGGCGTTGTGCGCGGCGAGACACGTTTCGGTGACCACGCGCTTCGGCGTGTCATTCTCGATCAGAAAAGGATACTGTTGATAGGCTTTGTAGGTCAGCCCGCCGCCGCAGGGTTTCTCCCAAGCCAGTTTTTCGTCAAATACCAGCGTCTCAAGACCGGCTTTTGCCAGACGCTCCGCCGCAAATGCTCCGGCCGGACCGCCACCGAGGACGGCGACTCGTTTCATTTGGTTGGCTCTGGCTTCTTACTGGGAATGGTCGGATGGCCTGGAGGAAGCGTTTGCGGCATGGCGCCGATTGAACCGGCTCCCTCTGCTGGTGGTGGCGCACCAGAGGGCATCCCCATGCCTCCTGCGCCATGAGTTTCACCGCCTGCCCGTCCTTTTACTACCCATTGGTTGCCTTTCCGTTCCAACAGATAGCGCAAATCCATTCCCGATCCGGGCGCGGTACTGCCTTTCGCCTGCAGGTGAACGGTGGCGGTTGCTTCGTCCTGGCGGTATACCACATTGGTGATGCTGACATCCATGGAGAGAAGGTCCGAGCGCTTGGCCAGGTACGTCAGCACGCCTTGGCGCACGGCATCCGTACTTTGGATGTCGCGCTTGCAGCCAGTCGCCAGGAACGAGACCAGGAGCGCGGCTGTGAAAACGGAGGAGCGGTTCACAATCTCGATTATAGTCCTGGAAGGCGCGCCGCTTGCCAGTCCGGCCAGACGTTGCTAAACTTCCCTAAGTTTCTTATGGGAGAATCGAAACCCCAATCGGGCGACCTTCTGCAAGGCACGCTGGATATGTTGATTCTGAAAACGCTAGTGCGTGGTCCGCTGCATGGGTATTCGATTGCGGAGTTTATCCATCAAACGTCTGAGAATGCGTTGCGCGTGGAAGAAGGCGCACTGTATCCGGCGCTGCATCGGCTTGAGTTGCGGGGATTGCTGGCATCCGAGTGGGGCGTTTCGGAGAATAATCGCCGCGCTAAGTTTTACCGGTTGACGGCGGCGGGAAAAAAGCAACTGGCACAAGAGACTTCGCATTGGGGAAAGATGGCGGCGGCGATCGCTCGGATTTTGGAAGCGACTTAGGGCACGCACTCTGCGTTCCGTACAATCTAGAGATGACGAAAATCCTGGCGGTGCTGTTCTGTTGTGGAATCGCATGGAGCCAATCCACCACGGACTGGCCGAACCTGGCTCGCTATCATGACGCGAACGCATCGCTCGCTCCCGCCGCGGCGGATGAAAATCGAGTGGTATTCCTGGGCGATTCCATCACCGACGCCTGGGGACGGCAGCACGGACACTTCTTTCCCGGTAAGCCTTATGTGAATCGCGGAATCAGCGGACAAACCACGCCACAGATGCTGATCCGTTTTCGGCCGGATGTGATCGCCCTCAAGCCGAAGGTTGTGGTGATTCTTGCGGGTACGAACGATATCGCAGGCAATACCGGTCCGATGACGCTCGAGATGATCAAGGACAACATCACGTCGATGGGCGAGCTGGCTCAAGCGAACCACATAAAGGTGGTTTTGAGCTCGGTGATGCCGGTTTGCGATTACATCAAGCCGCAGATGGCGCGTCGTCCGCCGGAGAAAATTGTCGCGCTGAATGCCTGGATCAAAGACTACGCCGCAAAGAACGGATTCGTCTATTTGGATTACTACTCCGCGATGCTCGACGACAGGGATCTGTTCCGCAAGGAATTGACGTACGACGGGCTGCATCCGAACGACGCCGGTTACGACGTGATGGAACCGCTGGCGGAGAAGGCAATCGCCGCCGCGCTGGGCCAATAATTATTTGCGCAGTACTTTCACACCGCTTTCACTGGCGACATGCACTTCCGAAGTGAGCCCGATGAACAGGCCGTGTTCGACTAACCCGACGACGTGGTCGAGTTCACGCGCCAAGTCGCCGGCTGAGGCGATGGATTGGAACCCGCAGTCGATAATAAAGTTGCCGCTGTCGCTGTGATATGGGCCGCCCGCGGGACTTTGGCGGAGCACCGGCTTCGCGCCTAAATCCGCAAGATGGCGCGCGGTCACCTGCCAGCCAAACGAGATCACCTCCACGGGAACCGGATCATGAATGCCAAGCCGGCCGACCACCTTACTGCTGTGAACGATGATGGCGAGTTTCTTACTAGCGGATGCGACGATTTTTTCGCGCAATAGCGCGCCGCCGCGTCCTTTGATTAAGTTGAGATTGCCCTCTTCCACTTCGTCCGCGCCGTCGATGGTGAGATCGGGCTGCGGCTGCTGCTCGAGCGTGGTGAGCGGGATGCCCAGTTCGCGGGCGAGCGCAGCGGTGCGTTCCGACGTCGGAATGCCCACGACGCGCAATCCGCTTTTCACTCGTTTTCCGATCGCCCGGATCGCGAACTCCGCGGTGGATCCCGAACCGAGGCCAAGGATCATGCCATCGGAAACTTGCGCAACGGCGGATTCCGCAGCTGCGGCCTTGAGTTGATTTTCGTCTTGGCTCATAAGGTCACTCTCCATGATATAGGCAGAATGAAGTAAACAGATCTCGAAGCTCTGCGAAACTGAGTCTATGGCACGTAACTTCGGATCGCTGGTTTTTACTCCGCTCGTGAAGGAGCTGCAGGAAAAGTATGGCAGCCGGCGCCAGTACGCTCGTTCGGAGAGCTCGACTTCTCAGCCGGACCGGTTGGGTCCGGACGAAACGGTGTACATCGAGGAGCGGGATAGCTTCTACATGGCGACCATCGGATCCACCGGTTGGCCCTATGTGCAGCATCGCGGGGGCCCGAAAGGGTTTCTCAAGGTAATCGACACCAGCACCATCGCATTTGCCGATTTTCGTGGCAACCGGCAGTATGTCAGCACCGGCAACATCGGAACGGACGATCGAGTGGCGCTCATTATGGTGGATTATCCGACGCAAACGCGTTTGAAGATCTTGGGACGCGCGCAGATTTTCGAAGGGGAAGCAGCGGGCGAGTGGATGGAGCGGCTACGTGATCCGAATAGCAAAGCGGTGGTTGAGCGAGTCTACGTGATCCGGGTGGAAGCGTTCGATTGGAACTGTCCGCAGCACATTACCCCCCGGTACACGGCGGAACAGATTCGTACCGTCTTGGCTCCGTTCGAGAGGAGGCAGGAAGAATTGGAACGGGAGAACGAGAAACTGCGCGAGGCTGCGCGTTCAGGTTCCTCTTAAGCTACGAAGCTGGGCGAGCGACGTGCGGGCGCGCTTCCGCATCATCGATTCAAACGAGACGCGGGGGACTTCGATCAGCTTGCGCATCTCGGCTGCGCGCAGCAGGCGTTGCGTGGCATTGGGCATGCGCGCGGTGGCTCGCTCGAAGGCGCTGGACGAGGCTTGGTGCATGCCGGCGATAGCGCGGTAATAGCCTTGCTGGCCCTTTAATTTTTGGCAGCCGATCACCAGCGCGGCCAAGACTTCGTGATGTTCTTCGAGCTTCGCGACCACGGCTCCCCAGTCATCCAGGAACGGACAAAGGGGCAAGAGGGTGGCGGGCGACCGCCTGAGCGCTTTCACCGGACGCAGCGGATAATGGCGGTGGCCTTCGGCCGAGAGTCCCGTGTCCTGATACATGCGGACAGCGATTTCGAAGCGGCCGCGTTTGGCCAGATGCTCCATGATTGGGATGGTCACGGGCGTCTTCTTCCAGAAGCCCATGCCTTGCGTGAGATCGCCGCGATTGTGGGCTAATGTCATTGCGAGCCGCAATAGGTCTAGTTCAGCGTCGCGTTCGGCGGCGGTTTCATTGAAGATTGTCAATTCGCGATCGATTTCGGCCTCAATGGCGGATTGCGCTTCTTCAGCCGACGCTGTGTCGCCGAGCTCCAGCATGCGGCCGAGTCCGCCGGCGATTGCGCTCCAATGCTCGCCGTTGTGGCCGCTGACTCCCCGCACCGATCTTGTCGAGATGCCCATTTCGGTCCAGCCTCGAGCTTGGAGCGCGAAGCGGAGCAGGGGTTTCAGGACATCCGGGTCACGTGTTTCGCGCCACGCCAAGCCTCGTATTTTCGTGTCCACATCGGTGGGCACGAAGGTAGCGACGGTGGCGTGATGGCAGGAAAGGCAAAGCGCGAAATAGTCCTGGAGTTGCTCGGCGTGGTGGAGACCGGCGCGATGAATGTTGTTCCAGCTTGCCAGGACGCGCAAGAATCCTTCGGACGTTCCGCCCATTTCGATCAACCGGCCGGTTTCCGGCGGCGGCATGCGAGCGGCGAGAAACGGTGCGGTGTTGTGAACTTGCGAGAGCAGCGTGTCTGGCGAAATCCATTGCGCCCATGCCTCGCGCTGCGGTGTGGCGAGCGGTTCGGACAATCTACATTATGACTCGGGCGGCAAAATCCCACGGCGGCGCAGATCGGGGAAGATGACGTTGCGCAAGCTGGGGGCCAGTTGCGCCGGGTCGTCCGAGAGACTGAACCAAACCAGTTCGCCGATTTCAGAATGCGCGGCGGGTTCACCCTGGACATGGCCGGCATAAAGTGCGATCTTCACTATCTTTTCCGGATTTCCGGCAGCCGGGCTTTCGTAATCACCGAGGTACTGAAGACTTCGGATTTCGACATCGCCCAACTCCTCGCGGCACTCGCGCTGCAGGCAATCTTCCGCGGTTTCGCCAGGTTCGAATTTTCCGCCAGGAAGAATCAGGAGCGAAGTGTCGCGCTTCTTGCGGCAGAGCAGCACGCGGCCGTTTTTCAAGTGCAGCAAACCTGCTTTGTAGATTTCCGCCATTTATTGCAGGATGGGAAAGCGTTCGAAATCAGCAGGGACGAACAGGCTGCCTTCGGTGACACCGGCTGGTGCGATCCGTTTTAGCTCGCGGCCGAGTTCGGCGCCGTTGATCGCGCCGGCTAGAAATTCCTGGAATGCGGACGTCACGAGCCGCACCTGCTCGGCGGATTCATGCACGAACTCCAGGCGAAAATGGCGGATGCCGGCGGCGAGCCACGTATCCATATGCGCGCTTGACTGCTGCGCTTCGGCGCCGAACACCGTGTTGCGGCATCCGACGTCGGCCATTACGGGATGCGCGCGGCCGTGGGAATCGCGCAAGGCAACTCGGTGGTGCTCGCAGGGACGTCCGCAATCGCGGTAAGTGGTTCCGGTGGAAAGAAAGCGGCAGAAGACGCAATGCTCTGTGTGGAAGACGGGCAGATGTTGATAGGCGATGGCTTCCAATCGATCCGGGCCGACGTTTTCAGCGAGCGCGGCGACTTGGGCGGCGTTCAGATCATGCGTGGGCGTGAGGCGGTGGAGTCCCAATTCCAGATACAACTCCGCAGTCAGCGTGTTGGCGGCGTTTAAGCTGAAATCGCCGATCAACGGTTGCCCGGTTGATTCTCGAAGCGAGTGGAGCATACCGGTGCTCCGCACGAGAATTGGACAGCGAAGGCTGGAGAGAAACTGCGTGACGCGGCTTTCGCCGGGTTTCAAAATACGCGGACTTGCAACACGAACTTGCAATCCGGCGGCTTTCACCCGCTCGACGGAGGGGCGCAGGCCGTAGAGATCCAGATAATCCAATGTAATGCTTTCCGGCCGGGCGCTGATCGCCGCTTCTAACTGTTCGGAATTGCGGACCAGCAAGTGGAGTTGCGCGGGGCTTGCGATTGGCGGGCGCTTTTCGCGATGGAAATCCGGCGCGGGATGAATGGATCGCGCTGGTGAGCGGGACTGAAGCTCCTCGAGTTTTTCGACGGCTTCGCGCCGAACGCGATTCGCGAGCGACGCCGGGAGGAAAACAGATCCGGAGATTTCCGCGCTCAGTTCCGATAGTTCGTAAGGCGTGTTGCCGAGCCTGGCGAATTGTTCCTGTAACAATTCTTTAGTAATGCCGCGGTTTTGCGCCGTTTCAAGCGGGCCAGGCGATTCTACGGTTACGCAGAGTCCGGTTGGAAGAGTCCACCGAGTTTGCAGCGGCGCATTGGGGGCAGCTACGACGTGCACCGCAACTGGCTGCTTGGCGACCGGCGCCGCCGGATCAAGGAAAGGCCGAACGGCGCGATCAAGATCCGGATCATGAGTGCGCCATACGAGGTCGCCAGGGCGAATACGGCGAAAGTTGACCGCGTTGTTTGCGAAACTCAGCTCCAGTCTGCCGTCGAGGTGCGGCGAAACGTGATAGACGCGGCCGCCCTCCTCCTCTTCCTGCGGACTGCGCCAATCGGCGGCATCGAATACCACGCCGTCGCCGGCTTTGAGTGGCGAGATCTCGTGCGCCGTCGCGGGTTGAACAACGACGCTGCCATCGCGGGCCACGGCGACTGTCGCGATGTGCACGCCGCGGTGGCGCGGGCTCCGTCCGTTCACCACACGCTGATGATTGACGCCGGTGATGAAGTAGGGGCCGAGACCGCGCGAGTACACCTGCTCGATTTCCAATTCCTGGCGAGGCGTGATAGAAGAGGGACGCCCGGCCCACGCGTCATCCACGGCTTGGCGGTAGGCGCGCGTGGTCAGGGCGACGTAATCGGAATCTTTGTATCGGCCTTCGATTTTCATGCAACTCACGCCGGCGGCGATGATCTGCGGGACGTGGTCCAGCGCCGAAAGGTCGCCGGGCGAGAGAAGATAGCGCGCATCGGCCAACGGTTTGGTTTGGCCGTCCACTACCATCTCGTAGGGCAAGCGGCACGCTTGCGCGCATTGGCCGCGGTTGGCGCTGCGTCCGCCCCATGCTTCCGAAGAAAAGCACTGGCCGGAATAAGCAACGCAGAGCGCGCCGTGGACGAAAATCTCGAGATCGGCTTTCGTCTTTTCGTAGATGGCGGCGACTTCTTCGAGCGAAAGCTCGCGGGCCAATGTCACGCGATCGGCTCCCTGCGCGAGCGCGAACTCGACACCCTCCGCGCTGGTGATACTAGTTTGGGTGGAGGCGTGGAGTTCGAGATCCGGGGCGATTTGGCGCGCCATTTTCAGTACGCCGATGTCTTGCACGATCATGGCATCGACGCCCGCTTCCGCGATCGCCGCAATCGCACGCGCCGCTTCCGAAAGCTCATGCTCAAAAACCAGCGTGTTGAATGTCAGGTAACCACGGACGCCGCGCCGATGCAGCGTGCGCATCGCTTCCGGAAGTTCGCTCAGTTCGAAGCCGACTTTGGCACGGGCGGAGAAATGTTTGAGGCCGAAATAGCAGGCATCCGCGCCGGCTTCGATGGCCGCGTGGAGTTGCGGCCAGTGCCCGGCGGGACTCATCACTTCGGGTTTTTTCGGCGAACGCATTTGCCTCCAATTCAAGGTTAGCGTGGTTGGGTGCGGATAACCCGTGTCATAAACTAAAGGATTGTTCATGCCTGCAATTCGCCGCTGGAACTTGCTTCCATGGATCATTGTCTTGGCCGGCGGATCATTGTGCGGGCAAACTACGCAAGGAATCGTACTCGGCCGGATTCTGGACTCGGCGACTGGCCTTCCGATCCCTGCCGTCTCGGTGACGTGCGTCAACGAAACTACCGCGGCGGTTTTTTCCACCAGTGCGAATGCCAGCGGATCGTATGCCATCGGATCGCTTTCGCCGGGGCGTTATCGGCTCACTGTGAGCGCGCCGCAATATCAATCGCAACAAGCGCGGGCGCTGGAAATTCCCGTCGCAGGACGGCTCGAGTTGAACTTTCGGCTGCGTCCGCTTTATGACGTTTGGGAAGCCGGGCAATACCGGAGCTGGCTGCTTCCCGAATCGCAGCAAGTGCTCGGGTACTACGGTCCCGACGTTGACACAAGCCGGGTGGCGGTGTTCAACGCAAATCGCGGATTGATCTCGCCGCTCGATATTTCGCTCTCCGATGTGGTTTCGAACAACTATATCGCGAATCTCCCGCTGGCCGGCCGCGATGTTTATACTTTGCTGCTATTGCTTCCGGGAGTTACGTCCGATACAGCGACCGCGCGCGGATTGGGGTTCACCGTGGATGGGCAGCGGCCGTCTTCGTCCAATTACCTCCTGGATGGGGTGGAGAACAATAATCTACTCGTTACCGGACCCGCGAGCGCGGTGAATCCGGAGTTCATCGAAGAGTATCGCGTGTCGACGGCGAATTATTCGGCTGAGTATGGGCGAACTTCGGGATTCATCGCGAACGCGATCACGCACAGTGGGAGCAACGTCTGGCACGGCGCTGGTTTCCTGTTCGGCGAGTCGCAGGTTTTAAACGCCAATGGATTCCAGGAGAATGCGCGGGGGTTGCGCCGCCCCACGTTCTCGCAAATCCTGCCGGGCGGGGGCGTTGCAGGTCCTCTTTTGCGGAACCGGCTTTTCCTCTTCGGTGGCTTTGAGACGCTGCGGTCGCACGGGCGCAACGATCCGCAAGTTTTTGCACTTCCCACCCAGGCGTTTATCGATTCGACGGATCCGCA
>Ga0070734_10004603_pt1 | contig 12918 bp, 10 predicted proteins | sample Coa_R1_8_FD_66444 | JGI IMG/M metagenome (GOLD analysis project Ga0070734, IMG submission 66444) | Surface soil microbial communities from Centralia Pennsylvania, which are recovering from an underground coalmine fire - Coalmine... | ecosystem: Environmental > Terrestrial > Soil > Unclassified ...
TCGACCCCGGAGGCGATTCAACAGATCCTCGACGGTCTCGCCTGGGCGGGGCTCGCGCACGATGAGGGGCCCTTCTATCAGACGCAGCGATTCGATCGGTATCGCGAGGTGCTCGATGAGTTGCTCGCGCAGGGCAGGGCATATCGCTGCTACTGCACCAAGGAAGAGCTCGAGCAGATGCGCAATGAGCAGATCGCCCGCGGTCAGAAACCCCGTTACGACGGCCGCTGTCGGGAGCGCAGTGCGCCGCGCGAGGGCATCCCGCCGGTCGTCCGTTTCAAGAATCCAACCGAGGGGTCGGTGGTCGTGAACGATGTCGTGCACGGACCGGTCGAGTTTCAGAATCGAGAGCTCGATGATCTCATCATCGCGCGCTCGGACGGCTCGCCGACCTACAACTTCTGTGTGGTGGTCGACGACATGGACATGCGCATCACGCATGTCATTCGCGGAGACGATCACCTCAACAACACGCCGCGGCAAATGAACATGCTCACCGCCCTCGGCTACACCCCGCCGGTCTATGCGCATCTGCCCATGATCCTGGGGCCCGACGGGACCAAGCTCTCGAAGCGACACGGCGCGGTGAGCGTGCTGCAGTATCGGGACGATGGTTTCCTGCCGGAGGCGCTGCTCAACTACCTCGTGCGCCTCGGCTGGTCCCACGGCGATCAGGAAGTGTTCTCGATCGAGGAGATGATCCGGCTGTTCGACATCGCCGATGTGAACAAGTCGGCCGCGGCGTTCGATCCGGAAAAGCTCGCATGGCTCAATCAGCAGCACTTGATGCGCGTGCCGCTCGAGCGATTGATCGCTCCTCTGCGTGAGCAGCTCGCTCATCTGTCGATCGACGCCGCGGACGATGCGCAGCTCATGGCGATTGCCGCTGTGCAGCGCGAGCGGGCCAAAACGCTCAAGGAGATGGCGGCGAACAGCCTGTTCTTCTTTCGTGCGCCCGAGCGCTACGAGGCCAAGGCAACCCGCAAGCACGTCACCGCCGAGGTGCTGCGGGCGCTCGAGGCCCTGATCGAGGACCTGCGTGCGGTGTCGGATTGGTCGGCGCCCACGCTGCACGCGCTCCTGCACGCGCAGTGCGAGCGCCATGCGCTCTCTCTCGGAAAGATCGCCCAGCCCCTCCGACTGGCGGTGTCGGGCGGCACGGTGTCCCCGCCGATCGATGCGACACTCGCCATCTTGGGCAAGGTCGAGACCTTGCGGCGAGTCGAGCGAGCGCTCAGTGCGTGGCGCGCGGATCTGTTCGCCCAGGCGAACCGAATTTAAGCTCCCTTTGACCGCCCCCCAGAGCGCCCGCTCTGTCAGCGCGGCGCTACAAAGGCCCTAAGAAAAAGCCGGGTCCGTCGCGGCGGGCTGCTGACTTACAGCCCGTGAGGCTCTCGGCTAAGCTCCGGGCGTACAAAACGACGGCGCAGTGCGACAAACCCAGTTCCCGTGAAGACCGATTCCGTGAAGACTGCTCCCCGAGTGGACGACGCCGTGCGGAATGCGCCGCTCGAGCGCGCCCAGCCCCTCTATTTCGATCTGGACGATCGCACCTTGTTCGGCTGGTTGCATGCGCCCCTCATACGGGGTGATGCGCCCAGGAGGGATGCATGGGGGCTCGTGGTGTGCAAGCCATTCGGGTACGAGGCGATCTGCGCGCATCGGCCGCTTCGGGTCATCGCGGAGCAGGCCGCCGCGGCGGGCATCCCCACGCTTCGCTTCGACTACGTCAACTCGGGGGATTCCGAGGATCTCGACCCGGACGCCGACCAGATCTCGGCCTGGACCGCGGATATCGTGGGCGCCATCGAGGCCCTCAAGCAACGCGCGCGAGTCACTCGGGTCTGCGTGCTCGGCGTGCGGCTCGGCGCCCTGCTCGCGACCCTCGCAGCTCAGCAGACGAGGGTCGATGCGCTCATCCTCATCGCGCCGACGGTCTCCGGGCGCCGGTACTTGCGCGAGTTCAAAGCGACCCGCCTCGCCTCGGCGATGCTCCGTGAGCAGAGTCCCTCGCGAGCCGCGACGGTCGCAACCCGCGCCGTCGATACCCGCGAGGACAGCCAGATGGAGGTGGCGGGTTTTGCCATCTCAGCCGCGACCGTCGCCGCGCTCGAGAAGGTGGAGCTCGCCACCCTGGCTCGAGCACCTGCACCCCGCATGTTGATTCTCGATGCGCGCGGATTCACCGCTGCCCGGACCTGGGCAACGATGCTCGGCACCCGCGAGGTGCAGCTGACTTACAAGGAGCTCCCCGGACCGATGGAAATGGTCATGACCGCCCCGCAGTTCGGCTTGAGCGGGCAGGAGGTCATTGCGGCGGTTGAGGATTATCTGCGCGAGCTGCTCGAGGCACCGCCCGTCCCGCTGCCTGAGGTCGGGCGGGCGCCGGACGCGCCGTTCTTCCGAGACGAGCCGCTGGGATCACGGCGGGGATGGTTCGTCGAGGCCCCGGTCGTGATTCCCTCCGAGGTCGCGCTCTTCGGCATCCTCACGCGACCGCGGCCGGAGGAGGGCCGCCACCGCGCCGTCATTCTCCTGAACGCCGGCGCCGACTACCACATAGGACCCGGGCGCATGTACGTGTCGCTCGCGCGCGGCTGGGCGCGGCACGGATATTCCGTCCTGCGCCTCGACCTCGCGGGCTTGGGCGACAGCGATGCGCGCGCAGGACAGGCCCACGACGTCGTGTTCGCCAACGAGGCGTTGGAAGATATCCGGGCGGCGATTCACTTCCTTCGTACCGAGCACGGGATCCGCGACATCACGCTCGCGGGGCTTTGTTCCGGCGCCTATCACGCGCTGCGCGCCGGCATGGAGGGACTGCCGGTGAACCGCATCCTGATGGTGAATCCTTTGAACTTTTTCTCCGACAAGGATGCACAGCAGTCGGAGCTCAAGCTCGCCGAGGTCGTGCGAGTGCCCAACCGCTATCGAGAGCGCCTGTTCTCGTTCCACCACTGGACCCTTCTGCTCAGGGGCCGGGTCAGCTTCTGGCGCATCTTCACCATTTACTTGCAGCGGCTGAGTCTTGCGTTGGAATCGGGGGCGAGGGATCTGCTCAGGGCCCTGCACGTGCGCCTGTCGCGCGATCTTGGCTGGGAGCTCGAGAAGATCGCCTCACGGGGCGTCTCGATGGTGTTCGTGTTCGCGCGGGGAGAGCCCGGTTACGAGCTCCTGAAGCTGCAGGCCGGATCTGCGCTGCGCCGGCTGGGGTCTCGATGCCGCATCCACATCATCGACAGCGGCGATCACATCTTCGGTCGCAGCGGTCCGCGCTCGATTCTCGAAAGCATCCTGAGCGAGGAGCTGTTTGCGCCGGCTCCCTGGTTTGGCGCATCCAATGAATCGAGGTTGCAGCGTGGCTGAAAGGCGGCTGGCGTCCCCACGGGGATTCGAACCCCGGTTGCATCCGTGAAAGGGATGTGTCCTAGGCCTCTAGACGATGGGGACCTTCAGCGAAAACCTGGTGGAGCCAGGCGGGATCGAACCGCCGACCTCTTGCATGCCATGCAAGCGCTCTCCCAGCTGAGCTATGGCCCCACGTCAGAGGACGCGGACGTTAACTGAAGGGTCTCAATAGGTCAAGGAAATGAACAGTTTATCGTCTGATACGCTCATGAATCGATCATCATCCGCAGCACCCGTCGGACCTGTCGCCAATCACATCGATTTTGCCTCGGTCGACGTTGAATTGCAGCCCGCTCCCATCCGTCCGGCGTGGATCCTCGAGGGGAATCCGGTCGCGCGCAACAAGTTCCTGTTCGTGACCGAGGACCGTCAGTTGCGCACGCTCGTGTGGGACTGCACAGCCGGACGCTTCAACTGGTTTTATGACGAGGATGAGACGGTCTACATCATGCAAGGCTCGGTGACGATCAGGCGCGGTGACGGTACCGTCGTCACGCTCCAGCCCGGCGACCTGGCGTTTTTCCACCAGGGATCGAGCGCCGAATGGACCGTCGATCGCTATGTGCGCAAGCTCGCTTACCTGCGCGCCGTGCCCTCGCGCGATGTGAATTTTGCCTGGCGGGTCTCGCGCGCCCTCCGGCGCCGCTTCGGCAGGGCTCCGCGGGAGTCGGCGATGTTCGGCGGCTGAAAGGCTTGCATTGCAGTGCGGCGGGTCGGCGGCCGATAATCGGCGCTCGTGCCCGTCGAATTATCCCCCGCACTGACCGATCTCTTTCCGCCCGGCGCGGTCGCGGCAGTCCTGCTCGAGCCCGGAGACCCCGCCACACTTCGCCCCGAGGAGCTCGCGTGCATGGCGCGCGCGGTGCCGAAGCGGATGCGCGAGTTCGCTGCGGGCCGGCAGTGCGCGCATCGCCTCCTCGCCGAGCTGGGTGCGGTGGATGCGCCTTTGCTCGTGGGACGGAACCGCGAGCCCCTGTGGCCGCCCGATATCGTCGGCAGCATCACGCATACCGAAGGAATGTGTGCGGCCGTCGCCGCCCGGCGCACGCATCTCGGCGCGCTCGGCATCGATGCCGAAACGGCGGATGCGGTGAAGGAGGAGCTGTTCGCGCCCATCTGCACCGACGAGGAGCTCGAGTGGCTGCGCGCCTGCGCCGGCCCGCGTCGCGCGCTCATGGCGGCCTTGATCTTTTCCGCGAAGGAAGCCTTCCACAAGGGCCAGTTCTCGATGACCGGAGAGTGGCTCGGCTTTGAGGACGTGGCCGTGGAGCTCGATGTGCTCGGGTCGGCGCACGGCGAATTTGTGATCCGGCCCCAGCGCGCGCTCGCCCTGAGCGAGCATCAGCCCCCGCCCTGGAGCGGCCGGTTCCTCTTCGATGATCGCTACGTGGTGACCGGGGTGGGCCTTTCACCGGCCCGCGCCGGCACGGCTCAGTAGGCCTTACGGCTCACTGGGCTGCGGTTCAGTAGGCCTTGTCGTCGCGGAATATTCGCACGACGGTGAGCAGGATGATCTTGATGTCGAGCATCGGCGTCCAGTGCCGCAGATAGTCGAGATCGTAGTTGACGCGCGCCTCCATCTCCTCGAGCTGCGCTGTCTCGCCGCGAAATCCGTTCACTTGCGCGAGGCCGGTAATACCCGGCAGCACCTTGTGGCGCACCATGTAGCCCTTGATGAGCTTGCGGTACTCCTCGTTGTGGGCGATGGCGTGCGGGCGGGGCCCGACCAGGCTCATGCGCCCCTGCAGGACGTTGATGAGCTGCGGCAGCTCATCGAGCGAGGTGCGGCGCAGGAGCGCGCCGATGCGTGTGATGCGATCATCGCCGCGCGATGCCTGGCGGATGCGCGGTCCATCCTCCGTCACGCGCATGGTTCTGAACTTATAGATCGCGATTTCCTGTCCATCGAGTCCGTAGCGCCGCTGCTTGAAGATGATCGGCCCGGGCGAGGAGACCTTGACGAGAATCGCGATCAGCGCGAGCAAGGGCAGGAGCAGCAGCAGGATGATGAGCGAGAGCGAGATGTCGGTGATGCGCTTGGCGACGCCGCGATAGCCATAGAAGGGGGTCTCGCACATGGCCACCACCGGGATCCCGAAGATCTCGCCGGAGCGCGCCTGAATGAGGTCGAAGACGAAGATGTCTGGCACGTAGTAGATCGAGGCGGTGGTATCGCGCAGATCATCGAGCAGGTTCATCACGCGCTTGACGTGACGGATCGGCAGCGCGATGAAGATCACGTCCGTGCGATGCTGCTTCACGTACTCCCCGAGCGCGCTCAGCGGCCCGAGCAGCACCCCGTCGGGTTCCATCGCCAGACGCTCGGGGCTGCGATCATCGAAGAATCCCTTCACCTCGAGGCGCATGCTCTGGTTCTTCTGCATGCGCCGCGCGAGCTCGAGACTCGAGTGGTTGTAGCCCGCGATGATGGCGCTGCGCATGTCGAACGCGCGGATGAGGAAACGACGCATCAGCTCGTGCATCAGCAGCGTCGTCACGATCAGCGCGAGGGGCGTGAGAGCGGCCCAGGTCAGAAAGATGCGCCGCGGGTAGGCCTGCAAGGGCGATTTGGTGATGTAGCCGATCGCGAGCAGCACGCCGAGAACGAGAAACCAGCGGAAGATCACGTCCACCACCGCCGACATGCGTGGCGAGGTGAGCTGCTCGTTGAGCTCGCGCGGCATCTGCACGAGCGCGAGACAGACGACGCCGACGATCACGATCGCCTCCGAGGAGGGATCGAACCGGCTGCCGAACAGCACGATCGTCGCGTACATCGAGGCAATCGCGACGATCGCAGGTGTGATCGCCTGCGCGGCCGTCATCAGGACGATCAGGAAAGTCTGCTTGAAAAGGACGGGTTGCGTCATCTAGCGCGGATCGGGCTCATGCGATGGTATTCTACTGTCGCATGATGCACGTACCATTACTCGATCTTAAGGCACAGTTTGCGCAAATCCGTGGAGAGGTCATGCCTCTCATCGAGCGCGTTTGCGCAACTCAACAATTCATTCTCGGCGAGAACGTGCGCGCGCTGGAAGCCGAGCTTGCGCGTTACTTGTCGTCGGCGGAGTCGATCGGCGTGTCCTCCGGCACCGATGCGCTGTTGCTCGCGCTCATGGGGCTCGAGATCGGGCCCGGAGACGCGGTGATCACTTCGGCGTTCTCGTTCTTCGCGACCGCCGGCACGATCGCGCGTGCGGGTGCGCGGCCCGTGTTCTGCGACATCGAGGCCGACACGTTCAATCTTTCTCCTGTTGCGGTGCAGAGCTTCATCGAGCGCGAATGCTCGACGGTCGACGGGCAGCTCGTGCATCGGGCGAGCGGTGCGCGCGTGCGCGCGCTCATGCCCGTGCATCTGTACGGGCAGGCGGCCGACATGCAGGCCCTCATGGCGATCGCACGCGCGCACGGCCTCAAGGTGATCGAGGACGCGGCGCAGGCCATCGGCACGGAGGACGCCCGCGGCGAGCGCGTCGGCTCGCTCGGCGATGTGGGCTGCTTCTCGTTCTTTCCCAGCAAGAATCTCGGCGCCTTCGGCGATGCGGGACTTTGCACTGCAAACGATGCCGACCTCGCCGAGCGGTTGCGGGTGTTGCGCGTTCATGGCGGCAAGCCGAAATATTTTCACTCGCTGATCGGCGGAAATTTCCGCATCGATGAGCTGCAGGCGGTGGTGCTTCGGGTCAAGCTCAAGTACCTCGATGGGTGGAGCGAGGCTCGACAGCGCAATGCGGCTTTTTATGACGCAGCAATTTCGCAGGCGGCTTTGGGAGATCGTCTCATCATACCCCCAGTGCGCCCGGGCCGGCACATTTTCAATCAGTACGTCGTGCGGGCGCGCGACCGTGATGCGCTCAGAGCCCATCTGAGCGAGTGCGGCGTGGGAACCGAGATTTACTATCCGGTGCCGCTGCATCTGCAGCGCTGTTTTACATATTTGGGGTATCGCAGCGGCGATCTGCCGCAGAGCGAGCGCGCCGCCGCCGAGACGCTGGCGCTGCCGATCTACCCCGAGCTCACGCACGCGCAGCTCGAGCACGTGGTCGCAAGCACGGTGGGCTTTTACGCGCGCTGAGCGGTTTGGGCTCGAGCGGACTGCTCGAAGCAAACCGCGCCTTCCTGCGCGAGTCAGCTCTTCTTGAAATCCTCGGGCGTCAGCTGGTGGCGCGAGAGGAGCTTGTAGAAGTCGGTGCGATTGCGCTTGGCGAGTCGTGCCGCCTGGCTGACGTTACCCGCCGTGATCTGCAGGATCTGCGAGAGGTAGTTGCGGGTGAATTCATCGCGTGCCTCGTCGAAGGAGGGCAGGCGGGTCGGATTGCCGCCGAGCGATTGCTGGACGAGCTCCGCCGTGATGATGGCGCCGTGCGCGAGCGCGACGTTCTGACGCACGACGTTGTAGAGCTGGCGGACGTTGCCCGGCCACTCGGCGGTCGCGAGGAGCTCGACCGCCTCGGGTGCATAGATCCTGCGCTGACCGCTCTCCTTGGCGATCTGCTCGAGAAAGTGTGCGACCAGCAGCGGGATGTCCTCGCGCCGCCGGCCGAGCGCCGGCACCTCGATGTGCACCACGTTCAATCGATAATAGAGATCCTCGCGAAACTGACCCTGCACCATGAGCTGATGCAATTCGCGGTGAGTTGCGGAGATCACCCGCACGTTGACCGGCACCGGCTCGCCGCCGAGCGGATGCACCTGATTGTCCTGCAGCACCCGCAGCAGCCGCACCTGCAGCGCCATCGGCAGATCGCCCACCTCATCGAGGAGCACGGTGCCGCCGTCGGCGTTCTCGAACGCGGACTTCTGCGCGCGCGTCGCGCCGGGGAACGCGCCCTTCTCGTGGCCGAAGAGCTCGGACTCGAGCAGGCTCTCCGCCATCGCGCTGCAGTTCACGCACACGAAGGGACGGTTGCGTCGCGGACTGGCATCGTGGATCGCACGCGCGAGCAGCTCCTTGCCCGTGCCCCGCTCGCCGGTGAGCAGTACGCGCGCGTCGGTGCCGGCCACCATGTTCGCCTGCGCGAGCTTGTCCTCCATGAGTTGATTGCGGGTGACGATGCCGGCGCGCCAGTCCTCATCGACGTGCGCGAAGCCCGAGACCTTCAGGGCCTTCTGCACGTGATCGAGCAGCTCCTGCTTGTCGACCGGCTTGGTGAGAAATCCGAAGGCGCCGCTTTGGGTCGCGTGCACGGCATCGGGGATCGTTCCGTGCGCGGTGAGGATGATGACGCGCAGTCCCGGCCAGCGACTCTGCAGTTCCTTGAGCAATCCGATGCCGTCCATCTGATCCATGCGCAGGTCCGTGATCACCAGGTCGGGCCGGAAGCGGGTGCAGGCGGCGAGCGCGGCCGCCGCGCTCTCCACGGCCTCGACTTCGTAGTTCTCCGCCCGCAGCCGGATCGTCAGCAGGCGCAGCAGCCCCGGATCGTCGTCGACGACGAGGATGCGCGCCTTGCGCTTCAGCGGTGTCGCGGTATCGCGTGAGCCCGGCAAGCCGAACGAGAGAGGGGTGGTGGCAGCGTTGGAATAGGCGTTCAAGGCGGATCTCCGGTGATGGCCTTCAGGGCGTCGGGGGCGGGGCGGGTTGCGTCGCCGGCGCGTTCGGGCTCGGGGATGCCGTCGCACCCCGATCGTTGATGGATCGCTCGATGTGCGTCACCGCCTCGAGCTTGGCGTGCGCCTCATCGAGCGCCTTGCGCAGACGCGCATTCTCATCCTGCTCGGCAGATAGTCGTGTCTTCACGGACTGCAAGGCCTTGTCGCGCTGATCGTGTGCGGCATCGTCGCGGAGCCGCCGATTTTCGGCCTGCAGCACGAGTCGCTGGTCGACGTCCTGCAACTCGACGAGCGCGAGCGCCCGCTCTGCCGGCAGCAGAGTCTCGGGCCTTGCGAGCAGTTCGGACAACTGTCGCTGCGCGGCGACTGGATCGGAGCCGCTGTGCCCGGGAGTCGCCAGGGCGAGCGCGTACCTCAATCGATTGCTGGTGGTGGGGGAGACGGTGGCGGCATCCTTGGCGGATTGAAACAGCTCCGCCTGGCGTGCCGGGTCACCCTGCGGCAGCGCATTCATCATCTCGAGCAGCGGCGTGATCGGGCTTGAGTCGCCGGCCGGCCGCTCGGTCGAGAGGTCGGGCGCGTTGCGCTGATTCGTGAGGGAGGTGCCGAACGAGCCGCAACCCCCCAGGACCCCCGACGCGACGATCGTTGCTGCAAAGCGCAAACGGCTAGGCTGCATGGGCCTTTTCGCGCGCCGTCGATACGCTTTGGCGGAGCGGGATACGCACGCGAAAGTGCGCGCCGCCGGTCGGCGCCTGGTGTATCTCGATGCTGCCACCGTGTGCATTCACGAATTCCGTCACCACCGACAACCCGATACCCGTGCCCTTCACGTGGCCTCCCTGGGGGGTCTTGCCCTGGTAGAAGGCCTCGAAGATGCGACCCCGCTCCTCCTCGGGAATTCCAGGGCCCGAATCCATGACATCTAACACCAATTGGTCCCGCTCGCCTCGGGCATGAATCGAGATCGTGCCCCCCCGAGGTGTGAACTTGATCGCATTCGAGAGCAAATTATCGAGAATCAGCCGCAGTTTGCCGCGGTCGGCGAGCGGCGTGAGGTCCTCGACCTGCACGTCGAGCCTCACTCGCTGCGCGACCAGCGTGAGCTGCTGGTTCTCGAGGACGGACTTGATCAGCGGACGCAGCTTGAACTCCGAGACCTCGAGACCGACGCTCTTCGCCTGCCAGGCGCTGAAGGAAAGCAGGTTCTCGATGAGCCGCTGCAGCTTCATGCCGTTCTCGCGCAGAATCGCGGTGACCTCCCGCTGAGCGCTCTGCAGCTCGCCGACGGCACCGTCCATCAACAGCTCCGTCCCCTCGCGGATGTTCGCGAGCGGCGTCTTCAGCTCATGCGACATGTGGCGCAGGAAGCGGTTCTTCTCGAGGGCGAGATCGAGCAGCCGCACGCGCAGCCACTCGAGCTGCGCCGCGAGTCGCTCGAGATCGGCGGGACCGTGAATCGCGATCGGCCGCGAGAACGTGCCGCGGCCGAGCTCGCTGATGGCGCGGTCGATCGCGCGGATCGGGCGGCCGAACAGATACGTGAACACGCCGACCACGGCAAGCGTCATCGGCACGAGCAAGAGCGATTGCCACAGCAGGTTCTGCTGCGCGAGCTGCGCCGCGAGCTGGAGCGAGGTGATCTCGCGTTCAATGTCCATGCTCACCCGGTTGGAGATGCGGGCGGCGAGCTCGGACATCTGACCATAGGAGTTGATGAGCTCGGCGAAGCGCGGCGAGCTCGGCGGCGCACTTTTCAGGAGCTGCAGGGCGTGCTCGTCGCGCGCCTTCAGATCGCGCGCATCGTCACGCGATTTTGCGTCGAGCGGCAGCGTCAGCAGCTCCTCGATCGTCGCCTGCAGGCGCTCGTGGTTGCGCGTATAGGTCTCGATGAGATCGGCGCTCGGGATGATCTGATAGAGGCGCGCGGCGCGCTCCAGGCCGGCGATTTCCTCGAACATGCGCTGGTTGTTGCGGCTGCCCTGCATGCCGTGCAGCACGAGCTGCTCGCTGCGATTGGAGAGCTTGCTCATCTGCACGGCCGCATTGACGATCGCAAAAAGCAGCGGCGCGGCCACCATGGTGAAGCCGATCAACATGAGGCCGCTCAGGGACTTGGGACGGGGCAGACGCATGGCGGCATTCTAGCAGCAGCCCTTTCGCGGGGCGCGGCGGTGTCGCGGCGGTAGAATCGTTCCATGAACTCCGTCGCACCCTTCTACGCGCTCTCGCCCGAGACCGTGCTCGATGCGCTCGAGGCGGTCGGCTATCGCTGCGACGGGCGCATTCTGGCGCTCAACAGCTACGAGAATCGCGTCTATCAGATCGGTCTCGAGGAGCGCGATCCGGTGGTCGCGAAGTTCTATCGACCGAATCGCTGGGGCGATGCAGCGATCGGCGAGGAGCACGGGTTCGCCTTGGAGCTTGCCGCACAGGAGATCCCCGTGGTCGCGCCGCTCGCGGTCGAGGGCGTGACGCTGCACGTGCACCAGGGATTTCGCTACGCGGTTTTTCCCAGGCGGGGCGGACACTGGCCCGAGCTCGGCACGGCCGAGGAGCGCGAGTGGGTCGGGCGCTTTCTCGGCCGCATTCATGCGGTCGGGCGGGTGCGGCCGTTCCTCGAGCGCACCCGGCTGTCGGTCGAGACGCTCGGCGTCGAATCGCGGCAGTTCGTGCTCGAGAGCGATTTCCTGCCGAGCTACCTGGCGCAGAAGTACGCCGACGTCACCGCGGAGCTGATCGGCGAGATCGAGGCGCGGATCGGGGATTGGGGCTGGGTGCGCCGCGGGCGCATTCTCGGTGACTGTCATCGCGGCAACATTCTCTGGACCGATGCAGGTCCGCATTTCGTCGATCTGGATGACTGTCTGACCGGGCCCGCGGTGCAGGATCTGTGGATGCTGCTCGCCGGCGATGGGCGCGAGATGGGCCTGCAGCTGCGCGATCTGCTCAAAGGCTACGAGCAGTTTGCTTCCTTCGATCGCGCCGAGATCCTGCTCATCGAGCCGCTGCGGGCGCTGCGCATGATCCATTACGCCGCCTGGCTCGCCCGTCGCTGGGATGATCCGGCATTTCCCCGCGCCTTTCCCTGGTTCGCCGGCGCGCGCTACTGGGAGGAGCACCAGCGCGCCCTGGAGGAGCAGCTCGAGAGCGTGCGCAACCCGCCCCTCGAGATGTGATCGCGACCGTTGTCGCCGCCCTCGACATTGGGGATCATGGCGCGATGAGACTCCTGAATGTGGCCCTCCTCGGCACCGTGCTTGCGCTGGGGGCCTGTCACCGCAATCCCGCCCCCGGCCCGAAGCCGCAGGCGGCTCCGAAGCCGCATGCGCCCCAGAGCACGGATCGCAAGTCGCCGTCCGCGCAGACCCGCGACATGGTGGAGGCCCCGAGCCAGGGCAAATCGCAGGCTCCGGTCACGCTCAAGTTCGACCTCGAGAGCCGGCCGATCGTCGGCCAGCCGGTCCTGCTCGCGCTCGCCCTGCTGCCGCAGGTGTCGGCCGGGCCGCTGAGCGTCAAGGTGAGCGCGACCCCGGGCATCGAGCTCGCGGCGGGCGATCAGCAATTCGAGCTGCCCACGGTCGATCCCGATCAGGTCTATCGACACGAGATCAGCCTGACGCCGAGCGAGGAGGGCGTGCAGCTCGTCAATCTCAGCGTGAGCATCAAGCACGATGAGGCGACCGACACGCGCTCCTTCGCCATCCCCATCATCGTCGGTGCAGGCGCCGGCCCGGTCCAGGCCCCATCCTCCGATGAGGGCGCCCATCCGGCCGCCGAGGGGCCCCGGACGGGCGTTTCTCCGAAGTCCCCGCAAGCGGTGCGTTGAATCGGCCGGCAATCGCCCCCAAGAGGGGGTATGATCGCCCGTTTTGTCGAGAGCCCGCACCCCGTGACGCAGCCACTTCGCAACATCGCCATCATCGCTCACGTCGATCACGGCAAGACGACGCT
>Ga0070734_10004604_pt1 | contig 12915 bp, 7 predicted proteins | sample Coa_R1_8_FD_66444 | JGI IMG/M metagenome (GOLD analysis project Ga0070734, IMG submission 66444) | Surface soil microbial communities from Centralia Pennsylvania, which are recovering from an underground coalmine fire - Coalmine... | ecosystem: Environmental > Terrestrial > Soil > Unclassified ...
CGGGCCCGTCCGGCTGCCTCGCTACAACGGCAAGGACCGTACGTTTTTCTTTATCGATTATGAAGGGTATCGCGAGGTGTTCGGCTCGCCGCTAGTCGTCACCGTTCCCACGGCCGCCGAGCGAACCGGCAATTTTCAGGGCATTACGGCGAACGGCATCTACGACCCGCTCACCACCGCCACAAACTCCGCCGGCGCTGTGGTCCGCACCCGTTTCACCAATGACATTATTCCCGCCAGCCGCTTCGACAAGATCGGCGCGGCTATGGCCGGTCTTTATCCGCTGCCGCAGACTTCCGCGTTGGTGAACAATTTCACCACGACGCCCATCAAGGCGAGCAGCCAACACCGCGCCGACGCCCGCGTCGACCATCAGTGGTCCAACAAGAACATGCTGTTCTTCCGCTACTCCATCGATTGGGCAGACATCAACATGCCGAACACTTTCGACAGCGTCATCGGCGGCAATGAGAACAGCTTCGCGGGTGACGACTTGGCGAAGGGCCATAACCTGGTCGCTTCCTGGACGCATGTTTTCTCGCCTGCTACGATCGGCGATTTCCGTTACGGCTACACGCAATATCATATGGGCCTGCTCACGCCGAATTATTCCAGTCCCGTGTGGAACCTGATTTCCGGGCGCGATCCCTCCAATCCGTACGAACCCACCGCCCCGATCATCGGCATGACCGGATATGCCGGGCTCGGCGCGCCCCGCTCGGAGCCCCTGATCCGCGACGAATACATGCATGAAGTGATCGGCGGGCTCAGCACGCTGAAAGGCAACCACAGTTTGCGCTTCGGAGCGGACCTGCACTTCCGCGGTGTCGGAGAAACGGCCAGCCCTCCCGGCGAGAGCCTGTTCGGACGCTGGAATTTCGACCCGACTTATACACGCAACCCTGCGTCGCCTGGCGGCACCGGTGACGCCATCGCGACCATGATCCTCGGCTACCCTCTCGCGCTGCGCCGTGACGTGTTCCTGCCCGGATCGGCGTCGCTGCGGAGCAATGAGATCGACTTCTACGTCAAGGACGACTGGCGCGTGTCGCGGACCCTCACGCTCAATCTCGGCCTGCACTACGAGGTCAACACTCCGTTCACCGAGGCTCACAATTACTGGGCTAACTTCAATCCGGTAACAGGAAAGCAGCTGGTTGCCGGTGTCGGCGGCGTTGGCGCAACGGCCGGTATCGACACCGACTACCACGCCATCGGACCGCGGATCGCCTTCGCCTGGCAGCCGACCGCCAAGACCGTGGTGCGCGGCGGCTACGGCATCTTTTACGATCCTCAAGGCAACGCCGGCAGCAACATTCGACAGGAGCGCCAGCCTCCCTTTGACTTTGTGATCAACGTCGCGAAAACAGGAAACGACGTCCCGACCTTGCTCACTTCGCAGGGATTTCCCATCGTTTCTTCGGTACCCAATCTGGCGCAAGGACCGGCCCTCTATGCCTTAAAAGGTGTAACGCCGGACTACCGCAACGCTCAGGTCCAGCAGTTCAATGTCAGCGCACAGCGCGAAATCACGAAAGACCTGGTGGTGACTTTGGGCTTCGTCGGTTCCGCCGGAGCGCATCTGTCCTGGGCGACCAACCTCAATATCCCGCCCCCCGGACCCGGTTCCGTGGATCCGCGGCGGCCCTATGCAGCCAGCCTGCCTGGCGTCTCAACCATCACGTGGCTGGAGAGCGCTGGCAATTCGTTCTTTTCCTCCCTGCAGTTGAACGTCGAGAAGCGGCTGAGCAAAGGCCTGTACCTGCTGTCGAATTGGACCTGGGCACATGGCCTCGACAATGTTGGCGGTGACGGCGGTGCGAACGGCCCAGTGCCTCAGGACCCGAACAACCGCAGAGCCGACTGGTCGAGTTCGAACAGCGATATACGCCACCGCGTGAACGTCGCGCTCACCTATCAGCTGCCCTTCGGGCCGAAGCGCGCTTACCTGACCGGCAATAACGTAGCGAGTTACATCGCGCGCGACTGGCAGCTCGGCGGGATCGCCGTGATGCAGAGCGGCCTGCCTTTCACCGTCACAGTGTCGGGATCGCCTTCCAACACCAGCAATGGAAGCCGCGCGAACCCGGTTCCGGGGGTGAGCCCGGCGGCGGCGAATCAAACGATCACTTCGTGGTTCAATACGGCGGCGTTTACGACTCCTCCCGCCTATACCTGGGGCACACTCGGCCGCAACAGCCTGAACGGACCGGCATTATACGATTTCGACACCAGTCTCAGCCGCCAGTTCGCGCTGAGCGAGCGGCGGAATCTGTCGTTCCGCTGGGAGATGTTCAACCTCCCCAACCACCCGCAGTTCGGGCTTCCCGCATCGACAGTGGGTGTTGGCGGCGCGGCGACCATTACGTCTACGCAGCGCTCCAACCGGCAGATGCAGTTCGCATTACGGCTGATGTTCTAGCGACAGCTTGATTCGGTCAGCGCTCGTCCGTCCGCCGATCTCCCGCTCAGTTCGAAATGCTGAACGGGAGCATCGGCGGAACATCTCATTGTTCCTCCACAGCAGCCCGCTACCCGCCATCTTGAACGGAGCTCTTTTTTCAGCATAATAAGGAGTGCCGGTTCGCGAGGAGAGTTCCATGAAAGAGTCGTGGGTTCACGCTGCGGCCGCCCCTGCATGGCTGGCCGTCGGAATGGGAGCAGTCTTGGCCTTGTCGTCCAGTGTTCTGAAGGCGCAGACCGAGACGAACAAGCCCACCAGGCCCGCTAAAACGGCGCCGGCACCTCGGGTTCCTCAGGCCATGCCGAAGGCGGCCCCTCAGACCGGCGGCGCGCCGGGCCGAGGTGTTCCGGCGGCCGACATTCCCGCTCGCCGACCTGCGCCGGAAGTAACGGCGCCCGGGCGTGGCGCAAGTCCTTCACCCGCGGGTAGAGGCGTCCCTCCAGCAGGCACGCCGACCGGTAGTGGCCCAGCAGGGCGTGGAGCAGTGCCTTCAGGGCGCGGCGCCGGGACGGGAGCGACCCCAGGCCGAGGCGTTGCGACCGGCCGTCCCGCGGTGACCCGCGGACCGAATGGCCGGCCCGAGGCCTTTCGCGGGCGCACCGGCAACGAAGCGCATTTCGACCGCGGCGGGCGCCTCAACGCCGTACACGCGCGCGGACTGGACATCCGCCGCGACGCTCGCGGAGCCCGTCGCATTGAACGGGAAGACCACTCCCGGGTCTTCGTCAATCGCGCCGGACACGGCTACGTGCAGCGTAGCTTCAACTACCGCGGCCGTGAATTCGCTGGCAGGACTTATTACTACAACGGCCGGTCGTACGCGGTTTACTATCAGCGCTATGCCTATCACGGCGTCTACCTGGAAGGTTACCTTCCGGCCGCCTATTATGCCCCGGCATTTTATGGATGGGCCTACAATCCCTGGGCGGCGCCGGTGCCTTATACCTGGGGCTTCGTCGGCGCGCCGTGGTACGGAACCTACGGTTATTTCTTCGCGCCGTATCCTGTCTATCCCAGCGCCTCGCTGTGGTTGACCGATTACCTGATCTCGCAGAGCCTGGCGACAGCCTACCAGGAGCAGGCGGAGGCGGGCGCGGCCATGGCTGCCATTGCGGCGGCGAACTCGAATCAGGTGGTCGTCAATGCGGAAGTGAAGCAGGCGGTAGCCCTGGAAGTCCAGCGCCAATTGGCGCTCGAAAACGCCGAAGCTCAGACGGCCACCAGTGGCGGCGATCTGGATCCCAATTCGAGCGGCCTGCCGAGAATGCTCGCCGAAGCGACGGCTGCCAACCCGCGTGTCTTCGTAGTCGCCGCCGCACTCACCTTGACCGACGCTGCAGGCCAGGAATGTGCGGTTTCTGAGGGCGACGTGCTTCGCCTCAGTGCTGCACCTCCGCCGGACGTCACCAGCGCGAGTCTGGAAGTTTACGCCAGCAAAGACCAGGAGTGCGCCCGCGGCGACATGGTTGCCGTCGATCTGATCGACTTGCAGGAGATGCAGAACCACATGCGGGCCACGATTGACACCGGCCTGAAGGAACTGCAAGCGCACCGGAACGGGTTGCCTTCACCCCCTCCCTCCGCCGCCGTGCCCGCGGTCGCGGCCAGTTTCGCGTCTTACGCTCCGCCCGCCGATCCGAATGTCGCGCAGGAGCTGACCGCCCAAAGCAAAGAGGCCGATGGAGCCGAACAGGAGGTACTGACGGAAGCGCAACAGGCTGATCCCGGCGCCGGAATCGCAGCGACGTCGGTTCCAGTCACCGCTCCGGCTCCTGTTACTCCCCCGCCGGCCGCTGCTCCCACTCCGGCCTCAGCGCCGATCGAGATCACGCTCGGTCAGACTATCGATCAGGTGACGGCGGCCATGGGACCACCTCAGGAAATGGTCAAAGCCGGAGCAAAGACGATTCTCGTCTATCCAAAACTCAAAATCACGTTTATGAACGGCAAGGTGAGCGACGTTCAGTAGTACCGAAGGTGCGCTCGTACCGACAGGCTGTCGGTGGCTCAACAAATCCAGTAGCGAAAGCTCCCACCCGGCAACGTACAATACCGGATGGAGCGCCACTCTGCGCTGCTTCATTACGATGGGGGGTTCGGTTTGCGAATCGTAGTCGGCATTTCGGGCGCGAGCGGCTGCATTTACGGCGTCCGCCTGATGGAGAAATTGCGTCTTCACCAGGGCATGGAGATCCACCTGATCCTGACGCGCGCCGGCGAGAAGACCCTGTTCCTCGAAACCGGCCTGCTGGCCGCCGACCTGAGGAAGCTCGCGGACCGCTCGTATTCTCTCGACGACGTCGGCTGCCGGCTGGCCAGCGGATCGTTCCTCACCGACGGCATGGTGATCGCGGCCTGCTCCATCCACACGCTCTCTGCGATCGCGGCCGGCATCAGCTCGAATCTTCTGATTCGCGCCGCCGATGTGACTCTGAAAGAGCGCCGCAGGCTGATCCTCATGGTTCGCGAGTCGCCCTTCCATCTGGGACATCTGCGGAGTATGACAGCGCTCGCGGAGATGGGCGCCATCATCGCCCCGCCATTGCCCGCCTTCTATCACAAGCCCCAGACCATCGGCGAGTTGGTGGACCATAGCGTCGATCGGGTGCTCGACCTGTTGGGACTTCCCCAGCCCGATGCGAAACGCTGGGACGGCTCGCGTGGCCCGGAGGCCTGAACGTCCGCCTGTACAATGGATTTAGGAGTAGCAGCCGATGTCCGTGATTCGGAGCGCCGGTGCGCTGGTTTTCCTCGCTTGCCTGCTTGCGCGGGCGGAGGATCCGGCATGGAAGCGGAAGCCTGTCGCTCAATGGGGCAACGCCGACGCCGTTCAAATCCTCACCGATTCCCCTTGGTCGAAAAACGTCACGCCGTTATGGGTGCGCGACCTGAGCGTCGACGAGCGGCGCAGCGGCGGCAACATGGAGGCCAGTCAGGGAAAAGGCGTCGGGCTTGCCGGCCTGGGAATTTTTGGATCCGCCCGGCAGGCCGAGGCCATCCGTAAAGCCCACGAGAAGCCCGATCCGGGAACGGTCCTGGTGCGCTGGGAGAGCGCAAACCCGGTGCAGGTTGCGGCGCGAAAAATGGACGAACAGAACGGGCCCGAGATGGACGACGACTACTACGCCATCGCAGTGCACGACGTTTTGACGCCCAAGCGCTGGAATCTGGCCAACGAGCTCAAAGGGATCGCCGGGCTCAAACGCAACGACAAGAAGGATTTGAAACCCGTGAAGGTCCAGATTCTCCGAACCGACGAGGAGCACGCGACCGTCGTCTACTATTTCAAGCGCTCGGCCGAAATCAGCAAGAAAGACGCCTACGTTACCTTCTTCGCGCAGATCGGGCGCCTTTTTGTCAGCAGCGTGTTCTCAATGGCGGACATGCAGATTCTGAGCCAGCTTGAGCTGTAGTCCTCCGCGTCGTCTGGGAAAAAGTGATAGATTTTGATAAGACAGATTTGGCCCCTGAACTTCCGGGCAATCAGGTCGGATGGAGGAATCGAATGCTCCGTGTATTGAGCTTGAGCGTTCTTTCAGCCGCTGTTTCCTTCGCGGCCACTGCAGCCAACTCGGTTACTTTCTATAAAGACGTCCTGCCGGTGCTTGCGCAGCGCTGCCAGGAATGTCATCGTCCCGGCGAGATCGCCCCCATGTCGCTGATGACTTACGAGGACGCCCGCCCCTGGGCAAAGTCGATCAAAGAGGCCGTCCTAACCAAGAAAATGCCGCCGTGGTTCGCCGAGCCGGGCTATCAGCATTACCGCAACGAGCGAGCCCTGACACAGGCCGAGATCGACATGGTCACGCACTGGGTGGACAGCGGCGCGCCGGAAGGCGACAAGAAGGACGCCCCCCCGCCGGTCCAATTCACCGAGGGATGGAACATCGGGAAGCCCGATATGATCATCCAATTCCCGCACGCCATCTCGATTCCCGCGACCGGAGTGGTTGAACAGCAGAACCTCCTGGTGAAGGTAAACTTCCCCCACGACGTGTGGATCAAGGCAGCGGAAATTCGCCCCGGCAACACGCGCGTCGTACACCACATGAAGGCCTGGATCCGTCCGCCAGGATCGTCCTGGATGGCGGATGCTCCGGAAGGCGAACTCTACAAGCCCACGCGGGCGCAATTTGAGACGGCGCGCGCGGTGGCCGCGAAATCCGGCGACGCGCCTGCGGGTCCGATTCCCGTTCAGGACATCCTGGTGAAGTACAATCCCGGCGTCAACCCCACCGAGTTCGATCTGGACGGTGCCGGGAAATTCATCGCCGCCGGCTCGGACATCGTTTTCGAGATTCATTACGCGACGGACGGAAAGCCCGAAACGGATCGCACCAGCCTCGGCTTGGTCTTTATGAAGGACCCGCCGGCGAAGCGCTTCATCACGACCACGGGCGTCAACAACACGCATTTCACAATACCCGCGCACGCCGCAGACTTTCAGGTCAAAGGCGAAACCGTCATCCAAAGCGACGTCAAGCTCGCTTGGATCCAGCCGCACATGCATTTGCGCGCGAAGTATTACCAGCTCACCGCCTATTACCCGAGCGGCGAATCGCAGATCTTGCTGAAGGGTCCGTTCGATTTCAACTGGCAGATCGGCTACGAATTCGAGACGCCGATTCTACTCCCCAAAGGGACGCGGCTCGAATCGATTACGCACTTCGACAATTCGGAAAATAACTCGTATAATCCGAACGCAAATATCGATGTGAGCTATGGCGCGCAAACCACCGACGAGATGGCCGTCAGCTTTGTCGGGATCATCCTGGATGCTAATGCCGATCCGGGAAAGGTTTTTCCCCGGCGCGGCGCGCAGCCGGTCGTCGAATAAGCGCGGCCGGATCGGTTAAAGGCGCTCGATCACGCGGTAAGGTCGCACGAGTCCCGCATGGCCGGGCCTCCGACCAGTCTCGGTATGCCAAGTCAGAACTCACTGAGCGGCGGCATGGCCCGCCGGGCGTTTGCGAAGCAGCTCGCGCGATTCGGTGCCGGATGTGCCGCATACCGTGCCGTCGGCCGACTGGCCCGAGCCGCGGACCTTGCGCCCGGCAGCAATGTCATGGATGTCCTGAGCACGTTCATGAGCAAAGCCGCCGGCACGCCCTTGCCAGCAGCGGTCATCGAAAAAGCGAAGTTCAGCGTTCTGGACACTTTCGCCTCGATGCTTTCCGGCTCGAAACTGCCGCCTGGCCGTTTTGCGATTCAGTTGGCCAGCGCTTATGGCGGCCCCAGCGTCTCGATGGTTGCCGGCTCGAACATTCTCTGCGGCCCGATCGAGGCTGCTCTGAGCAACGGCATGTTGGCGCATGCGGACGAGACCGACGATACTCACCCGCCCTCTCAGTCGCACCCCGCTTGTTCAGTGGTGCCGTCGGCGCTCGCGATGGGCGAGAAGTATCACATCAGCGGCGAGCATTTCCTCCGCGCCATCGCTTTGGGCTACGACATCGGGACGCGAGTCACCATCACGCTGGGCGGCCTGCAATATCGGGCGCAGAGCCACCGCGGCACGCACTCGATTGCAGGAACGTTCGGATCGGCCGCGACAGCAGGCTGCGTTGCGAAACTGAACACCCGGCAGATGCGCTGGCTGCTCTCCTATACCGCGCAGGAAGCCTCGGGAGTGGCTGCCTGGCAGCGCGATCCCGATCACATCGAGAAAGCCTTCGACTTCGGTGGAATGCCGGCGCGCAACGGCGTCACCGCCGCTCTGATGGTCGCAGCCGGCGGCACGGGCGTCAACGATGTTTTCTCCGGCGCCGATAACTTCTTTGAAGCGTTCGGTCCGTCCAGCAATCCGGCAGGACTGATCGACAGGCTCGGCGACCGCTACGAGATCCTGCGCACCGAGTACAAGAAGTGGACCGTCGGATCACCAATCGAGGCGGTGCTCGACGCCCTGGAAAACCTCATCAAGAATCGGGGACTCCAGGCCGATCAGGTCAAGCAGGTGCGCGTGCGGCTCGCCACCAACGAAGCCAGCGTCGTCAGTAATCGGGAGATCGCGTCCATCTGCCTGCAACACATGGTCGCGCTCATGCTGGTGGATCGTACGGTCACGTTCGACTCGATCCATAACGAGAGCCGCATGAAGGACCCGGCCGTCCTCCGGCAGCGCGCCAAAGTGGACTTGGTTGGGGACGAAGAGCTCGAGCGCCTGATGCCGCGCCGGGTGGCCGTCGTAACCGTGGTTTTGAATGACGGGAAGGAGTGGACCGAGCGCGTGGACGCGGTACGCGGCACCGCCGCCAACCCGATGTCCAAAGACGATATCGTCTCCAAGGCACGCGACTTGGCCGAACCCGTGATTGGCGCTGCCCGCTGCAGGCGGCTCATCGAAAGAGTCTTCGCCCTCGACCAGATCAAAGACGTCGTCGAGCTGCGGCCCCTGCTCCAGGTCCGTTAAATCCCGTTCCTCACAGCGCCCGCGATCGCAGCGACTCTAGCGAATGGCCCATACGGAACCCGTCCTACAAGTAGCTGGCAGAGCCTGAAACCGGTCAACTGGTTCGTCCTAGAATGAAAGGTATGTCCACAGCCGTAGCGCACCTCTCCCGAGACGTTTCCAAGCCCCTCAGTTCGAATAAACACCTGCTGCGGTGGGTGGAGAAGATGGCCGAACTGACTAAGCCCGACAAAATTCATTGGGTGGATGGTTCGCAGGATGAATACGATTTCCTGTGTGCATCCATGGTGCAAAACGGCACCTTCATTAAGCTGAATGAAGAGCTGTGGCCAGGATGTTATTACGCCCGCTCGGATGCGAGCGATGTAGCGCGGGTTGAGGATCGGACTTACATCTGTTCGCTTTCAAAGGACGCCGCCGGACCGACCAACAACTGGGTGAACCCCTACGAAATGCGGAAGAAGCTCAAGGAGCTTTTCCGCGGCGCCATGCGCGGCCGGACCATGTACGTACTGCCGTACAGCATGGGGCCGATCGGCTCTCCGATGTCGCAGATCGGCGTGCAGCTCACCGACTCGCCCTACGTCGTCGTCAACATGCGCATCATGGCGCGCATCGGCGAGCGCGTGTTCAAGGAGATCGATAAGGACGAAAAGCGCGTGGTGCCCTGTGTGCACAGCGTCGGCATGCCGCTCGCTCCCGGCGATCGCGACGTCCCCTGGCCGTGCAACGAAGAGAAGTACATCGTTCACTTCCCGGAAACACGCGAAATCTGGTCCTATGGCTCGGGCTACGGCGGCAACGCCCTGCTGGGCAAGAAATGTTTCGCCCTGCGGATCGCTTCGAACATCGCGCGCGACGAAGGCTGGATGGCCGAGCACATGCTGATCCTGGGAGTCGAGGACCCCAAGGGCGAAAAGACCTACGTCGCGGCGGCGTTTCCCAGCGCGTGCGGCAAAACGAATTTCGCCATGCTGATCCCGCCGAACGGTTTCGAGGGCTGGAAGGTCTGGACGGTCGGCGACGACATCGCCTGGATCAAGCCCGACGCCAACGGGCGCCTGCGGGCTATCAATCCTGAGGCCGGATTCTTCGGCGTCGCTCCCGGGACGTCCGTAAAGACCAATCCGAACGCGATGTCGACCCTTTCGCGTAACACGATCTTCACAAACGTCGCGCTCACGCCCGAAGGCGGCGTCTGGTGGGAGGGCATGACGGACGAGCCTCCGGCCGAGTGCACCGACTGGCGCGGCAATCGATGGACTCCACAGATCGCCAAGGAAACCGGCGCGAAGGCGGCGCATCCCAATTCCCGCTTCACGGCTCCCGCCTCGCAATGCCCCACTATCGATCCGGACTGGGAGTCGCCCGCGGGGGTGCCGATCAGCGCTTTCATTTTCGGCGGCCGGCGCGCCACCACGATGCCGCTGGTATACCAGGCATTCAATTGGAGCGCGGGCGTGTACATCGGCGCCACCATGGGCTCAGAGACCACGGCAGCCGCTACCGGCGGCGTCGGCCAGGTGCGGCGCGATCCCATGGCCATGCTCCCGTTCTGCGGGTACCACATGGGCGATTACTTCCGGCACTGGATTAAGATGCAGCGCGAACTCAACGAGACGCCGCGTATCTTCCACGTCAACTGGTTCCGCAAAGGACCCGACGGCAAGTTCCTATGGCCCGGCTTCAGCGAAAACATGCGCGTGCTGAAGTGGATTGTGGACCGCGCTCACGGCCGCGCGCTCGGCCGCGAAACGCCCATCGGCTGGATGCCGCGTTATCAAGACATCGAATGGAAAGGCCTCAAATTCTCGCGCGAAGAGTTCGACGTATTGCAGGCCTTCGATCGTGACGCCTGGAAGCGTGAGGTGATCCAGCACGAAGAGTTATTCCTGTCGCTGCACGATCATTTGCCTCCGGAAATGATCTACGAGCGCGAGCTGCTGATCTGCCGGCTTTAGCAGGCTTTCGCCCGGAAGAACGCGGCACCCCTGCCGGACAAATTGGAACTTGACACCCACTTCCTTCCTGCATATAGTTGGGAGACAACTTTTCCGGGCTGTTCGCCGGCCGATACTCCATGTGGCAACATAACTACACCCCCGTCGCTGGAAGCCTGCTCTGGTCGACTGTCGTCGCTGCGGCGCCGATCTTCGTCCTGCTCCTATTAATCGGTATCCTGCGAAAGCCCGCCTGGATCTCCGCTCTCTGGGGACTCTCGGCCGCCATCGTCATTTCGCTCTTCGAATACGGGATGCCTGTCAGAAACGTGGTGGGTGCTGTCAGCTACGGCGCGGCGTACGGCCTGTTCCCGATCGGCTGGATCGTCTTCTCCTCGATCCTTCTCTATCGGGTTGCGCTGGAAACCGGGAAGTTCGAAGTCATCAAGAACTCGATGGGGCACCTGACGTCGGACCGCCGCATGCAGGCGCTGCTCATCGCCTTTGCGTTCGGCGCGTTCATCGAAGGCGCGGCTGGATTCGGCACGCCCGTCGCGGTGGCCGCCGCCATGCTCGCGGGCCTGGGATTCTCGCCCTTCATCGCCGCTGCCATCAGCCTGCTCTGCAACACGGCGCCGGTGGCATTCGGCTCTATCGGAATCCCGGTGATCACGCTGGCGGGCGTCACGGGGCTGCCGATCGATCGCGTGAGCGCGGGCGTCGGACGGCTTTGCCTACCCTTGGGCCTGATCGTTCCAGGCTACATGATCGTCCTGATGGGCGGTTGGACCGCGTTACGCGGAGTCTTTCCGGCAGCGGCGCTTTGCGGCGTCGCGTTTGCCAGTACGCAATTCGTGATTTCGAATTTCATCGGCCCGCAACTTGCCGACCTGATTGCAGCGATCATCACCATCGGTGTCCTCGTCCTCTTGTTGCAGGTATGGAAACCGAGCGACAACTTTTCCCTCGCGGGTGAACACGCGACAGCAGTGGGCGAAACCGTGCCGCACTATCCGGCCGGTCAATTGTTCTCCGCTTGGCTGCCCTACATTCTGCTGGCTGCTTTCGTTCTGGTGTGGGGCGCGAAGTTCGCCCAGCCTCTCTTGAACACCGTCACCGTCCCCATTCCATGGCCCTGGCTGCATAATGAGATCCTTCGCATGCCGCCGGTTACGGCCAAACCCGTTCCGTACGGCGCCATCTTCACGTTAAACTGGCTATCCGCCTCCGGGACGTCTTGCTTTTTGGCCTCCATCGCAGCGGCTCTGTGTCTCCGGGTGTCGCCGCGTAAATTTGCCGAGATTTTCGCCCATACCTTCAAGCAGCTTTACCGCGCTGAAATCACGATGGCAGCCGTTCTTGCGATCGCCTTTCTGATGAATTATGCAGGCGCCACGGGCACGCTGGGATTGGCCTTTGCGGCAGCCGGTGTCATGTTTCCCTTCTTCAGCGCGATTCTCGGTTGGCTGGGCGTCTTCCTGACCGGTAGCGATACCTCCGCCAATGCGCTCTTTGGCCAGCTGCAGGTCATCACTGCCACTCGCCTGAACATGAATCCGGCTTTGATGGCTTCGGCCAATTGCGCCGGCGGCGGCCCCGGCAAAATGATCAGCCTCGCCAGCATTGCCGTAGCCGCGGCGGCTACGGATCTGAAGCGCGAGGACGAAGGCAAGCTGTTTCAATATGCATTTCGCCACAGCGTGTTGCTCGGCGTAATCATTGGCCTGCTCACGGTGTTTTACGCCTACGTCATGCCGCAGTGGGCGCCGTAACCTCGTGGCTGATTTCAAGTAATCTGGAAGCGAGTGGCCTCGCAGAAGTCCCGCCGACAATTTCTGATCTCCGCTGGCCTGCTTTGCGGAACGCGCCTCCGCGCTCAGGAACAGGACGAGCCGACATTCACGGCCGGCGTCAAGGTAGTCAACCTGCTGGCCACGGTCCGCACCAAGAAGGGCGAGATCGTCCGCGACTTGGGAAAGAACGATTTCGTACTTTCGGAAAATAATCGCCCGCAGACCATCCAGTACTTTTCAAAACAGTCCGACCTTCCCCTGACCATCGGACTGATGGTGGATACCAGCATGAGCCAGGGCAAGGTG
>Ga0070734_10004605_pt1 | contig 12914 bp, 11 predicted proteins | sample Coa_R1_8_FD_66444 | JGI IMG/M metagenome (GOLD analysis project Ga0070734, IMG submission 66444) | Surface soil microbial communities from Centralia Pennsylvania, which are recovering from an underground coalmine fire - Coalmine... | ecosystem: Environmental > Terrestrial > Soil > Unclassified ...
AGGAAGCTCGCGGATGCCTCTCGCGCCCAAGGCACTGGATAAATCTCCCCACCGCCGCGCCGGACCACATCGAAGATCACCAACCGCCCGCCGCGCGCCAACACGCGGCGCGCTCCAGCATACAGCGCGTCCCGATCCTCGATGTTCATCGCGACATGCAGCAGGAACACCGCGTCAAACACGCCATCCTCAAAAGGCGGATGCAGTGCATCGCCGATCCGCAACTTCACGCGATCGGCCAGTCCGCAACGCTCCGTCAAATAGGCGCCTGCCTCAATGAAATCGTGGCTTAAATCGATACCCGTCACATGGCAGCCAAAGGTCGCGGCGAGATACCGCGCCGGACCTCCGACTCCGCACCCCAGATCGAGTACCCGCGTCGATGCTTCGATTTCCGCGGCGCCGGCCAGCTCTGCCGTAGCGAGAATGCCCCGCGTATGAAACTGATCCAGCGGAGCAAGCTGCGCCACTGTCAAAGCCTGCTCTTCTCCCGGGATCGCCGCCAGCGCCGATCTGATCCGCGCCGTGAGCCCTGCCGCGCGATAATGCTCCTGCACTTTACTTATCGTATCGGTCATGTTCCTTCTCCTGGCATTCTATGCCGCTTGGGGTGAAAGTTTTCGGCTCTCCTTGGCCGGCGCACGCAACAGCCAATACAACGCCACGAAATGCGTGATCATCAGCAAAGGCACATAGAGGATCGGAATCACGTAAGTGGATCCCAATTCACCGGCCATCTCCGGAAGCCCGCCCTGAATGGCCAGGTAATAATCCGTCAGAATATCCACGACGCCGGCGATATGAAAGGCCACCACGAAAAACCAAAAGAGCGGCCGGATCCGCACCGTTAAAAGCGCCAATAACGCTAGCAGCCCGGTGGCGAAGTCGCCGTAGGCGGCGAACGACGCGAAACCGCCGGGCAGCTTCGCGCCCACCGCGCCGGGAACGAGAAAAACGAGCCCGAAGAAGCGGAAGCTATGCAGGGTCGCGATCGCGCGGTGCGCATCCACGCGACTCATCGAGGCTAGCTTTGGCAGCAAATAAGTGCGGAAGCAAAGCAACCATGCGACATATCCCAGAACGAGCTGGATTTGGAAAATCGTTACTGTTGACATTGGTGACCTCCTGCCTCATAGGATGACATACATCATCCCATAAGCGCATCAATTCTTGGTGAAGCGCAAAAGCCCTGAATCATAAGATGATCTCCGGCATCTTATAATCAACCATGCGTTATGCACCGAAGCACAAAGCCGAAACCCACGCTCGCATCGTGCAGGATGCCGCCCGCCGGGTCCGCTCGGAAGGCATCGGAGGCGCCGCCGTTTCCTCCGTCATGCGCGATGCCGGCCTCACCCACGGAGGTTTCTACAAGCACTTTCAAAGCAAGGATGCTCTGCTGATCGAGTCGCTGCGCGAAGCGTTTCGCGAGATTAGCGAACGTCTCACGCACGCCGCGGCGTCCGCGAAGCGGGAAACCGCATGGAAGACCGTCGTAACCACCTACCTCAGCCCCGAACACTGCGACCACGCCGAGTTGGGCTGTCCGTTAGCCGCCCTCGCGCCCGAACTGGCGCGCACCGGCAAGCCGATGAAAGCGGCTCTTCTGGAAGAGCTCACCAAATACAAGGATCAAATGCTCCCCTTCATGCCCGGCCGGACTGGCGCGGCCAAGGAGCGCGCCTTCTTTGCGATCTTTTCCACTATGATCGGCGCCCTGTCCATTGCGCGCGTTCTGCCGAGCCCAGCTCTGCGCGCCCAAGTACTCGACACCGCCCGCGATTTTCTCTTCGACAGCTTTTAGCGAGTCGCGCAACGCGCTATCCTGGATCACTTAACCACATGCGCCGCCTTCTTCTCGTCTTCCTCCTTTTTTTTCCGCTCCTCGCAGCCGACAATCGGTCTACCTGGAACAAACCGCACGCGGCTTTTAAAATCTACGGCAACACCTATTACGTCGGAACCAACGGACTCGGCTCCGTCCTGATTACATCCCCCACCGGCCACATTCTCATTGACGGCGCACTCCCCGAGTCCGCGTCGCCGATCGTCGCCAACATCCGCTCTCTCGGATTCCGCATCGAAGATGTCAAGCTCATCTTGAACTCGCACGTCCATTACGATCACGCGGGCGGAATCGCCGAGCTCCAGAAGCTCAGCGGCGCGCGCGTGGCAGCAAGCGCTTGGACAGCCGACGTCATGCGGAAAGGCGCCGTACCGCGCGACGACCCGCAGTATGGAATTATCGTGCCCATCGCCCGCATCGCGAACGTGGAAATCATTCACGACGGCGATGTCCTCACCGCCGGCGGTCTCAAAATCACCGCGCACTTCACGCCCGGCCACACACCCGGCGGAACCAGTTGGACCTGGCAATCCTGCGAAAACGGCCGCTGCCTCAACCTGGTGTATGCCGACAGCGTAATGCCCGTCTCCGCCGACGGTTTTAAGTTCAGCCATCGAAAAGAATTTCCACACGCCGAAGACTTCGAGCGCAGCTTCGCGTTTCTCGAAAGCACTCCCTGCGATATCCTGATCACCCCGCATCCGGAAGCTTCCAATCTCTGGGATCGCCTTGCCAATCACGCGCTGGTCGACCCGAGTGCCTGCCACTCGCTCGCCCTAACATTGCGCGAACGCCTCAAGCAACGTCTCGCATCCGAATAGCTAGTCTCCGCGTTTATCCGCGTCCATCTGCGGCTGAATCAATCACGTTCGGCATGCTGGTACCATGTGTCAATGCCAAACCCGCGCCGCGGCGTATTCCTGATCGCCTGTTCGCTCGTCGCCAGCGCCGCCCAGCCAACGGTAGATTGGGAAAAAGCCAAACCGGAGATCTTGCGCCACTACCAATCCGTCGTCCGGCTCAACACCAGCAATCCACCTGGCAACGAGACCCTCGTCGTCAATTACCTGAAACAAGTCCTCGAAAGCGAAGGAATCGCCACGCAAATCTTCGCGCTCGAACCGAACCGAGCCAACCTGGTCGCGCGCTTGAAAGGCAGTGGACGGAAGAAACCCGTCCTGATCCTCGGCCATACCGACACCGTTGGAGTGCAGCCGGACAAATGGCCGGTCGATCCATTCGGCGCTTTGCTCAAAGATGGCTACATCTGGGGACGCGGCACCACCGACAACAAAGATTGCGTCACCGCTGGCTTAATGCTGATGCTCGAACTCAAGCGTCTCAATGTCCCGCTCGATCGCGATGTGATTTTTCTCGCGGAAGCGAGCGAAGAGAGCGCCAGCGGACCGGTGCGCGTCGGCATCGATTATATGGTCCAGCAGCATTGGCCTGAGATCGAAGCCGAGTTCGCGCTCGCCGAAGGTGGTTTCGTGCACTCGGAAAACGGCCGGATCCGCTTCGTCGAAATTGCCGCGACGGAGAAGGTGGCACGGCGCGCCAAGCTGGTGGCCACCGGCACTTCAGGCCACGGATCGCGCCCCCGGCGTGATAACGCCATCGTGCATCTCTCAACGGCCGTCAGTAAAGTCGGCGCCTGGGAACCGCCGATGCGCCTTAACGACATCACGCGCACTTTTTTCGAACGCCTCGCCACCATTAGTTCTCCGGAAGAAGCCGCGCGTTATAACGGCTTGGTGGATCCTCAAAAGTCCCCTTCCATCCAAAATTATTTCGCCGAACACGATCTCGCGAAATATTCGGTGTTGCGCACATCCATCTCGCCGACCATCCTCAATGGCGGATTTCGCGAGAACGTGATTCCGTCGCAAGCCGAAGCCACGCTCGACATCCGCGCATTGCCGGACGAGGACATGACCAAATTCTTTGCCGAGATGGATCGCATCATCGGCGACCCGTCCGTCAAAATCGTTCCCAGCACGCAAGGACGTCCCAGCGCCGCGCCAAGCCGATTGGACACTGAAATGTTTCACGCACTGGAGGCCGCGCAACGCCAGCTCTACCCCGGCGCAATTACCATTCCCGGGATGCTGACCGGCGCGACAGACTTGGCGCAGCTCCGCGCCAAAGGCGTGCAATGCTACGGCATCGGTCCACGTTTCGACGAAGCCGAATTCGCCGAACACGGCTGGCACAGCGACGTCGAACGCCTGAGCGAAGACTCGCTCTATGGGCTGGTGCAATTTCTCTGGTACGCCGTCCTCGATGTCGCCACGTAGCGCACGCACTCGTGCGTGCCGCGTTCACACTCGTGTGAACGCCTTAGCCTCAATTTCCAACCGGACGCTCAATCCGCTCCACCGTATACACCGGCAAGGTTTCTTCCTGCCGCCGAAGTTCGAGGCCAAGTTTTCTTAACACGGCGAAAATTGTCGGAAGCCCTGCAAAGGCGTTGGGATTCGGTGTCGCGTTCGGTGGCGGCGGAGGCAGCGTCATCGGAATCCAACCCTCCGTCTTCACAGTGAACAACCCACGGAGCGCCGTGCGATTCACAACCGGAAAATCCGTCCAGTTCTCAATGTAACGAACAAGGTCGTCCATATCGATCGCGTTTGCAATCAGAGGATGGCCGCGGCCGCCCGCAAAGTGATGGCAACCTTCCGGGCCTGTATCGAAGGTACAGTCCTTTTCAGTGATCGCGGACTCCTGGAGCTTTGGCCCTCCGCCGGCCACCGCTAGGCTATACACCGGCATCGTTTTATTCTGAACCCGCAGCGCGAGTCTGAAACTTTCGGCAAGCACTTCGCGAAACATTTGACGAACCTCCCTTCGCCCCAGCGATTTCGCTTCGATATCAAATCTCTCGCGTACAGCCCAGTCCGGAAGCCCCATCAGCCGCTGCGAAGGGTTCGCCGGCACATCGTAGGCGTAACTCAGCAGGCCGATCACCGGCACTCCGTTCGCGATCAAGTCGCCGTTCGGTAGAACTCGCACGCGCTCTTCGGGCGCACCGGCCGAGCGGGCAGGGTTCACGCGGATCTTCGCGAAAGTTCGCGATTGCGCGCCGATCGGAAAAACGACCAGCAGGTAAACTATCGTATTTCCGAAGACGGACACAGCCTATTCTCCTTAGCCGAATTTGACGGTGGCCACGCGAACTTTGTTCCGGCCCAACGTCCCTTCACGTTGGCGATCAAAATGCTTTTTGACCGTGCATGAGGACCATACTCCGCTCCCGATTGCAGGCCGCCAGTGCGGAAGTGGTGCGCCTTCTGCTCACCCACGGACACGACGTTTTAGGGTCAAGTATTTCCATGTGCGACACGTGTGACCTCACTTGCCCGGGCATTTTCGATTGTCCAAAGCGGAGGGGGAATTCACCCAAAACTGGACTGGGACGCCCAGCGGAGGAGTACTATCCCATTTGGCGCCGAACGTTGCCGCCAATTATCTGAGCCGCCGCACTCTCTACCGGGGAACGGTTCCGCGCACCGCCCACACCCTCGCCGAAAGCGTGAATGGCGCCTTCTCCGAGGCTGGCGAAATCTGTTTCTTGACCTCCGCGCGCAAAGCATCCACATGAAGATGGTCAAGACTCTTCACATACGCGCCGGCCGGGCCTTGTCCTAACAAAAACGGATCCCAATAATCCGCGAAGCTCTCAAAATGCATCGGGATCTCAATCGGTTTTTCCTCGATGTCCTTCAAACCACCTTGCCGCCAAAGCTCGCTCAGTTCTCCCGCTCGACACAGTCGCATGTGCCGTTCGTCCAGCTTGTCCGCTTTCGGATCGAGATGCACCACGCTATCCCAAAACGTTCGCAGCATCTTCATTCCTTCGCCATAATCCCAAACAGCAGCCGCGATTCGTCCCTCTGCTTTCGTCACACGGCGAAGCTCTTTCAGCGCCTTGAGCGGATCGGGGATGAAGTTGAAGACCAGCAAGGAGAGACTGCCGTCGAAGCTGCCATCCCCGAAACGCAACTCCTGCGCATCACCAACCTCAAACCGAACCCGATCTCGAGATGGATTCTTACTCGCTGCGTAGTCTACGTATTCCTTGGATGGATCGATTCCACCCACCTGCACCCGCGGCTTCCGTTCCGCCAAAGTGAAAGCCAACGCTCCGGTACCCGAGCCAACGTCGAGGAACTCGCCGCTATCCGCCACATTGGCGAAGTCCAAAAACGGCCGAGCTAGCAACCGGCTCCAGCGACCCATGAAGCGTTCATATTTGTTCGCGTCTCCAAACATTGCAGGCCTTCCCTTCTGGGCATAAAGAACGGCGATCGCTCCGCTACAGAAAAACGCCCTTCGCGACAACATGGTCTCAATTTTAAGCAAGTCACCTTCGCAACATCAAAATTTTCCAAGTGGTCCGAACCGTTTACGTCCCATGCACTGTGCGAGATCACCCCGTTCACTTAACCTATTCATGAAATCTTATGAATTCAACCCCCGATGCCAGTTCGACTATGACGCATCGCAAAAAAACATGCGTCAGGAAGCCCAGAACAATCCCGCAACCCCATGTTTTTTCAATGGCATCCAGAGACCCCTCCCCGTAACACAGAAAACTCAAGATGCGTCGTAAAGGTGGCAATCCCCAAACCCCAATCCCTAAGCCCCAATCCCCGATAATAAAGCGATGCCCTCGCGCCGCTCTCCCACCATCGGACTGCTCGCCGGGCTCGCCGTCACTCTCTCCGCTGTCGCTGTCTACTCCACCTACACCATCGCCCAGCTCCACAGCCTCCGCCGCCTGCAAACCGAAACCATCGATCGCAATCGCACGGATTCCCTCCTCCTGCTCCGCATCCAGAACAATCTCAACTCACTCGCCCTTGTCATGCGCGATATGCTGGAGCAGACCGAGCCATATCCGCTCACTGCCTGGAAGCCGCAATTCAAACGCATCCGGGGAGATTTGGATGACGCGCTCGCGCGCGAAGAAGCGCTCTCCCCCGCGACATCGGGCCAGCGGCGTTATCTTGCGCTCTCCGTGAATCAGTTTTGGGACGCGCTGGATCGCATCTTCGCACTCGCCGCTTCCGGCCAAGAAGCGGAAGCGCGCACGCAGATTCGTCTCTCGTTGCAAGCCCGCCAGGAAGGCTTGATCACCGCCGTGGCGCGCCTGTTAGTCGAAAATAATGCCAACGAACAGCAGGCCGCCGCGCAGGCGCAACAGATCCACGCGCGCGTCGAACAGAATGCCTATCTCTTCCTCGCTGCGATGCTCATTCTGATCGTCGCCACCAGTTTGTACCTCGTCCAATACAACCGCAAAATGTTCGATCAGGTGGCCGCCCTCTCGGAGCGCCGCAGCGAGTTGGCCCAGCAACTGATTTCGATTCAGGAAAACACCTTCCGCTACATCGCCAGAGAGCTGCACGACGAATTCGGCCAGATCCTCACCGCTATCGGCGCCATGCTGCAGCGCGCCGGACGCCGCATTCCCGCCATCGATCCCGCGCTGCGCAGCGATTTCGAAGAGGTTCGCGATATCGTGCAAGCCACGCTCGACAAAGTCCGCGCGCTCTCGCAGGCGCTGCATCCGGTGGTGCTCGATGACGCGGGATTCGAAGGCGCACTCAGCGTTTACCTTCCGGGATTTGAAAAGCAGCACGGAATCGCAATACGATACGAGAAGAGCGGTCCCAGCCGAAACGTCCACCGCGATGTGGCGATTCATCTTTACCGCGTTTTGCAGGAGGCTCTCAACAATGTCGCCCGCCACTCAAAATCGAAGCAGGCTGACGTGCGGCTGCGCTATCAGCCCGAAACCGTGGTGCTTGAAGTGGAAGACCAGGGCGTCGGATTTCCGGCGGTGCGCGAGAGCCAAGGAATGGGCTTGATTTCCATGCGGGAGCGCGCCGAGCTGGTCAACGGTCACATCGAGTTTCTGCCGCGCACCGGCGGCGGCGCTTTGGTCCGGCTGACTGTGCCGCTTACTATAGAAGAGACGCATGCCGCCTCCTAGCATCACGGTTTTATTGGTGGACGATCACAGCCTGGTTCGCCGGGGCTTTCGCCGCATGTTGGAAGACGATCCCGAGATCGCCATCGTGGGTGAAGCCAGCGACGGAAATGAAGCCGTGGAAAAGGCTATCGAATTACGGCCGCAAGTTGTGGTCATGGATTTCGCACTGCCCAGCATGAATGGCGCGGTGGCCGCACGCATGATTCTCAAAGAAGCGCCCGATACAAAAATCCTGATGCTCAGCATGCATTCCGAGCCGAGCTACGTGCGCACCTGCCTGGACGCCGGGGCGCGCGGCTATCTTTTAAAAAACGCCGTGGATCTCGAGCTCATCGGCGCAGTTAAACAAATCGCCGCGGGCGAACAGGTTCTGGATGGACGGCTGGGCCGCCTGGCCAGCGAATCCGCGAAACCTTCGCTCACAACGCGCGAGCTCGAAGTTCTGCAGTTGATCGTGCACGGAAAATCGAACAAAGAGATCGCCGCCGTTCTCGGACTCAGCGCCAACACCGTCTCCGTGCACCGCGCCAATATCATGCAGTCGCTGGATATTCACAACACCGCCGAGTTGGTGGTGTACGCCATTCGCCACGGCCTGGCGAGCATCGCGTGAAACGCCGGCATTTTCTGATGGGAAGCCTGGCGCTTCCCGCTTTTGCGGCGCCGGATCTCGGGTTTCGGCTGAACAATGTAACGTCCGCGGCCGGCATCAACTTCCAGCACAACACCGGAGCGTTCGGCGCGAAATATCTTCCGGAAACCTTGGGTTCCGGCTGCGCCTTTCTCGATTACGATGCCGACGGTTGGCTGGATATTCTGTTGATCAACGGCATGGATTGGCCCGGCCACAAGCGCCGCTCCACCACGCTGCAACTCTATCGCAACAACCGCAATGGAACCTTCTCCGATGTCACGCGTCAAGCCGGGCTCGCGGTGGAACTCTACGGCATGGGCGTGGCGGTCGCCGATTACAACAACGACGGGTTCCCGGACATCTTGGTCACCGCCGTCGGGCAAAATCGGTTGTTTCAAAATACCGGCAAGGGCCATTTCCTCGACGTCACGGAAAAAGCCGGGCTTGGCGGACGTAGCGCCTTGAGCACGTCCGCGCTTTGGTTCGATTTCGATCGCGACGGGCTGCTCGATCTGTTTGTCTGCAACTACGTCAAGTGGTCGCCCGAGCATGACGTGTTCTGCACCGTGGATGGAACCCACAAATCGTATTGCACGCCGGAAGCCTATCGGGGTTCCACTTGCTGGCTCTTTCGCAATAAAGGCGACGGCACGTTCGAAGATGTCACGGCGAAAAGCGGAATCTTCGATACCACTTCAAAATCGCTGGGGGTCGCGATGCTCGATACCGATCGCGACGGCTGGACGGATCTTCTGGTAGCCAACGATACGCAAGCCAACAAGCTATATCGCAATCAGCGCGATGGCACGTTCGACGATATCGCCGTGCACGCGGGAGTCGCATTCAGCGAAGACGGCCGTCCGCGCGCCGGTATGGGCATCGATGTTGCGGATTTCGATAATTCCGGCGTGCCGGGAATCGCGATCACGAATTTCGACAACGAAATGATCGCGCTCTATCGCGCGAATTCCAATGGAACTTACACCGATGCCGCCTTCAAAACCGGGATCGGACAGATCTCTCGCAACAGCTTGGGATTTGGTTGCGCTTTTCTGGATATCGATTTGGACGGGCGTCTCGACTTACTGGCGGTCAATGGGCACATCGACGAGACGGTTCGGAATATCAAAAGCAACATCGGCTATGCGCAGCCGCCGCATCTTTTTTGGAACGACGGCCGCGGCGGATTCCGCGATATCGCGAAAGATGCCGGCCAGGATTTTGCTGCGCCCAAAGTGGGCCGCGGCGCAGCCTATGGCGACTTCGACCGCGACGGCGACCTCGACCTTCTGATTACCACCAACAATGGCCCGGCTGCTCTTTACCGCAACGATCTTTCAAACGGGAATCGCTCCTTTCGACTCCGCTTGACCGGCACAAAATCGAACCGGGACGCCATCGGCGCGGTCGTCCATTTAACCACTCCGGACGGCACCCAAACCCGAATGGTACGAACCGGATCCAGCTATCTTTCGCAGTCCGAACTTGCGCTGACTTTCGGCTTGGCGAAGCGCGACAAAGCCGACCGCCTGGCCATTGGATGGCCCAGCGGCGAAAAACAAGAATTCAAGAATCTTGCTGCCGGCTCCTACGAATGCACGGAAGCGAAAAACATCGCTCGTTCACTCGGCCCGTAGCGCACGAACCGGATCCACGCGCGAGGCCCTCCAGGCAGGAATCCAAGCCGCAATCATGGATACGCAACCAAGCATCGCCATAACCGCGCCATACGTGACCGGATCCAGGCGCGAAATGCCGAACAGCAAAGTAATCAAGGCACGGCTGGCCGCGACCGCGCCTGCGAGGCCGATCACGACTCCGAAAGCGGTGAGCGTCATCGCCTGGCGCATCACAAGCCCGAGAATATTCGAGCGCGAGGCTCCCAAGGCGGCACGAACACCGATCTCGCGCGTCCGCTCGGCCACGCTACCCGATAGCACGCCGTAGATCCCAGCGGCGGCGAGGGCAACAGCAACGAACGCAAATGTTTCGAACACGATCAGTGCAAAATGTCGCTGGGCCTCCGAAGCGTCCACCAAAGCGTTCATCGTGGCGACGTGAGTGATGGGTTGGTCTTTGTCGACGGCCCAAATCGCCTTTTTGATCGCGGGAGCTAACGTCGCGGCATCGCCGTTCACTCGAACCACCAGCGACATCGGATTATCGGCGAACCATCCTTGCGCCGAGGTCATGTAAAACGCGTCGTCGATCCCCGCAGCGAGCGAAGTTTGCCTCACGTCGCCGACAACCCCGACGATAGTTCCCCAAGGTCCCTCATCGGAACCCGCGTGAATCCGCCGGCCAACGGCATCGCCGTTTGGAAATTTTCGCTTGGCCAAAGATTCGTTGATGAGCACGGCGATCGGAGCGCCGGCGGCATCATGAGAATCCAGCAGCCGGCCGCGCTTCAGCGGGATATTCATGGTTTCCAAATATCCGGGACTCACGGCGTAGCGCAGCGCGCTGTCGTTCCTCTTCGGGTCATTCGATTCGAAGCGAATTCCATAAACGCCGAGTTGCTCGCCGCTCAGCGGCAGTTGGCTGGTCAACGCGGCCGCCGAAACACCGGGAACTTGACGGACAGCTTCCAGCGCTTGCGCAAAGAATTGGCGGTTCGCGCGGTCGTCCTCCAGACGGCGACTGGCGGTTTGTATTTGCATGGTGAGCAGGTGCGAAGGATTGAAACCGGGTAGAACAGCGAATACGCGTTGCATACTTCGCAGCAAAAGTCCGGCGCCGACAAGCAGCACCAGCGCGAGGGCAACTTCGGTAACCACGAGTGCGCGACGCATCTTCTGGTGACCACCGATCGTTCTTTTCACCTGCAGGTCTTCGCGATAGGCGCGCAGGGCTGGAATCAGACCAATTCCTAATCCGATGAAAGCAGTCACCAGGAATGCGAACCCGAACACGGTACGATCGACCGTGATCGCGATCGCGCGCGGGAGCCCTGCCGGGCTGAGCGCCACGATGCCAGCAACCCCGAAATTGGCTACCAGGATTCCCAGCCCGCCGCCGATCGCCGCGAGCAGTAAACTCTCGGTCAACATTTGCCGAATGATACGCATTCTTCCGGCGCCGAGCGCAATGCGCATGGCGAATTCCGAGCGGCGCTGCGCGCCTTGCGCAAGCAGCAGGTTCATCACATTGACACAGGCGATCGCAAGTAGCAGCAGAACGGCGCCGAGCACTGCAAGCAGGGCCGGACGGACGCCGCGCGTCACATCGTCCTGCAACGATCTCAGAATGAATCCGTTACTTAGGGCCGCCCACGGAGCCCGCGTGAATTCACGCACCGGCGTGTGCGCGATTGTGTCGATTTCTCGTTGCGCTTGATCCCGTGCCACACCCGCACGCAGCCGCCCGATCATCCGCAAATGGTGGCCCCATTCCCGGCCATCCAGCGGTAACGTTGTGTCGTACTGCAAAGGCGTCCAAAGTTCAGCCGATGTAGACAAAACATTTTCGAACGTCTGTGGCATGACTCCGGAGACGTTGAATAAGGTGTCGTCCAGAGTTATTTGGCGGCCCACTATTGTTGGGTCTCCGTTGAAGCGCCGCTGCCAGAGACGATAGCTGAGAATCGCCACACGCGGCCCGTTCACGCGGTCATCGGACGAATCGAAATCATGGCCGAGCATGGGCGAGACGCCCAGCACACGGAAGTAATCGGCGCTGACCCGCTGGCCGTCTAAACGTTCCGGAACATCGGAACCGGTCATAGCCGGCTGCCAGGCCCGGAAGGTTGCCAACGCTTCAAACGATCGATTTCGGGCGGAGAGTTCCCGAAAGGTTCCAAATGTTGTGAACAAGGGCGCGCCTTCGGCGCCGAAGTCCCAGAGCGTCATGACGCGGCTCGCGTGCGGATAAGGCAGCGGTTCGAACAAAATCGGATTCACGGCGCTGAACATCGCGGTGCTGGCGCCGATTCCGAGAGCCAGCGTTAGTACGGCGACGGCAGTGAATCCGGGCCGATGGCGCAAGGAGCGCAGAGCGTAGCGGAAATCCTGCCAGAGATCTTCGATCCAGCGCGTGCCGCGCGCGTCTCGGCATTCCTCCTTCATTTGTTCGGGACGGCCGACGGCGATTCGCGCTTCCCGGTACGCGGCGTCGCTAGCATAACCGCGTGCGATCAGATCTTTCGCGTATTGGTCCAAGTGAAAATGCAATTCTTTTTGGAGCTGCTCTTCCAATTTTCGGCGGTGCGTGAGGCGATAGAACCAATTCATTCGGCGCCTCCCTCGGACATTTCAAGAATGAGGCCCACCGCTTGGGTCAGGCGGGCCCAGCTCTTGGCTTCGGTTTCGAGCTGTGCGCGGCCCTTGCGGGTAAGGCTGTAAAATTTCGCTTCGCGGCCGGTTTCGGTTTCGTTCCAATCGGCGGCGAGCAATCCGCGATTTTCCAGCCGATGCAGCGCGGGATAGAGCGAGCCCTGC
>Ga0070734_10004606_pt1 | contig 12909 bp, 10 predicted proteins | sample Coa_R1_8_FD_66444 | JGI IMG/M metagenome (GOLD analysis project Ga0070734, IMG submission 66444) | Surface soil microbial communities from Centralia Pennsylvania, which are recovering from an underground coalmine fire - Coalmine... | ecosystem: Environmental > Terrestrial > Soil > Unclassified ...
ATCATCATCAGCGGCGGCGAGAACATTTCTTCCATCGAGCTGGAAAAATGGATCTCGATGCACCCGGCGGTGCTGGAATGCGCAGTGGTCGCGGCGCCCGACCCCAAGTGGGGCGAAGTGCCGGCCGCCGTAGTTTCGCTCAAGCCCGGCCAGAAATTGACCTGCGAAGAGCTCCTGACGTTTCTCGAAGGCCAACTCGCGAAATTCAAGCTCCCGCGCCTGATGGAATTCGTGGAAGGTCCGCTGCCCAAGACCGGCACCGGCAAAATTCTGAAGCGCGAACTGCGCGAAACCTTCTGGGCCGGCAAAGAGCGGCGCGTGCAAGGGTGACCCATGGCGTTTGTCGACAATCAGGGCGCCAAGATTTATTGGGACGAACAAGGGAAGGGCGCGCCGGTGCTGATGATCATGGGCTTGGGCGCGGCATCAGGGCTCTGGTGGCGGACCCGGCCTGCGCTGGCGGAGCAGTACCGCACGATTGCGTACGATAACCGCGGCGTCGGCCATAGCGATGTGCCGCCCGGCCCGTACCCGATTCCCGTGATGGCATCGGACGCCGCGGCCGTGCTGGACGCGGCGGGCGTCGAGCGGGCGCACATTCTGGGCCTCTCGATGGGCGGCATGATCGCGCAGGAATTTGCGCTGCAGTATCCCGATCGGGTGCAGTCGCTCATTCTGGGCTGCACGTCACCCGGCGGGCCGAACGCGGTGCGCGCCGAACCGGCGGCCAACGAGGTGCTGCGTGCCCGGGCGACGATGACGATGGAACAGGCCGAGCAGGCGTTCATTCCGTTCTTGTACGACGCGAGCACGCCGCGCGTCGTTGTGGAGGAAGACCTCGCCAGGCGGCGCGCCTGGTATCCCAGCACGGAAGGTTACACCGCCCAGTTGCAAGGCATATTCATATGGCAGGCGTACGACCGCTTGCCGCAGATCAGCGCGCCCACGCTGGTGATTCACGGCGCCAACGACCGGCTGGTGCCGCCCGGCAACGGCCGGCTGATCGCCTCGCGCGTTCCCGGAGCGCGCCTGGTGATCATTTCCGACGCGAACCACTTGTTTACCACCGATCAGCCCGCCGCCGCCCATACCGCGATCCTGCAATTTCTTGGCGAGCAGGCGCCGCCCGCACAGGCGTAAAGCGCCCCCCATTTGACAAGTAAGTTAGCACTTACTTATAATGGACCGAAATGGTCCAATCCCAGGTCCGCCCGCGCATGTCGGGGACTGATCGCCGTAACCAATTGCTTGAGGCTGCCTTGGAAGTCTTTTCCCGCAAAGGGTTTGAGGGCACTACGACGAAGGAGGTCGCGGCGGCCGCCGGCGTGACCGAGGCCATCATTTTCCGCCATTTTCCGACCAAGCAGGCACTCTACACGGCCGTGCTGGACCAGCATGTTGAGTCCGCCGAAATACAAAACTGGCTCGCCGAAATCAAGGGATGGATGGAACAGAACAACGATCGTGAGGTGCTTCGTTCGATCGCGCGGGCCATTTTGAAGTCGTATCGCAGCGACCCGCGGTACGAACGCGTGCTGCTGTTCGCGGCGCTGGAAGGACATGAGCTGGGTCTCGCGCACAACCGGCAAATGGTCGCTCCGATCTACGAGTTGCTGCGAGATTATTTTGCCCAGAGGCTCCGCCAGGGTGGAATCGCCGACCTGCACCCGGGCGCGATCATCGGCGCCATCGCCGGCATGACCAAGAACCACGCCATGATGACACAGATGTTCGGTTACAACACGGAGATCCCGACGGACGAGGAAGTCATTGAAAGTTTTGTTCGGATCACAATGAACGGAATCCGACCGTCCGCCGTCGCATCCAACACGGAAAAGAAATGATTCGCTTCGCTACATTCGTTGCACTCAGCGCCATGCTGATTCTCGTGGGCGGCTGCTCCCGGAACGCCCAGACCGTTAATGCACAACAGAGCGGCACGGCGGCTATCCCCGTGTCCGCCGCGCAAGCTGTCACGAAAACCGTACCGGCATCGTTCGAGGAGACCGGTACCTTCAACCCGGATGAGACGTCGGACGTGGCGCCTTTGGTAGCCGGGCGTGTGATTGCGACTCCGGTGGATGTCGGCGATTTCGTCAAGCAGGGGCAGGTCATCTGCGAGCTCGACCATCGCGACGCGCAGCTCAAGCTTGACCAGGCCAAGGCGCAGCTCGATCAAGCCGTGTTCGCACTGAGGCAAGCGCAGTCGAGGATTGGTGTGACCGAAGGGGCCGATTTCGACGCCGATAAAGTCCCTGAGGTGGCGGCGGCCCGCGCCAACTACGAATCTGCGGTCGCGCAAGCCAAACTGGCGGCGGCGGATGCCAGGAGGTATGAAGGCCTGGTGCGGACGGGTGATGTGTCGCAGTCGACCTATGAAAAGGCGCGCACCCAGCAGGAGACCGCCCAAGCCCAGGTGAACGCCGCCAGGCAGCAGTACGAAGCGGCGGCCAACCTGGCGCGGCAGAGCTATCGCGGCGTCGAGTGGTCGCAGGCTTCGCTCGAGGGAGTGCGGTCGCAGCTGGCGCAGGCGCAGAAAGCGCTGGATGACACAACCATTCGCGCCCCGTTCGACGGCTACATCACGGCGCGGCCGGTTTCGGCCGGCGAGTACGTCGCGCTTACCAACAAGATCGGCACCATGGTGCGCGTCGGTGTGGTCAAGCTCGAATTGCAGACGCCGGAGCAGCGCGCCGGCCAGACGCAAATCGGCATGACGGTGGTGGCGCGGGTGGCGGCTTATCCCAACCGCGAGTTCACGGGAAAGGTGACGGCCATCAACCCCTCGGTCGATGCGAACTCGCGCGTCTTTACGGTGGAGGCCCGCTTCGAAAATCCGAAGCGGGAGTTGCGGCCGGGCATGTTCGCGACCGCGCGGGTTCTACTGCCCGGCGGCGAAAATGCCGTGTATGTGCCGCGGCGCGCGGTGATCCGCGATAAGACCACCGATTCCTACCAGGTTTTTACCGTGGCCAACGGCAAAGCTCATCTGCGTGTGGTCGTCCCCGGCGATGTGGATGGCGATCTGATTCGGATCAATTCCGGGCTATCCGGAGGTGATCTGGTGGCAACCAGCAACCAGAGCGAGCTGTTTGACGGCGCGCCGGTTCAGACCAAGTCTTAGGATTCGAATTCATGCACGCTCTTGCACAGCTCTGCGTCAAACGGCCCGTCTTCGCCACCATGCTGGTCCTCTCGCTGGTCGTGGTCGGGATATTTTCATATTTCAGCCTCGGAGTCGATCTGTTTCCCAAGATCGACATTCCGACCGTATCGATTACAGTGCAGAATCCGGGTGCGTCGCCGGAGGAAATTGAAACCGAGATCACGAAAAAGATCGAGGATTCGGTCAACACCATCAGCCAGGTCGATGAGGTGCGTTCGACTTCCTCGGAGGGCTATTCGGTGGTTACCGTGACGTTCGAGCTCTCGAAAGATGGCGATGTGGCGGCGCAGGAAGTGCAAAACAAGGTCAACCTGATTGTCCCGGATCTGCCGCAAAGCGCCAAGCAGCCGGTAGTGCAGAAATTCGACCCCGATGCCACGCCGGTTATGCAGATCGCGGTCTCGGCGCCGCGCTCGTTGCGCGACGTGACGCTGATCGCCGACAAGCTGATCAAGCAAAAGCTGGAAAACGCGAAAGGCGTCGGCGAGATCACGATCGTCGGCGGCGTCAAGCGCGAGATTCACGTGATGGTGGATCCCGACCGGCTGCGCGCCTACAAACTGACCGTCACCAACGTCTTGAACGCGGTGCGGGCGCAGAATCTGGAACTGCCCGCAGGCACCCTGAACGCGGGCGCTCGCGAGTTCAGCGTGCGCACCACGGGACGAATCACCGAGCCCTCGCAGTTCAATCAGGTCACCATCGCCAATCGCGGGGACTACGTTGTCAAGGTGAAGGATATCGGCTATGCCGAGGACAGCGCCGAGGAGCCGCGGAGCGCCTCGCGCCTGGATGGCAACGCCGCCGTTACCCTGGTCGTATCAAAGCAATCGGGCGTCAACACCGTGGCGACTTCGGACGCGGTCCGGCAGCGCCTCGACGAGATTCGAGCGAGCCTGCCCAGGGATGTGCGGGCCAACATCATCAGTGATCAATCGACTTTCATCAAGGCCTCGATCGACAACATCAAGCGCCACCTGATTGAAGGCAGCATCTTCGCGAGCATCATCATTTTTCTGTTCTTGACCAACATCCGGACCACGCTGATTGCGGCCATCGCAATTCCGACCTCCATCATCTCGGCTTTCGCCCTGATGGCGGCAATGAATCTCACGCTGAATTCGATTTCGATGCTGGCGCTGACTTTGATGGTGGGAATCGTGATCGATGACGCCATCATTGTGCTCGAAAACATCTACCGGTTTATCGAAGAGAAGCACCAGTCGCCCTATGCGGCGGCCATGGAAGGCACCAAGGAAATCGGCTTGGCCGTTATGGCGACCACGCTCTCGTTGCTGGCGGTGTTCCTGCCGGTGGGATTTATGGGCGGCATCGTGGGCCGGTTCATGAGCTCGTTCGGCTTCACCGCGGCATTTGCCGTGGCGGTCTCCCTGCTGGTTTCGTTTACGCTGACGCCGATGTTGTGCTCGCGCTTTGTCAAGGTGTCCGAAGGGAAGAGCCGTCACTCGAAGGATTCGCGGATTTTCCGGTTCCTCGACCGCCACTACACGCGCATGCTGGTATGGGCGATGGCGCACCGCAAAACAATGGTTGCCCTGTGCGTCCTTACCGTAGTGAGCATCGTGCCGCTGTTCATGTTCGTGAACAAGAATTTCACGCCGGCCACCGATCAGGGCATGTTTAACGTGTATCTGCGGGCGCCCGAAGGGAGCTCCCTGGCGGCAACCACCAACATGGCCGAGCTGGTGGCGCAGGATATCCGGAAGCTGCCGGGCGTCGACCACACGTTGACAACCGTCGGTTCGGGTGTCGAGCGCGCCGTCAATAATGCGACGGTGCTCGTGAAGCTGAAGGATCTCGATCAACGCAATGTCGGCCAATTCGATCTGATGGCGCGCGCTCGCGAGCTTCTGAAGAAGGTGCCGCCCGAAGTGCATACCGGCGTCGGGCAGGTGTCGCAAGTGGGCGGCGGCAACAATTTCAACCAGGCCGACGTCATGTACGCCATCCAGGGGCCGGATCTCGAAAAGTTGTCCAAATATTCGGATCAGATGCTGGCGTACTTGAAGACTCTGCCGATGACGGCCGACATTGATTCGTCGCAGCGCAACGGCACTCCGGAGGTCAGGCTCGATATCGATCGCGCCCGCGCCGCCGATCTTGGCGTGTCGGTCATGGATATCGAACAGGCGCTCAATACGCTTGTAGCGGGGCAGACGGCCTCGCAATTCGATGCCGGCGAAGACCAGTACGATGTGGTGGTTCGGGCGCAGGAGCAGTTCCGAGGCAGCCCGGAAGGGCTCGCCAAGATGACGGTCCCCTCTTCGAAGGTAGGTTCGGCGGGCCTGGATGAGGTGGTGCACATGCATCCGGGGACCGGGCCGGCTTCCATCAACCGCCTGCAGCGCCAGCGGCAGGTGACGATCCTGGCGAACGTGCTGCCCGGCGGCTCGCAATACGAAATCCAGAATAAACTGGCGCAATACGCGCAGAACCTGGGCATGGATCCCGGGTATGGCGCGGCGGCCACCGGCCAATCCAAGGAACTCGGCCGAACCGGCTACTACTTCGTCTTGGCGTTTTCGCTGACGTTTATTTTCATGTACATCGTGCTCGCGGCGCAGTTCGAATCCTTCGTCCATCCGATCACCATCCTGCTGACTCTGCCGCTTGCCATTCCGTTCGGCATTGTGTCGCTGCTGATCGGCGGGCAATCGGTGAACATCTTCTCCGGTTTAGGTCTGCTGCTGCTGTTCGGAATTGTCAAGAAGAACGCGATTCTGCAAATCGACCATACCAACGGCTTGCGCGCGCATGGGATGGCGCTCTACGACGCAATCATCCAGGCCAACCGCGACCGCCTGCGTCCGATCCTGATGACCACCACAGCGTTGGTGGCCGGAATGATTCCGCTGATCGTTTCGGGTGGGAGCGGCTCGGAGCAGAATCGATCGATCGGCGTGCTGGTCGCCGGGGGACAGACGCTGTGCCTGCTGCTGACTCTGCTGGCGGTCCCGGTGTTCTATTCGTTGTGGGACGATCTCGGGCGGTCGTTGTCGACGAGCCATGCGGGGAGGTTCTTCGGGCGAATCCGGGCCTTGCTTCCGAAACGGGCGCGCCCGGAGCCGGTCGAAGCGCCGGTGGCGCGCCAACCCCTCCCCGGGGGAACCTTGTAATGGGCAGGAGATGGACGCTTGGCCTGTGCACCACGTTCCTGATTGCCAGCGCAGTGGGGCAGCAGCCGGCCGCGGCCCCGATCCAGCCGCTCACCGAAATACCGGTGCCGCCGCGCGTCGGCCTGATGGGCCGGACCACGATGAGCCTGGCGGAAGTGATCGAGCGGGTGCTGAAGAACGATCGCGACCTCGAGATTTCACGGATTCTGCGCGAGGAGGCCGGGTATAACGTAACGGCCGCGAAGGGCGCATACGATCCGGTGGTAGGGCTGCGCGTCGATCACAGCAAGGTGGTCACCCCGATCGCTTCGTTGATTGGAGGAGCGCCCAACGGCCAGTTGGTGCAGACACAATGGGATGGCATCCCCCAGATCAACGGCCTGATCCCGGAAACCGGCGGCTCCTACACCACCACCTTTAACAACTCGCGCCAGATCACGAACAGCACGTTCGCCACAGTGAACCCGCAATATCCTACGGCGCTGCGGCTCGACCTCACGCAACCGCTGTGGCGGGGCCTGCGTTTCGATGAAAACCGCTACCGTCTTCAAGTTGCCCGCAAGAACACCCAGTTGAGCGCGGAACAGTTCCGGCAGCGCGTCATTGACGTAGTGACTCAAACGACTCAGGCGTATTGGGAGTTGGCGTACGCTTCCCAGGCTTTCGATGTGCAAAATGAAGCGGTGCGGCTGGCCGTGCAGCAATATGAAAGCAACCGCCGCCAGGCGGAGCAGGGAATCCTGTCGCCGATCGACGTGGTGGCGGCGCAGACGCAGGTCTCCACGTTTCAGCAGAACCTGTTTCTCGCGCAGCAGGCGCTGACCCAGGCCGAGAACAATCTGAAGACTTTGATTCTGCCCAATCGCAACGATCTGCTCTGGGACGCGGAACTGGCGCCCGAGACGCCGCCGGCCACCGAGACGAGTTTGCCCACCTTTAGTGAAGCCGTCGAGGAGGCGCTGCGGGGCCGTCCGGAGCTGGCGGTCAGCATGATCAATCTCGAGATCAACCGGCTCGATCAGCGGCGCAGCGAAGAGCAGACCAAGCCCCGCGTCGACGCTTTCGCCACGTTGACCACCTCCGGGTTGGCCGGAATTCCGCTGCCGCCGCAGCCCAATCCGTTTACCGCGGGCTTCGTCGGCATCACCAACTACGTCAACCAACTCGGTGCGATTTCCGGATTGCCGCCGATACCGCCGCTTTCATTCGGCAGCGGAGGCATCCCGCCGGCTTTGACCGGCAGTTATGGCCAGTCGCTCTCGAATTTGTGGAGCGGCAGCTTTCCGACGGCGCAGATCGGCGTGCAGGTGTCGCTCCCGTTGCGTAACCGGACGGCGGAGGCGCAGGCAGCGGTGTCGGCGGCCGAAGGAAGGCGGCTGCGCGCGGTTCAGGATCAGATCGGGATGCTGGTCGAGGCGGACGTTCGCAATTCGATGCAGGCGGTGAGCTCCGCGCAAGCGCGCCTGGCGGCCTCGGTGGTGGCCAGCCGGTCCGCCCAGCAACAATATGAGAGCGAGCAACGGCAGTTGCAGGCCGGCACCTCGACGGTATTCTTGGTATTGCAACGCCAGACGGATCTGATCAACGCGCGTAACCGGGAAGTCCGCTCACGGGCCGATATGGCCGAGGCCATAGCCAATTTCGAGCGGGCCACAGCCGGCACCATTGCGGCGCATAATATTCAATTGCAGCCATAGCGGCTGCTCCCGGAAATGCTCGGCGCCATCGAAGCGGGCGGAACCAAGTTTGTCTGCGCGGCGGGAAACGGACCGGACGATCTGGCGGCGATTCGTGTGCTTACCACGTCGCCGGATGCGACGATTGCCGAAGTCATTCGCCATTTTAAGCGGCATCCCGTCGAAGCGGTGGGGATCGGGTCCTTCGGGCCGATTGACCGGGGGCGGGGCCGGATCACCTCAACACCGAAACCGGGCTGGCAAAATTACGACATCGTGAGTAGAATCCGCGCGGCTCTCGGCGTTCCGGCAGGGTTCGATACCGACGTGAATGCCGCTGCTCTGGCCGAAGCCCGTTGGGGCGCCGGGCGCGGGTTGACGGACTTTGTCTATATTACGGTCGGAACCGGAATTGGGGGCGGAGCTGTAGTGAACGGCGCCATCCTACACGGGGCGGCACATGCGGAGATGGGTCACATGCGAATTCCCCACGACCGCGGGCGGGATCCGTTTCCGGGATCGTGTCCGTATCATGGCGATTGCCTGGAGGGATTGGCGTCCGGTCCTGCGGTTGCAGCGCGCTGGGGCGCCGCCGGTGAATCGGTCGCGGCGGACCATCGCGCGTGGGACCTGGAGGGCCATTACCTGGCGCTTGCGGTCGCGAACCTGGCTTGCACGCTGGCGCCGCAGCGGATCATCTTTGGAGGCGGCGTGATGCGGCAACTGCGTCTGCTCGCTTTAATTCGCGACGAGGTGCCCGAGCTGCTGAACGGGTATGTGCGTGTTCCCGAACTGGTCCCGGCGCAACTCGGTGATCAGGCGGGTGTGCTGGGTGCGCTGATTCTGGCGGAGCAGGCGCGGAGCCCGTTCACAGGCAGCTCAGATTCCAGCGGGTAATGACGCGGGTTTCGCGCTCGTACCCGAGACTGCTGAGGGCCGCCGTGCCAAGAGCGAACAGTCGCCCATCCTGGGGAGGCAGGCCGAGCCAGCGGGCGGTCAGGATCCGCAGGATGTGGCCGTGGCCGAACAACGCTACGTCCCCGGCGGCCTGGGTGGCGCGCGCAATAACGGCTTCGGCGCGCGCGGCTACCTGCTCAATCCGCTCTCCGTTGGGAAAGCCATCCACCCACAGGGACCACCCGGGACGCTGCGCGCGAATCTGGACGGTCGTGCGGCCTTCGTAATCGCCGTAATCCCATTCGCGCAAGTTGGGCTCGAGCTGCGCGGCATCTCCATATCCGGCCAGCGCGCAGGTTTCGCGGGCGCGCTCGAGCGGGCTGGTCAGGACCAGTGCGAACTTGCGCCCCCTGAGATCGCGCGCAATGGCGCTGGCCTGCTCGCGCCCCCCAGGGGTGAGGGGCAGATCCGTACGGCCGGTATGAGCGCCCGAGAGGCTCCATTCGGTCTCGCCGTGCCGGACCAGCCAAAGTTCCGGCGGCATTATTCCGACATGATCGGTTCGCTGCGCTCGCGCGAACCGGGCTGGAGATGGGGATTGCGCTTCAGCAAGCGCGCGCACGTGTTCCAGCGCAGCAGGGCGTCATCGTTGGCGGGAGGGCGGATGGCTTCGGCCTTCTCATAGAAGTCCATGGCTTCGCGCAGCCAGTCGTAAATCGCCGAGCCGGAAGCGTGGCGCGATTGATGGAGCAGAGCCTGGGCGCGGCGTTCGGAAACAATCCCGGAGTAGTAGGCTCGCTCGTATTCGTCTTTGAGACGCGGAATCACTTCCTTCGCCTCGCTGACTTTGTACGCCTGCCCGAACTGGTCGGTGAGGGCAAGCAGGAGCGTGACCAAGGCCGCCTGATTCTCCGGATCCACGCTCAACACATCCTGACAGATACTTTCGCTTTGCCAGGGTTCGTGCAGCAGGCGATAGCGCTCGGCTTTTGCCAGTGCGTTGGGAATCGCGTCTTTATGCAGCGACTTCAGTTGCATCGGGCTCTCCGCCGCAGGCCGCGGGCCTGCGCCACTTCAACCGCCGATGATCTTCATAACCAGTTTTCTAAGCGGGTCGTAATACTCGTCGACTACGCGTTCTTTGAGCGGAATGATTGCGTTTTCCGTGATTACGATCTCTTCCGGACAGACTTTACGGCAGCAGGTGGTGATGTTGCAGTAGCCGACGTTGTGCTTGTCTTTTAAGTCCTTGGTCCGGTCCTCGGTATCCATCGGGTGCATTTCGAGCGCGGCCGTGTGCACAAAAAATCGCGGTCCGATGAACTGGTCAAATTTCTTGTGCTCGCGCAGCACGTGGCAAACGTCCTGGCACAAATAGCACTCGATGCACTTGCGGAACTCCTGGATGCGGTTCACATCCGCCTGTACCATGTGCCAGGTGCCATCCTCGAAGTCGGGTTTCCTCGGGTTCAGCTTCTTGATGGTTTTCTTGACTTTGTAGTTCCAGGAAACGTCGGTCACCAAGTCCTTAATGGAGGGGAAGGTGCGCATGGGCTCGACGGTGACCGGCTTGGTCAGATCGAGCGAGTTGAGGCGGGTCATGCACATTAACTTCGGCATGCCGTTGATCTCGGCTGAGCACGAACCGCAGCGGCCGCATTTACAATTCCATCGCGCCGCGAGGTCATTGGCCTGGTCGGCCTGCACCTTGAGCACCGCGTCCAACACCACCATTCCGTCTTGGATTTCGGTCGTGTACTCGACGAACTTGCCTGCTTTCGCGTCGCCGCGCCAGATCCGGAACGTTGCCGTAGGCATCTACTTGTTCTCCTCGATTACTTGCTTCAATTCCGGCGGCATCTCGATAATCGGCACGCGTGAGATCTGCATTTCGCCGTTGGAACCCTGCTTCACCATAATATTGAAGTGCCCGTAGTCGGCGCTCTTCTCGGGGTAATCCTCGCGGAAATGGCCGCCGCGGCTTTCTTTGCGCTCCATCGCGGCCCGGGTGATCGCCTCGGAGACCGTCAACAGGTTTGGTAAATCGAGCGCCGTGTGCCAGCCGGCGTTGAATTCACGGTTGCCGTAGACGCCCACCCGGCTGGCTTGTTCTTCCAAACGGATGATTTCCTTCAGCGCCAGTTCCATCTCGTGCTCGGCGCGCACGATCCCGACATTGTGCTGCATCATCTCCTGCAACTCGTGCTGGATCTGGTACGGACCTTCTGCCCCGGAGCCGGCGCGTTCGAACGGAGCGAGGGCGTACTTGGCAGTCCGCTCGACGGCGGCCTCATCGATCCGGCCGGCGCCGTTCTTGCGGGCGAACTCGGCGGCGTGATCGCCGGCGCGTTTGCCGAAGACCAACAGGTCGGACAGCGAATTACCGCCCAACCGGTTAGCGCCGTGCAGGCCGGCGGCACACTCGCCGGCCGCAAACACGCCGGGAACGGTTGACATCTCGGTTTCGGCATCCACCTTGATGCCGCCCATCATGTAATGGGTGGTGGGGCCGACCTCCATCGGCTCCCTGGTAATATCGATATCGGCGAGCTGCTTAAACTGGTGATACATGCTGGGCAGCTTGCGCTTGATGTGCTCGGCGGAGTTGGGCAATTTTTCCTTGATCCACGCGATATCCAGATAGACGCCCTTATGCGGGCTCCCGCGGCCCGCTTTGACTTCGCGCATGATGCATCGCGCCACGTGATCGCGGGTCAGCAATTCGGGCGGGCGGCGCGCATTGCGGTCGCCTTGTGTGTAGCGCCAGCCTTCTTCTTCGTTGTCCGCGGTCTGATTCCGGTAGTTCTCCGGAATGTCGTCGAACATGAACCGCCGGCCTTCCTTATTTTTCAGAATGCCGCCCTCGCCGCGAACTCCCTCCGTCACCAGAATACCTTGCACGCTGGGAGGCCAGACCATCCCGGTGGGATGGAATTGCACAAATTCCATATCGATGAGCGCCGCGCCGGCGCGGTAGGCCAGCGCCAGGCCGTCGCCCGTGTATTCCCAGCTGTTGCTGGTGATCTTATATGCCCGCCCGATGCCTCCGGTGGCGAGGACGATGGCCTTGGCGGGAAACAGCAGGAAGCGCCCGCGCTCGCGATCGTACCCGAACGCGCCCGCCACGCGCCCGCTATCCATCAGCAGCGTCAGCACCGTGGTCTCCATGTGGACTTCGATGCCCTGGTGGATACCGTGATCCTGCAAAGTGCGGATCATCTCCAGGCCGGTGCGGTCGCCCACGTGCGCCAGCCGCGGATACCGATGGCCGCCGAAATTGCGCTGCAGGATGCGACCTTGCGTGGTTCGATCAAATACAGCGCCCCAGGCTTCCAGCTCGCGCACGCGGTCGGGCGCCTCCTTGGCATGCAGCTCGGCCATGCGCCAGTTGTTCAGGTACTGGCCGCCGCGCATGGTGTCGGAAAAGTGCACCTTCCAGTTGTCGCGCTCGTCCACGTTGCCCATGGCCGCGGCCACGCCGCCCTCGGCCATCACGGTGTGCGCCTTGCCCAGCAGTGACTTGGTGATCAGCCCCACCTTGCAGCCGCCGGCCGAAGCCGCAATGGCCGCGCGCAGGCCCGCTCCGCCTGCACCGATCACCAGCACGTCATAGGCGTGCGTCTGATATTCGGCCATTACAGGATTCTCCAGTCATGCCAGACGCCCATCGCGCACAAGCGAATGTAAATGTCGGTGAAGCCTACTGTGAACAGGCTGGTCCAGGCCCATTTCTGATGCCACCGGTTGAGGCAGCTCACGCACTGGTACGAAGTGGCGCGGACGGGCCCGAGCAGATCGAAGCGGCCGCCGATTAAGTGCCGCAGGGAATGGCAGCCCAGTGCGTACAGGGCAAGGAAGGTGGTGTTTGCCGTCAGGATGATGGTGCCCAAGCCGATGCCGAAGTGCGTCTGGCCGGTGGCGGGATCGGTGAACCAGAGCGCGTTCCACACGTCATGCGCCAGGAAGAACAGGAACAGGATGGCGACGTATAGAAAATAACGATGAATATTGTGCAGGATTAGAGGGAAATGGC
>Ga0070734_10004607_pt1 | contig 12909 bp, 7 predicted proteins | sample Coa_R1_8_FD_66444 | JGI IMG/M metagenome (GOLD analysis project Ga0070734, IMG submission 66444) | Surface soil microbial communities from Centralia Pennsylvania, which are recovering from an underground coalmine fire - Coalmine... | ecosystem: Environmental > Terrestrial > Soil > Unclassified ...
GTCCACGTCCACCGGCGGCCGTTCTCGTCCATCTCCGGGATGTGGCCCACGTCGAGATGGGCGCCCTCAACTACAATCAAGCGGTCTTTTTCGATGGCCGGCCATCGGTCGGATTGGCCGTCTATCAGCTCCCCGGCACAAACGCCCTGGACGTTGCCGACCATGTCCGCGCCCGCATGGAGGAGCTGAGCACGCGCTTCCCCGAAGGCATCGCGTACACCATCGGCTACGACACGACCCCCTTCATCCGCGAATCGATCAGCGAAGTCTTCAGGACCCTCTTCGACGCCATCCTGCTGGTGGCCATCGTGGTGCTGTTTTTCCTCCAGGATTGGAAGGCGATGATCCTGCCGATGATCGATGTGCCGGTCTCGCTCATTGGCACCTTCGCCGTCATGGCCGCCCTGGGTTACAGTCTGAATAACATTTCGCTGTTCGGACTGGTGCTGGCCATTGGCATCGTCGTCGATGATGCGATCGTCGTACTGGAGAACATCGAACGGCAAATGGCCCGAGGTCTCGATGTCCGCGCGGCCACGCTCAAGGCGATGGAGGAGATCACCGGGCCGATCATCGCCATCACCCTCGTTCTCAGTGCCGTGTTTGTGCCCTGCGCGTTCATCAGCGGGATCACCGGGCGATTCTTTCAGCAGTTTGCCGTGACGATCGCCGCCTCGACCATCATCTCGGCACTCAATGCCCTGACCATGACCCCTTCCCGGGCGCTCTTGATCCTCAAGTCCGGAGTCCGGAGTCCGGAATCCGAGGTCAAGAAGGAGGCGTTGCCGTGGTGGATCTTCGGCCTGGCCGGCGGTTGGCTAACCTTCTCCTTCGGGCCATCGCTGCTGCGTACCGGGGACTCCGTACTCAGTACGGAGAGGAACTCGTGGATGCTGTCTGCCGCCTGGTTCGTGCCGGGCATGCTGGCCGGCCTGGTATTTGGGTGGTTCGCCATTCGCCGCGTGAATGCAGTGCTCGGATGGATCTTCCGTGGCTTCAACGGCCTCTTTGAGGGAATGACGAGAGCCTACGGCTGGACCATTGGCAAGGCGATGCACCTGGCCGCTGTGGCATTGTTGTTTTACGGCGGGCTGCTGGTCCTGACCTGGTGGCAGTTCCAGCGCGCGCCCACCGGGTTCGTCCCGCAACAGGATATGGGTCGATGCCTGGCCGGCGTCCAGCTCCCCGACTCGGCCTCGCTGGGACGCACCAAGGAAATCATGCTTGCCGTTGAAAAGATCGCCCGCGAGATACCGGGCGTCGATCACACCATTGCCATCTGTGGCATCTCGTTCGTGCAGCAGGCCAACGGCCCCAATTTCGGCTCCCTGTTCATCGTCCTCAAACCATTTGCCGAGCGACAGCGACCGGAGCTGAAGGATGAGGCAATCATGGCCCAGCTGCGGCGGCGCTGGCGCAGCGAAGTGATCGACGCGCAGACGGTCGTGTTCGGTGCTTCGCCGATCCCGGGTCTGAGCGTCGCGGGCGGCTTCAAGGTGATCATCGAGGACCGGGGCGGACTCGGCGTGCAGATGCTACAGACACAGAGCGATCGGCTGATCGGCCAATTACGTTCTGCCCCCGGTCTCGTTGGAGTCTCCACACAATTTCGCTCCGGCATTCCGCAGCTTTTCCTGGACATCGACTGGGACAAGGCCGCCGCCCTCGGGCTGTCGCCTGCGGACGTCAACCAGACGTTGGAGATTTTCCTGGGCTCCTCGTATGTGAACAGCTTCAACGAATTCGGCCGGCACTGGCAGGTGACGCTCCAGGCCGCGGGCCAATTCCGGTCGCATATCTCGGACATCAACCTGCTCCAGGTTCGTAACAAATGGGGCCAGATGGTCCCGATGGGGACGCTGGCGAGTGTGCGTGAGATCACCGGCCCCATCTTCATCAATCGCTACAACCTCTACACTGCCGCCCCCATCACCGGCAGTCTCCGGCCGGGAGCCAGCACAGGGACCATCATCGCAGAAGTGGACCGGACGGCCCGCGATGTCTTGCCGCGTTCCATGAAGGCAGACTGGACCGAGCTGATGTTCCTGCAAATCCTGGAAGGCAACACCACGCCGCCGCAAGTCGTGTTCGCGCTGTCGGTCCTGTTCGTGTTCCTGGCGCTGTCGGCCCTGTACGAAAGCTGGACGTTGCCCTTGGCCGTCATTCTCGTCGTGCCCCTGTGCGTGCTCTGCTCGGTTACCGGCGTATGGGTCACGAATACATCGGTCAACATCTTCGTCCAGGTGGGCCTGGTGGTACTGGTGGGATTGGCGTGCAAGAATGCCATCCTCATCGTCGAGTTCGCTCGGGAAAAGCATGAAGCCGGCGCTCCCGTCCTGGAAGCGACCCGGGAAGCCGCACAGCTACGGTTGCGGCCGATCTTGATGACGTCGTTCGCCTTCATCCTGGGCGTTGTGCCCCTGGTGTTCGCTTCGGGGGCGGGAGCCGAGATGCGCCGCTCGCTGGGGACCGCGGTGTTCAGTGGCATGCTGGGGGTGACCGTCTTTGGCATCTTTCTGACGCCGGTGTTCTTCTATGTCATTCAAGGGTTCGGCGAAACCAGACTCTTCGCCGCACCGCAGACACGCCTGGCCGTGTCCTGCACGTTGGGTCTGCTTCTCGGTCTGGCCGGCGGCTACCTGCTGGGCCGGCTCGGCGTGTTCCCGCGGCTCGGGGCCATTGTTGTGGGCGGCTGCGTCGGGCTGCTGGGCGTGCTGGCCGTTTATGGGTGGCGGGTGGCGCGCGGCGGCTGGCGGGTGGCAGAGCCCATTGGTTTTTCGACCACCCGCCAACCGCCACCCACCACGCCGGAACCGCCGCCCGGCACAGGGAGGTCCTGAGTCGTGCTGTCGCGCTTCTTCATCGATCGGCCGATTTTTGCAACGGTCGTCTCCGCGGTGATCGTCCTGGCAGGGCTGGTGGCGTACTCAGCCCTACCGGTGGCGCAGTACCCGGAGGTGGCTCCGCCCACGGTGCAGGTGACCGCTTCCTACCCCGGAGCCAATGCCCTGACGGTCCGCGACACCGTGGCCGCACCCATCGAGGAGCAGGTCAGCGGCGTCGAGGGCATGTTGTACATGTCTTCCACTTCCACCAACGACGGCACCTATTCCTTGACCGTTACCTTCAAGGCAGGCATGGATTCAGACATGGCCCAGGTGCTGGTGCAGAACCGCGTTTCTCTGGCCTTGCCAGTCATTCCGCCGCTGGTGCAAAACGAGGGCATCACCGTTCGCAAAATGTCCCCGAGCACCCTGATGATCGTCAACCTCGTCTCTCCGGACAATAGCCATGATGCCACCTTCCTCAGCAACTACGCCACGATTTATGTGAAGGACGAGCTGGGCCGGCTGGATGGCGTCGCCGGCATCACTTACCTGGGCCAGCGCGATTACAGCTTGCGCGCCTGGCTCGATCCCGATCGGCTGGCGGCGCTCAAGCTGGGAGCTATGGACGTCGTCACCGCCATCGCCGAGCAAAATATCCAGGTAGCGGCGGGGCAGATCGGCCAGCCGCCCGCTTCCCGTGCCCAGCAATTTCAGCTCACCATCAATACCAGGGGCCGGCTCACCCAGCCGGAAGAATTTGCTGCGATCGTCGTCAAGGCCGCCCAGGTCAATCCGACGGTGCAGTCCTCGACGAGTGGCTCCAGCGACCAGACCGGCTCCAGCCCGCAAGGCGGCTCGAGTTCCGCCGGGACCGCAACCGGCGCGAATGGCAGCACGCCCCCTGCGACTGGCATTGTCTATTTGCGTGATGTGGTAACGCACACCCCCGACGGCCAGCCACGCATCGAGCTCGGCTCGCAGCAGTATGACCAGATCTGCACGCTCGACCGCCACCCTTCCGTGGCCTTGTCCATCTACCAGCTCCCTGGCTCCAATGCTCTTTCCACGGCCGATCGGGTGCGTGCCAAGATGCAGGAACTCAAGATCGGCTTTCCCGAAGGAATCGATTACCAGATTGTCTATGATACGACACCGTTCATCCGTGAATCGATTGCCGAGGTCCGCCGCACCTTGGTCGTGGCCGTGATCCTGGTGGCCATCGTCGTGCTGTTTTTCTTGCAGGATTGGAAGGCGATGATCCTGCCGATGATCGACGTGCCGGTCTCGCTCATCGGCACCTTCGCCGTCATGGCCGCCCTCGGATTTACTCTGAACAACCTGACATTGTTCGGATTGGTGCTGGCCATCGGCATCGTCGTCGATGATGCAATTGTCGTATTGGAAAACATCGAGCGGCAGATGGCCAAGGGCCTGGAGGTGCGCACGGCCACCATCAAGGCGATGGAGGAGATTACCGGTCCCGTCCTCGCCATCACGCTCGTCCTGAGTGCGGTCTTTATCCCTTGCTGCTTCCTGGGGGGCGTCAGCGGGCAATTCTTCCGGCAATTCGCGGTGACGATCGCCGCCTCGACGATTATCTCCGCGATCAACGCGCTGACCATGACCCCTTCCCGGGCCGTCTTGATCTTCAAGACGGAGCAGACAGCGGCCGGCCACGAGCATCGGCGCGAGGCGCTGCCGTGGTGGATCTTCGGCGTGGTCGGTGGCTGGCTCACCTTCACCTTCGGGCCGGCGTTTCTGAGTACCGAGTACTCGATACTCAGTACGGAGAGGTCCTCCTGGCTTGTGTCCGCGGCCTGGTTCATCCCGGGTGCGCTGGTTGGTGGGGTGCTGGGTTGGCTTTTGATTCGGCCGATCAACGCCGCGCTGGGTTGGGTCTTTCGTGGCTTCAATCGCCTCTTCGACCGCGTCACGGCATTCTATGGCCGAACGGTCGCTGGTGTGCTGCGCGTGAGCGTGGTCGCTCTGGTTTTCTACGGCGGCTTGCTCGTGCTCACCGGCTGGCAGTTTGCCCGTGCTCCGACCGGCTTTATTCCGCAGCAGGATAAAGGCTACCTGATCCTCAACGTGCAGCTTCCGGATGCCGCCGCGGTGGACCGGACGCAACGCATTCTCGACCGCGTTGAGCGGGTGGCCCTGGATACGCCGGGGGTCGAACACACGCTCGGTGTGGCGGGCCGGTCGCTGATCCTGAACGCCAACGCACCCAATCTCGCTTCGATGTACGTCATTCTCAAGGAGTTTAGCGCACGGGAACGCGGTGGGCTGAGTGCGGACGCCATTGCCGCTCGATTGCAAGAGCGTTGCCAAAAAGAGGTCCGGGGCGGGCTGGTAACGACGTTCGGGGGACCGCCAGTTGAGGGATTGGGGACGACCGCCGGCTTCAAGCTCATCGTCGAGGACCGGGGCGGTCTCGGCCAGGATGAATTGCAGCGGGCCACCGAGCAACTTGTCAGCCGGGGCAATCGGACGCCAGGCTTGGTGGGCCTTTTCAGTGGCTCGCGGGCCAGCACACCCTGGCTCTACCTCGACATCGACCGGACCAAGTGCATGGCCCTGGGAATTCCGGTCAGCGAGGTGTTCAACACGCTTCAGGTTTACCTGGGCTCGTACTATGTCAACAATTTCAATAGTTTTGGCCGGACCTGGCAGGTCGTCGTCCAGGCCGATCAGGAATTCCGTGATCGCGTAGCCGATATCCGCAAGCTTCAGGTGAAAACCAACCAAGGGCAGATGGTTCGGCTCGGGACGCTTCTGGATGTGCATGATACGAGCGGACCGGTGATGCTACTGCGCTACAATCTCTATTCCGCGGCGGCGGTCACCGGCAACCCCGGGCCGAACACCAGCTCGGGCCGGGCGATCACGCTGGTGCAGCAGGTCGCCGACCAGGCATTGCCACGGTCGATGGCTTACGACTGGACGGAGCTGACTTACCTCCAGCTCCAGGCAGGCAACACTGCCCTGGCCGCCTTTGCGCTGGCGGTGGTATTCGTGTTCCTGGTGTTGGCGGCCCTGTACGAGAGCTGGTCGCTGCCCTTGGCCGTCATCCTGGTCGTGCCCATGTGCCTGCTCTGCTCCATCGGCGGCGTGGAGTTGGCCGGGTCGGAGGTGACCATTTTCACCGAGATTGGATTCGTGGTATTGGTCGGGCTGGCGTGCAAGAATGCCATCCTCATTGTCGAGTTCGCCAAGCAGCTCCAAGAGACGGGGGTATCCCGGCGGGAGGCAGTATTGGAGGCATCGCGGTTACGGCTGCGGCCAATCGTGATGACCTCGTTCGCCTTCATCCTGGGGGTGGTGCCGCTGGTACTGGCCATCGGAGCCGGGGCTGAGATGCGCCAGGCGTTGGGCCTGGCCGTATTCAGTGGCATGCTCGGGGTCACGCTCTTCGGAATCTTCTTGACGCCGGTGTTCTACGATGTCATCCGCCGGTTCGATGAGCGACAGGCGCCGGTTAGCCGGTGAGGAATCTGCCGAAATCGGTGGCATCAAGTGGTTGCGGGGTTATCGGTCCCCGGTGCCGCCCGGATTCCGATTTCGTCCACATGGCGTAGCAAGTCTGCCGGATCCTGATAAACACGGTAAGCTCCCGCCCGCTCCAATTCATCCTGGCCATAGCCGCCGGAAAGCAAGCCCACGCCCAACGCCCGCGCCCGCCGTGCCGCAAGCAAGTCCCACACACTATCCCCCACTACCACCGAATCGGCAATCGCAATCCCAAGCTGTTCTGCCGCCGCCAGGAACAGATCCGGATCGGGCTTGGCGTGTGCGACCTGATCGCGGGTCACGATCGGAATGCCCGCTGGGACGCCGAGTGACTCTAAGGTCGGACGAGCACTGTCGATCCGCGCGCTGGTGGCGATGGCCCACGGGACACCGGCCTGCGTCAAATAGGCTAGCAGTTCGCGCGCGCCAGGTAGCGGACGGACCTGGTCGGCCAGGCGGGCGTAGGCTTCTCCATGCAAGCGCATTAGCCGGCTCGCCTCTTCCGCGGTCACCGCGTGGCCCGTTTCTCGGAGGATGGCATTGGCCATCAGCCCGCCGCTCATGCCGATGCGACGGTGAATGGTCCAGACGGCCAGCTTGATGCCCACACTGGCCAACGCTTCGTGCCAGGCCAGAACATGCTGATAAACACTGTCCACGAGGGTCCCGTCCAGGTCGAACAAGAAAGCCGTCCGGCCGGGCTCCAGGCCCGGGAAAGGGCCTGCCGGTGACTGAGTCATGGGAATCCTCCTTCACTCTATCCCCGTTCGGAACTCGGCCGCAAACAAGCCTGACGCACTAGTGAAGGGTCGCGCGACCTTCGCTGGCGCGTCAAGCTTGTGCAGGATCATGGCAGACATTCGCACGACGCGCCAAGTCCAGTCCAAGGCCCTAACACTCGCTTCGGGCATTTCCGGTTATCTCTCCGTGATTGGGGGCAATCTCCCCTCATCAACGCGATTCGGCTTATAATCCACCCAAGAGGCCTGGCTGCAAAGGGCAGGGGGGATCACCGCCGTAGTCGCGGCTAACCGTGCGTGAGGGAATAGAGATGGGATATCGCCGAATTCTCATTCTCGGCATCGGTCTGTCCCTTGCCTGCCCCGGCCGGGCCGCTCCCTCGGAGATACCGCCCGATGCAAAGCGTACCTTTCTGCTGCGGCAGCACGCGCTAAACCATGGCGGCGATCCCAAACGCGGCCAGCAACTCTTCCAAACGCTTCGGCCAACGAGTTGCCTGACCTGCCACCGGGTCCGCGGTCAAGGCGGTGACATGGGCCCGGACCTCTCACTCATCGGCGGCAAGTTCGACCGGGCGCATCTGGTTGAATCGATTCTGGAACCGTCGCGCCAAATTGTGGAGGGTTTCCGGACGACCATCCTCGCCCTTACCGATGGCCGGCTCCTCACCGGCATTGTGCGGGAAGAATTGGCCGACCGCTTAACGATCGTGGACGCAGCCGGCCAGCGCCAGCAGGTGGCCAAGTCGCGCATCGAAGAACGCCGTCTGAGCGACGTCTCGCTCATGCCGGAAGGCTTGGCCGACACTCTCACGCCGCAGCAGTTTACCGACCTGATCGCCTATCTGGAGAGCCTCCGCGACGGACGCAAACCGACGCCCGGCGAAGGAATCACGGATCCGCTGACGTTGCCGCACGGATTCACGGCGGTTCCCATCGCCACCGGGTTGACCGGGGCGACCGCCTTGGAAGTCGCTGCCGATGGTCGGATCTTCGTTTGCGAGCAGACCGGCGCGCTCCGGGTGGTGAAAGAGGGACGACTGCTACCGGAGCCGTTCGTCCGGCTTGTGGTGGACAGTACCTGGGAGCGCGGCTTGCTGGGCGTGACGGTGGACCCAGAATTTCCCCGGCAACCGTTCGTCTATATGTGTCAGATTGCCCCGAAACCTTACCCCCATCATCGCATCAACCGCTTCACCGCTGCCGGAGATCGGGCCGTCGCCGGCAGCGAAACGATTCTCTTTGAAGGGGATGATCAAACCCAGCAAGGCGGCTCCGTGCCGGCCGGCCATCAGGGCGGGGCGATTCACTTTGGCCGGGATGGAAAACTCTACGTGTCCATCGGCGAGCAGACCGCCGCCACACCGGCCCAGGACCTCCATTCCCTGCTGGGCAAGCTACTGCGGTTCAACCCCGATGGTACGATCCCGCCGGACAATCCGTTTGTCGATCGGACCACGGGCAAGTACCGGGCTATCTGGGCGTTGGGGCTGCGCAATCCGTTCACCTTTGCCGTGCAGCCGGGTACGGGACGGATCTTCATCAACGATGTCGGCGGCGTTTGCGAGGAGATCAACGAGGGCTTCGCCGGTGCCAACTACGGCTGGCCGACGGTGGAGCATGGTCCCACGTCCGACCCCCGCTTCCGTGGACCAATCCATTATTATCCCACGGCCTCGATTGTGGGTGGCGCCTTCGCGCCGGCGGAGTTGGCTTGGCCCGAAGAATATCGCGGCCGGTATTTCTTCATGGATTTCGTTCACGGCTGGATCAAGACGCTCGATCCCGATCGGCCTGCCGAGGCCAAGCCGTTTGCCGCGGGACTACGGCGGCCTGTGGATTTGCGGTTCGGCCCGGATGGGACGCTATACGTCCTGGTCCGCGATGCGTGGGTGATCGACCGCGAATTTCACCCGGGGACGGGATCGCTTCTGGCGATTCGTTACGGCAAGGAAAAGCGCCCTTAGATTCCACGCAGAGCGGCGGCTCACCGAGTCGCCGCTCTGCGTGCAGCCAGATCACGCAAACACTTCCGTTCCCTTGAACGCCGGTCCAGGAAAATCGGCCGCGCAGCAAGCACAATCCTCGCGGTCCCTCAGAACACCCGCGCCGCATTCGGGGCCCGATTCGAGGACCGGCCAGGACCGACCGAAACGGTAGCCGATCCATCCTGGCAGACCAAGAAACATCACGCACAGCGTCCAGACAACGCGCTCCGGACCGCGCGTCTGGTAGCGGACCTGCCTGCGCTAGCACAAGACGGCGAGTCCGACGGCGAGTACCTGGGTGATCCGGAGCGCCGGCCAAAACGTGGCGAGCATCCGCCCCAAGGTTGCCGCATACGTTGCTGTAATAGCAATCGTGATCAGGCCGCCAAGTACGAGGGGCGACGGCACCACCGCCGCGCCAAGGGTCCGCAGTTGTCGTACATCCCCGTCCCATGGCAGCGTGATTGCTGCTTCCCGGAGACTCCCGTAGCTGGCCCTGTTCGTCGAGTACGAGCACTGCGTCGTCGGTCCTGGCCACTGGCCGATGGGGAGTCCCCCGCACCGGATCGGATACACCGAGGACCAGCAGGAATAGAAACGTCCCACGTCCCGACTCCCACGCCAATTGGCGAAAACCGACCGTCACGGCGAAGGCCAACGGGACCCACGTGAACATCTGCATGAACTCGCCGCTGGTAAACGGGACTCCGTGCGTCCCCGTGGGCATGCCGGGCATCCAGTAGAACGCCTTGACACCCATCAAGCTGGCCACCAGCGCCAGATATCCGATGAGCGCCACGGGCGCGATGCCAAACAGTTCACGGGGATTGTTTAGCAACCGGACAAAAAACAACGCCTTTTTCACCGCCAGAGCCCTTCGAAGCGGGCTGCGGCCGTACGCGTGTACTTGACCGTATGCGTGATGTTCTTGTGCCCCAGATAGTCCTGCACCAGCCTGGTGTCACACCCTCGATTGGCCAAGTAGTATCCCGTCGGTCACGATCGCGCGGCAGCAGGCACAGGCCGCGACCTGGGAACTGATCGCACCATGGCTCAGTACGGCCGATCAGACCAAGCTGGATCGATTGCTCGTGGTGGAGGAGAAGTACGGACTGACGCCGCTGACGTGGTATCGGACCAGTGCGACGGCGCATTCGGCGGCTGCGATTCTGAGCGTGTTGGAGAAGATCACGCAGCTGCGGGCGCTGGGGTTAGCACAATGGGATCTGACCGCCCTCAATCGCTGACCGATACGATCGACGAAGCCGTCGACCCCTATGACCGCTGTCTGGCAGAGGCGTACGCGCGGGCTGGACGCGAGCTGGATGAATTCCGGCAGAGCGTAGCGAGATCCACTAATGAAAAGGTGAGGCTCTTTCAGACGGTCGGGCGCACCCTGCTTGATCCGACCGTCCGGGATGCCGAAATCCGTGGACTGGATTATCAGCAGATCGCGCCGGAGACGCTGCGGTTGGCCGTGGAGGAATGCGAGCAGATCATATGTCCGCTCGATGACTCCTATTTTGACCTGTTGGCCACGCGCTATAGCCATCTGCGACAGTTCGCGCCGCAATTCCTGGAGACCTTCACCTGGCGGGCCAATCAGGCGGATGCTGCGCTGGTCGGAGCGATTGCCGGGATGCGCGCAATGAATGCGGCAGGCCTGCGTAAAGTTCCTGAGGATGCGCCGCGAGCATCCATTCCGGCCAAATGGGAACCGTACGTCCTGGATGAAGAAGATCAGTGCAGCCGGCGCTATTACGAATTATGCCTGCTATGGGAAATCCGTGGAGCCTTGCGCACCGGCAATGTCTGGATCGAAGGCTCGCGCCGGTACACCAACCCGGAGAGTTACCTGAGGCAGCGAGGAGTTTCGTCGCCAGATCAATCTCCAGCTCAACAAGGGTGAGGCGCTGCACCGGTTGCGACGCTATTTGTTCGTCGCCCAGGAGGGGCAGATTCGCAAACGCCATCTGGAAGAGCAATTCACTCAGGCGGCGTGTCTGAGTCTGGTGACCGATGCGGTCATTGCCTGGAATACCGTCTATATGTGGGAAGCGATCGAGAAGTTGAAAAGAGAAGGACATGTGATCGAAGAAGCCGATATGAAGCACCTCTCACCCGCGCGCCATGTACATCTCAACGTCTTTGGCAAGTACAGCTTTCCGGTTAAGGAAGAACTGGGCCGCGCGCATCGCGCCCTCTCAGGCAACCCAGAGAGGATGGATAGCAGTGCACAATTCCTCTTGGCGCTCCGTTTTCCTTGAAGGACAATCGTGCCGTTTCCTGGAACCGGGTGGCCTGATTCTTTAGCCATCCCTTCCCAGCGTTGGGGAGAGTCGCTTAATCAATCGGGCAGCCCACAACGAGGGCTTGGTTCCATGTCTCTCTGGCGTTCCCTGATTGTGCGCCGTTCGAGATTGCATCTGTATCACCCGTTTGTTGAAGCGTTGGAGAACCGAAATCTTCTCAGTTTCCTACCGCCGGTTAGCTACGCCGTCGGCTCCACTTCCCTATCCGTGGCGGTGGGGGACTTCGACGGAGACGGCCATCTCGACCTCGCCGTGGCCAACTATTTCGGCGCCAACGTGAGTGTGCTGTTGGGCAACGGCGACGGCACCTTCCAGACCGCCCAGAGTTACGCCGTCGGCTCCGCTCCCTCTTCCCTTGCGGTGGGGGACTTTGACGGCGATGGCCATCTCGACATCGCCGTGGCCAATTTCGGCTCTGCCACGGTGAGTATCTTGCTAGGCAACGGCGACGGCACCTTCCAGAGATCCCAGAGTTATGCCGCTGGTTACACGCCCGTCTCCATAGCGGTGTCGGACTTTAACGGCGATGGCCATCTCGACATCGTTGTGGCCAATTCCAACGACGGGTCCATACACATTTTGCTAGGCAACGGCGACGGCACCTTCCAGTCCGGCCAAAGACATCCTGTTGGCGGCGTTCTCACCGCCGCAGCGGTGGGGAACTTCAACGGTGATGGCAAGCCCGATATCGCCGTGGCCAATGGCGACTATGCGACAGTGGTTGGGGGCAATAGCGTGAATGTGCTGTTGGGCAATGGCGACGGCACCTTCGAGGCCCCTCAAAGTTACCCAAGCGATGGCCGCCTTCCTTGCTCGGTGGTAGTGGGGGATTTTGATGCCGACGGCCATCTCGATCTCGCCACCGCCAACTGTGGGTACTACGGCGGTGCAAACGTAAGCGTGCTCTTGGGCAAGGGCGACGGCACCTTCCAGAATGCTCAAACCTACGCCGCCGGCGAAGAACTGACCTCCCTAGCCATAGGGGACTTCGACCAAGACGGCCATCTGGACCTCGCCGTGGCCCACGCCGAGCTGTATTATCCTTCTAACGGGACGGTACGCATCTTGCTGGGCAAGGACGACGGCACCTTCCAGGATGCCCAAAGCTATGCCGCCAGCTTCTATCCCAGATCCGTGGCGGTGGGGGACTTCAACGGGGACGGCTTTCCCGACCTCGCCGTGGCCGCCGAGGGTGGCGTAAGCGTGCTACTCAATGCGGCGGATTGGGGCGGGGGGCCTGCGCCAAGTCCCCCTGGCAGACCTGGCCCCGACCGGCCTCTCCCCAGCCAACGGCCGATAGCGCCGGTTTCCGCCCTGCTGCCTGCGTCGAACTCTGAAGCCGAACACCGACTCTCCATGACCTTCACCAACCTCTCGCCTAGCCTCGTGCAGCAATGGCAGGTGGAAACGAAGACCGACGAACCAGCCAACCCCGAAGCGTCCTTGCCTTCAGGTCACATATTCACTGCCCGGCACGCCCAGGACACCTTTTTCGAGCGGTGGGGCGACGGAGTTCTCGACGGGCTGGCGT
>Ga0070734_10004610_pt1 | contig 12905 bp, 11 predicted proteins | sample Coa_R1_8_FD_66444 | JGI IMG/M metagenome (GOLD analysis project Ga0070734, IMG submission 66444) | Surface soil microbial communities from Centralia Pennsylvania, which are recovering from an underground coalmine fire - Coalmine... | ecosystem: Environmental > Terrestrial > Soil > Unclassified ...
CAGGACGACGGCAAAGGCCCCGGCCTTTTCCAAGGCCTTGGCTTGTTGGGTCAATCGGGCCGCGCCGGCCTTGTCCTTTCCCTGTTGGTGGTAGCCGCCGAATTGGTTGACGTGCTGGGGGGTGAACCCCACGTGCCCCATCACCGGCACCCCGTTTTCCGAGAGGAAGGAAGTGACTTCCGGCGCCTGGGGGCACCATTCGAGCTTCACGGCCTGGGCCCCGCCCTCGGTGAGGAAGGCGCCCGCATTCTCCAGGGCCTCTTCCAAACCCAGTTGATAGGAAAGAAAGGGCATGTCACCGATGACAAGGGCGTGTTTGACGGCCCGGGAGACGGCCTTGGTATGGTGGATCATCTCGTCCATGGTGGCCGAAAGCGTGTCAGGCCGGCCCAGCATTGTCGTTGAAAGGCTGTCCCCCACCAGGATGGCGTCCACCCCCGCCGCGTCCACCGCCAGGGCCATGGGATGGTCGTAGGCGGTCACCACCACCAGTTTTTCCCCGCGGCTGCATTTGGCTTTGAAGTCGAGGATAGTAATGCGCTTTTCCATGGGCTTTTCCTTGGGACTACTTCTTCACGCTGACAGGCTGGTAGTAAACCGTGCCCCGGGTCACCTTGCCCAGGTGGGTCAAAAGGTCGTCCAAATCGGCATCGCGGTGGACGAAATCGATCTCACTGGTGTTGACGACCATGAGGGGCGTCTCCTGGTAATGGAAGAAATAGTAATTGTAGGCCTGGTTCAATTCGGCCAGGTATTCGGCCGTGATCTGGTTTTCGAACTTCCTTCCCCGCATGGCAATGCGCTTCAGGAGGACGTCGGTGGAAGCCTGCAGGTAGATGACAAAGTCGGGTTTCAGGATCCTTCCGCCCAGGATGGAGTGGATCTGTTCATAAAGCTTCAATTCATTGTCGCCTAAAGTCAGGTTGGCGAAAATCCTGTCCTTGGCGAAGACATAATCGCTGACGATGCCCTGCTGGAAAAGGTCGCTTTGGGCCAGGTCCTGCTGCTGCTTGAAGCGGGAAAGGAGGAAGAACATCTGGGTCTGGAAGGCGTGCTTTTGGATGTCCTTGTAAAAATCGGTGATGAAGGGGTTTTCTTCCGCCCCTTCCAGGACCAAGCGGGCGTTCAGTTTCTTGGCCAGGATATCGGCCAGGCTGGTTTTACCCACCCCGATGGGGCCTTCGACGGCGATGTATTTATGATGCAACATGGGGTTTAACCTGTGCCTTATCGCTGACTTGTTCCAAAGCTTCCTGGACTGTTTTCCGGCTCACCGGCAGGACGCGGTCCGGGGCCAGTTCGGCCAGTGGCACCAGCACATGCCGCCGCTTTTCCAACCGGGGATGGGGCAAAACCAGTTCCTCCACGTCCAGCACCCAATCGTCGTACAAAAGGATGTCCGCATCCAGCGTCCGGGGGCCCTTGGGGATTCCCCGCTGGCGTCCCGCCTGGGTCTCCAAAACCCGCACCCATTCTAGCAAAGTTTCCGGGGCCAAATCGGTCCGGAATTCAGCAACTTGGTTGAGGAACCAGGGCTGGGCGACCAAGTCCACGGGTTCGGTCTCATAAACCTTCGAGAACCGGGGTAGGTCAAAGGACTTCTCGATGGCCTTGCGCGCCTGCGCCAGGTAATTTTCCCGGTGGCCAAGGTTGGAACCCAGGGACAAGTAAACGATCGCCATGAGAAACCCACCCTCAAAGCCTTATTTCGGCGGCCGGTTCAAGGCCGCCCATTCGGGTTCGCAACCAAATTGCGAAGGATGCCAATCCCTTCCACTTCGACTTCCACCGTATCACCGGGTTTGACCGGCCCGATTCCCGAGGGGGTTCCGGTCGTCAGGACGTCCAGGGGCTCCAGGGTCATTACTTTGGAGGCAAAGGAAAGGAGTTGGGCGGTGTTCCATATCCGCTGGGAAATCTTGGCGTCCTGCTTCACTTCCCCGTTCACGCGGGCGGTGATGCGCTGGTTCCCTTCCTTGAAATCCGTCACCAACCAGGGCCCCAGGGGACAAAAACTGTCGAAGCCCTTGGCCCGGGTCCACTGGCCGTCGGTCTTCTGTAAATCGCGGGCGGTCACGTCGTTGCAGCAGGTAAATCCCCAAACGGCCTTCAGCGCCTCTTCAGGGGTGGCATCCTTCAAACGGGCTTTCAAAACGACGGCCAGTTCGGCCTCGTAGTCCACCCGGGAGGAGGCAGGCGGATGCAGGACCTTGCCTTCAGGGCTCAGTAAGGAGGAGGGCGGCTTCAGGAAGAGGACGGGTTCCTTGTGTTCTTCGTGTTTCATTTCCTGGATGTGGTCCTGGTAGTTGAGCCCGACGGCGACCACTTTCGTGGGGAGGGCCGGTGCCAGGAGTTGGAAGGGCTTCAGGGGATTGGACTTCGAGTCCAAGGTGGGATCATCCCAAGGCTCCTCGGAGGTGAAACAACGGTAAGTGTCCACCGAGTCCAACAGCATTGCCCAGCGGGGTTTGTTGTTGTGCAGAAGTCTTGCGATTCTCATAAAGGCGGCCTTAGGGTCTAAAGGTTATCTGCCGGCGGGACGCAGGCCAAGGACGTCCCACATGTCGTAAAAACCATTTTTTTTGCCCGAAAGGAAAAGGGCGGCTTTCAGGGCGCCTTGGGCAAAGGCTTCCCGGCTATGGGCACGGTGGGTCAGCTCCAGTCTCTCTCCTGGGCCGGCAAAAAGCACCGTGTGGTCCCCGACGATATCACCACCCCGCAATGCGTGAAAACCAATGGTCCCGCTTTTTCTTTCCCCCACCAGGCCTTCACGGCCATGGGTCGCCACGTCCTTGACATTGACCTTCCAGGCGCGGGCGACGGCTTCCCCCAGACTTAGGGCGGAGCCCGAAGGGGCGTCTTTCTTGAAATGATGGTGGGCTTCCACGATCTCGACGTCATAACCCGTCCCCAATTTGCCGGCCGCTTCCTCCACCAAGGCAAAAAGGAGGTTCATCCCGACGCTCATATTGGAGGCCATCATGATCGGTATTTTTTTTGAAGCTTCCCGGATTTGTTCCTTTTCCTTTTCGTTGCAACCTGTTGTTCCGATGACCATGCCAAGACCCAGGTTTTGTGCCTCTTGGAGGTATCCCAGGGTGGCCTGGGGTTGGGTGAAGTCGATCAACACATCGGGCTTGGGCGACATTCGGGACAAGGCCGGGGCGACCGGCGCCTGGACTTTGGAAACCGAAGGCAAAACCTCATGGAGGGGCTTGCCGATGGAAGGGTGGGAGGCGTTTTCCAGGGCGCCGGTGATCTCAAATTGGGGGTCGCGGGAGGCCAGTTCCAGAATGGTATGGCCCATCCGGCCGGTTGCGCCGGAAACGGCGAGCCGGACGCTCATCGGGTCTTCCCGGCGGCGGCCAGGAGGCCGTGGCGGTCCAATTGCTTGCGGATAGCCTCTTTGGCCTCCGCGGAGGCCGGTACCAGGGGCAAACGTAATTCCTCGGTGATCTGCCCTCGCAGGGCCAGGGCGGTCTTGATACCCACCGGATTCACGTCCGCACCCATGACGGTCTTAACCAGGTCGAAATATTTCATAAAAAGTTCCCTGGATTCCTCGGCCTTCCCTTCCAGGTAGGCATGGACGATCCGGGATGTTTCGGCGGGGATCAGGTGGGACGTCACCGAAATAACGCCCACACCACCCACCGAAAGGATCGGCAGGGTCAGGACGTCGTCGCCCGAAACAAGTGAAAAATCGGGGTCGCAAAGGGCTTTGATCCGGGTCATTTGCTCCAGGTTGCCGCTGGCTTCCTTCACGCCCACGATGTTGCGGTGGCGCGACAGTTCGGCGATCGTCTCGGGAGCCATGTTGACGACCGAACGGCCGGGAATGTTGTAGAGGATTTGGGGGATATCCACGGCGTCGGCAATGGCCGTGAAATGGGCGACAAGCCCTTTTTGGCTCGGCTTGTTGTAATAAGGGCAGACGAGAAGCGCGGCGTCGGCTCCGGCTTCCTTGGCATGTCGGGTCAATTGGATGGCTTCCGCCGTGGAATTGGAACCTGTTCCGGCGATGATGGGCACCCTCTTGCGGACAGTTTTCACCGTAAAGGCGATGACTTCCCCATGTTCTTTTTCGTTGAGGGTTGGCGATTCACCCGTGGTGCCACAGGGCACAAGGCCGTCGATACCCTTGGAAATCTGGCTTTCAATCAAGCCTTCCAAAGCTGCGTAATCGACCTGCCCATTTTTAAAGGGCGTAACCAGAGCGGTATAGGCGCCTCGAAACATTCTTCCCTCTTTGACCCAAAATAACAAAACCCCCAGGCGGGGGTTAGTGTTGGTTGTAGGAAAGTTATATTAGGGAATTTGACCGGCTATCGCAAGTAAACTCTGAGCGACGGACCGTCAGAGAACGAATTTTTCCAACCGGACCAAGTCCTCCCGGGTTTGCCGCCGGCGTGCGACCGCGAAACGGCTGCCCCTTGTGACGACCTCCGGTGAAAGCGGCCTGGAGTTATAGGTGCTCCCCATCACGCTTCCATAAGCGCCCGCGGAGAAAATGACCATCAAATCACCGCGCTTGGCCTCCGGAAGCCTCCGGTTTTTGGCAAAAAAGTCGGTTGATTCGCAAATGGGCCCGACCACATCCGCTGTTTGTACCGGCTTTTGGGGGCCTTCGGCCCGGGAAATACGATGGTAGGCTTCATAGAGGGCGGGCCGGATCAAATCCCCCATTCCAGCGTCCACAATGTAAAAGGTCTTTTTACCGCTTTTTTTGACGAAAACGACCCGGGTCAGGAGGACTCCCGAATTCCCCGAAATAAACCGGCCTAACTCCAGGATCAGCCCGGCTTTCAAACGCTTGATAACCGGCATCACCACAGAGGCATATTGGGAAGCCTTGGGCGGCTTCTCCCCGTTGTAGTCGATCCCATAACCGCCCCCCAGGTTGACGTCATAAATCGGGAACCCTTCCTGGCGGAGTTTCAAGACGATCTGCTCGACGACCCTGGCTGACTTCGCCAGGGACCCGGTCTGGGTCATCTGGCTTCCAATATGGGCATGGACACCCGTCCAATGGACTGAAGTGGACTTCCGGACCGTATGCATCACTTCATCCAGATCACCGAGGAAAATGCCGAACTTATTCTCTTTTTTCCCGGTGGAAATGAAATGGTGCGTCAATGCGTCGATGTTCGGATTGAACCGAATGGCGATGGGTGCGGTTTTTCCCATTTTTTTCGCAACACTATTAATGGCTGAAATTTCAGGAATGGATTCCACATTGAAATAGCGGATATTCTCTTTCAGTGCGTAGGCGATCTCCGCATCGGTTTTTGCAACCCCGGCAAAAATGATCTTATTTCCGGGAATTCCGGCTTTCCGGGCCTTGAAAAGCTCACCTCCCGAGACCACGTCCGTTCCCGAACCCAATTTCCCCAGCGCATGAATCACCGAGAGGTTATCGTTGGTCTTAATGGAATAGGCCACCAAATGGGGCACGGACCGGTAGGCCTGGTCCACTTCCATATACTTGGCCTCGAAGGCCGGAAGGCTGTAGACATAGCAGGGCGTGCCCGCCTTTTTGGCGATCTGGGAGAGGGCCACCCCATCCGAATACCAGCGGTTGTTTTTGAGATGAAATCCGTTCATGTCATTCCTCACAATTGGGATGCTTTTTTCCTGATCTTCCCCAGTTCCATCGTCAGGGTCTTCACTTGTTTTTCGACATTCCGGGGCGAAGTCCCGCCCACGGTTTGTTTGGCATTCACCGAATGGACCACCGAAAGCTGTTGGGACGTGCCTTTGGGGAACAGGTCGGAAAACTTGTTCAATTCCGCGTCGGTCAAGTCCTGAAGCCGCTTTCCTTTTTCCAGGCAATAGTGGACGACCCGTCCGACAATTTCATGGCCCAGCCGGAACGGGACTCCTTCTTTCACTAGGACATCGGCCAAATCCGTAGCCAATAGGGTCAAGTCCCTGTCGGCGGCCCGGCCCATCTTCTCCCTTTGGAACTTCATCGAGGATAGGAAACCTGCCATGGTTTTCAGCGAAGCCGTTACCGTATCCGCCGAATCAAAAACGAAGTGTTTGTCTTCCTGGAGGTCCCGGTTGTAGGCCAAGGGCAAACCCTTGAGGACCGTCAAAAGCCCGAACAAGTTGGCGAAAACCCGGCCCGCCTTGCCCCTTACCAGTTCGGCCACGTCCGGGTTCTTCTTTTGGGGCATCAGGCTGGAACCGGTGGCGAAGGCGTCATCCATTTCGATAAAACCGAACTCACTGCTGGCCCAGAGGATCAAGTCCTCCGAAAGGCGCGAAAGGTGCATTTGGGTGACGGCGGCAGCCGCGAGGAAGTCCACATAGACATCCCGGTCCGAAACCGCGTCCAGGCTGTTTTCCAGAACTGATTTAAGCCCCAGTTTTTTTGCCGTCAATTTCCGGTCGAAGGAATGATTGGTGCCTGCCAGTGCGCCTGAGCCCAGTGGTAGGGCGTTGGCCATGTCCCAGGCGGTGAGAAACCTTTCCATGTCGCGGGTGAACATAAAAGCATAGGCCGAAAGGTGATGGCCCAAGGTGATGGGCATGGCCCTCTGGAGATGCGTATAGCCCGGCATGAGGGTTTCTTTTTCCTGGAGGGCCAATTGGGCCAGAACGGCGATGAGGTTTGTACCGGCCCCCACCGCTTCCTTGACGGCGTGACGCAGGTAAAGCCGGAGGTCAGTGGCCACCTGGTCGTTCCGGGACCGGCCCGTGTGAAGCTTCCCCCCCAAGGGGCCTACGATTTTCGTAAGGGCCTTCTCGACAGCGGTGTGGATGTCCTCCAGGCTTGAGTCCAAAGGAAGACTACCGGTTTCCAGCATCCTGCGCACTTTTTGGAGCCCAGCGACCAGCTTTTTCCCCTCTTGGGGCTTCAAAAGTTTGGCTTTGACCAGGGTCTGGACATGGGCCAGGCTTCCCTCAATATCGAAGGCCGCTAACCGGTGGTCGAAGGAGATCGACTCGGTGAAGGCCTCAACTTGAGGGTCGGTTGGTTTCTTGAATCGCCCGCCCCAGGTTTTCTTCATTTTTTCTTCCTCTTCACCATTCCAACAACTTTCATCGGCAAACCGAAAAGCCGGATGAACCCCTCGGCATCCTTCTGGTTATAAACCGCATCCTCCCCGAAAGTCGCCAAATCGATTTGGTAAAGGGAGTGGGGCGACCTTGCGCCCGTAGCCACCACCCGGCCCGGGTTCAGTTCAACCCGGACATCCCCGGTCACATTCTTTTGGGCCTGCGCAAAAAAGGCTTCCAGGCCGTCCCGCAGGGGTGAGAACCACTGGCCGTAATAGATCATCTCGGCGTATTTCACCGAGAGCACCTGGCTGTAATGGAGTGTCTCCCTCTCCACGGTCAGGCTTTGCAGGGCGCGGTGCGCTTCGTAAAGCACCGTAGCACCGGGGGATTCGTAAACACCCCGGCTCTTCATGCCCACCAGCCGGTTTTCGACGATATCAATCCGGCCAATTCCATAGGAAGCGGCCAGGTTGTTCAACTTCTCAACCAGGGCCACCGAACCCATTTTTTTTCCGTTCAGGCCTATCGGAATACCGCCTTTAAAGTTCACGATGACATTCAAGGGTTTCTTCGGCGCCGTGGCGGGGTCCTTGGTGGTGAGAAAGACATGCTTGGAAGGGGCATTCCAGGGATCTTCCAATTCCCCGCCCTCGTGGCTTAAATGCCAAAGGTTACCGTCCATGGAATAGGGGCGTTTTTTGGTGACGGGAACCTCAATGCCGTGTTTTTCAGCGTAATCAATGGCGTCTTCCCGGGACTTGATCTTCCACTCCCGCCAGGGAGCGATGATCTTCAAATGCGGCGCCAGGGACATCACCGTCAATTCAAAACGGACCTGGTCGTTTCCCTTTCCGGTGGCGCCGTGGGCGATGGCATCCGCCCCTTCTTTCAAGGCGGTCTCCACCAACCCTTCCGCAATCACCGGCCGTGCCAGGGAGGTTCCCAGCAAATAACTGCCTTCGTACTTGGCCTGGGCCCGAAGGGCCGGGAAACAATAGTGTTCCAGGAAGTCCTTCCGCTGGTCCTTGACCACCGCCTTGATGGCGCCCGTGCGTAGGGCCTTGGCCTTGGCCGGCCCGACTTCCTTGCCCTGGCCGACGTCGGAGATGAAAGCCACTACCTCGCAACGGTAGTTTTCCTTGAGCCAGGGAATGATGATGGACGTGTCCAACCCGCCCGAATAAGCCAGGACGACTTTCTTCACTTGCGGTCTCATGACTTGCCTCTTTTACCCATTAAAGTTATCAAAACGGCCTTTTGGGCATGCAGGCGGTTCTCGGCCTGGTCCCAAACCTTCGATTGTTTACCGTCAATGACACCCGCCGATACTTCCTCGCCCCGGTGGGCGGGAAGGCAATGGAGGAAGATCGCCTGGGGGCATTCGGCCATCAGCTTTTCATCGACCTGGTAACCCTGGAAATCCCGGACCCGTTTTTCCTTCTCGGCTTCCTGGCCCATGCTGGCCCAAACATCGGTATAAACAACATCCGCACCCTTCGCTGAACCCTTGACCTGATGGGTTATTTCGATGCGGCTCCCCGTTTTCTTGCCTTCGGTTTGTGCCGATTTAAGGATGGAGGCATCCGGCTCATAACCCTCGGGACAGACGACCCGGCAGTGCACTCCCGTCTTGGCGGAAATGATCATCAGGCTGTGGGTCATGTTGTTGCCGTCGCCGACGTAAACCAATTGAAGGCCCTTCAGCTTCTTGAAATTTTCCCGGACCGTCTGGAAATCGGCCAGAACCTGGCAGGGATGGTGGCTGTCGGTGAGCCCATTGATAATGGGAACGGCCGAATTCTCGGCGAGGCCTTCCACGATGGAATGGGCGTAAGTACGGATCATGATGCCCTGGACATACCTCGAAAGCACCTTGGCCGTGTCGCCGACTGATTCCCTTTTGCCGATCTGGATTTCGGTGCCGTTGATGAAAAGGGCGTGGCCGCCCAGCTGGTTCATGCCGATATCGAAGGAAATCCGGGTCCGCGCCGAACTCTTGTCGAAGATCATGGCAAGCGACTGGCTGGCCAGGGCCTTTTGGTATTGGGCGGGCGACTTCTTGACCTTTGCAGCCAATACCAGCAGGCCTTCGACCTCTTTCGGGGAGAATTCCTCCAACGTCAATAAATGCCTTGGATGGGGGGCCACGGGGAGCTCCTTAAGCCGTCTTGAGTTCTTCTGCGGCGGCTTTGCGGAGTTTATCAATAGCCTGGTCGATGTCGGCCTCGTTAATGATGAGTGGGGGCGTGAACCGGAGGACATTCTCATGGGCCGAGCCGACCAGCAACCCCTGCTTGACGCATTGGGAAACCATGGAAGCGGCCTTCCGGCTCATTTCCATGCCCAAGACCATGCCGATTCCCCGGACTTCGTTGAACAGTTGGGGAAATTCCTTCACGACTCCTTCGAGCTTTTGTTTGAGGATGGTGCCGTTTTTGGCGGCAACCGCCAACAAATCCTTGCCAATGATCGTTTCAATGTTGGCAATGGCCGCCGCGCTCACAATGGGGTTTCCTCCGAAGGTGGAAGCATGGTCACCCGGCTTGAACCCGTGGGAAACCTGGTTGGTCACCATCAAGGCTCCCATGGGCAGGCCGCCACCTAGCGCCTTGGCCGAAGCCATCATATCGGGTTCGATGCCATAGTGTTCATAGGCCCACATCTTGCCCGTCCGGCCAATGCCGGTCTGGACCTCGTCCAGAATCAGGAGGACACCTTTCTCCCGCGTCAGTTCCCTGAGTTCCTTCACGAACTTCGGGTCGGCGGGCTGGATACCACCTTCACATTGGACCGGCTCGATCAAAACGGCGGCCGTTTTGTCGTTGATCAACCCCTTGACGCTCTCAATATTATTAAAGGTGGCGAATTTAATCCCGGGAAGCAGCGGCTCCAATCCTTCCTGGTATTTCACCTGGCCTGTGGCCGAAATGGACCCATAGGTCCTGCCGTGGAAGGAATGATAGAAACTGATGATCTCGAATTTGTCCTTCCCCTCCCTCCGAAAATGCTTCCGGGCCAGCTTGATGGCGGCCTCGACAGCCTCGGTGCCCGAATTGCAGAAGAACACTTTTTGGGCGAAGGAAATATCGCACAGGAGCTTGGCCAACCTCACGTTGGGTTCGTTGTAATAAACGTTGGAGACGTGGCCCAGTTTTTTGGCTTCCTCGATGATGGCATTGACCACTTCCGGATAGGCCTGCCCTAGGGCATTGACGGCGATACCGGAGAAAAAGTCGAGGTAAACCACGCGTTCCGAATCATAGACATGGGCGCCCTGGCCGCGCATGAGGACGATCTTTTGCCGGTTATAGACCGGCAGGAGGTAGTCGTCGCCGTTTTGGATGATCTGGAAGGTTTCCATGGCCATCGCCCTTTCTTTGTTAAGGTAGTTCCCCATTTCCCTTCCGGGGCACTACCCGGATCGGATTGGATAATGAGGGTAAAAATGAAAAAGCCCCCTGAAGCGGAATCGCTAAAAGCGCTTCTGCTTCAGGGGACTTACCAGGAAGGCATCTTAATGTTTGGGGATGGGCCTGTCAACCCGGCCCAAACGGGGCGGTTTTAGACCCGGACGGAGGGCTCGGTCAGCTTCTCATGTTCCTCAATGGCAAACCGGTCCGTCATGCCGGCGATGTAATCACAGATGATGCGGCGGAGCGGTTCGGCGTTCTTTTTGATCTTCTCCCGCGTATTCGTCGGCAGGATATCGGGCGTGGCCTCATAGATCTTGAAAAGTTCCTGGATCACCTTGGCCGCCTTCCCCTCCATCCGAGTCACATGGGAATGGCGGTACATGTTTTGGAAAAGGTAACGCTTCATTTCCAGGAAATCCTGGCGGAAGTCGGATGAAAAGGCCGCAAGTTCCTCAGCGCAGCGCCGCACATCCGCGACGGATTTGACCCCGAACTTTTCAATGCGTTTGCCCGTTTCCTCCAATAAATCCGTCACCTGCTCATTGATGAGGAGCCTTACGGTCTGGTACTTGACCTTATCACGGGCCAAATCCGGATATTTCTCTTTGACCCTGTCGAAATTCCTCTTCCAAAGGGGAACCACCGCCAATCCGTCGAATTCCAGGAGCTTGGAGGTAAGTCCGTCATCGATGTCGTGGGAGGTATAGGCGATTTCATCCGCCAGGTCGACGATTTGGGCCTCAACCGTATACTGGTCCCCATCCCCGCCAGGCCGGTCGTAACGCGTGCGGTGTTTGTCCACGCCTTCCAGCACCTCATAGGAAAGGTTGAGGCCCTGGAAATCGGGATAGCGGTCCTCCAAATAGGTGACGATGCGGTAACTTTGCGCATTGTGCTCAAACCCGCCGTCGTTCTTCATGATTTCGTTCAGGACCTTTTCCCCCGAATGGCCGAAGGGTGTATGGCCCAGGTCGTGGGCGAGGGCGATGGCTTCGGTTAAATCCTGGTTTAAACCCAGGCTCCGGGCGACCGACCGGGCGATTTGGGCCACTTCCATGGTGTGGGTAATGCGGGTCCGGTAATAGTCACCCTCGTGGTTGACGAACACTTGGGTCTTGTATTGGAGGCGGCGGAAGGCCGAGGCGTGAATGACGCGGTCGCGGTCCCGTTGGAAAGCCGTTCGATAGGGGTGTTCGGGTTCGGGATATTGACGGCCCCGGCTTTGGTTCGACCGCTGGGCGTAAGCCACCAGAGTCTGGTCTTCCAATTGTTCCAGTTCTTCACGGCTTTTCATTTTAAATTCCTGATGACTGCGGCTTTACCAATGAGTGCAATTGGATGGCAAGCTCCCGGTATTCGTCGGAGAAAGGCGCGAGGGCCGAAGCTCGGTCGGCCTCCTCGGCCGCTTTTTGAAAGAGGTGTCCATTATAGTAAGCAACCGCCAAATTTCTAGCGACGTCCTCCCTTTCAGGGCTTAACTTCTGGGCTTCCTCCAGAAGCGGAACCGCCTTGGACGCTTTCCCTTTGGCCAGGAAAAAATCCCCTTGCAAGCTGTCCCATGCCGCCATGTCACCACTGCGCCCAAACCCCTCCCGGCCCATTTGCCAGGCCCGCTCGGCGCCGGAAGGGCTTCCTCCCAGCCCGCCGAAAGCCGATTGGAAACAAGGCAACCCTATTTCGGGATGAAGGCCTGCGATGCGTTGGTAGGCCCCCAGAAACACGGATTCCGGAATGGATTTCCCGATGATATCGGAAGCCTTGGGTAAACCCATGCCGTCCTGAATGGCCTTGACGTAGTACCATTCGGTTCCGGGGAGAAAATCGGGCAGGCTGGAAAAGCCTTCCCGGGGTCCGACTTCGTACAAGCCATAGCTGTTTCCGACAGGCAAAGGGATTTTGCGGGTGAATTTCAGGAAAAACTGCTCATAATTTTTAAGCTCTTGGGGCGCCCAAGGATACCGGTCCACTCCCAGTTCATGGACCCGGATGGCGGTCCCCATCATGGCATTCGCATTGTAGAGGATATGGGTGACCCCGTTTTCCTTGAACCGCTTATAAAGCTCTTCGGGCGAATGGGATTTTTCCGACCATTTTTTCAATTCCGGGTAGGTGTAGTCGAAATCATAAGCCGAAGTCCGCTCCAGGTAATAACCGTTCTGCTGTCCGATGATGAGGACTTTGGCATCGGGCCGCAGCACCTGGTTCAGATCGTTGGCGACCGCCACGTAGCCTTCGGGCCGTAAAACACGACTTAGGAAGTCGTCCCTTGTTTGAAAGCCGAGGGCGCAGGCAAAGGGCGTCGGTTGGTTGGCCAAGCCTTGGAACAAATAAAATGCGCAAACCCAAAACAACAAGGCCACCAATGCGATTAAGGCCCTTTGATATTTCCGCCAGCGCAATAACACCCATTGGTAAGCCGCAGCTATTGGAAGGCAGGCCAGGGCAATGGTTCCGGATATCAAGCGAAGTTGATGGGTGGTGACC
>Ga0070734_10004611_pt1 | contig 12904 bp, 6 predicted proteins | sample Coa_R1_8_FD_66444 | JGI IMG/M metagenome (GOLD analysis project Ga0070734, IMG submission 66444) | Surface soil microbial communities from Centralia Pennsylvania, which are recovering from an underground coalmine fire - Coalmine... | ecosystem: Environmental > Terrestrial > Soil > Unclassified ...
GCGCCCATGCAGTCTCGTGCCGGCGTTTTGGTGTTACTTGCCGCAGCACTCCTGCGCGCGCAAGCACCGTCAACACCCGTGTCCAAAAGCAGCGGTTGTACGGCGGCCGATTTCAGCGGCAACTATGCCTTCACCGTGCAGGGCTATATCCAGCCGGGGCTCGCAATTTCGGGCGATTTTGGACGGCTTGGCCGGGTGGTCGCCGACGGCATCGGCAACGCGAACGCCATCACCATAGCCGACTATAACGGGGTCAACGCCAACGAGACGCTGCCGGGCCCTTACGCGGTCGCAGACAACTGTTACGTTTACTGGACCGTCCCGCTTGCAAGCGTTAGTGGTTACGCGTCATTTGAGGGAATCATTTCCCGGAACGACGGCCAGATTCAAGTGATCGTCGCCAACCCTCCCGGTGCCAACCTGATCGGCATCATGGAAAAAGCGCCGTCCGGCTGTAATCCGTCCACTCTCCAGGGCTCTTATGCGCTGAAGTTTTCCGGCAACGTGGAGCCGGGTCTGCCCATCTCGGGCCCCTTCGGCCGCTTCGGACAAATCGTCTTCGACGGAGCGGGCAAGGCTACTGCTTCGACGTTCGCCAGCTATAACGGGACGAACAATCAGGAAAATTTCAGCGGCAGTTATACTGTCTCGACCGCTTGCCATTTCACCCTACCAACGACCATCCCGCCTCCCTTTTCGCTTTCGATCGTGATCGAGGGAGAAATCTCGAATGACGGCAACCACGTGCTCGTGATGATTACGTCGCCTCCCGGCGCGGTAATCCTGGGCGACTTCACCAAACAATAGAAGGGATCTCGTGAACATGGGACGCATCGGCACACTTCTTCTTGTCGCACTTGGAATTGCCAGTTCATCTACCTTGCTCGCTCAATCCAGCGGATGTACCAACGGGAGCTTCAACGGCGTCTTTGCGCTCTCTCTGAGCGGTGTGGTGGTGCCTGGTTTGCCGATTTCCGGCGATTTCGCCCGATTGGGCAGAGTGGTTGCCGACGGACTGGGCAATACAACGGCGACGACGCAAGCCAACTATAACGGGCTGATTCTCGAGGAAGATTTCTCGGGCTCCTACACGGTGGCAGACAACTGCGCCGTCACCTGGAACGTGACCATCCCGACCGGTCCGCTGAACGTGACCATCAGCGGCGTGATCCTCAACAGCGGCCAGCGGCTCATGCTCTTCATCTCGAATCCCGGCGGGGCGGTTATCTTCGGGAACCTGGAAAGGCAGCAGACCGGCTGCACTACGGCTAGTCTCAACGGCGGGTACGCTTTACGCCTGAACGGGCACATCGAGGTCGGCCTGCCGCTTACGGGACCCTTCAGCCGCAACGGCCAGATCGTTTTCGACGGCGCGGGGAACGCGGCGGTCGCCAACTCCGTGGCGAGCTACTCGGGTGCGGTGCTCCGGGAAATATATCCCGGCACTTACACGATCGATAGCACGTGCGCTTTCACATGGCAGGGCACGGAGCCTTATCCGATCCTGGTTCCGGTGACCATTCAGGGCATCCTATCCGAGGACGGGAGCCACGCCTATCTCATGGAGGTTTCGCCAGGCGGAACCGTGATTACCGGCGAAATGACGCTCCAATAGCGTTTGGACCAGAGGAAGCCGGGCGGGCAGTGCGTCTGCCGCGCCCGCTGAGTCGTTACCGGCGGCGCTTCGGGCCTCGGCCGCCTGCCGATGCGTCCTCAAGAATCACGTCGCTCGCTTTCTCGCTGATCATCTGAATCGCGACCATCGGGTAATACCCGGGTATCTTCGGGAACACGGAAGCGTCAACGACACGCAGGTTGCGTGTGCCGAGTACCCGGAAGTCGCCGTCTACGACAGCGCCGGGGTCGTTGCTCTTACCCATGCGGTTACTGCACGCCGCGTGATGCCCCCAGGACGTGTTTCGGGCAAATGCCGACATATCCGCAGTCGTCTGTACCGTTGGTCCAGGATACAGCTCGGCCGAAAGCGGCAACCCCAGGGCCTGGTTCATTTGCCGGGCAATCTGGATTCCGTCGATCACGGCTGCAAGGTCGGTTCCGGTTTTGTCGTTTCCTTCGGTGAAGTAGTGGAAGTTGATCAGGGGCGTGTCGCGCGGATCTCCGGAACGCAGCATCACAGTACCGGCTGAGTTTTGCGTGTGGGCTTTCAGGATCAGCCAGCTGAACTGGGTGGGATTGATGACCTGATTCTGCCAGCCCGGGAAATATCCGTGGAACGGACCGGGCGCCAGCAGGACCATCAGATCTCGGTCCGGGAGCCCCGCGTTGGACTTGATGAGGCCGGCAGCCGATGTCAGGTTGGTGGTGTACACCCCGGTACCTTGGGCGAACTGGAAGAAGCACGGGTCGGTTTGCGATCCCGGCTGGCACGAATTGAATAAACCGAAGGGACTGGTGAGTTGGGTGACGACTGAGCTCTCGTAGCGGTCCATCAGGTTCATCCCCACACCGGGAAGATCAATCTCGGTGCGGATTCCGAAACGAGCGAGCTCGGCTGATGGTCCAATGCCGGACAGCTTCAGGATCTGCGGGCTGTTGAACGTTCCCGCGGAGAGAATCACCTCTCGCCGCACCCTGATCTGATTGGTTTCCGGCATCGGAGCATTCGGCGTGGCGTTCGGAGACGCACGGTACAGGTACTGGCCTTGCAGATACTCCACTCCAGCCGCAGTGTCGCCGTCCATAATGACTCGCGTCACCATGCAATTCGTCATGATCCGGAGATTGGGATACTGGGCCGCAGTCTCGAGGATGTGGTCGCGCACGCCCCACCTTTGCCCGTCCAGTCTCTGCATCGGCAGTGTGTAAAGACCGGGTGTATTGGCCTGGACAACCGATTCGGCATTGGGATCGAGTGTATTTTTTTGGTAGCCGGCGAATGCCCCTGCGGGCCCGAATTGCGCGGCTGCCGTCTGAAGCATCTTGGTGAGCTGCGGGTCGGAAAGGTAGATCCCGGTGTCGGCCATTTCCATGGGCTGCCAGCCGTCGAATCCGTGCTGCGCTGTGTCCGGTTGGCCAGGGAGGGGTGGAGCTGCGTAGCGGCATTGCTCCATGCGCTGGAAAATCTTGCGCATGTTGGCGGGCGACCAGCTGTCGTCTCCCGTGATGTTGGCGATGTTCGACCAGTCCGAGTCGCTCGGATACATCATGACCAGGACGTTGTGCACTCCGCAGCCGCCGATGGTGCTGCAGCGGGGATACAGTATGCCGCCTTTGTCCGGCATGTACTTGAAGTCCAGCGCCTGCTGTGTCAGGTCCCCGTAGTGCAGAATATAGTATTCCCAAGCGATCCGAGGATCAGCAGTGGCCTGTGCAAAGAACGCAGGCACCTTCATAAGCGCCTGCAGGTCGGGATCGTTCCCTGGCTGGCCGGCTTCCAAAAGGATCACCTGATAGCCGGCTTTCGCCAGATTACAGGCCAGGGGCCCGCCGCCGGGGCCGGATCCTACGACAACGTAATCGACGGTCGTACTTGCTGCGGTCGCATTGTATCCAGCCGAAGCAGCAGCAACTGCGGCGGCATAGCCCGCCGACCGCTTCATCATTTCGCGTCGCGAAAGCCTTGATGCGGGCTTTCCGGTACTCTTCTTCTTTTCCAATTTGCACCGACCCTTTCCTGAGTTCGTTGACCGCAGCCTGGCTTGCGCTACCGACAGGCACATAGACGCGAGGAGCCGCTCAAGCTCCCCGAAAATGGTGCTGTTGAGCTTCTTTGGAGTATAACGCCGCTATTTCTATCGCGCTAGAAGGAAAACGGCCCTAGGTACTATTGGTAAGGCGTGCCACGGCAGGCAGGCCGCCAAAACACCGGACCCTAGAAGTTTAACTGCTCGGTCAGAGTCACCGGAATCTGCCAGATGTCCGTGCTGAATACAACCTGCATCAGATCGTTGCCCAGCGGCGCCAGAACCCCATTCGTCGAAAAGAAGACGCCGATCATGTTTTCTGCCGTCAATGCGATGGAGGTTTCCTGCTTCGTGTCCAGGTACGCCAGATAAAAATCCGGATCCGCCTGAAAGAATGGGAAGATCGACCGTGCCACGTCGTGACGGTAGTAGCGCACCATATCTTCCATGTGTGCCGAGCGAACCATCGCCGTGGTCGTTGGGTTCGGAATGGTGTTGTCTCCCCAAGCCATCTGGAACAAAGCCGGCCGCGCGGGAATGCCCGGCAGCGGCGAGGCACGATAATGCGGCGTCCAGGCGCTCGGATCGGCGTAAATCGTTATCCACTCGGCGAGCTCGAAGAAGTCCTGCAATTCCACCGCGCCCGGGACATCGTTCACACGCACCGGCTGATCTCGCCAGACGTAGTTGTCATTGAAATCGCTCGCGCCTTTATTGAAAAGTGATGGCACGTTCGGCGCCAGCACAACCGTGGTCAGCAGCGGTCGCAGCGTTACCGACGTTCGCAGAAAGTCGTAGATCGTCGCGCCGCCGCATTCAAACGCGGCAGCCAGAACCGACGGCTCGTTGGCAAACGCCAGACCACCGTAGATGGTTCCTGCGGAATGCCCGTCCAGGTAAATGTGGGTGCCATCCAGATCCGGCTTGCCGTCCCCATCCACGTCGATACCATTGCGAACGGCTTTGATCAACTGCATGATATCCACGGCCGACTGGCGGATACAGTCGCGCGTACGCAGCGCCCCATAAACCGGGCAGCCTTCGTAGTCGTTAATTACGTTATCGCCGTCGAAATCGATGCTGCGGCCGCCAGCGGTGAACTGACTGACTGTGCCATCTTTTTCGGTGATCACCACCACGCTCTGCGGCCCGTAGCCGAAGCCCACAAAGTTAATTGCGATGACCGCATAGCCCAGAGCGGTCAATTGCGGCGCCACCGCGGTTGGCACGCCCCACTTGGTGTCGCCAAATCCGTGACACACAACCACCACAGGGTAGCCTCCCGGCGGCGCGGGCAGCGCGGGCAGGAAAAGGTTATAGGAAATCGTATTCGTCTTCGTTGGTAGCGCTACCGGGGAAAGCGTCGGGGGATCGGCGATGAAGTTGTTCTGATCACGGAAATCGGGCGACGTGATCGAGCCGAACGCGATCCGCCCGATACCGTACACGTCTTTCACCGGAAGCGTCACGTCCGTGTATCCGACCGGAACCGCTTGTGTCTGCTCCCGCAAGGTCCACGAAGCGATGTTCTGGAAATCGAAAACTTTCGGGCCAACTTTTCCAACCGTCGGAGTGAAGGCCTGCAGAGCGACGCGTGCCTTGTCGAACCAGGCCGTCGCCGACACGGTGGTGAAGTACGAAGCGGCCACAATATGCGCGGGCGCCGTTGCGGAAGCAAAGCCCGGCACCAGCCGGGCCAGCCGGATGCAGTAGTCATTCCCAGGAGAATTCACGCACGACGTGTAACTCGGATCTGCCGCCACGGGGTTGCCGGAGGTGTCTTTCACGGCGTCGGTTACGAGCAGCGCATAATGCCGATGCTGATCCATATAGTCGTTCGGTTTGCCGTAAGCGATATTCGTCAGCGGATCGTAGAACAGCCGGTTTACCGCAATCACCTGTCCTGTTTGGGTAATGCCAGCTTCTTCGTTGGTGAGATTGTCCATTGCAACGAAGAAAATACCGTTGACCAGCGTGCTGGTATCCACCGGCGCCGAGAAGTGCACTCGGAAGCGCGGATTCAGATCGAAACCGTCGAAATTGTTCAGCAAAGTCAAGTTGGCGCACTGCGTGACCTGAACCGAACAGTCCGGCAGAGGCATGTTTACACGCACGCCCGTCTTCTGCGCCGGATCGGGAACCGTCAAGTAGTCAGTAGGGAAGGGACCGATGTAAGGATCGGCCGGATTGAATTGAACCACAACCCCGGCAGCCATCATCAGGGGGCAAAACGAAGCCGCAATCAGGATGGGGACCCGGCCCAGCACGCACCAAGAATTCAAAAAAAACACGAGCAGCCTCCCATCGATCAGCACCCGGATCGGCGACGTGCTGCCTAGGGTAGCAGGTTTACATTAAAAATTCAGGGCGTCGGTCAGAGCCGAAGGGATCTGCCAGATATTGGTGCCGAACACGACCTGCATGAGATCGTTCCCCATCGGCGCCAAAACTCCGTTTGTGGCAAAGAAGACACCGATCATGTTCTCGGCCGTCAAAGCTACAGACGTTTCCTGCTTGGTGTTGAGGTAAGCCAGGAAGAAGTCGGGATCAGCGTTGAAGAATGGGAAAATCGAGCGCGCGATGTCGTTCCGGTAATAGCGCTCCATGTCTTCCATGTGCGCGGCGCGAACCATGGCGGTGTTGGAAGGGTTCGGAACCGTTTGATCCCCCCAGCCCTCCTGGAAGATGGCTTGTCGGGAGGGCATACCTGGGAGCGGCGAAGCCCGGAAGTGGGGCGACCATGCGGTCGGATCGGCGTAAACCGTCAACCACTCCGCCATCTCAAAAAAGTCCTGTAATTCGACCGCGCCGGGAACATCGTTTACACGGACCGGAAGATCGGGCAGGACATAATTTTCGTTGAAATCGCCGGGGCCGCTATTGAACAAAGAAGGAAGGTGGTTGGCAAGCACGATCTGCGTAAGCAGCGGGTGCAGCGTCTCAGAGGTCAGCAGAATGTCATAGACGGTGCCGCCGCCACTTACAAACGCCGCATTCAGGATGGCGGGCTCGTTGGCAAATGCAACGCCGCCATAAATCGTTCCTGCGGTGTGGCCAGCCAGATAAATATGATTGCCATCCAAGTCGGGCTGCCCGTCGCCGTCGACGTCGATCCCGTTGCGGATCGCTTTGACGAGTTGCATGACGTCAACCGCCGATTGGCGGATGCAGTCGCGTGTTCGGAGCGCACCATAGATCGGACAGCCATCGTAATCGTTGACCACGGTAGCACCGGGCAGTGGTACGCTGCGGCCGCCGGCTAGAAACTGGCTCACCGTGCCGTCCTTTTCCGTGATCACCACTTGGCTTTGCGGGCCGTAGCCGTAGCCCACGAAGTTAATCGAGATCACCGCAAAACCCAGCGCCGTCAGTTGCGGTGTCATCGCGATCGGTACTCCGAAGCGCGTGTCGCCAAAACCGTGGCACGCGACGACTACAGGATAGCCTCCGGGCGGGGGCGGCAGTGCGGGCAGGAACAGGTTGTAGTAAATCGTATTCGTCTTCGTCGGGAGTGCAACGGGCGAGAGGCTCGGGGGATCGGCGATGAAATTGTTCTCGTCCCGGAAATCGGGCGATGTAATGGAACCGAACGCAATTTTGCCGATGCCGTAAACCTGATCCACCGGTAGCGCCGTATCGGTGTAGCCAACGGGGTTCACCTGCGTCTGGGCCCGGAACGTCCAGGAAGCAATGTTTTGGAAATTGAAGACCTTCGGGCCCACGCTCCCCAGCGTGGGGGTGAAACCTTGCAGCGTTATCCTCACCTGATCGAACCAGGCCGTCGCTGAAACCGTGGTAAAGACCGAAGCAGCCACGATATGGGTCGGCGACACGGCGGAGGCCAAACCCGGCAACGTCTGGGCCAGCCGCGTGCAGTAATCGTTCGCCGGCGACGAGACGCACGCTGTGAAACTCGGATCGGCAGCTACAGGGTTCCCTGAAGGATCCTTCACCGCGTCGGTGACTACCAGCGCGTAGTGCCGATGCTGGTCCATGAAATCGTTCGGTTTTCCGTAGGCGATGTTCGTCACCGGATCGTAAAACAGACGATTGACCTTGATCACCTGCCCGGTTTGATTAATCCCCGCTTCTTCATTGGTGATATTGTCCAGGGCGATGAAGAAAATCGCATTGCCCAGGGTGTTGGGGTCCACCGGCGCCGAAAAATGTACACGGAACCGCGGGTTCAAATTGAAGCCGTCGAAATTGTTCAGCAGCCTGATGGTTGGGCAGTCCGTGACCTGCACCGTACAGTCCGGCAAGGGCATGTTGACGCGCACACCGGTCTTCTGCGCCGGATCGGGTACGGTGAGGTAGTCGGTGGGAAAGGGGCCGACCGAGGGATCGGCCGGATTGAACTGCACGGTTACGGCCGCGCGCGCAGGCAGGTTACAAAACGTGAGAGCAGCGGCGCTCCAAAACAAAATGGGTTGAATATGTAACTTAGCCAATTTAGCATTTTAGGATACTGATGAGGCGCCGGCAATAGAACCGCCGTACTAAAAAGCGGTTTCTCCGAAGAGCACACTCGGAGGTTTCACTGAGTCGCGGAATTGCTAAGAAGCGGCAGAACCGTTTGGAGCTGCCATGTCCAACCCGAAGAGCTGTCCCAGCTTCTTCTCCGTTGCTTGGATACGATCCGCCGCAACCCTTAAACTTCGGCGCAACAATTTGGCCTCAAGCGAAGAGTCTTTACGAAAGATTGCAGCTAGGTCGTCGGCGTCGAGTCGCAACGCGCGAGAAGCGTCCCGGGCCCGAACCTGGAAAAGCGTATCGTGCTGCCCCAATAACGCCGACCATCCGAACACATCGCCTGGGCCCAATTCCTGGACGCAATAGCTGAAGGCCTTGGCTTTCACTTCAACGCGCACGCAGCCGGTTAACAGAATGTATAAGAACTTCGAGGGACGCCCCGTCCTCAGGATCACTTCATCCTGTTCGAAGCTCACTTCGCGGGCGAACTCGGCGATCTCGTCGGCCTGCGATTGCGTAAGTTCAGCGAAAATCGGTAGTTGACTCAACGTTTCGGCTTGCGGCATATTACCCTTCTCGGTGCGTCTAGAAACCCAAATGCTCCCTAATCACAACGGGTTAGGGCTACGGGCGGATGGAAAGCACGTCGCTCACCATGATTGCCGGCTACGAGCGCCATGGCTTGGGGTACAATTGCCATCATTTAGGAAACCCGATCCAAAGGGGGTGGCATGTCTCCGAACCGCCGTAATTTTCTCTTCAACTCGCCGCTCGGGTTGTTTGCCCTTTCACAGTTTGGACCACTGGAGGGACAGCAGCCCGCCGGCAACGTCGCACCGGGCGTGGCCGATTTCTGGGTTCAACGAATGGGCGTTTCGCCCAGACAGGTGCTCGGAGGCTCAGCCGTGTCGAGCCGCCCCCGTCCGTCCTCGCAGCCGGATCGCGGCACGGAATCCAAGACCGGAACGGAGTTGATGAGCTCCCAGACAACCGGCCAGGCCATCGGTCTACCGGACGCCGCGGCCCGTGCCGACTACGGCGGCTATGGACGCGAGCCATTTTTCCTCTATCTCGATGAAGACGAGCACGCGCTGATTCCTGCCCAGGATCTCAAGAAAGAGAAGCTTCATCCCTCCGGGGACATGTCGGTCGACGTCCTGATGGAGCGGCTGCGCTTCAACGCCGCCGATCGCTTGCAATTCGAGAAATTCTCGTCCGGCGGAATCTATCTGGACGTCCAGCAGCAGCACCCGCAGCAGAAACAACAGACGGATGCCCTGTTGCCCAATGCGCTCGCGTCATCGGTGCTGGGGGCGATCTTCCCGCCGGCGGCGGATCCAAAGAGCAAGTCCGGCACGCAATCGAAGAGCAAATCGTCATCAGCCTCACCGGTTCCTAGCTCGGAAACCATACTGCCTACGGTCGCACTGCAGCAGACCTCACAGGCGCAGTCCATCGCACTGCCCAACGGAGTAGGCAAGATGGCCTTCAGCTGCTTCATGAAGGACCGCCGCAAATCGGCGTTCGGACTCTTTGTTTCCGCGTTTATGCAGATGGGCGCCGGTACCAACAAGGCCGCTTTTCTACCGATGCTCTCGCTCCCCGTGGTGGCGGCACCCGCGCTGACAGCCATACGAACGCTGGTCGGAAATATGCAAGTGGAGGGCTTCGACCACGCCTGGATCCTGCAATGCGGCCCCACCGACGTTACGTGCACCGCCGACGGATGCTCCAACTTCCCGGATGCGGTGCGCATCCGTCCCGGCAACTATATCGCCGTGCCGAAGGAGCAGGCGGGCCTGCTTAAGGGCAAGCTGGATAACCTGAAAGTCGTCGACGGCTTCGTCGTCCCTCGGGGCGCCGGCTCGCTCGAAACCTACGACGCCGCGCGCGACACCCTGCCGGGAGTGACGTACTTGTCGTTGAACCTGAAGACCAAGGCCACGAAGCTGAACGGCTGCCTCGTCCCCGCGTAGGCCTTCCTAAATCTGGCAAGATAAAATCAGCGGATCGGAGGGCCCCTCACCTCGCCCGCCTCGGCATCCAGGTAAACCCGTGTGGATCGTTAAAATCGCGCTGAACCGGCCCTACACGTTTATCGTGCTGGCCTTGCTGATCTTGCTGGTCAGCCCGCTGGTGATCCAGCGCACGCCGGTGGACATTTTCCCGAATGTGGATATCCCGGTGATCGCTGCCCTGTGGAATTACTATGGCTTGAACGCCGAGGAGATGGAGCAGCGCGTAGGCTCGCAGTACGAGCGGGCGCTCACCCTGGCGGTCAACGACATCGAGCACACCGAATCGCAGACCGTGGCGGGCCGCAGTATCACCAAAGTCTTTTTCCACCAGGGCGCGAACGTGGACGTGGCACTGGCCCAGATGTCGGCGGTGGCGCAAGCCACAACGCGCCTCATGCCGGTCGGCATCTTCCCGCCCTTCGTGCTCATTTACAGCGCCTCCAGCGTGCCGATCGTGCAGCTCGCTCTTTCAGGCGACGGCATGACCGAGCAACAACTCTTCGACTACGGCGCGAATTTCATCCGTACCCAGCTCAGCACTGTACCCGGAGCGGCCGTACCGTGGCCTTATGGAGGAAAACAGCGCCAGGTCATGGTGGATCTGCAGCCGGACCTGCTGCAATCGAAGGGCCTGGGGCCCGCGGACGTGGTGAGCGCCGTGAACGCGCAAAATCTGATTCTGCCCGTCGGGACCTCGAAGATCGGACGGTTCGAATACGATGTGGGCATCAATGCCAGCCCTGCCACTGTGCAGGAGCTGAACGATCTGCCGATCAAAGCTGTGGGCGGCACCACGATATATGTCCGCGATGTCGGCCATGTGCGGGACGGCTTCGCGCCGCAAACCAACATCGTCCGCCGCAACGGCCAGCGCAGCGCCTTGATGACGGTGATGAAGATCGGCAATGCGTCGACGCTCGACATCGTCAAGAATGTGCGCGACCTGCTGCCGCTGATCCGCTCGACACTTCCGACGAATCTGAAGATCGAGCCGATCGCCGATCAGTCGGTTTTCGTCCGCGCCGCCGTGGACGGAGTCGTGCGCGAAGCCATCATCGCTGCCTGCCTGACCGCCGTCATGATCCTGTTGTTCCTCGGGAGCTGGCGCAGCACCCTCATCATTGCGGTCTCGATTCCCCTGTCGATCCTGACCTCCATCTGCGTGCTCGCTGCGCTCGGCGAAACCATCAACATCATGACGCTGGGCGGACTCGCGCTCGCGGTGGGAATTCTGGTGGACGACGCCACCGTCACCATTGAAAACATCGATCGCAATTTCGACCAGGGTAAGGATTTGCGCACCGGCATTCTCGACGGAGCCGCGCAAATCTCGGTCCCCGCCCTGGTCTCGACTCTTTGCATTTGCATCGTCTTTTTGCCGATGTTTTTCCTCGCCGGCGTAGCGCGTTACCTTTTTGTCCCGCTGGCCGAGGCAGTGGTCTTCGCCATGCTCGCCTCCTACGTGTTGTCGCGGACCCTGGTTCCGACGCTCGCCATGTACCTGCTGAAGGTACACCTGCATCGCGCCGCCGAACCGCAATGGTGGAATTTCGCCGCGCGCTTTCAGCGTGCTTTTGAACGCGGGTTTGAGAATCTTCGTGCCTCCTATCAGCGAGCGCTCGAGGCCTGCATCCGCCATCGCGTGATCTTCATCGGCGCCTTCCTGATTCTCTGCGCAGCCGCATTCCTGCTCTTCCCATGGCTCGGCCAGGACTTTTTCCCGGCCACTGACGCGGGGCAGTTCACCTTGCACTTCCGCGCGCGAACCGGGACGCGGATCGAGGAAACGGCGCGCCTGGGCGACGAGATCGAAACCAGGATGCACCAGCTCATCCCGGATTCCGAGCTTTCGAGCATCATCGATAACATTGGCATTCCCTACAGCCTTGTCAATATGGCTTACAGTAACTCCGCCCCGATCGGCGCCATGGACGCCGATGTTCTCGTGAGCCTGAAGCCCGGCCACCGCCCCACGGATCATTACATCCACGAGCTGCGGAAACTCCTGCCCCGCGAGTTTCCCGGCGTGACGTTTTATTTCCTCCCTTCGGACATCGTCAGCCAGATTCTGAACTTCGGACTGCCTGCGCCCATCGACGTTCAGGTCGCCGGCCCGAACATGGCCGCCAACCACGCTTTCGCTACGAACCTGCTGGGCCAGCTCCGCCGGATTCCGGGCGCGGTGGATCTGCGGGTCCATCAGCTCTTCGATCAGCCTCGTATTCAATTGGACGTCAACCGCACCAAGGCGATCGAAAGCGGCTTCACGCAATTCAACGTCGCCAACAATCTGCTGATCTCTCTGAGCGGCAGCGCGCAAACCGCGCCGACGTTCTGGCTCGATCCTAAAAACGGCGTGTCCTACAGTCTGGTGACACAGATGCCGCAATACGATATGCAATCGCTCAGCAACATCGGCAACATTCCGATCGTGCAAGGCTCCCGGTCCGAGATTCTCAGCGACCTGGTCAGTTCGCGCCGCATGACTACGATGGCGGAGGTTTCGCACTTCAACGTTCAGCGGTCGGTGGATATTTTTGGTTCGGTGCAGGACCGCGATCTCGGCGCGGTGGCCGCGGACATCAACCGCGTCGTCGAACAGAATCGGAAGAACCTGCCGCGCGGCTCGACACTGGTAGTCCGGGGCCAAGTGGAGACCATGCAGACCTCTTTCCGCGGCCTGCTGTCCGGACTCGCGCTCGCGGTCGTTCTGGTCTACCTGCTGATCGTCGTGAACTTCCAGTCGTGGCTCGATCCGTTCATCATCAT
>Ga0070734_10004612_pt1 | contig 12903 bp, 7 predicted proteins | sample Coa_R1_8_FD_66444 | JGI IMG/M metagenome (GOLD analysis project Ga0070734, IMG submission 66444) | Surface soil microbial communities from Centralia Pennsylvania, which are recovering from an underground coalmine fire - Coalmine... | ecosystem: Environmental > Terrestrial > Soil > Unclassified ...
CAGCCGATCTCCACCACCTGGTTCTGGCACCCGACCTATGCGCCGGTGCGCAAGACCGAGCAGTTCAAAACGGTGGCGCGCGGCCTCGGACTGGTCGAATACTGGGACGCCCGCGGCTGGCCGCCGCAGTGCCGCCGCTCAGGCGGGAACGATTTCGTCTGCCAGTGATGGACAGTCGTCGTAGGGCGGGTCGGTCGAAGGCGTAACCCGCCGCGGGGGTAAAAACGCGTAGGGTGGGCAAAGTCGCCCGCTGCCGCCAACGATATGACGCACGGCCATGCGCGACTTTGCCCACGCGGTTAATCCTCGGTGTCGGACAGCGTGGGCAAAGGCGCGGAGGCTGTGCAAGTTGGACGGCGTGGCGATGCGCCTTTGCCCACCCTACCCTGCCGTTGCGGCTCGTCTCCGCGTGGTCACATCCCGGCCGCGATTTTCTCGCCCTCATGCGGGACGGTGAATAGACCGATCAGCGCGCGCTTTACGGCGGCATTGCGTGTCGGTGACGAAATCTTCGCGCCCATGAGGTCGGTCACGTAGAACACGTCGACCGCGCGCTCGCCGAACGTCGCCACATGCGCGGATGCGATGTTGAGATTGAGCTTCGACAGGGTAGCGGTCAGCTCGTAGAGCAATCCGGGCCGGTCCAATCCGCTGATTTCGATGACCGTATAGCGGTTCGACCAGTGATTGTTGATGATCACTTCGGGCTCGACCGCGAATGCCAGGATGCGGCCCTTGGGGGCGCTCCGCTTGGCCACCACATCGGGAAGACGCAGCTCGCCTTTCAATGCCTTTTCGATGGTCGCGGCAATGCGGTCGGCGCGGCGGGCCTCGTCTTCGTCGTGCTCGAATTCGCGGCTGATCGCGATGGTATCGAGAGCCATGCCGTCGGTCGTGGTGTAGATCTGGGCATCCACGATGTTGGCTCCCGCGGTGGCACAGGCACCGGCCACATACGACAACAGCCACGGATGGTCGGGCGCCAGAACAGTGAGCTCGGTGACCCCGCGCGCGGCATCAAATCCCACATCGGTCGCGAGCGAACGGCCCTCGCGCTCCGCGGCGCGCACGAAGCGCGCATGCGCCACCCGGCGCGGCAATTCGACCTTGAGCCAGTAGGCCGGGTAGAGGCGCGCCATGTAGCGCTCGACCTCCTCGGGCGGCCAATCGGACAGCTCCGCGCGAAATTCGGCCTGCGCCATGGCGACGCGCCGCGCCCGGTCTACCTCCGAGAAACCGCCCGTGAGTGCGGGCTCGGTCTCATAGTAGAGCGCACGCAGCAACTGCGCCTTCCAGCCATTCCACACGCCGGGCCCGACGGCGCGGATGTCGGCGGTGGTCAGGATGGTGAGCAGCTTCATCCGTTCGAGCGACTGCACGATTGCGGAGAAATTCTCGATTGTCTTTCGGTCCGAAAGGTCGCGCGACTGGGCGATCGTCGACATGACGAGATGGTTCTCGACCAGCCAGGCGACCGTTTCGGTCTCCGCGGCTGAGAAGCCGAGCCGCGGACATAACTTGCGGGCAATGCGGGCGCCGGCGATCGAGTGATCCTCGACACGGCCCTTGGCGATGTCGTGGAGGAACAGCGCGACGTGGAGCACTTCGCGATTACCCGGTTGAATCGTGCGTATCAGGTCGTTGGCGAGCCCATATTCCGGGTTGGTCCCGGCTTCGATCTCGGCGAGCACGCCGATGCAGCGCAACAGATGTTCATCCACCGTGTAGTGGTGATACATGTTGAACTGCATCATCGAGACGACCTGCCCGAATTCCGGCACGAAGCGGCCGAGCACACCGGCCTCGTTCATGCGCCGCAGGACGATTTCGGCATTGTTCTTGGCGGTGAGGATTTCGCGGAACAGGTCGTTGGCCTGCGGGTCCTCGCGCAGCGACCTGTCGATCAGCTTGAGAGATCGGGTCGCCCGGTGCAGCGCATCGGGGTGAAAGGCGAGCACGTGGCGCTGCGCGAGGCGAAACATGCGGATGAGGTTGACCGGGTCGCGCGCGAACACGTCCGGATCGGCAATGTTGATGCGGTTGTTGTCGATCACGAAATCAGCGCATTCGCGCAGCACGCGCCGCCCGCGCGGCCGCAGCCGCGCCACCACGCGGTTGAGCATCGGGACCGACTTGGCCTGCCGGCTTTCGAGTCCCGCGCACAGGATTGCGGTGAGGTCACCGACATCCTTCGCCACCAGGAAGTAGTGCTTCATGAATCGTTCGACGTCGCGCATCCCGGCGCGGTCGACGTAGCCGAGCCGCCGCGCGATGCTGCGCTGGATATCGAACGACAGCCGCTCCTCGGCGCGGCCGGCGACGAAATGCATGTTGCATCGCACCGCCCAGAGGAAGTCTTCGCAGCGCCGGAACAGCCGGTATTCGGCGCGGTTGAACACGCCCTGCGCAATCAGATCCTCGGGATCGCGCACCCGGTAGACGTATTTGGCAATCCAGAACAGCGTGTGGAGATCGCGCAGCCCCCCTTTCCCATCCTTGACGTTCGGCTCGACGAGGTAGCGCGACTGGCCACTGCGTCGATGGCGCTCCTCGCGCTCCATCAGCTTGGCACTGACGAACTCGGCGGCCGTGCCCTGTACGACCTGCCGGTCGAAGCGCGCCACCAACTCCTCGAACAGCGCGTGGTCGCCAAGCAGGAAACGCGCCTCCAGGATCGCGGTGCGGATCGTCATGTCCGCCCTGGCCTGGCGGATGCACTCATCGATGGACCGTGTCGCGTGGCCGACCTTGAGCCCCATGTCCCACAGGCAGTACAGAATCGCCTCGGCGATCTGCTCGCCCCAGGCCGTCTGCTTGTAGGGAAGCAAGAACAGGAGATCGATATCCGAACCCGGCGCCATCAGGCCGCGACCGTAGCCACCGGTCGCTACGATGGCCATCCGCTCGCCTTCCGATGGGCTTTGGAGCGGATAGAGGCGCGTCGCCGCGAACGTATAGATCACCCGAATGATGTCGTCCTGCATGCGGCACAGCCGTGCCGCGCAGTGTCCGCCCTGGCGGTCTTTCAACAACAGGGCTTCCGCCTTGGCAGAGCTTTCGGCCAGCACCGCTTTAAGGCGTTGCGCGACGGCGGTCCTCGCCGCGCCTTCGGTCGATATTGCGAGTTGTCGGATTTCCGCGATGACCGCGTCGGGCTCGAACAGCGTCATCAGCTCATTGGAGGGTACTGCAGAGGACATGCCTCATCCGATAATCGAGGCGGCGCGTCGTGTCGCGGCGCTGGCGTCACAAAGTTTGGACAAAGGTGGACGTTCCGGCAACGCCTTTCAACATACCCCTGACGACATTGCAATGCCGGCGGAACCGACGATTTCTCACCGGCCATGACACTTCCACGCTCCTACTGGCTGGCTGGACGGGTTTCGCTTCAAGTCCGGCTTGTTTGGTCAAAGCACATATTGGGCATTCTCATGTCCACAATGCCCGGATACCGAAAAATGCCGTATCCTTGAGCCGACGCGACACGCCCTGCCACCACCGCGACCGCGGGTCCGTACAGTATGTCATGCTTAATACGAGGCGCCGCTCGCCAGCGAGGATCGGCGTTACCCTGTGCCGGACCCTGGCGCCCTCGAACACCACAACGGTATTCGGCGCAGTCGCCACTGCGATCTCCCGACCGGCTACGCGGGCTCGCAGTTCGGCGTGGCTGAGCCCTCCCGCGGCGCGCCCCTCATTGACCAGCGCGATCAGGAGGGTGAAATGCCGGCCCCGATAAAAATTGTGGTCATAATGCCAGCCGATATGGTCGCCTGGTTTCTCGTAACACAGCACCGACAGTGAACTCTGGTCGTGGATTGGAGTCGGCTCAATGGGCAGGCCGACGAGACGCGAGATGAAGTCCTTGAAATCGGCCGAGTGATAGAGCGCAACCATGGCGGGGGCGGATGCAATCAGCGTCTCATAGGCAATGGTCCCGCCCTTTTTGTGCGCCGGCACGAAGCTCCGCTCGGGCAGCCACAGCCGCTCCGCTGCCGCTTTGAGGGTTGAGAAGGCGTCGGGCGGCAACAGGTCCGGCACGACAGTAAGGCGATCCGCGAAGCTCGGCGCCTCGCGGTACTTCATGGCTGCGAGGTCCAGCGTGTGTCCATCCGAAATACGTGCAATACTCTTTTGGAGTTTCCGATAAAGTCTGGCCCGCCGTCTGCGGGCAAAGGTAAATCCGCTGGCAGTAACCGCGCCGGCGCCGACCATCAATTCACCAATCATTGCGGCAAGTGCCTTCCTCGAGTGCGTGAGGTCAGAAATCGAAATCCCACAACCCTAACCGACTTTCGCGACAATTCGATTGCGGGAAGTAGCCCGTCGCGGCGCCGGCCTGCGCGCGGCGGCAAGTGCTGCCCTAGGCTTTTCGGTCAGCAGCTTCCGCACGTAGAGTCGATCCGCAACATCTTGTGCCCCTATGTCTTCCGATCCGGCATTTTTCGTTATGCTTGCGAGCAAGATGGCAGCCACGGCGGCCGTCGTCGTCACAGCTTCACTAGTTGCCGAGCGCGTCGGCGCACTGATCGGCGCCATGGTGGCGACGTTGCCGATTGCAGCGGGGCCGGCCTACATTCTGCTTGCGCTCGATCACGACGCCCAGTTCATTGCCGACAGCACGGTGGCGAGCCTTGCGGTGCATGCCGCTACCGGCATGTTTGGCACCGCCTACGTGTTGGCGGCGCAGCGCCACTCATTTGTGGTCAGCATTACCATCGCGATCGTGACATGGCTCGGCTGTGCGCTGGCGACCCGTTTGACCGAATGGTCGATCACCGCCGTGCTCCTGCTCAACATCGCGACCTATGGCGTCTGCGTGCCATCGGTGCAGCGCTTCGTGCATGTGCCTGTGCCGATCATCAGACGACACTGGTTCGACATTCCGCTCCGGGCGCTTCTGGTGGCGGTGCTGGTAGGCGCTGTGGTGACGGCCGGCGCCAACGTCGGGCCACGCCTTAGCGGCATCTTGGCGGTGTTTCCGATCGTGATGCTTTGCCTGATGCTGATCCTGCACCCGCGCATTGGCGGGCCGGCCACCGCCGCCATCATCGCCAATGCCATGTGGGGCCTGGTTGGCTTTGGTTTGTGCATCCTCACGCTCCATCTCGCCGTCGTACCGCTCGGAGCGCCGTCGGCCCTTGCGCTGGCGCTCGCGGTCTCGGTCGCAACCAACGTCGCGATTTTCCTGGTGCGCCGGGGCCGCCATGCGGGCGCGCCGGCCAAGAAAACAGATTCGGCAGGCAAAACGGTTTCGCTCTCCAGTGCAGCCCGTCCTTCCCCCCGCCGAAGGGTCGGCGACAAGGCTGACGCTATTCCGCCTTCGGGGGCTTCGCGGCCAGGAGCTTGAGGGCGTACAGCGCCTCCAGCGCATCGCGCGGCGTCATTTCGTCGGGATGCAAATCCGCGAGCGCCTTCAACACCGCGTCCGCAACAGGGTTGGGCGGCAGCGGCGCGGGCCGCGCCGCAGCAGAAAACAGCGGCAGATCGTCGATGAGGCGGTGCGCCGGCGACACACGGTCCTCGGCTTCAAGCTCGGCCAGTACATGCTTTGCCCGTTCGATGACGGGGGCCGGCAGGCCGGCAAGCTTGGCGACCTGGATGCCGTAGGAGCGATCGGCCGCACCCGGCACCACTTCATGCAGGAACACCACGTCGCCGTGCCATTCCTTCACCCGCACGGTGGCATTGAATAGCCGGTTGAGCTTGGTGGCGAGCGCCGTCAGCTCGTGGAAATGGGTCGCGAACAAGGCGCGGCATCGATTGGTGTCGTGTAGGTGTTCGATCGCCGCCCATGCGATCGACAACCCGTCGAAGGTGGCGGTGCCGCGGCCGATCTCGTCGAGAATGACAAGCGAGCGTTCACCGGCCTGATTGAGGATGGCCGCGGTCTCCACCATTTCCACCATGAAGGTCGAGCGCCCACGGGCGAGATCGTCGGCCGCCCCGACTCGCGAGAACAGGCGGTCGATGACGCCGATGCGTGCCTGCTTTGCCGGCACGAAGCTCCCCATCTGGGCGAGTACCGCGATCAGCGCATTCTGGCGCAGGTAAGTCGACTTGCCCGCCATGTTGGGGCCCGTGACGAGGTAGATGCGGCCCGCCTCCTCCCGACCCTCACCAGGAGGCGGCGAGAGGTCGCAATCGTTCGCCACGAATGGACCGCCGTCGCGCGCGCGCGCCTGCTCGACGACGGGATGGCGTCCGCCCGTGATGACGAAATCGTGGCTTGCATCGACTTCCGGGCGCACATAGCCGCGCTCGACCGCGAGCGACGCCAGCGCCGTCGCGACATCGATGGCTGCCAGCGCCTCGGCCGCCGCCTTGATGTCTTCCGCCGCTGCCATCACTTGCGCGGCGAGGCGATCGAAAATCTCGAGCTCCAGCCCCAGCGCGCGATCCGCCGCGTTGGCGATCTTGGCTTCAAGACTGCCAAGCTCGGCGGTGGTGAAACGGACCTGGCCCGCGAGGGTCTGCCGGTGAATGAACGTCGCATTCCAGGGGACGCCCATCAGCCGCTCGCCGTGCTGGGCCGATACCTCGACGAAATAGCCGAGCACGTTGTTGTGCCGGATTTTCAGCGTTTTGATCTGGGTCTCGTCGGCATAGCGCGCTTGCAGGGCTGCCACCACGCGTCGCGATTCGTCGCGCAATGCCCGCGTCTCGTCGAGGGTTTGGTCGTAATGCGCGCCGATGAATCCGCCGTCCCGTCGCACCAGCGGCAAGTCGTCGGCTAGCGCCGCGGCAAGCTCGGCCGCGATCGTTGGATCGGGACGCTGCAGCGCCGCAACCGCGTCGGCGATTTCCGCGACGCGCGGGCCGGCCGCGAGCAACGCGGAGAGCTCGGCCGCGGCGCGCAGGCCGTCCCGGATTGCCGCAAGATCGCGCGGCCCGCCGCGGCCGACCACGAGCCGCGCCAGTGCGCGGGCGAGATCGGGCGCCGCCGCGAGCCGCGAGCGAACCTCGGCGCGCAAATCGACCTCGCTGACGAACAGCCCGACCGCATCGAGGCGCCGCACGATTGCGGCGGGGTCGGTCAGCGGTGCCGCGAGCCGCTGCGCCAGCGTGCGGGCACCCGCAACCGTGACGGTGCGATCGATGGCAGCGATCAGCGAGCCGCGGCGCTCGCCGCTCTGGGTGCGCATCAGCTCCAGGTTCGCGCGCGTCGCGGCATCGATCGCGAGCGTCGCGCCCACGGCTTCGCGGGTCGGCGGCGACAGCGGCGGCCGTTTGCCGAGCTGCGTGCGCTCCACATAGGTCACGCACGCAGCGGCGGCGGTCAGTTCGAGTCGCGACAGCGCCCCGAACACCTCCACGGTCGCGACCGCGAAATAGGCCGCAAGCCGACGCTCGGCGCTCGCGCCGTCGAACACGTCACGGGCGAGCGGCGTCACGGCGGGCAGCGAGCGCCACAGTGGCGCTAACTCAACGTCGTCGTAGAGCGCATCCGACACGATGATCTCGCCCGGTTCGAGCCGCGCGATCTCGGCCGGGAGGCCGCTGCGGTCGCAGGTGGCGATGCGGAATTCGCCGGTCGAGATGTCGAGATACGCGAGCGCGAAGGCGCTGTCGGCCTCGGTCGAGGTGCGTTTCGCGCGCGCGATGGCGACGAGGTAGTTGTTGCGCTTGGCATCGAGAAGGGAATCCTCCGTCAACGTGCCGGCCGTGACCAGGCGGATGACATCGCGCTGGACCACGCTCTTTGCGCCGCGCTTCTTCGCCTCGGCCGGATCCTCGGTCTGCTCGCACACCGCGACCCGGTGGCCTTGCGCGATCAGGCGATGGAGATATTCGTCCGCGCGGTGCACCGGCACGCCGCACATCGGAATATCCTGCCCGCGATGCTTGCCGCGCTTGGTCAGCACTATGCCGAGCGCTCTGCTCGCCACCTCGGCATCCTCGAAGAACAGTTCGTAGAAATCGCCCATCCGATAGAACAGCAGGCATCCCGGATTGGCGGTCTTGATCTCGATGTACTGCTCCATCAGCGGCGTCACGCGCTGATCGTCGCCCACGGGCGCGGCGGGCGCGACATCAGCGGGAGCGCGGGACGGAGCGGCATCCATGGCGCGAACGCTAGAGCATTTTTGCAGGCGTGTGTGAAGCGGTTCTCCGTGGAAATATAGAAGATCGCGAGAAACGCGAACGTTTTCGTTGAAATATAACCTATTGGCGACGAGGCGCGGCTCAGGGATAAACTGATACTTGTGATTGAAGCGGTCCTTTGTCACCCGGCTCGAATCGCGCCGCGCAAACGAATGGTCGCATGCCCGTGTACTCCCGGCACCCCACGAGGATCACGCGGCCACGCGCGATCTGTGACGACCAACAGGACCGCGGAGCAGCGAAATAACCTTTTTGGGGTTGCGGTCGATGATCATCAGATAGGCGCGAACGCCTCCGAGCGGTCGAGAGCGGCCTTGCTCCCACGCTCTGATTTGATCCAGGGTGAAGCCAAAGGCTGCTGCAAAATCCTCCTGCGACAGGTGAAGTTTGGCGCGGATCGCGCGTACGTCGATTTCCGCAGGCACATGAAGCTTCGCGGGCTTGGCTTCGCCACGCACTATGGACAGCACCTCGTTAAGGCCTTCTGCGATCTTGTCGAATTTTTTTTTTGGTCATTCTCATCTCACCTTGCTGGCCATTTTCACGCTGGTGCGATATTCGGTCACGATCGCCTTTGTGAGTTCCCCTAGCTTGTTGCATTCCGCCTTCGAGAGATTGGTGATCCCGGGCTTCGGCGCACGGCCACGGGTCAGAGCTGGCCTTCTTCGTCGTCCGCCCAGCCAGTAATATTCAAGCTGATCGATAGCTCCTCCGGAGCGCGGAGGGGGTTATGGGTCAACGGGCACAATTACGTCACAAACCTCTTCCCGGTAATCTTCTCCAAATTCCCGTGGAAAATCTTCTCCTGCACGTCCTTCGCGAGGTTGAGCGAATCCAGGATGCGCAGCGTCTCGCGGATATATCCGGTGCCCTTCTCAGGATCGAACGGGCAGTCTGAGGCGAACAGCACCTTTTCGATCGGGTAGAACGCGAGCCCGCACACGGTGGCGGCGTCGGCGCCGAACACGGCGGTGTCGGCGTAGAAGTTCTGCTTGAAGTAGTCGAGCGGACGCTTCTTCAGGCTCTTGCGCAGGCTGACGTAGTCCTCGTCGGAGGTGCGGGTGCCGAGCTGGTCCCAGCCGGGGCCGATGCGGCCTTCGAGGATCGGCACGATGCCGCCGAAATGGTGGACGATGATTTTCAGGTCCGGATGGCGGTCGATGATTTTCGAGAAGACGAGGCGCGCCATCGCGGTCGCGGTCTCGTAGGACCAGCCAAACGTCCACCAGATTTCGTAGAGCGACTTTTGCTCATCTACGTAGTCGGGGCGCGCGGCCGTGCGCGCGGGGTGCATCCAGATCGGCTTGTCGAGCTGCTCCATCGCCGACCAGAACGCTTCGTATTGCGGCCGGTCAATCGGCGTGCCGTTGACGTTGGTGAAAATCTGCACGCCGCACGCCCCAAGGTCGCGGATCGCACGCTGAGCCTCCTTGATGGCCCCGTCCGGAGAAGCAAGCGACACTTGGGCCACGAAGCCAGGGAATTCGCCGGGATACTGGCGCACGATCTCGGCGAAGCCGTCGTTGATCATGCGGCACAGGTCGTCGAGCTGACCGCCACTCGCGAAGTTCTCAAGCGGCGGCATCGGGTAGGACAGGATTTGCGCGTAATCCGGAAACAGACCGACGATGCGGCGGCGCTCATCGAGGTCGAACAGGCACGGTACGCCGCGCATGCGCTTGCCGATATCGGTGCCGGCGCCAGGGATCTTTTCGACCGCCTCGGAGAATTTCTTGGGGATGAAATGGGTGTATGCGTCGATGCGCATCGATCATGCTCCGGATCAGGTGAGGCCGCACAGCGGCAGAGACTTCGTGATGGGGGGCGAGATGGCGGGAAGGGGCCATGCCGAGCGGGCGAATGTCAAGGCATCTTTACTTCGCCGCGTGTTTACTCGCGCTTTGCGGGAGAGGCAAAGGAGCATCAACGTTACGAATCCGACTGATCTCGCCGAGGCACTTTGCGAGGCTCTCGCCCTCTGGGTCCGCGAGGGCAGCGACGCGAGCGCTGGCGATGGAATCGATGCCGCGGGACAGCGGAATGGCGCCGTCTATGACCGGTCGGATCACCTCGCGTTCGATCGTCGCATAGTTCGCGGCGCCGCGTTTCAACGTGTCGCCATAGCCCTTGATGAGCCGCGCGCATTCGGCGATTTCGAGCGCCAGCGACTCGGATTTGGCTGCCGCCGCCACGATGAGCGAGAGCCACGCTTCGATCGCGGTTTGCTCTTGATGGTAGCGATAGCTTCGCGACCGGAAGCGTCGAAGCGAGGCGAGCAGCCGGAAGCGCAGATAGCCCGAGATCGAGCTGGTCTTGACCTCCATGCCCCAGTGAAACCGGTCGATCCAGCCGCGCCGCTCCGCCGCGGCGATGATCGGCCGCGCCATCCAGGGCGGCAGGATCGAGCACATCTCGGCGATGCCGGGCTTGAGGAATTCCACCACGGTCACGGGCTCGCCGGGTTTCGCGCCCACCTGCGCGACGACCCTTGACATCCGTTCGGGCGCGATTTTCGCTTCGGCGACCCGGATCACGTCCTCATAGGACATGCGCAGCGCGAGATGCCGCGCGACCTCCCGCGTGAGCCGTCCTTGCGCGCCGGCGCGCGCATCCGCTTCGGCGATCGGTTCCAGCCGATCGAGATAGAGCCGCGCGTAGGAGGCGTCCTGATAGGCCGCGAGTCGGCGCAGTCCTTCGGCCACGATCTCGGCCGCAGCGCCAAAGCGCGCGGCCTCGCGTTCGAACTCTGCCTGCAGGGGAGGGCTGCCCGCTGGGACCGCGGGCGTCTCGCCCGCTCTTTCTTTCCGCGATGCGGGCGGGACGCCCGCGGTCCCAGGCTCCGCTACGACTCGACCCGCCGCCTCAAGCCCCGCCCGGAAGCCGCGGAGATTGGCGTCGGAGGACTTTCCGGCCCGGATCGCGGCCTCGAAAGCCTCCGCCGGTATCGGCAGGCGGTCCGACGCCGCAATGGCACCTAGCATCACGGCATTGATCATGGCGCGCGCTGCCGCGGCCGTCGCGTCCATGTCGAAAAGCACATGGGCGCGGGCGTTCTCCTCTACGGCTCGCATCAACTTCGCGGCGTCGAAGCGGCCATCGCCCATCGCCATCTTCTCGGCAATCGCGTGGGAGCGGTGGGTGCTGGCGATCAGCAGCGTGCGGTCGGGCGTGACGAAGCCGCCCGCAATGGCGCGGCCGGCTTCCAGCAGTTCGCTTGCCACCACCACGTCGACATCGCCGACACCGGGCGCCAGCGCCAGGACCGGGCGCTTCCGGTCAAGCTCGCGCCAGGTCTGCGGAAACAGTTCGATATAGTAGGTCGTGGCGCCGGTGCGCTGGGCAACGCCCGGGATCGAGGTGCTTTGCACCGGCAGATCGCAGCGTGACGCCGCCGCGACGATCCAGTCGGTGAGCACGCCGCCGCCCTCGCCCCCGAGCGCCGCGATCAGCACCGTGATGGGCCGCACGCTCACGTGGCGCCTTTCGGCGCATACCCGCCCAGCAGCGCGATCACGCGATGCCGCCACGCCGCAACGGCCCGATCCCACCAGTTCGGATTGCGGATCACTTCAGCGCGGTAGAACGACGGGCATAGCACCGCGGCGTGTGCGACCTCGCCGCACAGCCCGCAGCCGACGCAACTGTCGATCACGGTGGTCACCGGATCGGTGCGCAGCGGGTCAGGATTCGGCTTGACGGTCAGCGACGGGCAGCCGGACAGGCGGATGCACGAGTGGTCGCCGGTGCAGATCTCCTCATCGACGCCATAGCGCGTGCGCACGACGCGCTCACCGCGCTTGAGCTTTTCGGCATCCTCGGCGCGCAGCCGGCGCTGGCGGGCAAGCTGGCACTCGCCGTCCGCGATGATCACCTTGAGACCGCGCTCGGCGGTGCGCATCGCCTCTTTGAGCGTCGCCATCATGGTGGCGACCGAGTAGGTGCGCACCTTGCGCAGCCATTTCACCCCCATGCCGCGCAGCGTGGTTTCCACGTCCATGCGGGATGGCCCGCCGCCGCGTTGCGCGACGCTCGAAGGCATGAACTGCTGACCGGTGGCCGAGGTGTAGCCGTTCTGCATGACGATGAGGACGCCGTCGCCCTTGTTGAACAGGCTGCTGGCCACCCCCGTGATGAGGCCGTTGTGCCAGAAGCCGCCGTCGCCCATGACGGCGATCGGGCGCCGGTCCATGTTGGGCCCGACCGCAGCGGCGCTCGCGAGCGACATGCCGTAGCCGAGGATCGAATTGCCGAGGCTGAACGGCGGCAGCGTGCCGAACGAATGGCAGCCGATATCGGCGCTGATATGGGTTGGTCCGATCTCGCGCTGTACCAGCTTGATGGCGCTGAACACCGGCCGCTCCGGACACCCGGTGCAGAACGCGGGCGGCCGGGTGGGCAACTCGCCGAGCGCCGCTGCCACTTTGGGACGACGATCCACGATCTCACGCACTCTGGCAGAGATTCCGTCGACGTCGATGCCGGCAGGCCGTGTTTCCGACAGGAACGCGGCCAGTCCGGTGAGCAGCACCTCGGCGGTGTATTCGCCGGCTTTCGGCAATGGGCCCTTGCCGAGCACGCGCGTCTGCAGATCTGCGCGGCGCAGCTCCACATTGAGGGTCTGCTCGATGTATTCGGGATGGCTTTCCTCGACCACCAGGACGGCGCGCTTGCCGGCGCAGAAGGCGGTGAGTTCCTCGGGCACCAGCGGGTAGACCACGTTGAGCACCAACATCGGGACGCGAGAGACGCCGAAGATGTCGGCCAGACCTACGCGCTCGAGCGCGCGCAGCACGGCGT
>Ga0070734_10004613_pt1 | contig 12902 bp, 11 predicted proteins | sample Coa_R1_8_FD_66444 | JGI IMG/M metagenome (GOLD analysis project Ga0070734, IMG submission 66444) | Surface soil microbial communities from Centralia Pennsylvania, which are recovering from an underground coalmine fire - Coalmine... | ecosystem: Environmental > Terrestrial > Soil > Unclassified ...
AATTAAGCGCTTTCGCCAATTCTCCGAAATCAACTTTCTCGACGCTACCGTTGAGCCAATAGTGAGACTCGTCTAGACCGAGCACTAACATCATGTGCTCAGGCGGAGAAAGTTTGCGCCTTTTGGACTTTCTTTTTACCACGCCGCTGACGTCTGGCACTGTTCTCCTACGTTTCCAGTCAGTTGCTGATAAGTGAGGCGCTTGCCAAGGATTTGCCTCACCACGAGGTCAAAGCGATCGGCGTCAGTGACTGGCTTCTCGCGTGTACCCCGATTGTTGAACTTGAACTCTTGCTCATCCAAATAACGAAACAGGTGAAACGGCTCCACGCTGACATAGGTGCCGTTAATGCCGCGCTTGAAAAGACTCCAGAAATTCTCCAGGCCGTTCGTGTGCACCTTGCCGCGAACATATTCCACGGCGTGGTCAACGACCTGATGCGCGTACTCGGATTCAAGGCCTTCATATGAAAGAAGCGCATCGGAGTAAAGCGCCGCGCCAGCTTGCACGTTCGCTCTGACCCCTGCTTGGAGCGTTTTCTTCTTCCGATTAACTATCACCTTTGTACGAACCTTGCTGTGAGCGCCATCACCGCTGGCGCGTTCGAGCACACCAAAGACCGCTGTCTTGTTCGTAGGGCCGCGACCAGTGATCCTCCGCTTGCGAACATCTAGATGCATGTTTCTGGCACGACCGCCGATAAAACTCTCGTCAACCTCGCACTCTCCGGACAGCTTGTCGCCAGAATCGCTGTGAGCTGCATAACGGATTCGATGCAGCATAAACCACGCGGTCTTTTGAGTAATTCCCAGCGCCCTGTGAACCTCCCAAGAACTGACGCCGTTCTTGCAGTTGGCAACGAGCCACATCGCAACAAGCCATTTGTCGAGACTGAGCGGGGAATCCTCAAAGATCGTGCTCGTCTTAACTGTGAACTGGCGCTTTGCGTGATGGCTGCCGCATTGCCAACGATTATGCTTCTCCGAAAACGTGACTTTGGCGCTTCCGCATGTGGGGCAGCTTACGCCATTGGGCCAGCGGCGCTTGACAATGTATTCGCGGCATCGAACAGGGTCTGAGAAGTATACCGCAGCCTCTTGCAGCGTCCTTGGTTCTTGCTCCATGCTCCAATGCTACCAATACTCAGTGGAGTTGTCAAGTATATTCTTACCATCATCATAGGTGCCGTGACAGGGCGTCTAGCCCTAAGGGTGCTTGTTGTATTCCAGTGGCCCAGCCATCAAGAATTTTTCAAGTGGGGGGCTGTAAAAGTAGCAAAATCTCGTCTCGTGGATTCCTCTAACCTTCTCTTCCGTGATCTCGTGTACCGTCCTAGGTTGTTCGATGAGGTCTCTGTAGCGGAGCCTACCCCAGTACATAGCTCGTGTTTGGTTCGACAATACTTCGCCCCAAGTTTTTTCGCCGAGAATATCGGTCAGAACGAAGGAGCACTCTGGGTCACACCATTCTCCGCCCGATGGAACGATGTAAGTATGGAGCCACAGCATTTCATCTCTCAAATATCGCGGAGGGGTAGGGAGATCGTCCGTGGTTTTTGTGGGGTAGACATGTCCCTCAAAACCGATGATCTCGGCAGGCGTCTTTCCCCGATTTATGAACTTAAGAGAGCAAAAAACGAACTCCTCTTTTTGGTTTGTCGGCGCGGAGATGACTAACTTTAACCGAGAACTCTATAAGCATCCAGGGGCGTTCGGAATTGATCATGGATTGGGCGTTGAGCAGCGCGGCCTCGGCGCTCCGCTGCGCACCGACGGCCGCTTTCTCGGTAGAAACGGACTGCACCTTAACCTGCTCCGGCGTGTCAACGGCAGCTTTGGCGGCGGTCACGGCGGCTCCGGCCTGAATTTCAATTTTCTTGAGGGTTTGGAGCCCAACGTATACGCCGCCAATTCCCACTGCGATCAGTCCGATTCCCGTAAATATCTGTGGCCAATCCTCCGCATTTTGCTGGGGATTTGTCTGCTGTATCACTGTGGTCGGATAGCCTACGCTGGGGGCGACAGTCGGAGCCGGTACAGCCGTGGTGGTTGGGGATTGTACAGCTACTTCGTTATGTTTGTCGGCGGCATTTTGTTGCTTCTGCGCGCCGGATGGTAGCGCGAGCAACAGTGTGGCAGCTATAACCAAGAGGCGCATAATGTGCAATATGGCGAAAAGGAAAGCAGAATACAAAGAAGGGCCGGAAGCAAGCGAAAACTTTGAGGCGGGCGCTAACGGCCATTTTTTGCGCGCCCAAGAAGAAAGCGGGCAAGCAGCCCATGAGGACTGCTGCCCGCAAAAATAATCTTGCCCGCTTCAGCGCGATTATGGCCGTTACGGCGTGATCTCGAAGATGACGCCAAGGCCATACGGCCCGCCTTCCGAGGTGGTGCCGTAGATATTGCCGCCGGCGTCGATGAGCAGATCGCCGTGCGGACAACCGCCATCGCTGCCGCCAAAGTTGTGCAGGGTGGTCTCTGTCCATTGCCCACCACCCGAGGGTGTCAGCTTGAACACCGCGCCGCCACCATGCGAGCCGCCGTGGCACGTCGTGCCATAGAGATTTCCGGCTGGATCTCGGGTGACTCCGGCCATGGGCTGCGAGCCGCCATCGCCTCCCAGGCTGTAAAGAATGCTTTCCGTCCAGCCTCCAGCGACCGGCATCAGCTCATAGACAGTGCCCTGCCGATTAGCGCCGCCATAAACCGTGGTGCCGAACAGATTACCCGACGGATCGAAGATCAAGCCACTAGCCGCCCCCGAGCCATCCGGCGAGTCCATGAACTGATAAAGGGTCGTGTAGGTCCACGCTCCGCCTGAGTTGCTCAGGCGAAACACTGCGCCGTTGCCATTGGACAGCGTGCTGTAGAGGTTTCCCGTGGCATCGAACACGACGCCGGCCCGCGGTATGGACAAGAATTGTTGGGTAAATGTGTACAGAGTACTTTCACTCCACAGGTCATTTTGAGGAGTAAGTTCAAATACGATGCCGCAGTAGTAACCGGAAGCGCATACGATACCTCCGCCGAGGGTGGTGGCGTAGAGATTGCCCTGCGCGTCGAAGGCGACCTCGCCGTATGGTTGCGCGCCGTCGGGAGGTTGGCCGAACTGATGGATAACTGTTTCGTTCCAGCCACCGAAGATGTTGCCGGAAAAGTGCGGTGGCGGCTGCAAGTTGAAAACTACGCCGTTCCCCGTGATGCCTATGCTGGAACCGCCATAGGCAGTTGTGCCGTACAGGGTGCCGTTCGGACCAATGGTGACGCGGGAAAAGGGAATCGCGCCGTCGCTATTGCCGTTAAAGGCGTAAAGCGGAATGAAGAGCCACGCGGAATTTCTGCGCACCAATTCAAAAACGGCGCCGCAGCCGCCTTGACAGCCCAAACCGTTTCCTCCCTGAGAAGCTGTGCCGAAGAGGTGTCCCGCGCGGTCCATGGTCAAGCCGGCATATGGAACGCCGCCATCCTCGTGACCCCTGAAATTGTGCAGCACGGTATAGCTCTGCGCTGTGGCCAGCGCCGCCCCGGCCATCGCGACCAGGCAAGGAATACATATGCGCACCGCGGCGCTTGCCAGGCGAGAGCGCCAGTTGAATCGAGGTAGCCAACTACGGAGGAAATCATTCATCGCGGCTTAGTCTCCCGTGTCGCTTTTCGCTTTTCGCTCTTCGCCATAGAGCGCGAGTGTACGCCAAAGCTGAGCCTGGCTCGTCAAAGAAAAACTCACTCTAGCGAAAAGAGAATAGGGAAACACGTCTTCCGCCCGCATATTAGTCCGAAGCGAAGTGCCAATCAAAGCGATTCTTCAGAATTGACATTCCATTCGCGAAGCAGGTTTTGGCAAAGGGTCATTCGAACAAGCGGGCCGAAGCATGGGGCGAAGCGTTGCCCGCTAGATTGGCCATCTGCTCGATGTACTTGGCGGCATCGAATTTGTTGCGCGCCGCTTTATCGCTCATATAGCGTATGGCGCCGAAGATGGGCCGCTCGAACCAGGGGCGATCAAACTTGCCCGCAATCGCCCATGCGATGCCGGCGTAGCCGCCGGGATCACGGCCATCCAGAAAATATTTGTCGTTGAGGTAGACCGCGGTCTGATAGGCCACGGCGGGCGACGGGCTCCACTCGAGGATTTTCTTCGCCCAGTACATGCGCATGTAGTTGTGCATCCAGCCGGCGTGCAGCATCTGGCGCTGAGCGGCATTCCACAAATCGTCGTGGGTTGCGGCGTCTTCCAGCCGGCGGCGCGAGTAGGTCACGGGGCGCTTGTCATACGCGTGCTTCGACAAGGTTCGGTGCGCCCAGCCGGGCGCGCTTTCGATGGAGTCGTAAAGCGGATTGAAGCGCACAAAGTTGATGGACAGCTCGCGCCAGGTGATCAGCTGATCGAGAAAATCATCTTTGGCGGCGCGCGGCGCATTGCTGTTCTCCACGGCAAGCGCGACGGTGTGCGGCCCGATGTGGCCGAAGTGCAGATAAGGAGAGAGGCGGCTGGTGCCGTCCAGCTCCGGCTTGCCGTGTCGTTCGGGATAATGCGCCAGCTTGCCGGTGACGAAGTCGCGGAGCAATCGCAACGCCTCTGCCGTGCCGCCGCGAAAGGAGCGCACCGGCGGCACCGAGCGGTCGAGGTCTTTCCAGTCTTCGGTCAGGTCGAGCGAGCCGTCGTCCGGCAGGTGTTTGAGGCGGCGCGGATTTTCCCACTGCACCTTCGCCTTTGGATTGGCTAGCGGCAGCAGGAATTGCTGCAAGCGGCCCTGGAGGCGGGGACGAATCACGCGTGCGGCATATTGCTCCTTCTCGAGCAGCTTCGAGGGCACAATGACGTCGGCATCGACGGTCCACAGCGGCAGGTTCAGTTTCCTGGTGGCCAGCTCGCGCCAATGGTTGGGCTCGCGCATCGGGTTCTCGTCGCCGACGACGAGCGAGGCCTTCACCTCATCGCAGAAGCGCAGCAGCGAATGCTGCGGATAGCGCCGCAGAACGTATCCAATGCCGCGCTTGCGGGCGCGTTCGGCGGTATCGGGAATGGCTTGCGCGAGGAATTCGTAATGCCGCAGGTTGGCGTGCGGATAAAATGGCACCGGCGCGAAGAAGATCACGACCGGCTGCCCGAGCGCATTGGCGGCGTGGACGGCGATGTCCAGCGCGGGATTGTCGAATGCGCGCTGCGCCCGCTGCATCCAGTAGACGACACATCGGCCCTGCGGAACGCCGGCGCGGCGCACGGTGACACGAGGATCGGAAGAGAGGGCTTCGAGCTGCGATGGCATTCCAAAATCGCGGAGAGATTGTCGCGACGCAGGTTGGATGCGGCGGCGGTGGGTTCGATGCGAAGGCGAGGTGGTTCGGCGGCCGGCTGAAGCCGCTCTCCAGAGTCAGAAAGAAATGGCCGGGACGCTGGCGTGAAGTGTCTGCGTGAGACGTGTCGTCCCTACGGGACTCTGCGTCTTCTTGCACCTTACCCAGCGCTGAAGCCGCTGGGCTATCCTGTTCCGTGCCTACGGCGCTGCACTCCGGCCGCAAAGCGCTTGCTTGGTTCCACCAAATGTTTGGAAACTGGGTTCTCACGCACTCACGGAAGGTCAGCAGTACTCTTTCCCCGCCTCGAGCGGCGTGACGGGCGCCGCGGCTGTGGCTTATAAACGAAGTATGACGGAAGCGCTCAGCCGCCGGTTGAAACAGGCTGAATTTGCCAGCCCGGCACAGGAGGCGGTGCTCAGCGTGATGGTGGCGGCGGCGACCCTGCATGAGTTGATGGACCGGGTTTGCACCGAGCACAAGATCACGCGTGCCCAGTACAACGTGCTTCGTATTTTGCGGGGAGTGTACCCGAAAGGGCATCCTCGTTGCGAAATTGCCTGCCGCATGATCGACCGCGCGCCTGACATCACGCGGCTGCTCGATCGGCTGGAGGCACGGCGGCTGGTGCGGCGCACGCGCGGCAGCGAAGACCAGCGCCAGACCGTGACGTTCATCACGGCCAAGGGATTGCGGCTGCTGGAGAGCATGGAACCGCAGGTGGATGCCGAGGTCGCGGGGGTGTTGAGGCGGCTGCGGGAGGAGGATTGCCGCGAGCTCAGCCGGTTGTGCGCGGGGATATTTGACGAGAGCAAGTAGCGGCTAGCGGTTGGCATTTGGCGCTTCGAGCTCAGCAGCCCAGCCGTTCGGTGCGCCGCATTCAGGGCGGCTCTGATTGGCGAATCCCGAATGCCGAGCGCAATTGCGAGCTGCGAACTGCCAAAGTCGCTAATGGCGAGGGCGCGTAGCGGCCTGATACTTCGCAACGCGAATACTCCCTCGTAAAGTGATAGGCCGCTACGCGACCAAACGACATTCGAATCGCGGCTAACCCCGGGCTTGCGCCCGGGGCTAACAGCGCAGTCGCTGCTACGCAGCTCGATGCAGAAGGCCGGCCACTGTCCAATGGCGAATGTCGAATGCCGAATGCCGAATCCAAATGCCGAACGCCGAATGCCGAATCCCAAATGCCGAATCCCAAATGCCGAATCCCAAATGCCAAGTGCCAACTGCCAACTGCCAATTGCAAATTTTGCCCCTGACAAAAAACCCTCCCTTAACGGGAGGGTGATCTTTCGGCGCAGGACAGAGGCCGTGATTGGCGGCGACGCGCCCGGGAGCGCGGCATCTGCTGCGGCGTTACACTCTGACGACGTTGGCCGCCTGAAAACCCTTCGGTCCCTTCGTCAGGTCGAACTCTACCGTCTCGCCTTCATTCAAGCTACGGTAGCCGTTCTCCTGGATGGCGGAGAAGTGCACGAAAACGTCCTCGCCCGTCGACCGCTGAATGAAGCCGTAGCCCTTCGCCCCGTTAAACCACTTCACAGTACCTTTCTCTCTCACAACCCGCTCCTTTCGAATTGAACAGCAATCACCCCTGCTTCGCGGACCGTGTTCCGCCGGTGGCCGGGCGGGAAGCGGTCGCGCTGCGAGCCGGGAAACAAGGGTTGCGGCTCAGTTCGCAGCTTCTTGGCAATGGAAAAGGCCCCAAGGCCGTGCCCTGGCAAAGCGCTACTGCTGGCGCGCCAAAGCACATTCCTGGAACCTGTGCACTACCGGAAATTGAACTGCTGACAGAAACATCAACCCAGATCCGCGTTTCGGAAGCCCCGAAAGCTCCACCTTAGTTCCACGTAGGGGAGCAGGAAATGATTACAGGAACTCTGCTTGTTTGGCAACACTTTCTTTTACAGTAACTTCGCTGCTTTCCCAAAGTAACTGGGGCGCTCGAGTTTCTCTTGCAATGGGACCGACCTTAGACAAGCGGGCGGTTGGGCTCTGTTACCATGAATCTAATGAGCTCGAGCAGTTCGGAAGCGCCCGAAAGTCACAGCCAGAGCGGGCCTTTTCGGACTGAATCGTCGACCGTCGGCGCGGCCGCGCCGGCGTTGAAAACATCCGCAGCTTCCTCTCTCGGGGCGGGCAGCGCTGCGCGACGCATCCTTGCCGAAGACACACGGCAAGAATTCTTCCGTCATTTGCCGGAAACCTACAGCCTGTCGCACCGGTTGCGGCGGCATGGGATTTCCACGCTGCGCTACCTGATGCAGACCGAGGTGCACACCTACGCCTTTTCGGTAGCGGCGAATTCCATTCTGTCGTTCTTCCCGTTCATCGTGCTGCTGCTGACGGTGGTGCAACGGGTGTTTCATTCGCAGGCGATGTACAACGTGGTGCTGCAGCTGGTGCGCGATTATCTGCCCAGCAATCAGGACTTCGTCATCCGCAACCTGCAGTTTCTGGCGAGCGTGCGCGGTCGCGGGCAGGTGCTGTCGTTCGTCATGCTGCTGATTGCATCGACGGGCGTGTTCCTGCCGCTGGAAGTCGCGCTGAACAGCGTGTGGGGCTTCAAGAAGAACCGTTCGTACCTGATGAACCTGGTGGTGTCGCTGGGGCTGGCGCTGGCCTGCGGCTGCCTGGCGATGCTGTCGATCGCGCTGACCGCGCACAACCTGCGGGTGCTGGGGCGCGTGCTGGGCGACGGCTTCGTTTTTGCGGCGCTGGGATCGGCGGTCATGAAAGCGTCGGCGATTGCGGCGACGATCTGCATCTACTTCCTGATTTACTGGCTGCTGCCGCATGGCAAAGTTCCGATGCGCGCGGTGTTGCCCGCGGCCATCATCACCGGCCTGCTCTCCGAAGGCGCGAAGTATCTCTACATTCTGGTGCTGCCGTGGCTGAACTTCCACGAGGTGTACGGGCCGTTCTCCGTGTCCGTGACCATGATCTTCTGGTCGTTCTGGAGCGGGATGCTGCTGTTGGGGGGAGCATACCTTTCCGCCGCCGAGCATAGCGATCGCATGCAGGCGCGGCGGGAGACGGCGGGAAGGCCATAGCAGAGCATGGGCTGGTTGCGCGGCCGGGCGCGTTCTTGCATCCTCTTAACCTTGTAATTACAATGTACCCACACTAGAGGAGCCGGGGATGAAGACGGAGTTGATTCGCATCGGAAACTCGCGCGGCATCCGGATTCCAAAGCCGATCATCGAGCAGTGCGGCCTGCGGGACACCGTGGAGCTGCGGGTTATCGGTGACGGTTTGGTCGTGTCTTCGCCGCGAGCTCCACGCCTCGGCTGGGAGCAAGCGTTCCAGAAGGCGGGCGCGCCGGAGAATGACGAACTGCTGCTGGAGTCGGGTGCGGCAAACGCCTTCGACCGCAAGGAGTGGAAGTGGTGAATCCGCCGCCGCGTGTGGATGAGGTGTGGCTGGTCGCACTGGATCCGACGTCGGGCGCCGAAATTCAGAAAACGCGGCCTTGTCTGATTGTGTCGCCGGACGAAATGAACCGTCACCTGCGGACCGTCATCATCGCTCCCATGACGACCGTGCAACGGTCCTATCCGACGCGTGTTGCCGTGACCTTCCAAGGCAAGCACGGGCAGGTGGCCCTCGATCAAGTTCGGGCTGTCGATCGGCAGCGGCTCGTTCGTAAGCTCGGAAAGGTGCCGGATAGGACTGCCTTGAAGGTTTCTACAACTCTGGTGGAGATGTTCGCCCGCAGTACGTGAGTGCTATCTTTCAGAAGGAGAGCCGCATGGCAACCACTCGGATCTTCTCCTCCTGAGAAACGCTGCGTCATTAGCTGATCGTGTGATCGGTGAGGTTGGTGCTTTGAAGGGCATGGCTTCAGCCGTGCCGTACATTCATTCGCCCTAGCGATGGCTTTAGCCACTGCGGGAGCTCGCTGTTGAGAAACTACGAGTTCCCTCAGCGGCTGAAGCCGGATTTCTTAGCTGCCTGTAACGGCACGCCTGAAGGCGTGCCCTGACACAGGGCTTCCGAAATCAGAGTTTTTCAGCAAGCGATGAAGTCGACGCAGGGTGTCGCCCGCTAAAGCGGGCTTTCAAGAAAAGCGGAGCTGGCATAACGCGGCGCTGAAGCGCCGCACTACCCGGTACTAGCCAGCACTACCCGAAGAGCGCATCGCAACGAGGGTTTCAGCAGATTGTGAAGTCGTGCCTGCCAGACGTCCTTCGAGAAAGCAAATTCATAGTGGTCCGCGAGGTATCTGCCGCCGGCTGAACCTGGCTCGGGAATTCAGAACCAACAGACTTGGACGCTGGCCTGGAAGTGTCTGCGTGAGGACCGTGTCGTCCCTACGGGACTCTGAATGTTCTTCCCAACTTACCCAGCGCTGAAGCCGCTGGGCTAACCTGTTCCGCGCCTACGGCGCTCGATTCCTGCCGGAAAGCGATTTCTTTGTTCCATCAACTGCTTGGAAATCGGGCCCTCACGCACTCACTTCAGGGCAGCGTCTAAAGCGCGCTTTGTGGTTTCTGGGGGCCAACTTTCAGGCGACGGCAGGGTGTCGCCCGCTAAGCGGGCTTTCAAGAAAAGCGGAGCTGGCATAACGCGGCGCTGAAGCGCCGCACTACCCGATCGTGGCCAAGCTTGGGGGTAGCGCTGGTCTGGAGGCCATCCCTTTCAAAGCGTGACCTATTCAGAGATTCCTTACGGGGAATGCGGGCTGGATCGACCGAGTCTTTGGAATTCTCCCCGCGCACCACACACGCGGGGGGCCCGTATGGTCCTCACCCAATCTCTACCAGCTCCGCGATCTTGGCCTGCCACTCGCGGGGGCCGGTTTCATGGACGGATTCGCCGTTTACGTCGACCGCGACCATTACCGGCATGTCTTCAACTTCGAATTCGTAGATCGCTTCCATGCCGAGATCGTGGAAGGCCAGGACGCGCGACTTCTTGATGGCCTTGGAGACCAGGTAGGCGGCGCCGCCGACGGCCATCAGGTAAACGGCCTTGTGCTCGCGGATGGCCTTGATCGCCTCAGGGCCGCGCTCGCTCTTGCCGACCATGCCCAGCAGGCCGGTTTCGCGCAGCATCTGGCGGGTGAACTTGTCCATGCGCGTGGCGGTGGTAGGGCCGGCGGGGCCGACGACTTCGTTGCGCACCGGGTCGACCGGGCCGACGTAGTAAATGAAGCGGTTGGTGAAATCGACGGGCAGCGCTTCCTGCTTGTTCAGCATCTCGGTCATGCGCTTATGGGCGGCGTCGCGGCCGGTGAGCAGCTTGCCGCTGAGCAGAATGACCTCGCCCGGCTTCCAGGTGGCGACCTCTTCGCGGGTGATGGTGTCGAGGTTGACGCGGCGCGCGCCGGCGGGATTGTAGGTGAGCGTCGGCCAGTCTTCGAGCGACGGCGGCTCGAGCGCGACCGGGCCTGATCCGTCGAGCACGAAATGCACGTGGCGCGTGGCGGCGCAGTTGGGAATCATCGCGACCGGCAGGTTGGCGGCGTGCGTGGGATAGTCCTTCACCTTCACGTCGAGCACGGTGGTGAGGCCGCCCAGTCCTTGCGCGCCGATGCCCAGCTTGTTGATCTTGTCGTAGAGCTCGACGCGCAGCTTCTCTGCCGTGGTCTTCGGGCCGCGTTCGATGAGGTCGAGGATGTCGATCTCCTCCATCAGCGATTCTTTCGCCATCACCATGGCTTTTTCGGCGGTGCCGCCGATGCCGATGCCGAGCATGCCCGGCGGGCACCATCCCGCGCCCATGGTGGGGACGGTCTTGAGCACCCAGTCGACGACCGAGTCCGACGGGTTGAGCATGGCGAACTTCGCTTTGGCTTCCGAGCCGCCGCCTTTGGCCGCGACGTGGATATCGAGCTTGTCGCCGGGAACGATTTCGACGTTAATCACCGCGGGCGTGTTGTCTTGCGTGTTCTTGCGCTTGCCAGCAGGGTCGGCGAGGATGCTGGCGCGCAGCACGTTATGCTCGTGCAAATAGGCGCGGCGCACGCCCTCGTTGATCATGTCTTCGAGGCTCATGGTGGCGTCCCACTGAACGTTCATGCCGACCTTGAGGAAGACGGTCACGATACCGGTGTCCTGGCAGATGGGGCGATGGCCCTCAGCGCACATGCGCGAGTTGATGAGGATCTGCGCGATGGCATCGCGCGCCGCCGGCGACTGCTCCTTCTCGTAGGCCCGCGTCATGCTCTGGATGAAGTCGACCGGGTGGTAGTAGGAGATGAATTGCAGCGCGTCCGCCACGCTTTGGATAAGGTCGTTTTGTTTGATGATGGTCATGTTGGCCTGCCGGAAAAGCGTTTTCACCACCCTTCGGCTTCGCTCAGGGCAGGCTCCGGCACAGAGGGCACGGAGAAGATGGGCTTCGCGGCTCTTGCAATTATATCGAGCGGACCAAGGGGCGCTTGTGACGGCTGAACATTGCAGGCTGGGATACCGCAGGCTGAAGCCGGCTCGGAGATCGGAAATAACGGCTTAGACGCTGGCCTGAAGGCCAGCTCTACCCGAACAGCTCGTCACACGGAGTTTTCAGCAACTGTGAAGTTGGCGGCAGAGTGTCGTCGGCTAAAGCCAACTCAGAGAAACCGCAAAGAGCGATTGGACGCTGGCCTGAAGGCCAGCTCTACCCGAACGGCTTGACAGGGGTTTCGCCCCTGAAGGGGCTTGCAAATCAAATCCCAAGCCTACCCAGGGCTTCCGCCCTGGGCTAATCACTTTCGCCCTGCAGGCTGGTTGTGGCGGAAGGCGTAGGACGACAGGGTTCTCACGCAGTTACTGAAGGCCAGCTCTACCCGAACAGATCGTCACACGGAGTTTTCAGCAACCGTGGAGCTGGCGGCAGCGTGTCGTCGGCTGAAAGCCGACTCAGAGAAACCGCAAAGAGCGATTGGACGCTGGCCTGAAGGCCAGCTCTACCCGAACGGCTCGTCACACGGAGTTTTCAGCAACCGTGGAGCTGGCGGCAGCGTGTGGTCGGCTGAAAGCCGACTCGGGACAAACAAAACGCCCTTCGTCGGCACGACTGAAAGTCGTGCCCTTACTCATGTCCTCCGAATACCAAGGTTCGGCAACCTGTAGAGCCGGCTCAGAGGAACGGCAAAACGTGCTTCAATGCGCCTGAAGGCCAGTACTAGCCGAGCAGGAGATGCAAGGCTAACGAAGGTTCGATTGAGGTGTTCGGTAGTTGGCCTCCGGGGCTAAAGCCCCACGAATCTAGCGGCTTTGACGGCACGGCTAAAGCCGTGCCCTTTCAAAACGAGACTCACCGGAATTCTGCCTAGCGGCGCTTGAGGGCTTCGAGTTCGTCGAGGGTGCGTGGCCAGTCGGAGCGCAGCAGGCGCGAGAGGCTGCGGTCGGCGAGCAGCTTGCCGTCAGTCTGGCATGAGGGGCAGTAGTTGGTCTCGTTATCGGCGTAACGAATGCGCTGGATCGACTGGCCGCAACGCGGACAGGGCTTGCCGTAGCGGCCGTGGACGGCCATCTCCGGGCGGAAGGCGGTCACCTTCTCCGGAAAGCGCGCTTCGGCCTGGCTGCGCAGGCGATCGATCCAAAGCTGCAGGGTCTCGCGCGTGGCGGCGAACAGCCGCTCCCATTCTTCCGGCTTGAGCTTGTGGGTGAGCG
>Ga0070734_10004615_pt1 | contig 12898 bp, 10 predicted proteins | sample Coa_R1_8_FD_66444 | JGI IMG/M metagenome (GOLD analysis project Ga0070734, IMG submission 66444) | Surface soil microbial communities from Centralia Pennsylvania, which are recovering from an underground coalmine fire - Coalmine... | ecosystem: Environmental > Terrestrial > Soil > Unclassified ...
AGGAATCAGGCTTCTGCGAAGAACTGTGCTGCGAGCCTCAGCAAAGCGTGCCAGAACTTCGGGCTCGATTTCGGATAATTCAGTAATTAGATGATTTGCTTCTGACTCATACATGATGTTCCCCAAGCTTCAGAAGAAGATCGACGGTCCAGATGTACCCGATTGCGGCTGCGAACGATCACGTTCGGTTCTGGGGTTATCGATAGTTGGCTCGCCGGTGCTTGCCATACGGAAACGGTTAGTGACTTCGTAAACAGTGAGGACCTCAGCTCCAGAATTGAGTGCGCAGCGAAGTACGTGTTCGAAATAATCAGGTGTACATCCGTATGGAGACGGATTTGCTCCGATGTCATGGGTATAAAAAACCAACCAGCCATCGCATTCCGCATTGGCACATATCAGCCGTTCCAGCGGCTCGAGTGGTAATCCTGAGTACATACGGTTTGCACGTACAAAAGCGAGGTCCACTGGATCGCGGTTCATGCCTGGTTCGATAGAGCGACACGTGACATATGCCGAACGCAATAACCTTTTCGCGGCTAAGTTAACGTCTCCGAACGGGAAAGAGAAATTGTGAAGCTTTTGGCCCGCCAACATCACTGCGGCGTTGTCTCGGTTTTCTGCGCACGCAAGTACAAAGTCGGCGGTCGGAACCGAGAAGCATGACACGTGATCCAGGGTGTGGCACGCCAATTCATGACCTTGACTCGACAAATCGTCCAGATCAGCCCGGTCGAACATCGGTCCGAGGGCCGTCGTGGTTCCCATCACTCCCATTGCAGCGTAATAAGTTCCCGCGCATCCGTTGTCAATGAGGATCCTCCCGCCTAGCGTTAATGCCGACTTTGGAAAATCATCAAATGTGAATGAAATGATCGGTCTGGGCACATTTCGCCATGCTAACTTCCGGGCGAAGCGCCCTGCGATCATTTTATTAATTCGTCTTTCGATCTTCGCAAGCATTCTTGTGAACTCGCCCTTTTCATTCGCAAAGTATTAGTGTTTTGCAGTTTTGCAATCGCCGGGTGCATGCGGCCCACTCACTACTTCACCTGTACCCTGGATTGAGTGCGAATCCTGCTACTAGGTGGCGGTGGCATGAGTGGGACCCGTAGTTGGTCTGACTGTTAACGAGTTGATGATATTCAAGTACTCATATTGCTTTACATCCCAGTTATTTTGCTGGATATGACGATTTGCACCATCGACCAATTTCCGCCGCTGCTCGGGATGCATATAAAGCTCAATGATTGCGGCGGCCAGAGAGTTTACATTTTCAGATTCGAAAAACCTCACCATCGATTCGTCAAAGTACAAACTGTCGATTCTTGTACGCGAAACAATCACTGGCACACCCACAGCCATGAACTCCTGAATCTTTGTGCTCGCTGCCTCGTTTCCGAAGTTGGAGCTAGCACGCTTCGGGACTACGGCAAGGTCGGCCATTGCCATTAGCTTCGCAATTTCGTCGGTTGGCCTGTAGTCCTGAATCTGAACCTTTTGTTGAAGCCCTAGTTCCTCAACCAACTTTTCCAGACTCGGTCGGGCTGAGCCTTCTCCGTAGATATGAAATTCGGCCGTGTCGATTTGTGAGCTAACTTGCGCAAATGCTCGAATGGCGATGTCCACCCCCTGATGCCAGTTCAAACTACCTGGGTACATCAGCAGGAATCGGCCACTGCAATTGCGCTGCGGCTGGAGATAGAACATATCGGGATTAGGGTAATTGCAAATGACGGAACACTTTTCTTTCGGCACAGAGCGTTTAACCAGGCGGTCATACCAGAGATGATTCGCAATTATCACGTGGCTGGTCAGCCTTGCCGACCACCGCTCGAGAACCACCAGCGCTCGATACACGACTGAATCTTGGTCAGTGCCGAACTTGCTAGCATAGAACTCCGGAAGAATGTCATGAATATCGAGTATGACGGGTACGCCCATCAACCGGAGAGGGAGTGCCGCAATCACTAGAAAATCGGGGACGGAATGCACATGGACCACTTGGTATCGATTCCGGGCGTGCCTCCAGGTGATGGTCACCATTGCCAGCAGCAAAAACCGAATGATGCGAAACAGATATGAGAATGCAGTCCGTTCGTTAATCTTCCGTTGTTGGATACGATAGACATGAACACCGTCGATGACCTCGGTTCGCGGCGCACCGACGCGAGCAAGAGCAATAACGTCAACGGAGTCTCCGCGCCGCCTCAACGAACGAGCATACTGAATTATCCGGCTGTCAGTCTCGTAAAATGAGTATGCGACCATGCAGACTCTCATAAATGGTGTGCCTTGGGCGTACAAGCCAATAAGAACATGCGAGATAACAGTGTCGACTCCTTCTTAGTCCCCCGCCGCCAGCGCTTTGGCCAGCACGGATCGAGTGCTCGGATAAGCTAAGCGATTAGCATCTGCGTAGCTCTTCCAATTGCAGGGCAAGCCGTGATCGCCGAATAACAACTGAAGGGATGTACGTCGGATTGTTTCGTAGATGCAAGCTCGCGTAAACGCTTCGGCGGCACACACCCTTATTTGAGTGGTTGATCGTCGCTACGCATAATTGGGGTCCGCTGGACGCGCGGTGTTGGCTTGATCCGAAACAGGTTCAAAAGCCTCGTACTCTGTTCATGCCGGAAAAAGGCGATGAACTCATCCGGCACTGCTCTTTTATCACCCCGATAATAGGAAAAGAGAAACCCCATCAGTCTCGCTGCCGCCCCAATCACGCGCGGATTGAGATTCACGCGCCGAAGCACCTTGCAGATTTCGAATAGCGGCAAGGTGCCCAATGAATGATCCATCCTCCCTTGCCGGAAGCAACCGCGCACCAGGCCTCCGGCTGATCCGGTGGCTCGATGGTGTAAGGCTTCCAAATCGGGAAAAGAGCTGACGTGCCAACCTCTCATTCTGGCTGTAACCTCAGCGTATGTATCAGGGGCTCCAAACGGCAAGGGCAAATATCCTCCGCCAACATCCTGAAAGCATGCGCGTCGGAATAACTGGACCGCATGTGCGACCGAGCTTACACGGTTATCTCGCCTGCTGCGAAATACGCCGTCTGAACATCTCTCATGGATCAACCCTCCGCCAAGGCCGAGTCGCGGATCATCCGAGAACTTTTGTAACAAGTTGGCAAAGTATGACGGTGCAAGGGTGATATCGGCGTCGAGATTTCCTATGAACTCAAAGTCCTCCTGAACAAGCTTTGAGATACCAGCATTGATCGCATACGCTTGAGCCGCAAAGTTTCGTGGATGATCAAGAGTGAGACGGTATAACTGGATAAACTTAAATTCGGCAGCATACCGGGCAACAATCGTGTCAGTTTCATCGGTCGACCCATCACTTACAACAAGCCATTTTGCTGGAAGACACTGCTGAGAAATAACAGAATGTATAGTGTTCTCGATCAGCGTACCTTCGTTGTATGCCGCGGTGACGAGAACATATGACCTGCGCTGCTGTTCGATTTCCTGCATCCTCACTCTGCTGTCTGTTTAACAATCCAGGAGCCACCGCCAACCAGCCAGCGAAGACACCATATGCTTCGGCGAACTTTTGAACTGGCTTCAGACCGCCGGTCGTGGTTACAGCAATATGACACTGAATAGCCGGCAATCCTGGCAAGCTCGTGGATACCAATCGCCAGGGTGTAGCCGACTGCCCCCAGTGTGCCATGATGTTTCCGGAAATACTGCACATTCGCACGGCGCATTTCGACATAAAAGCGCTCGGGGGCGTCAGCTGAACTCCCACCTCCATAATGTAAAGCCTGAGCCTCACCACAAAACACGACGCGCCATCCTGCCTTCAGAAACCGATGACACCAATCGATGTCTTCTCCATACATGAAAAATCGCTCATCGAGCCCGCCTACGTGCTCAAGAGCTTTTCGTGAGACCATCCAAAACCACCCCCCAAGGACTTGGACGTCTTTGATCTTCCCAGTGGCATCACTCTTTATCGATTGACCGGCAAAGAGCGTTGAATCAGGAAGTATTGAGTTCAATGCCAGAGCAGCGCATAATGTGTTCCACACTGTGGGCAATTGTCTCACTGAAATCCCGACAGTACCGTCGGAGCAAAGCATTCTTGGCCCCATAATGCCGATATCTTGATTCGTTTCCATCAACGCAAGCATTCTGTCCAGACATCCAGGAGAAATCACAACATCTGAGTTGATAAGAGACACATACTTTCCCCGGCTTAATGCCACTCCGATATTGTTCGCTTTCGCAAAGCCCAAGTTGGCCTGGTTTTCAACTAGATGAACACCGGGGAATCGAGTGCGGATCATGTCGGGCGTTCCGTCGGTTGACGCGTTGTCTACCACTATGATCTCAATTGGTACTCCTACGGGAGACGCGTGAAGGGATTCCAGGCACTCCGAGGCATATCGCTTCCCGTTCCAGGTCGCAATGACAATCGATAGAACAGGAGAAAAGCTTGTGTCGTTCATCTCAATAGCCTTCGAGTTCAGGACCGTCCCAGCGGGGTGTTGAACGAGCGGCGGAGACCTGTGCGCCGATGTTTGTCAGGGGTGTTTTAATTTGAAACTCGGAGGGAGATTTCCTGGCTACAAACGTGGGAACGACCGCGATCATTGTCAGGAGTGCGTACCAGGCGACGATGGCCTGGTCGAAGTAGACAATCCCGAAATAAGCTACAGTGTTCGCAAACAGTGCCACGCCCAACACCCATATCAAACGTAGGTCAGCGGGGTACTTTTCCGCCAGCTTGCGAGCCCCGCCTATCACTTTAAACCCATACACGATCACGGCGATAAACAGGGCGAAATTCAGGAATCCTCCTGATGTGCCGGCACCCACGTAAGCATTGTCCACGTCCCACATCGACCAACCCCAATCCGGATTGGCACGGGTCCCCACTAGCCACCATTGCCAGAAATGGCGAACGAAGTTGTCCACTAGCATCGCACGATGCCACCCGCTCCCGCCCAGTAAACCGCTGATGCGGTTTATGATGAACCAGACAGGCGAATTCATTGCCAACTGCGCGAGCAGGAGAGATATTACTAATCCCCATCGAATCGCACGCATGCTCTTTCTCGCCGGCCACAAGGCCAATCCCACAACTGCTGCAGCGCTCGTCAACACTGGCGTGCTTGATCCCGAAGTGAGTGCCATCGCTGTTGCCGAGATAACTGCGAGGGCAGCCAGCAACCGGGCACGCGGTCGCAGAAAGAACAGCCCTACGAACAGAGGCAAAAGCACCGCTGCAACTGTCCCGGCCACAATCGCATGTCCGAACGGTCCTTGAGCGCGAACTTGCCCATCTCGCATATTAGTAATTTCCGGTGCGCCTAATAGCCAGAAAGGATTGTCAGCGGATGTGTGTTCATACAACATCGAGGGCGCAATCACAATTACCACAACCGCAAGCGTCTTAATCACACGTACTACGTCGTGCTGGTCCCGAACGAGAAACCGCAAAAACAAATACGTCCCCATGGTCGTTACTAGAAACCCCAGACGGTTTACCACGGCACCGAAATCCTGCCAGAGCAGGCTGTACATGACAGCATTGCAGAGCGCACTGCCCAGGATGATCTTGTCGATCGGCTGCAGGCGTCCCGGGAATCTATCGTGGCGGACGAGCAGTCGCAACCAGCCGGCCATCACCAAGATGCGCGTGGCGTTGAAGTGAAGGGAGCTGATTACGAGAACCACGTGAAGCGGAAGCAACAAGGCGGCAATCAAGAACGGCACATACGCATACTTCCGCGGGAGGACAAACAGTAGAATGATGGCAGCCAGCAAAAAGAGAACAGCCAGCGGCGTGGCGGCCGTTGCCTCATCGCCACCACCAAAATAGTAATTGGTTGGCAAGCCTGATTTATAGTCTGGCACAGTTTGTTCGAGGAGCTATAGGCGGGTTATGCCGATGTATTTCTGAGGACTTGTTAATTGGGCACTACTTCCATTCGTGCAGAATCGGATTTATGAATTAGCGCCCCCAATGGACGATCATCAGAAGACATTTGCAGTTAGCCTGGCGCTCACCGCATCCTGTCTTCGAATCACAGCATCTGTTGCACAATCGTAGCGGTTACTGGACGATCGCAGAGAGCCCAGTTGGAGGAGCTATGTTGATTGTTTGCGAAAATTGAAAGGCTCCAATGTCCCATGCCGCGGTAGAAGGCCGAGCAACTCCTGCTGCATCACTGTTCAGCGCGGCGATCCCAAGGCTCGTGAGGTTCTTTCCTGCCCCGATTGCGGCTGAACCTGACTGAAGGGTATATGTGCCGCTCAGGTTTGGGCTTCCCGTTACCCCGTTGGCATCATATCCGCCAGCCTGCCACTGCGCGTAGCTTATGAACTTCCCAGCACTTCCAGTGTTCCAGATAAATGGGGAGCCGCTCACCGTATTGTAGAGATTATAGTTGGAAGCCGTGAGATTGCTTAAGGGGAAAGTGGTCGAATACGAGCCGACGGCCTGTCCACTGTTGTAAAAGATATTGTTCTCTAGGGTTGCGATAGAGCCGTCTATGGAAATCAGGCTGCTAGTGACCCCTGATCCAGAACCAATGAAAGTGTTGTTGACAATCGTGTGCGGCCCAGTATTGGCGCCTGTCCAGATACTCCTGCCCGGACCGCATCCCGAAAAGGAGGAGCAGGAAGTTAGGCTGTTTTGAAAAACATTGTTGAAAATCGTACATAGTGACGCGGAGCCGGTTCCGCTGAGTCCATCGTAAGTGCAGTAAATCTCCCCAGTCCCATTGAACGACCCGAAGATGTGGTTGTTATAGATATTGACAACTGTGGGAAAGCCTTGATGCCCCCAGACAATGATGCCATCTGTATGATAATAATCGTCGGCGGTACTATTCCAGTTTGACCAGTTCGTGATTGTGTTTCCGTGGATGTTGACATTGCTGCTGCTGCCCGACGCTACCCATGATCCTATCTGGACTCCAAAAGCATGATCAGAGATGGAATTGTTGTAGATGTTAATGTTACTCGCGGTTCCACCGTCCCAATCAATACCGATACCTCTATAGGCAGCCTTGAGAGTGCAATCGTGAATCGAAATATTGCTGCCACCTCCCGAACTGACCAGGATATCTGCCGCACTAGTAGCATTGGGATCCCCGGTACTCTGGTTAGGCTGTTGGTCATAAATGTCCTGAATCGTGAGATTGGCAATCTCGATGTTGGTGGACCCGGCTTGAATGTAAATTCCCTGACTGGCGTGCGTCGGACTTGGACACGTCCCACCGGGGCATGTGTTTCCGGGCGTTCCGTTCAGAGTATTCTTGATTATTCCATTGGTTCCTCCGTCGATTTTGATGAAGGAATGTGCCGGTATGTTGATTGCGCCGGCGGACTGTCCGCCCCAATATGGAGCCGTGAGAACCGCCCCGGGTTCAAAGAGAACGGTAAGTGTATTTCCCGCCGAACCGTTCGGGACTATGAGCATCGTACTGCCCGCAGCTCCATTGAATGTCCCGCAGAGATGATAGGTGTTTCCGCCCGTAGCATTGGAGTTGAACCATGATGCCGAGTGCGCGTTGGCGCAATCAGCCCCGGTATTGCCGCCTGAAATGTTCTGGGTGATGTAGATCTCCGTGGCCGAGCAAACGGTAGGCAAAACAAATATCAGGGCTACCAGGATCGATAGGGGGAACCTGCGCATTTATCCTCCGGTGGTCGCACAGTTTGGAAGTGTCGTTGAGCCTTGCTGGAATGCCCAAATCCTAACATGTACGCTCCCTAAGGCCGAAAGATGCCGGAAGTGCATACGGACATTTGCCAATGGCACCAAGCCTTTTGGCCTATCCCCCATGCCTGTCCGTTTGACAGCAAGACAAGCCTGGTTTCGTCATACGCTCACAGCACGCGAGGCGTAATCTCATATAAGGGCGATCACACATCATCCGATATCAGCCCTTTCGTGCTGGCGAATGCTGGCGAACACCTCACGAGCTGTCGTGGAGTTGTTCGAGTCTCGACCGGTATTCTGGCCTCTGTCAACGGAATGAACGACCTTGAAATGGCTTTGGGCGAGTTGGGCAGCTGGATGAGGCAACCCTCTCCACTCAAGACATAGGGGGCCGTCGGGAGCGGCGAAATGGCCGAGTTTGAATCCAGCGGCCACGGCAGCCATCGAGAAATAGACATCCTCCATGAGGCGGCTGTTCCAGTTATACGGAACATCCAGTGCCCCGAGCCTGTCCATTCCTTCGAGGCAATCAAGAGTGAGGAAGTACGCTCCACCGAAGACATTGTCCCCCCGCTGATAACCACGACGCTCCGCACGTCTGAGAAGATCATTCCACGACGGTTGCAAACCCAATAGCCTTCTGTACCACCGTACCTCTTTGTTAATCAGTTTCCGATGCACCTCATAAGAGCGAGGACGATCATAGTCGCATTCATAGACACCAAAAAGTCCGACCTCCCTGTGTGCATTCCCATAGGCGAGAGCATCGCTAATCACGCCTGCCTTGATGAGTAATGCATCCTGATCTAACCGAAAAATCAAGGGACAGGATAATTGCTGCAGCACGAACCGGTATCCTTTTGCGAGGCTGTGCACAAGACGATCGCGCCCCATGAACTGGGAATTTCGCAATATGTACCAATTTGGCTTTTTCGCCGCGACCAGGGCCTCATAGGTGCCATCGGTTGTACAATCATCGACCACGACAACCATGTGGGATTCCGCACAGTAATGATCGATGCTGTCGAGCGTGTCAAGCGCAGACTCCCGGCCCGGGCCTATCGGAACCACAACCGCGGCTACAACGCTGTTAGACATACATTCGAAGCGCATCCAAGTGTTTCACGACTTCTAGCTTGTTTTGCGGAAAACTGCATGCAAGTCCGCGCCTGCGCCTGCGGCTGCCGCCATGTGCCTGAACGGCGTGATGAAAGCTAAACGGAATGCTTTTCGCAGGATCGTGAAGGGCAATCCCGGGCCGTCACCCTTGGACAGCGGTATCGGTACGGTTCCGCGACGCAGATTCCAGTCGGCCACTCGATTGCGAATACTGCCTTCGATGTAACATGAGGCAGCAGTAGCCAATTCAACCTGTTCAAAGCCCACCGAGGAGGCCATAGCAGAAAGCGCGTGAGGGGAGAATTGCCAGAGATGACGGGGGACATCCAAACCGAACCAGTGGCAACCAAAGATGCGCGCTTCAAGCGAATCAATATTGGGTAGTGTAAGTGTGAAAATGCCGCCCGGTTTCAGCCAAGAGAGCACCTTGATCATCACCTTGCGTGGGTCATACATGTGCTCCAGGACATGAAAACCACTAACGGCGTCGAAGTTGTTGTCCTCAAAAGGAGCATCCAAGACATCTCCGACAAAGACGTCGGCGCCAGTTGACCTGCGAGCACAGTCCGCGACCACTGGCGACATCTCAATTCCGTAGAGTTTCCATAACTCACCTTTGAGTGTGCGCAAAAATGAGCCCGAGCTGCAACCTATATCCAGGATCGAACCGCTCTGGACGTACTGCAGCAGCTTATTACTCACGACATCCCAATGATGCGGATAAAGGTCCCCTGGCGCAGTGATGGCTATGTCATAAACATTGCCATAATGAGACGCCATGTCTTCCGGTCGTGGTGAAACTTGTAACCAGCACAGGTGGCAACCGCTACAGCGCAAGAGCTGATAGACACGTTGCCGCATGAAAAACCAGTCGCGAGATTGTAGGAAGGGTCTTGCCTCGCTGCATCCGCAGGCAGGGCATGCCAGAGGAGTTAACTGATCAGCTGTCCCCTGCGTCTCTTGGTCGACAATACTATATATAGGCGGCATGGCAATCATGCGAGTATCCGTTTTCAGGCCTCTGCTCCCCGTTCTAGCGCGTTGGCGCGGCGTTTTCGGCTGGGGGAAAATGAGTTGACCAGCGCGGCCCTGTCTGTCGCGGTAATCAATCCAGTTCGTACAGCCAAAGGCCAAGCAACCAGCAGGCAAACCGCAAATGCCGTGATCACTTTGAGTATTGCCGGCAAGCGTCCTTCGAGTCCACCCGGCACAGCTACATAGGACGCGAGACCTCCCACCAACAGAATCAACGCCACGGCTAATGTCATCCGGACCAGGTCGGGAATCAACGACACGGCACGAAACAGGTGGAAAGCTCGAGTGAGAGCAAAGAGCATGAAGAGCATTCCGATCATTTCTACAATGGCCACGCCTCCGAGAACCCCTACAAAGCCCAGTGTCGGCGCGCAGACGATGACTGCACAAATGAGCGCGACTCGAAGACCCTGCCAGACGTTATCCAGCAGCGCTCTACCCGAGACCCTGTAAAGAACAAAAGCTAGACGGGAAATGGCACCGGACATCGTTGTCAAAGAGACTAACCAGAACGCGACACGGAAAGACGGATCTGTTTCTCCTGTCCAGGCATATGCCAACGCAACCCCGTACACCGAGATAAAACCCAGCGGAAACAGGGATAGCGCGAGAGTGACTTTGTATGCTTTCGCAACCAATGCCTGCATTCGCTCAGCAGATCCAGAGGCGAAGACCATCGTCCCTCCCGATAATATGGGCGGAAGAAACGCTTCCTGTAGAATCGCGGCGGACGCGACTACCCGGGTCACAATGGCATACACGCCGGCCGAAGTGGTACCAAATGTTCTCAGAATAACAAATGGCACGAGCGCGGCGTAAAGGACCTCCAGGACATTCACTAGCTGGTAGCTACCGGCAAAGCGTAACAACTCGTGGAACACTTCTGTGCTGAAGTATTTTAATCGTACGTGGATCGCTGGAACGACCCAACGTGAGGTGAAAAAGCAACAAGAGATGTAAACGAGTTCAGACGCCCCCATTACGCAAGCCATGGCAAAAAGCCCGCCGCCAAAATGCAGAGCGACTATGATAGCTACAGCTTCCATAATCGTCAGAGTGGTACGGAATTTCGTGACGATATCAATGCGATGTCCTCCCATGACGATGGATTCAAAGGCTGCACCTGCATTCGCCATTAGCATGATCAAAGCTAGCAGGGAAATTGCACCGGCGGACGCTTTCACAAACGTGGCGGGAACGCCCATCAGCTTCGCAATCTGTAGCGAGAAGAGAGCAACGGGAATTAAGCCACACAGGGAAAGCGCTACCATAATAATGGTACCGGTGCTCAGTAACCGGTTCGCGCGCTCGTAGTCACCATCTCCGGTGGCTTCGGCCACATACTTTTGAAACGCTGTTTTGACGCCGACACTTCCGAACCGCATGTAGGTAGCGGTCATCATGATTATGTTCCAGATTCCATACCCTCCCAATCCGAGGTAATAAATTACAATCGGCACCGTAATCAACCGCGTCCCGACTTGCGCAAAGCTAGAAACCACGCCAAAAACCGTGCTTTTGCCAATACTGGCGGCAAGATCGTGGTGCGATTTGTTCTTAGATGTCATTCGTCTTGTAGTCTGCGTCTATGTAAGTAAGCTCGCGTACCCGCGCTTCAGTCGCCAACTTGTTCGCATAGTCGGAATGAAGAAGCACGCATGACGCCGGCCACAACGATTTGCTGTTGCAGGCTTAAGTTTGTCGACATCGGCAGCGAAACAAGCTGTTTCGCCGTGCGCTCCGCCACGGGGAAGTCTCCCTCGTGATAGCCGAGAGAGGCGTATGCCTTCTGCAAATGCAGCGGAATCGGGTAATGAATGCCGGTCCCGATCCCGTCTTTTGCCAGAGCATCACGCAGTGCATCTCGCTCGTCACACCGAACGACATACAAGTGATACACGGCCTTTGACCAGGCCGGTTCAAAAGGCGTGATAACGTCGACGCCGGATCTTGCGAAAAGCTCGTTGTAGCGTGCCGCAGCGTCACGGCGTTTTGCATTCCATTCAGACAGGTACTTCAACTTTACAGCAAGGAACCCCGCCTGGATAGCGTCGAGTCTACCGTTATATCCCTCGATATCGTGATAATACTTCTTTGCCTGACCGTGGTCGCGTAGCATTTTCACTTTCTGCGCGATCTCTGCTTCGGCGGTTGTGACGGCGCCGGCTTCTCCGCAAGCACCCAGGTTCTTGCCGGGATAGAAGCTGAACGCCGCCGCTATGCCCATGGAACCCGCTTTGTGCCAGCGCTGGGCGCGCTCGGAGTAATACTCCGCACCGTGCGCTTGGCAGGCATCTTCAATCACATGTAGCCGGTAGCGCTCAGCCTGCTCCATGATCGGATCCATATCAGCCATTTGCCCATACAGGTGGACGGGCAGAACGGCAGCTACCCGCTGCATGGTTACGCGATCTTCCAGTGCCCCCGTTGTGCCGTTGGTTCGGCACTGAGATTCAAGATATTCCTGCAGCTTAACCGGATCCATGTTATAGGTGCGCTCGTCAATGTCGACGAATTTCGGTATTGCTCCGGCCTGGGTAATTGCCTCGGTCGTCGCGATGAAGGTATTCGGGACAGTGATCACGATATCGCCTCTGCCAATTCCAGCAGCGAGGAGAGCGAACCTTACCGCGTCAGTTCCGTTGCTCACACCTATGCAATTTGGCACCTCACAAAAGCAAGCGAACTCTTTTTCGAAGCTCTCAACAGCGGAGCCACCGATAAATCCGGCTGTCTCAAGCGCGGTGCGAAACACTGAAATCAGTTCTTCCTGAAGTTCGCGGTGAGGACTAACTAAATCAAGAAATGGGATGTTAGAAATATTCATGAAACCTTGGCCTCCACTTTGATATGGCGCAATACGCGGGCCGGATTGCCCGCCACGATCGTGTTTGCCGGCACGTCTCTGGTTACAACACTACCGGCGCCGACGATCGCGTTTTCCCCAATGACTACTTTGCAAAGAATCGTTGAGCCGGATCCGATCGAGGCTCCTTTTTTGACCACGGTTGGCTCAACGCCCCAGTCTGCGTCAGTCTGCAACCCGCCCTCCGGGTTC
>Ga0070734_10004616_pt1 | contig 12896 bp, 13 predicted proteins | sample Coa_R1_8_FD_66444 | JGI IMG/M metagenome (GOLD analysis project Ga0070734, IMG submission 66444) | Surface soil microbial communities from Centralia Pennsylvania, which are recovering from an underground coalmine fire - Coalmine... | ecosystem: Environmental > Terrestrial > Soil > Unclassified ...
TCAACCTGATGGAGGTGGGTTCCAGGAAGACCTCCCGGCTGTAGGTGTAGCGAAGGTTGTGGCGCACCTCAAACCGCATTGGCTTCCCCCCATTTGCGCGGCAGCTTCCCCAGGGCCGTCTCGGCCCATTCGGCCGGGCACATTTCCACGGTCTCGCGCACGCGCTTTTTCCACCAATCCGTGACTTCCTTCAGGTCTTCCCGCTCGTAGTGGGTTTCGGTCATGCGATTCGTGCCCTTGCGGTAGAGCACCATGTCGATGGGGAAGTCCACGTCCGTGGCGCTGGTGCGAGTGGCCTCGAAGGCCAGGTAGCCCACCTTCATGGCCTCTTCCATGCTCGAATCGTAGTGCAGGGCCCGGTCCAGCAGGGGTTTACCGTAAGCCGATTCGCCGATGGCGTAATAAGGCGTGCTCTCGGTCACCTCCACCCAGTTGCCCTGGGGATAGATGAGGTAGAGCTTGTGCTCGGCGTCGTGGGAGAGCTGGCCGCCCATAATGGAAAAGAGGTTGAAGCCGTAGCCCGCCTCCTCCAGCGCCGCCTTGTCCTCCTTGATGACGCGCCTCACCTGGTCGGCGAAGACGTTCACGGCCTTGTAAAGGTTGGGATAGGGGTCTTTGTCGCCCTCCAGGCGCTCGTTGAAATAGGTCAGGGCCTTGTCGCGGGCCGAACGCAGGCCCGAGGTCATGAGGAAAAAGGCGTGGTTGCCGTTCTGGTGGATGGACACCTTGCGGCCCGTGATCTGCTCGGTGCCGCTGGTGATGCGGGTGTCCGCCAGGGCCACCAGCCCTTCCTTTACTTTCATGGCGAGGCAAAAGGTCATTGCTGTTCCTTCCTTTCGGAAACAAGATCGGGGACGAAGTCCGCCCCCGGTTGGTGCGAAAAATAAACGATGGAGAGGGCCTCCCCCCAGGCGTTCAACTTGGCTTCAAAGGCGTCCAGGTATTCGTGCAGGCCGAGGGCCACGATGCCCCCGATGTCGGCATAATCGAATTCGGACCGCAGGCGGCCCAGCTGCTGTTCGGCCGGGTTGGAATAGGTGCCGGGCTGGGAGCCGGTCACGGCCCGCAGGGACTGTTCGGCCTGGATGAGGCAATGGCGCATGGAGCGGGGGAATTCGCGGTCCAGCACCAGGAACTCGGCCACCCTGACCGGCTGGATGCGGCCGTATTTTTTCCGGTACATCTCGCTGGCGCTGGCGGACTTGAGGAGCGCGGTCCAGAGGATGTCGTCGTAGGGCGTACCCACGTCCTCCACCTTGGGCAGGAGGATGAAGTATTTCACGTCTAGGATGCGGGCCGTCTTGTCGGCCCGTTCGATGAGCCGGCCCATGTTGAGGAAATGCCAGGCCTCGCCATGGGACAGGGTGGCGTCCGTCACGCCGGAGAAAAGGTGGCTGAGCATCTTCACATTGCGGCAGAAGGAGTCCAGCGATTCCATGCCCGATCCCGGGTGCAGGGCCGCGCCCTGCACCATCAGGTAAAAGCTATTCAATTGCTCCCACATCTCGGTGGAAATGACTTCCCGCATGGTGCGGGCGTTCTCCCGGGCCTTCTGGATGCTGGCGTAGACCGAATTGGGGTTTTCCTCGTCGAACATGAGGAACTGCACGACGTTTTCGCGGGTGAAGTCGCCGTAGCGGACCTGGAATTCCTCGTCGTCGCCCGTGGTGGTCACCAGCGGCTGCCATTGCTGGGGGCCGCTCAAGGGCGTGTCCAGGTTCAAGTGGAGGTTCACCCCGATGAAGCGGGCCACGTTCTCGGCCCGCTCCACGTAGCGGCCCATCCAGTAAAGGGAATCGGCCAGGCGGCTGAGCATGTCAGTTGTCCTCTTTGCGGCTCGCGGCAGGGGCATCCTCCAGCACCCAGGTATCCTTGCTACCCCCGCCTTGGGAGGAATTCACCACCAAGGAGCCTTTCTTCAAGGCCACCCGCGTCAGGCCGCCGGGCATGACGTAAACGTCCCGGCCGTAAAGGACGTAGGGCCTCAGGTCCACGTGCCGCCCCTCGAAGTGGTCGTCCACGATGACAGGCACGCGGGAGAGGGCCAGGGTGGGTTGGGCGATGTAGTCGCGGGGGTTGGCCTCGATCAGGCGGGCGAACCTTTCCTGCTCGGCGCGGGAGGAGTGGGGCCCCACCAGCATGCCGTAGCCGCCCGCCTGGTTGACCGCCTTCACCACCAGCTTGTCCAGGTTTTCCAAAACGTATTTGCGCTGGGGTTCCTCCCAGCAGACGAAGGTGGGCACGTTGGGCAGGATGGGGTCCTGTTGCAGGTAGTAGCGGATCATGTGGGGCACGTAGGCGTAGATGCCCTTGTCGTCGGCGATGCCCGTGCCGGCCGCGTTGGCCAATGTCACCCGGCCCTTGCGGTAGACCTCCATCAAGCCCGGCACGCCCAGGGTGGAATCGGAGCGGAAGACCTGGGGATCGATGAAATCGTCGTCCACGCGGCGGTAGATGACGTCCACCCGCTCGTAGCCCTTGGTGGTGCGCATCTTGACATAGCCATCCACGACGGCGAGGTCCCGGCCTTCCACCAACTGCACCCCCAACTGGCGGGCCAGGAAGGCGTGTTCGTAATAGGCGGAGTTGAAGGAGCCGGGGGTCAACACGACCACGCGGGGGGAATCCACGCCCTCGGGCGCCACGTAGCGCAGGGCGTCCAGGAGCTTATGGGGGTAGTCGTCCACCGGCTTGACCCGCATGTCCTGGAAGACCTGGGGCAGGGTGCGCTTGAGGACGTTGCGGTTCTCCAGCACGTAGGACACGCCCGAGGGGCAGCGAAGATTGTCCTCCAGCACGTAGTAGCGGCCGTCCTTGTCGCGCACCAGGTCGGTGCCGGTGATGTGGATCCAGACCCGCTTGGAGGGCTTGAGCCCCACGCATTGGCGGCGGAAGCCGAAGGAGGTGGTGACCACTTCCTTGGGGATGGCTTTGTCCTTGAGGATTCGCTGGTCGTGGTAGACATCGTCGATGAAAAGGTTGAGGGCCTGGATGCGCTGGATGAGCCCCCTCTCAATGACCTGCCATTCGGCGTTAGGCACCACGCGGGGGATGATGTCGAAAGGGAAGATCTTTTCCGTGCCCTGCTTGTTGCCGTAAACGGTGAAGGTGATGCCCATGTTGAGGAAGGCGGACTCGGCGGCCTTTTGTTGCCGGGTCAAATCCCCTTCCGGCATGGACTTCAGCCGGTCGATGAGCGGCGCCATGCTTTTACGGGGCCGGCCGCCGTTCTCGAAAATCTCGTCGTAAAAAGTTTCGGTCTGGTAGTTTTCAAAGTTCATGGGGCGTTCCTTTCAGCTTCCGCTCCTTAAACAAAGCAAGTCCAAGGCCAAGGAGAAAGCTGAAAATAGGCGCTAAAATCGTGATTTCCGGGTGAAAGAGGACAAACAATTTGGAAAAGCCGACAATATTGTCGCTGGGGTAAAACCATCCCGTGTTACGTTGATTGAACCGGAGCGGATCGATAGTGTCTTTGAGAAAGACTTGGGGCAGAGGGGACAAATGAAGAAAGTGGTTTTTTTATTCCTGAAGGGTGTGGGCCTGGGCCTGGGTATCGGCCTTTGCCTGGCGGGGGCCGTGGGGATGATTTACCAGGCCGTCCACAGCGGCCAGCCGAACTTCCCGGCGGGCCATGGCCTGGCCTATCTTTTCGTGGTGGGCGGGGTGCTGGGGATCATCGGGGGATGGATCTTGTCCCTTCAAATGATCCTGGAAAACCTGCTGGCCGCCCTTTTCATGAAGGTGGCCGGCCTGGTACCCATGCCCGCCCAGGCGGTGGGGGAGGAATGGGCGAAGAAGATGGAAAGCTTCTTCCGGGAGATCATCCAGCCCTTCCCGGGGTTCTTCCGCAAGTTCATCGAATGGATCTTCATCCTGCGCTTCGAGGACTATGCCCGCATCAACCGGGCGCTGGACAAGGCCAAACAGAAGAAACACGACCAAGGTACCACCACCCAATGGGTACTCATGGTGGTCCTTCATTACCTGTTGGAACCCCTCTGGGTCTTCTTTTACATCGCCTATGGCATTCTTTTACTCCTGAGCATCATTTTATGGAGTCTGGCGTTTTTTGGATGAATTTGGGGAAAGTGAATGAGAACGAAATATTTTGAATTTTTGTTGGCGATTTTTTTTATTTTCGGTGTTTGCCCAAAACAAACACGATCCCAAACCGAATCCCCCACTCCGGCTTCAAAATTTAATTCGAAAGAGATGCAGGGCCTGAGCTTCGAAGAAATCAAAAAAATGGCCGGAGAAGGGGACCATGGGGCCCAAATGCAGTTAGTGCGTTCATATTTCTTCAATACCAAATCGAACTATTACGATGTGCAAGAAGGCGTCAGTTGTTGCGAGAAATTCACCGCCCTCGGGAACGCCGATGCGGCTGAATGCCTGGGTTTTTTTTACAAAACGGGGGTTGATGGCGGGAAGGATTTGGCCAAAGCGTTAAAGTACTTCGAGAAAGCCTTCGATTTGGGAAACGACTATTGTGGCGGCCGGTTGGCGGAGTGGTACAGGACAGGCGCCGAGGGCGTGACCCGGGATTATTCAAAGTCTTTTTATTTCTACGAGAAATTGGCCCAAAAAGGGAACGAAAACGCGAAGATTCGTACGGCCGAAATGTATTTTTACGGCCAGGGCGTGGAAAAAAACTTCCAGAAATCCCAAGAGCTTATATCCGGCTTATCCGATGAAGACAAAAATTCCGAGGACCTGAGAAAAATATCAACCGAAATGCAGGGGTATAAATTATCCCAGCCTTTAACGGGTAATATCCTTAAGGATCATCCGAAAATTCCACCGTTTTATATAGGGCGGTCCATCGACCCAAAAGACGGGGAAGGTGGATTCAAATCTTTATTGGTCGATGAAAAGGGTGAGCTTGTTTCTTTGGAAGGCCAAACTATGCCCATCAAGGAATGGATGGATTCTTCGATGCAGGCTTCGTTAACCTCCTCCGGCCCGGCTCCCAAAATATCCCCTGTCCCTGCTTGGCTATCTTCTCCCAGCGGTCATTGGAAAATACTGGCTTCAAACGAAGAGAAATGGGGGACTTTTAATCTTCATTTGTGCCCGGCTAATGATTCTAATAACCAAGCCATTGGCATTCCTGCCGGCGGTTGGGGATGGGTATCGGACGGCTGGAACAAAAAAAGGGATATTTTTTATCTTTTCACAGTTTGTGGCGTTAATAGTGACCGGTATTACACGTTGATTCAATTTGATCCCGTGGAAAAAACCTTTATTGAATTAGGCTATGGACTCAAGCTTTATTCCAGTCCGGATGGTGATTGGGTTGCTTGGGTTGACGGTTCCGGAGGGTATTTGCATGGGCAACATCATGTTCACATTTATAATGTTGAAAACAACATTGACTACCAAGTAACGTCTGGAAATTCTAATAATTTCTTTTACAAGTGGTCCGAGCCGCTTGAAACTTCCAAATAGGTTTTTTCGCACGTGGAAGATATTTGGCCGGGAAAGACTACCAAAGCAGTAAAATTATTTATTGGGAGGTTTTTATGAAATTCCGTTTTATCGCCATTGGTTTAACCGTCTTGATCCCTTTCGGCGCGGCCTTGGCCCAGTCATCGGATCCATCGGCCGTCAAGCCACAAAAAACCGTAACGCCTAAATACCCCGAGCAAATTCCCGTCCTTAACGGGATTCGCGACCTGTTTCGAAAGGTCGACATAGCCCGGGCCCACGGGAAAGTCACCAATCAACAAGCCGTCGATCTTGAAAAACAAATCAACGCGGTGCATGCACAAATGACGGCTTTTAAAAGGGAAGACCATAAGACAATCCATTCCGACCATATGACCCAGGAGCAAATTTCCACTTTGATGTCGATGTTGGAAAAAGTAGGGCAAAAGATCCCCGACTAATCCGATTTTTTTGAAAGAAGGATCAAAAGATTTCATGGCCAGTTCCGACTATCAAAAATGGAAATCCCTCCAGGCGCATTGGGACGACGACGAATACCTCAAGTCCCTGACGGCGCTCATGAAACTGCGTTACCGGCGGCTGGATGAGAAGGTGGAGGCCATCCTGGATGAAAACTTCCACGCGACAGGGTCCTTTAAAGAAAGACCCCTTCTTTTGGATATCGGTGCGGGGCGGGGGGAATTCGCCTTGTTCCTGCAAGGGCGGGGAAGGACCAGGGTTTGGAACTACCTGGGTTTTGAGCCTTCAGCCGAGCAGTTGAAACAGCGGGACATCCAGGAATTCGGAATGGGCTTCGTCCAAGCGGTGGCCGAGCAAATCCCGGTGCAGGACATGGTGGCCCACGGTGTCGTCATCAAGGAAGCCATCGACCATTGCTATGATCCGGCAAAGGTTTTCGCCGAGGCCAAGAGGTTGTTGAAACCGGGAAGCGTCTTCGTCGCGACGGTGACCAACGACAAGTCTTACTTCAAAAAGCTCCTGCCCTTTATCAACCGTTCACGCAAAGCGGAGCAAACCGACCATCTTTTCTTTTTCGGCCCCGATGACTTGAAGAAGCTGGCGATGGAAGCCGAATTTGACAGTGTTTCGGTCGAAACCTATAATTACCTGAAATTACCCCGGTTTTTGGAGCAGTTTTTAGGCCTCTTGGGTTCGCCCTTCAACCGCGCAGTGCTGAATTTTACGGATATAATCGGCAAGGTTCTTCTCCCCGGCATGGGCGGCGGGATCATCCTGAAAGCCACCACTAAAAAATGAGAAAAAAGGAAAGAAATGAACGCTGATCTCCTGAACATCCTGATTTGTCCCGCCTGTGGTTCGGCGGTGCGCGAGAAGGACAACGCGATCGAATGCACCGCCTGCAAGAACCGTTACCCCATCGAAAACGGCATCCCCGTCATGCTCGTGGATCGCGCCCAAAAGCCGAAAAAGTAATCCACTTCCAAGAAAGAACCTTCCGGGGCCCCCAATGTCTTTGAAGAAAAGCATGGCCAAAAAGCCCCTTCATATCGGCATTGACGCAAGGCTGGCCTACCGGCGGGGAGTGGGCACCTATGCCGCCAACCTCATCCTCGCCCTGGCCAAGGTGGACCGCAAAAACCGCTACACTCTCTTCAGTGCCCCTGACAGCCTGAGGAAAAAAGTCCGGAATCCCCATTTTGCCTGGGCCAAGCTGCCCTGCCCCAACGCGGCTTATTACGAACAGGTTCTCCTACCCGGGGCGGCCCGGCAGGCGGGAGTGGATTTTCTCCACTACACCGACAATTCGGCGACCGCCATCGACCCCCTGCCTTTCATCGTGACCCTGCATGACACCATGCACCGCCGGCCGCTTTCGGCGGTGCGGCCCAAGCCCAGCTTCCGGCACCGGTTGGTTTACGGCTACAAGAAGTGGGCGATCGCACGGTCCGTGCCGCGGGCCCGGGCGGTGGTAACCGTTTCCGAGTTTTCCAAGGGCGAGATTTTGAAGGCCTTTCGGCTCAAAGCCGAGAGGGTTTTCGTGACGCAGGAAGGGGTGGACCGGGAGTTTTTCAAAAGGCTTCCCCACAAGCCTTCCAAGCTTTTCAAAATCCTGGTGCATGGCGCGGCAGACGAACGCAAGAACCTGTCGAATATCCTCAAGGCCGCCAAGATCCTGTCCGAGCGGAAAAAGAAGTTCCAATTGGTCGTCGTGGGCATGGACGCGGAGGAACTGGCTTACACCAGCTACGTGGAGGAAGTCACCCAGTTGGATTTGGGCTATAAGGTGGAATGGGCGGGCAACGTGCCGGGGGAGATGCTGCCCCAGGTCTACGCCGAGGCGGACTTGTTCCTCTACCCCTCGCGGTTGGAGGGCTTCGGACTGCCGGTGCTGGAGGCCTTCGCCTGCGGCGTGCCGGTGGTGACTTCCCAAACGACGTCCCTTCCCGAAGTGGCGGGGGATGGGGCGCTTCTGGTGGACCCGGAAAACCCGGAGGCTATCGCCAGGGCCGTGGCACAGATGATGGACAAGCCGGCATTGCGGCGGCGCTATATCCAAAAAGGCCTGCGGCGGGCCAAACAGTTTAGCTGGGAGAAAACCGCGGAGAAGACTTTAGCGGTTTATGAACGGATGCGGGAATGGATTTAGCCGCCAACGACACCTATTACGTTGTCTTTCATGGGACCGGCCTTCTTCACTTGGGATTTTGGATCGTCCTTTTGGCCCTTGCCGAGGCCCTGGTCGTTAAGTGGTTCAAGCCGGAAAAGAAATACCTCTCCGCCCTCGGTTCGGTCCTTTGGACCCACCTGCCCTGGCTCTTGATGTTTCTCCTGCCCGTGGTTGAAAACCTGAACCTGCCGGACCCCCATAACAACCCTGTGCGGAAATTCGAAGTCCTCTTGGGCGCCATCCTGATGACGCATTTGTTCCTGTTGACCCGGCTTCTTTTGCTGGGCCCTTCCCGGAAGGATTGGAAGGCCTCCCAAATCTTCGGCTTGTCGGCGGTAGTCCTTTTCGCAGGGGCCACCTGCTGGACCGCCACGGTTTGCGAACCCAGCGGCGACGAGCCCCATTATTTATTGATGGCCTACAGCCTGATCCACGACGGCGACCTGGACCTTTCCAATAATTACGCCAATAAGGATTACGAGCATTTCTACCATCGGGGGGATTTACAGCCGCAAGGCTTGGAACACGTCATCGACGGCAAGCGATACAGCCACCACCCCTTAGGGCCGGTGCTGTTGGTGCTGCCGGGCTTCGCGGTTTTCGGGCGCCTGGGGGCGGCCCTGACCATGGCCCTTTTGGCCGCGCTGGCCCTTTACCTGACGATGCGGGTTTTGGAGGAAACGGGGGCCCAAGGCTGGGCCTTGCACGCCACCGGCATGACCGGGTTGGCTTCCAGCCCCCTGCTTCTTTTCGCCGGTCTGATTTATCCCGAAATCCCCACGGCTTGCCTGACGGCCCTCAGCCTTCTTCTTTTTTTAAAGAAGCGCTGGGTTTGGATGGGTTTTTGCTTGGGGTTGATGCTTTGGATGCACAACCGCAACGTGCTGTTGGTCATACCCTTTTTATTCATCACCTTCTATGAGATCAGCAAGGATAAGGACCGGTTGGCAGCATGGGGCAAGCTGGCCGGAGGATTCCTTTTGCCGGTCGCGGCCCTGGCGGTTTATTTCCATTCCCTCTACGGCGTTTGGACCCCCCTGGGCGCCCACAACGAACCCTTCACCTCCCTTTTCCGCCTCAGCCATTTCTGGGACGGCTTTTTGGGATTGCTGCTCGACCAGGAATGCGGCCTGTGGTTCCACTTTCCCATCTTCGGCATGGCGGTGACGGGTGGGATCCTTCTTTGGCTTTCCAAGAACCCCCTGCGCCATGTGGCCATCGGAACACTCCTCTTCTTTTACTTGTTCATGTCCTTTTACGAAAACCTGGGCCTGACCCCCGCCACACGCTATATGGTGGGCGTGACGCCCTTATGGCTTTTTGCCCTTTATCCCGCTGTGGAAAGGATCAAGAAGTGGGAGGGTTGGGCCTGGCTGACGGTGCTCTCCTTCGCTGCCGGGGTTTTCGTGAATTGGATTTTGGCGGCGGTGCCCTGGATGCGGTATAACAAGCTCAACGGCGAGAACTGGATCTTGAAGATCGCGGGCTCCTTCCTCCACCTCCCGCTGACAGCCATGAACCCGGCCTTCCAGGCGCCTGTTGTCGATACGAAAAGCTACCTGATGAGTTTTGTCACCATGGGATTGACCGTGGTCTTGGGCGCCTGGTTTTTGGTGGACAAGACAAGGCACAACAAGCGCTGACGGCGAAAAGACGAAACGAAGGAAAACTATTTAGCCACAGATGCACACAGATTAACACTGATACAAAAGACAATAAGCTTTGGCTTACGTCTTTAAATCTATCAGTCTTTATCTGTGTTCATCTGTGTGTATCTGTGGCAAAGAAAGGGTTTGCTTCTTGAACATCCTCGTCCTGACGCCGATCATCCCCTTCCCGCCCCACGACGGGGACAAGCTGCGGCTCTACCATTTCCTCACTTACCTCAAGAAACGCGGCCATAGGGTCGACTTGTTCTGCCTGACCAGGGTGGAAGGCGACCTCAAGTACGCCGAAAACCTGAAGCCCCTTTGCCGGACCCTTTACACCGAACACCTGACTAATTGGGACCTGTTTTTCAACCTCATTGGGGGCCTTTTGATCGGCCAGTCCTTGAACGTCTCCAGCCACTTTTCGCCCAACCTGCGGGAAGCCCTCAAGACCTATTGGCAGACCCCCGAGGGCCAAAAGATCGACGTGGTGCTGGCCCACCGGCTTCGCATGGCACCGGCGGCTTTTGAATACAACCCCGGGAAACCTGTCGTGTTGGAACTGACCGACAGCTTGACGGCCTATGCGGGTCAATTGAAAGGCCAAAGCGGTTCGCGGTTGTCCCGGCGCATGGCGGCCCGTTGGGACTATTGGTTCCTCAAGAGGGAAGAGGTGGAATGGACGGAGCATTCCTTCCAATCCGTCGTTATTTCAGAGCCTGATGCCCAGGTCTTGCGCGAGGAAGGCGCTCCGGCCGGCAAAATCTCCGTCATTCCCAACGGGGTCGAAGTGAAAAAGGTGGGGAAGGCGAAGCGGGCGGCGATTTATCCCGCGAAGGGTCCGGTCGTCTGCTTCGTTGGCAATATGGGCTATGCGGCCAATGAGGACGGCGCCCTTTGGTTCCTAAAAAAAGTGTGGCCCCAAGTGAAGCGGGAAGTGCCCCAGACGGTTTTCGCGGCGGTGGGGGGGCAGCCCCGGGAGGTTTTGCGGAAATACCATAATGGGCAGGATGTGCTGGTGACCGGCTGGGTGCCCGAAATTGAGCCTTATTTGCTCCATGCCGATCTTTCGGTGGCCCCCCTAAGGGTGGCGGCGGGCATGCAAAACAAGGTGGCCCTGGCTTTGAGCCTGGGAGTGCCGGTGGTGGCGACACCCGGGGCGGCGGGGTGGATGCCGCCTAAGAGCCGGGACGGCGCTATAGTAGCGGTGAACGAGGAGATGTTCGCCCAAGAGGTGGTCGAGGCCCTGCGGAAGCCGAAGGCCGCCAGGGCGGCGGCGAAAAAGGGCCAGCGATTTATCCTGAAGAATTACAAATGGGCCGAATCAGGCCGGATGCTTGAGGATATCCTTAAAAAGGCCACAAAAGCTTCGCGATAAAAACCGATAACTGGGTAAGTCGGCTTTTACCGCCGCGAAGGAGTGGTGAATATGGATGAAGGGGACTTGGAGGGTCCGGAAGACAATGACTCTCCCGGCATCGGCAAGTTCGTCAAGGCGGGCCTGATCGCGCTTTTCCAGGCCCTGGTTGTTTTGTTTTTGGCCTGGCTTTGGTGGCAGGCGGAAGACAACAAGCCCATTTACCAAATCGAGAGAATGATCAACGAAAAGAAGTGAGCGGTTTCGCCCTGAGGGGGAGGTGGAAGCGATGAACCGAAACATCCAACAAACCATGGTGGTTCCATGCCTGGCCATCGCCTTATTCCTCGGCGCGTCCAGTTTTTCAAGGGCGGATGAAAACAGCCCCAAAGAGCGGACCATCCGGGTGACAGGCGAAGGCAAGGTGGCGGCGGTGCCCGACCAGGCGGAAATCAATGTGCAGGTCCAGGAAGAAGGGACCGATTTATCCGATGTTTCGGCCTCGGCCCAGGACAAGATGAAGAAGGTTTTCCATACCCTTAAAACATTCGGCATCGAGGACAAGGATATTCAAACCACCAGCTACAACATCCAGCCCCGGATGAAATACGACAAAGGCGAGTCCAAAAGGACCGGCTATATTGTCTCGAACAGCTTGAAAGTGGTGGTCAAAAAGATCGGCGACGCGGGCAAAATCCTCGACGGGGTGTCCGGCGATGGCGTCAGCAGGGTGGATGGGCCCTCCTTCGGATTCTCCGATCCGAAAAAGTTGCAGATTGAGGCGTTGAAGGCCGCCGTGGCGGATGCCCAAGCCAAGGCGGAAGCCCTGGCCCAGGCCGCGGGAGCGGATTTAGGAAAGGTTTCCTCCATCAACCAGACGGGTTCCAACATGCCATCCCCCCGGCCTCTCTATGCCGCGAGAATGATGGGCGCGGTTGCCGCGGCCAACGAAGTTCCTGTGGCTGAGGGCCAGGATGAAGTTACCGCCCAAGTGGAAGTGGTTTATTCCCTGAAATGAAGGGAAATTCTTAATTTTGTATTTTTAATTTTTAATTGTTGTTATTTTCGCGAAGCGAAAATTTCCATCATTAAGAACTAAGAATTCAGAATTCAAAATCGAGGTGTTCATTTGTGCGGTATAGCGGGTTTCTGCCAATTTAAGCCGGGCCAGCCCCTGAAGATGCGGCACCTGGAAGCCATGGTGGAAGCCATCAAGCACCGGGGTCCGGACGACAAAGGCTTCTACCAGAAGGGGCCCGTGGGGCTCGGCATGTCGCGCCTTTCCATCGTGGACGTGGCGGGCGGCGCCCAGCCCATTTGCGGCGAGAAGAGCAAAGTCTGGGTGGTCTTCAACGGTGAGATCTACAACCACCAGGACCTCCGCAAACCCCTCATCGAAGCCGGCCACCATTTCACCACCAATACCGACACCGAAGTCATCGTGCACGCCTATGAGGAATACGGGGACAAGTTCGTCTCCAAGCTCCGGGGCATGTTCGCTTTCGCTTTGTGGGATGAGACCTTCCAAAAGCTGCTCTTGGCCCGGGACCACGTGGGGGTGAAGCCCCTTTACTACACGACCGCCGACGGGAACCTGATCTTCGGTTCGGAGATCAAACCGCTCCTGACGGTGGACACGGTTCCCCGGATGGTTGACTCCAAGCAAATACTGACCCTCATGACCCTGCAGTACGTGCCCACGCCCGATACCCTCTTCAAGGGCATCCGCAAGCTGCCGGCGGGCCACACCCTCATCTGCCAAAGCGGAAAGATCAGCATCAAACCCTTCTGGGAATTACCACGCCTGTCGGTG
>Ga0070734_10004617_pt1 | contig 12895 bp, 8 predicted proteins | sample Coa_R1_8_FD_66444 | JGI IMG/M metagenome (GOLD analysis project Ga0070734, IMG submission 66444) | Surface soil microbial communities from Centralia Pennsylvania, which are recovering from an underground coalmine fire - Coalmine... | ecosystem: Environmental > Terrestrial > Soil > Unclassified ...
AATCGGTTGCCATCGCGTGTCCTCTAATTCAATCGGATGCGATTGAACGCATCCTGCGCGGACATGTCGGAGAGAATCACCTGGTCGCCGACCTTCAATCCGTCCTTCACCTCGATCGTGCTCACCGCGCTGCGGCCGAGCGATACCGGCACGCGCTGCGCTTCCTTGCCGTCCGCATCCAGGCGGAACAACGTGATCTTCGCGTCCGGCTGGCCGATGACCGGGCGGCCGACGTAGACCACGTCCGCGAGTTTCTCCAGGGTAATGGTGCCGTCGACGCTCAGGTCCGGCCGCATGCCCGGCGCCTTGCCTTCCAGCTTCACGTCGACATCCACCGTGCCGTTCACCGCCGCCGGATCGATGCGCGACACGTGGCCCGGAATGACGCCGTTGCGCGTGTCGATGGACGCCACCTGGCCGAGCGCCACGTCTTTCACCTGCGTCTCGGGAATCTTCAGCGTCGCCTTCAGACGGTTCGGCTGCGCGATCTTCGCCAGAATCGTACCCGGCGCCACCCGCATGCCGACTTCGAGCGGCGTCGCCGACGTGCCCAGCTGCGTCAGCACGCCCTCGTCGGGCGAGCGGATGATCAACTGCTCCACCTGCTCTTTTTTCAGCTTGTAGGTGGCCTGCAGCTGCTCGATCTGCACCTTCACCGCGTCGAGCTGCGCCTTGGCCGACTGGCTGCTGATGTCGAGCTGCTGCTTCGAAAGGTTGTACCGCCCCTTCAGCTCCTCGGCCTTCGCCGCCGACAGTTTGGCGTCGATGTCGGACTTCAGGCCCAGCTTGGCGAGCTGCTGATCGCGGTCGGCCTGCAGCCCGGCCTGTTCCATATCGGACTTGACCTGCTCGGTGGTCGCCTTCTGCGCAAGCTGCTGGGTTTCGAGCTGGACTTTCAGGTTCTCGTAATTCGCATCCGTCTGTTTGATCTGCCATTCGGCATTGGTGGCGTCCAGTTCCATCTGCGGATTGCTCAGCACCATCAGGACTTCATTGGCGTGCAGAGTCGCGCCCGGCAGGAAATTGATTTTCTCCACGCGGCTGTCGAACGTCGCCGGAATCCAGATAAAGTCTTCGACCACCAGCGTGCCCAGCCCGTGCACGTCCCGAACCATGGGCCCGCGCTTGACGCTGTCGATCCAGACCGTGGCGCGATCCACCGACGGAGCCGCCGGTTTCAGGCGCGTCAGCCCCCACGTGATCAGCGGGATGACCGCAACTGCCAGCCCGATCCAGACGATCCGCCGGATCAATTTGCGGCGCGCGACTTCTTTTCCACGAGGTACATCCATCGGTTTCTCCCCGTTAGGGCACTTGCCCTGCCATACTCGATGTTACTGAAAAGCAAGGGGAGTTGGTGTGCGGGGATGCCCTATGGTGTTCGTTTCTGGGATTTGGTGTGTGCGGTCAGGATCACTCGGCCCGTTCGCCCCCGGCCGGGTGCAAATCAGAATTTCTCGACCCCCAACGCCCACACCAGAAACGCATAATCGAACGCCGTTTCCTTGATCCGCTCGTACCGCCCCGACGGCCCAAAATGCCCGCTGCCCATGTCGGTCTTGAGCAGCAAGTAATTCGAGTCGGTCTTCAGCGCCCGCAGCTTCGCCACCCACTTGGCCGGCTCCCAGTACGACACGCGCGGATCGTTGAGGCCCGCCGTGACCAGGATGGTCGGATACGCCTGCGCCGTCACGTTCTCATACGGCGAATAGGAATGGATGTAATCGTAGAACTGCTTCTCCTCCGGGTTGCCCCATTCCTCATACTCGCTGATGGTGAGCGGCAGCGACGGGTCGAGCCCGGTGTTCAGATTGTCGACGTACGGCACCTTCGCGATCGCGGCTCGAAACAGATCGGGGCGCAGGTTCAGCACCGCGCCCATCAGCAGGCCGCCCGCGCTCCCGCCCATGATCGCCAGCCGGTCGCGCGACGTGTAGCGCTCCCCGATCAGATGCTCGGCGCAGGCAATGAAATCGGTAAACGTGTTTTTCTTTTCGAGCAGCTTGCCCCGATCGTGCCACTCTTCGCCGAGCTCCGCCCCGCCGCGGATATGCGCAATGGCGAAGGCAAAGCCGCGGTCGAGCAGGCTCAGACGATCCGAGTTAAAACCCGGATCGATGCTGTGGCCGTAGGAGCCGTAGGCGTAAAGCAGCAGGGGCGCGCGCCCGTTCTTCTCAAAATCCGCGCGATAGACGATCGAGACCGGAACCTCGGCTCCGTCCGCCGCGCGCGCGAAAATGCGCTCCGAGCGATAGCGCGACGCATCGTAGCCGCCCTTCACCTCGTACTGCTTCTTCAGTTCCCGCTCGCGCGTCACCATGTCGTAGTCGAACACCGACGACGGCGTCACGAGCGACGTGTAAACGAACCGCAGCGTCCTGGTGCGATATTCCGGATTCCCGGCGACGCCCGCCGTATACACCGGCTCGGGAAAATCGATGTAATGCGAGAAGCGGCCCGCGCCGTCGTGAATCGCGATCTTTTCAAGGCCCCGCTCGCGCTCTGAGACCACCAGGAAATCCTCGAACGAGTCGATGCCTTCGAGCGTGACGCCCGCGCGCGCCGGAATCATCTCTTCCCAGTTCTCGCGCGACGGATTCGACACCGGCGTCCGCATCAAGCGGAAATTCTTCGCGCCCTCATTCGTCCGGATATAAAAATGGTCGCCGTGGTGGCTCGCGTCGTACTCGATTTCCTGGACGCGCGGCAGCATCACGCGAAACTCGCCCGCCGGATTCGCCGCCTCCAGATACCGCACCTCGGACGTCAGCGCGCTGCCCAGATGCAGCATCAGAAACCGGCGGCTGCGCGTCTTTCCGATCCCGAGCGAGAAGCGCCCGTCCGTCTCCTCATAGACCAGCGTGTCTTCCTGGCGTCCCAACTCGTGACGAAACAACCGGAACGGCCGGCGCGCCGCATCGAGCACGGTATAAAAAAAGGTCCGGTTGTCCGCCGCCCACTCCAGGCTGTAATAGGTATTCGCGATGCGATCGGGCAGCAGCTCGCCTGTTGCCAGATCCTTCACGAAAATCGTGTACGCCTCGTCGCCCTCGGTATCGGCGGAATAGGCCAGCAGGCGATGATCCGGACTCACGGCGAAGTTCCCGAGCCGGAAATATTTCTCGGCCTGCGCCAGTACGTTTGAATCGAGCAGGATCTCTTCGGGCGCATCGAGCGACAGATGCTTGCGGCAGCTGATGGAATAGGCTTTCCCTTGCTCGGTGCGCGTGTAATAAAAGTAATCGTCGCGCCGCGCCGGCACCGAGAGGTCGGTCTCTTGAATCCGCCCGAGAATCTCCTTATATAAGGTCTCGCGCAGCGGCTTGGTGGGTGCCATCACCTGCTCGGTGTAGGCGTTTTCCGCTTCCAGATAGGCGGTGACTTCGGGGTCTTCCCGATTCCGCAGCCAGAAATAATTGTCAACGCGCCCGTGCCCGTGCAGCGTCGTCGTCTTCGGCTCGATCTTCGCGATCGGCGGCGCGGTCGGCGCCGCGATCGTCAGTTTATCGGACATGTGGTCGCTTATTGGCTTTCTTCCTTGCCCAGGTACAGCTCGCTCAGCAGGTGCCGATGATTTTCGAGCACGCGGCCGCGCCGGACCTTCATGGTCGGCGTCAGTTCGCCGGTCTCGATGCTGAAGTCGCGCTCGAGCACGCGGAATTTGCGGATTTGCTCAAAGGGCGCTAGCTTTTTGTTGACGCGCGCGACCGCCTTGGCCAATTGGGCGGGGTCTGCGCCGGCGTGCACCGTGAAGAGCGCGGTGACGTAAGGCAGCCGGTCGCCGATCAGCACCATCTGATTCACGATCGGCTCGGTCTTGAACAGGCTTTCGATTTTCGCCGGATAAATTTTCTTGCCGTTCGACGAGACAATCAGCTCTTTCTTGCGCCCGGTGATGTAAACGTAGCCGTCCGCATCGAATTCGGCGATGTCGCCGGAGTAGAGCCAGCCGTCGCGCAGCACCGCCTCGGTCGCGCCGGGATCGTTGAAGTATCCCGAAAACAGCGCCGGGCTTTTGATCAGCAGCTCGCCGTCGTCGGCCAGTTTCAGCTCGACGCCCGGCAGTGCGACCCCGATGCTCCCCGACTTCGGCCGATCCAGGGGATTCAAACACGCCACGCCGCCCTCGGTCAGCCCATAGCCTTCAATCAGCGGCAGACCGATCGCCGAGTAGAACCGCGCCAGTTCCTTGCCGAGCGGAGCCGCGCCCGATGCGGCCACCCGGAGACGCCCGCCCAGCCGCTCGCGAATCTTCGAAAACACCGCGCGCTCGGCCAGCTTCAATGCCGCCGACATCCACTTGGGGACCGTCTTCCCTTCCTCGCGCAACCGGCTGACTTCCGATCCCAGCCCGACTGAGCCGTGGAACACCCTCTGCGCGATGGTGTTCTTCTTTTTCACCTCGGTGTGGATGCTCGCGAAGATGCGTTCCCACACCCGCGGAGGCGCAAGCAGAAAGGTCGGCCGGATCGTTTTCATCTCGCCGGGCAGCCGCGCCAGGCTTTCGGAAAACCACACCGGCACGCCGCAGCGGACCGGCAGCAGCTCGATCACCACGCGCTGCGCAATATGCGCCGACGGAAGAAACGCGATGGTCGAATCGTTTGGAAACAACGGCAGCACCGCCGGCCCCATGTCGAGATTCGCTACCAGCGCGCGGTGCGTCACCAGTCCCATTTTCGGCTCGCCCGTCGCTCCGGACGTCAGATACAGGATGGCGTAGTCGTCGACGTCGACGTCATCTCGGATGCGCTCGAATGCCTGCGGATCCCGCACCAGTGCCTTGCGCCCCTCGGCGCGCAGATCTTCAAACGTGATCGCATCTTCCGCCGCTCCGGTCAGAAGGATCCAGCGGACCGGCAGTGCGTTCTCGCCCGCCGCGGCCTGCAGCGCCTGCATGTCGGTGGGGCTCTCGGCGAAGATCGCTTTGGCGCCGCTCGCGCGCAGATTGCCGATCTGGTCGGGCGTCGGATAGCTGGTGTAGAGCGCCGCGGCGATGGCCCCGCTCGCCTGGATCCCGAGATCGGCCAGATAAAATTCGGCGCGCGTTTCCGAGTGCAGCGCCACCACGTCGCCCTTCTTCAGGCCCAGGCATCGCAGCCCGATCGCGACTTCCTGCGCGATCCGGCGGTATTCGTTCCAGCTGTAAGTGCGGTACTCGCCCTTGCCCACCGGCTGATGCAGCGCGGGCAGCTCGCCATGAACCTGCGCGGTCTCTTCCAGGACCGTGTAGATGGTGCGGGACCCCATAAAAATATTGTAGGGGGTAGCGCGCGGTGGAAAGCTTCCACCGCGAGCCTTTACCATCAAAATATGCCCGACTGGTCCAAAGAAATCGACGTTGCGACGCGCGCCGCCAAAGCCGCTGGGGAGTTGGCGCTGAAGCTGCAGCCTGGCATCGTCGCCGAAACCAAGGCGGACAATTCGCCGGTGACCGTGGCCGATCGCGAGTGCGAGCGGCTGATCGCGGGGATGCTCCACGAAGCGTTCCCTGACGACGGCCTCATGGGCGAGGAGGGATCGCGTGGCGACTCCTCGAACGGCCGCAGGTGGATCATCGATCCCATCGACGGCACCCGCGATTTTGTGCGCGGCAATCCGCTCTGGGCCAATCTGATTGCGCTCGAGTCGCGCGGTGAAGTCGTCGCGGGCGTCGTGAACCTGCCCCTGCTCGGAAGATTCTACGCCGCGGCGCGAGGCGCGGGCGCGACCTGCAACGGCATCGCCATTCACGCCTCGTCCAAGAAGACCCCGGAAGAATCCGTGCTGTGCTTCAACCGCATCGACAAGCTGGACGGCTTCGCTTCGCGCGACGCCTTGCTCGACTGGTCGGCGCGCTTCTGGTCCCTGCGCGGGCTGGGTGGCGCCGCCGACGCGATGATGGTGGCCGCCGGCCAGGCCGACGCCTGGATCGAGCCCGCGGCCGCGCCCTGGGATTTCGCGCCGCTCAAAATTATTCTCGAAGAAGCCGGCGCGCGTTACTTCAACTTCGACGGCGGAAGCAGCATCTATGCCGGTAACTGCGCAGCCTGCGCTCCGGGACTCGAAGGCGAAGTGCGACGCGTGATCGGCCTGCGCTAGTCCAGCAGACTGCGGATCAGCACCGCGGGATGCTGTGCTTTGACTCCCGCGAGATCGGCCACTTGATGGCGGCAGGATGTCCCCGGCGCCACCAGCGCTTCATTCGATTTAAGCGTCTGCGCTGCCGGCAGCAGTCGACGGCTCGCGATGGCCTTCGAAACGTCGTAATGCTTCTTCGAATAACCGAACGATCCCGCCATGCCGCAGCATCCCGCGTCCAGATCCACCACCGTTGCGCCCGGAATGCGCGCCAGCAGCGCCGTGGACGCCTGCAGCATCCCCATCGATTTCTGGTGACAGTGCCCGTGCAGCAGTACGCGCTCGGGGCCGCGCCGCAACGGCAGATCAAGCCCCGCCGCGTATTCATCGAAGAGCATGCAGGCCTTGGCGACTTCTCGCGCCTTCCTCTGTGCTTCGCCGCGCAGCAGCGATGGCGCGTCTTCCTTTAAGACCGATAAGCAGCTGGGTTCCGCGAACAGTATCTTTTCGCCTCGCGCCGCGATCGGGTGCAAACCGTCCACCACTCGCGCCGCATATTTCCGAGCCTCGCCCAAAAGCCCCTGCGAGATCAGCGGGCGCCCGCAGCATCCCGGCCGCACGACCTCGACGCGGCATCCCCCGCGCTCCAGTACCTCGAGTGCAGCCACCCCGATCTCCGGATCGAAGTGATTCGTGAACGTATCGTTGAACAGTGCGACGGGTTTGCCTTCCGCCCGGCCCGAGCCGCGCCCATTCACGAGCCCCGCGAACGTCTTGCTCCGCCACTCAGGCAGCCTGCGGCGGGCATCCACCCCGAGCAGGCCCTCATTCATACTACGGCCGATCCCGCTGCGTGTCGCCCAGTTCGCGATCGGCGCGAACGCGCTCGCCCACCGCGACAGCGCCGCAATGTGCCCCAGCGCCCGCGCGCGCAACGGCGTCCCGTGCCGCGACCAGTAGTCGGCTAAGAATTCGCTCTTGAGCGTCGCGACGTCCACGTTCACCGGACACTCGGCCTTGCAGGCGCGGCACTCCAGGCACAGATCGAGCGTTTCATAGACGCCCTCGTCCCCCAGCCCCGATTCCTCAAGTCGCCCCGAGATCGCCAGGCGCAGCGCGTTCGCCCTCCCTCGAGTGGTCGCCGACTCGTCGCGCGTCGCCATATAAGAAGGACACATCGTCCCCGACAGGCGCTTGCGGCACGCCCCCACGCCGCTGCACATCTCGATCGCGCCCGCCACGCCGCCGTAGTCCGAAAAATCAAAATACGTGTCCGGGTTGCGCGCTCGGTAGCTCGCGCCAAACCGCAGGCTGGACGCAATCGGCGGCGCATCCACAATCTTGCCCGGGTTCAAAATGCCCAGCGGGTCGAACGCGCGCTTGATCTCGCGGAATGCCTCGTACAGCGCGGCGCCGAACATCTGGCGCATGAACGGGCTCCTCACCAGGCCGTCGCCGTGCTCGCCCGACAACGCGCCGCCATATTCGAGCACCAGGTCGGCCACACCCTGCGCCAACGCGGAGAATTTGCGCACGCCATCCTCGGTCTTCATGTTCACCACCGGCCGCACGTGCAGGCAGCCGACCGACGCATGCGCGTACACGCCCGCCGTCGTTCCGTGACTCGCAATCAAAGTTAGGAACCGGCCGATGAAGCTGCTCAGCTTCTCCGGCGCAACCGCCGTGTCCTCGACGAACGAAATCGACTTCGCGTCGGACTTCACCGCCATCGACAATCCCAGCGCCGCTTCACGCAGGCTCCAGATACGCGCCTGCGCCGCAGGCTCCGTTTCAGAATGGTAGTAATAGCCCAGCTTTTGCGCGCGAAGATCGGCTTCGAGCGCGGCCATTCGCAGCGGCAGATCCTCTTTCCGATCGCCGTAGAACTCCACGCACAACGTCGCCGCCGGATCGCCCTGGATCACCGCGTCGTGAATGCGCTTCAGCGCCAGATTGTCGCGCGTATTGTCGAGGATCGATTTGTCCATCACCTCGATCGCCGACGGCCCGTGCTTCAAGATCGCGGGCGCAGCTCCCAGCGACTCCAGCAGGTCGCGAAAGCCGATCACCATCACGGCCTTCGCCTTGGGCAGCGGCACCAGCTTCAGCTTCGCTTCGAGCACGACGCCCAGCGTTCCTTCCGAGCCCACCATCATCCGCGCGAGATTCACCTGCTTCGCCCGATTCGTGAATTCGTCGAGATTGTATCCGCCGACCCGCCGCAGAATCTTCGGATACCGCCGGTCGATTTCTGCCGCGTGCCGCTCGGCCAGATCCAGCACCGTCCGATAGCAGGCCGCTTCCAGCGTCGATCCCACCGGCACTTCATCGCGCGGACAATCCCGGAAATGCGCCACGCTCCCGTCCGACAAGCAGACCACCTGCTCGAGCACGTGATCGAGCGTCTTGCCGTACAACACGCTGCGCGCCCCCGCCGAGTTGTTCGCCATCATGCCGCCGATCGTGGCGCGGCTGGCGGTCGAAATATCGGGCGCAAAGCGCAGGCCGAGCGGCGCAAGCTGCGCGTTCAGCTCGTCCAGTACGATGCCCGGCTCGACGCGCGCCCAGCGCTCCCCGGCATTCACCTCCAGCAGGCGGTGGAAGTATTTCGAAATGTCCACCTGCAGCCCTTCGCCGATCGCCTGTCCCGCCTGCGAAGTCCCGCCGCCGCGCATGGTCAGCGGGCAGCGATGGCGATGGCAGATCTCGACTACGCGAACCACGTCCTCGCGATGCTTCGGAATCACCACGCCCAGCGGACGGATCTGATAGACGCTGGCGTCGGTGGAATAGAGCGCGCGCGTGATCGGATCGAACCGGACCTCGCCCTCAAGCGTGCGTTCCAGTTCCTCGCGCAGCGCATTCCGGTCCACCAGATTTGCGTTGGCTTGGGGCGCGGGCGTGCCGGAATCGATGGCAGTCAGGTTCAACTGAGAATCCACTCGGCGGTTTTGGCCGCCAGCCGGTCGAGCGCCCGCACCGCCAGTTCCAGGTGCTCTTCCCTGGTGTCCTCGATCTTGTTATGGCTAATGCCTTGGAGCGATTGCACGAACATCATCACCGTCGGGATGCCCGCACGCGAAACTTCGGCGGCGTCGTGCAGCGGACCGGAGGGCAGCAGGTGCGCCTTGCCAGCGGTCTCGTGAACCGCCTGCTCGCAGCGCTCGATCATCGCCGGATGAAAGGCGATCGGCTCGATGTTCCAGATCCGCGACCACTCCACCGTGCATTTTTCTTCCCGTGCAAAGCGCTCGCTCGCCTCGCGCGCCTCGCGATACATCCCCGCCAGCACCGCCGCATCCAGATCGCGCTGATCCAAGGTGGCCTCCGCGCGGCCCACCACGGCCGTCACGATGCCCGGAAAAGTCTTGACGCTTCCCATGGTGCAAACCGAATTGGGATGTTTGCCCGCGATCGAGCGAATCTCCAGCGCCAGCTTGGCGCAGGCCGCCAGCGCGTCGCGCCGCGCATTCATCGGCGTCGACCCGGAGTGCGCCTCCTGCCCGTGAAACGTGATGGCGTGGCGTTCCACACCCTTGGTGCCGAGCACTACGCCGAGCGGCAGCCCGAGCCCTTCGAGCACCGGCCCCTGCTCGATGTGCAGTTCCAGATACGCCGCCGCGTCCTCCTGCTCGCGCTCCGCCTCGGGAAAACATTCGATCTTCACGCCGCAGCGGCCCAGCGCGTCTTCAAGCTTGACGCCGTCCTTGTCCGTGCGCGCACGATCCGCCGCAATCGAATGCGTTCCCGCGAACGCCGACGACCCGAGCAGGCTGCGCCCGAACCGCGCGCCTTCTTCGTCCGCCCAATCCACCAGCCGCACCGTCACCGGAGGCTTGCCGTGGTACTCGCTGGCGAATCGCCGCAGCACTTCGAGCCCCGCCACCTCGCCCAGCGCGCCATCCAGCCACCCGCCATTCGGCACCGAATCGAGGTGACTGCCGAGCAGCAGCGCTTTAGGAGACTCGCCCTTCAGAGTCACCCAGCGATTTCCGGCCGCGTCGAAGTGATGTTCCACCGGCAGGTCTTTCAGCTTCGCCTCGAACCAGGCCCGCGCCTTCAGCCACGTGTCCGTCCAGGCGACACGCTGCGCGCCGTTCTCGTCGGCGGTCAGCGCGCGCAGTTCCTTCAATTCGGCGATGGTTCGTTTTGGATCCAGGCTCATACGCGGCTACTTTCGCTTCGGCTCTCCTCCGATGCGCTCGATCGTCACGGTAAACAGGCGTGCCGGGTGGTCCGGCTTCTCGTTGCGCTGGGGCGCATTGCTGATCTTCGAAACCACCTCCTGACCGCTCACGACTTCGCCGAAGATCGTGTACTTGCCGTCCCACATCGTCACGATCTCGTTGGTCAGGAAAAACTGGCACCCCCCGGAATCGGGTTCGCCGCTGTTGGCCATCGCCAGCTTCCCGGCGCGGCCGAATTTCAGGCCAGGCAGGATCTCGTCTCGCAGCGACACGCCGCACTCGTGCCGCCCCGTTCCCGTCGGATCGCCGCCCTGAATCATTTGATTTTTGATGACGCGATGAAAGACGGTGTTATTGTACAGGGGCCGCTTCACCATCGCGCCGGTCTTGGGGTCGCGCCACGCCTTCGTGCCTTGCGCCAAGGCGACAAAGTTCGCCACCGTCTTGGGCGTGTACTTCTCGTAAAGCTGCGCCGTAATGACGCCCTCGCTCGTCTGGAAATTCGCGTAGAGGCCGGGCTTCAGCGCCGGCGCCTCCGCGGAGTCCGGCGACGCCGGATGCGCGCCCACCGTAACCAGAACCGATAAAACCGCAGCGCGAACAATCATTCCGATCCCGGTGCTCATTTTATCGCACGGTATCCGAATTGATCACGTTGCACTACTTGAAACACGCGCGCGGCGCGCCGTTCAACCGGGTCGACGCAGCTTCAGACAGAGCGCTCCGCAAACCACGAGCAGGCCGGCCACGACTCGCAGCCCCGCTCCGAAAGAACCGTCCGGCGACTGCAGCGCGCCCAGGATCACAGGGCCCGCCTGCCCGCCCAGATTCGCCGTTGCATTGATCAGCGCCAGCCCTCCCGCCGCCGCCGTGCCGGTCAGGAACGCCGTGGGCAAAACGAAGAATGGCCCGAGAAAACTCCAGCGCGCCGCGCTGCAGACCGTGGCCGCGGCCAGTACGAACAAGGGCGGCATGGGGAGCGATAGCAGTACCAATCCCGCCGCCAGCCACCATAACGCCAGGCTCGTGCTCCGTCGCCAACTCACGCGCGACGACCAGCGGCTGTACAGCAACATCACCGGAATCGTAATTAGCGGCGGGATGGCCGAAATCAGACCCAGCTGCGACTTGGTTACCGACGGAAACGCAGTTTGCAGCATCGTCGGCATGAAAAAATCCACGCCATACCCGCCCACTACATTCGAAAAATAAATCCCGCTCAGCAGCAGCACGCGCGGATTCGTCAGCGCCTGCCGCAACGTCAACCGGCCGTTCCTCTCAGCGGCCGCCCGCTCGGAATCCAGCACCGACGTCAGCCAGTCCTTCTCCTCCGCCGCCAGCCAGCCCGCGTCGCGCGGCCGGTTCGGCAGCGCAAGCAGAACGACGATGCCCAGCAAAACCGACGGTATGCCTTCCACCAGGAATAACCACCGCCAGTCCCGCATCCCGAACTGCGGATGGTCCATCACGAATCCCGCAATCGGCCCGCCTACCAGGTAGGACGACACCGCCGCGGTTTGAAAGGCGGCGATGGTCCGCGCGCGGTACCGCGACGGAAACCAGTAGGTGTTGTAGAGAATCATTCCGGGATAAAAGCCCGCCTCGGCTGCTCCCAGCAAAAAGCGCAGCGCGTAGTAGGACCATTTCCCGTTCACGAACAGCATCGAGCAGGAAATGACGCCCCACACCAGCATGATGCGAGCGATCCAGATCCGCGCCCCGACGCGCTCCAGCACCAGGTTCGAGGGCACTTCGAAAATGAAGTAGCCGATGAAAAAAATTCCGGCGCCTGTAGCGTAAGTAACAGTCGACAGCCCCGTGTCGGCCAGCATCGAAAGCTTGGCGAAGCTGACATTCACCCGATCGACAAACGCCGCCATGTAGCAGACAAACATCAGCGGCAGCAGATGCCATGCAACTTTGGAGATGATTTGACGTTCCGTGGTGTTGAGGCTAGGCGGCATCCTGACTGGCGAGCGGCCGACAAGGGGGCCGATTAGCGTTCGCTATCGTACCAGAAACTCCCTTTCCGAACCGTTTTTGATAAATAGCGCGGGCTCGCGGATGGCCACGCGCCGTTACTGATCCTTTGAAACACAGTCCTGCTGCCAGAAGTCTAAAGTATTGGCCCTTCCGCCGGACGGATGGGCTCTTCCCGAGATCGTGTCGGCCAGTCCCGTTTTACAGATCGCTCCCCCAACGCATAGGCGCGCCGCGCCCTGGCTCGTTTGGCTGCCGGCGCTCGCACTTCTGTGTGTCGTCGCATACGCTCTTGCACTGTTGGTCCGGTGGGTTTGTGCCGGCCCGGCCTTCGCATACGATCTGCAGGTATTGGGAAACAATTTGATCGATCCCGACTGGATCGATATTTCCCAGGCCGGGCTCCTCGTGTACGCCGCCTTTCTGGCTTGGTCCCGGCCGTCCCTGGGCCGCGGACTCTTTGTCGCCGCCGAGAGCGCGTTCAGCCGCTTGGCCAATCAACGGCGCACGGCGGTCGCGATCGCGGGCCTGCTGCCGATGCTGGTACGGCTTGCAGTGCTGCCCGTGCTGCCGGTCCCCCAGCCCAATATCGCGGACGAGTTCGGAAATCTCCTGATCGCCGATACGTTCGCACACGGCCACATCGCCAATCCCACACATCCTCTGTG
>Ga0070734_10004619_pt1 | contig 12892 bp, 13 predicted proteins | sample Coa_R1_8_FD_66444 | JGI IMG/M metagenome (GOLD analysis project Ga0070734, IMG submission 66444) | Surface soil microbial communities from Centralia Pennsylvania, which are recovering from an underground coalmine fire - Coalmine... | ecosystem: Environmental > Terrestrial > Soil > Unclassified ...
CCTCCGGCATCCAGTCCTTCGGCTCGATGAAATCGTCCGCCGCAACGCGCGCTTCGAAGGCCGCGAGCTTCTCCGGATCCTCGGCCGAAAGCGGCATCGCTACCGCCACTTTTTTGTTCTTGTCGTTCAGCTCGGTCGTATACATCGGGCGAATTTCCTCGCGTTTCGGGCCATTCTCACGCGGAATATGGGACGCTACAATAAATCGACCGCCCGGTCAATTAATTCGCATAACTGACCTACTCACGCCGATCGCCACTGCGTGCTTGCAGCAGCGAGCAGGTTAACGACTTCCGACGGAGATTTTTCCCACATGCGGCCTAAGGGGCATGCTCCTCCCGTCAATCTCCGACCTATTCGGTCCCTTTGAGAACTGGAAGAGTAAATGCCCGCAGGTTGGGAAAAAAAGGGAGTGGTTGAATACGTTTCAAATTTCGCGAAGTCGCTCCATGAAAACCGATTGCTGACAAGGAAGGTACGTAGGACGATCCCGTTTGCATCGAGTGTCAGCGAGCTTGGACGGACTAGCAGAGCAAACATCAACACAGATAAAATCCCGAACAAAGCTACCAAGCACCAGCCGGCTAATACGCTTCGACCAGCTCCCGTCCGCAACATCACGCCGAAAACCAGCACGAATGCCAGAGATGTCACGAACAGTAACGCAATTTTTGCGCGGCTCTGTTGGATGATTATCGGGGGATTTTCCAGTGTGCCCTGCATTTTTCTCGTATACAGAACCTGCGCGAGATTGAGGAGGTCACGCCCATGACATTTCAGACGATTCTCTTCGACATCGCCAAAGGCTTTGCGAAGCTGACGTTGAACCGGCCGGACCGGCTGAACAGCTTCACCGTCGAGATGCACGGCGAAGTCGGCGAAGCGCTGGCGCGCGTCGAGCAGGATCCCGAGATCCGCGCGCTCCTCATCACCGGCGCTGGCCGCGGCTTCTGCGCCGGCCAGGACCTCGCCGACCGCGCGGTGGCGCCGGGCGAGAAAGGCGTCGACCTGGGCGAGTCGCTCGAGAACCGCTACAACCCGCTGATCCGCCGCCTTATCCGGCTGCCGAAGCCGGTGATCTGCGCCGTGAACGGCGTCGCCGCCGGCGCCGGTGCGAACATCGCCTTTGCCGCCGACATCGTGCTGGCGGGAAGAAGCGCGAAGTTCATCCAGTCCTTTTCCAACATCGGCCTCGTGCCGGATTCGGGCGGCACCTGGATTTTGCCGCGCCTTGCGGGCCAGGCCCGCGCGCTCGGCCTCGCGCTGACCGGCGAACCGCTCACCGCCGAAAAGGCGGAAGCGTGGGGCCTCATCTGGCGCTGCGTGGAGGACGACCAGTTGCAGGCAGAAGCGGAAAAGCTCGCCGAGCGTTTTGCGGTCGGACCGACACGCGGCTATGCGGCGATCAAGATGGCGATGCGCAAGGGCTGGTTCGCGGGGCTCGAGGAGCAGCTCGATCTCGAACGCGATCTCCAGCGCGAGCTCGGCTATTCGAACGACTACCGCGAAGGCGTCGCGGCCTTCTCCGAAAAACGCAAACCAAATTTTTCCGGCAAATAGAAAATCAAAACGTGTCATGGCCCGGCGCGGGCGTAACCGCGTCCGGGCCACCAGGGTACGCGCGCGAATGACCCTTCAGTGCAGCACCAGCTGGGTGGCCCGCACTCCGGGGCCATGACAATTTTGCTTGTGGTTTTTTCTCCGCGGCTCCGCGCCTCCGCGTGCTAACCTTCCATCAGATGGGAGAACAAGAATGATTACGCTGCAGAGCTACACGCACGACAGGTGGATCGCGCCGGAAGGAAAGTTCACCGAGATCGCGTCAGCGGTAACCGGAAAACCGGTCGCCCAGATCGGCACAACGATTACGGATTTCGCAAGCGTGCTCGAGCATGCGCGTAATATGGGCGGCCCGGCGCTGCGCGCCATGACCTTCCACAGCCGCGCGCGCATGCTGAAGGCGCTCGCCGAAGCCGTGATGGCGCGCAAGGAAGAACTGTACGAACTCTCCTGGGACACGGGCGCGACGCGCACCGACGGCTGGATCGATATCGAAGGCGGTGCCGGTACCTTCTTCGCCTACGCCTCGAAAGGCCGCCGCGAACTTCCCGACGACACCATCGTCAGCGAAGGCGCGGTCGAGCCGCTCTCCAAACGCGGCACCTTCATGGGTCAGCACGTGCTGACGCCGCTGCAGGGCGCGGCGGTGCACATCAACGCCTTCAATTTTCCGGTCTGGGGCATGCTTGAGAAGCTCGCGCCGACACTGCTCGCCGGCGTGCCGGCGATCATGAAGCCGGCGAGCGCCAGCGCCTACGTCGCAGAAGCGGCATTCCGGATTCTCATCGACGCCAATTTGCTGCCAAAAGGCGCAATCCAGCTGATCGTAGGACCGATCGGTGACCTGTTCGATCATCTCGGCGGACAGGACGTCGTCTCGTTCACCGGCTCCGCGAGCACCGCCGAAAGACTGCAGCGCCATCCGGTGATCGCCCGCGAAAGCGTACGTTTCATCGCTGAACGCGATTCCTTGAACGCCGCGATGCTCGGGCCCGATGCGGCGCCGGGCACGCCGGAATTCGACCTCTTCATCCGCGAGATCGTGCGCGAGATGACGGTGAAAGCCGGCCAGAAATGCACCGCCATCCGCCGCGCGCTGGTGCCCGCCGCGCGCATGGACGCGGCACAGGAAGCACTCCAGAAAGCGCTGGCCGAGATCGTGGTCGGCGATCCGCGCGCCGAAGGCGTGAAAATGGGCGCGCTGGTCAGCCGCGCGCAATTGGTCGACGTGCGCGAGAAGGTGCGCGAGCTTCAGCGCGAAGCACGCATCGTCTTCGGCGATCCGGATAAAGTGGAGACGCGCGGCGGCGATGCCGAAACCGGCGCTTTCCTCTCGCCCATTCTGCTCCGTTGTGACGACCCGGAACGCGCCTCGCGCGTACACGACACCGAGCCGTTCGGACCGGTGGCGACGCTGATGCCCTATCGCGATCTGGCCGACGGCGTCGCGCTCGCCAACCGCGGCAAAGGTTCGCTCGTCATGTCGCTCTTCACCTATGATCCGGCGGTGGCGCGGCAAGTAATCGCCGGCGCGGGTGCCTTTCACGGGCGTCTCCTGGTCGTCGACCGCGATTGTGCGCGCGAATCGACTGGCCATGGTTCGCCGCTGCCCGCGCTCGTACATGGCGGACCGGGCCGCGCTGGCGGCGGCGAGGAAATGGGTGGGCTGCGCGGCGTGTTCCACTATATGCAGCGCACCGCGTTGCAGGGCTCGCCGCGCATGCTTGCCGGCGTCACGCACACCTGGTTCCCGGGCGCGCCCGAGCGCCGCGACGGCCCGCATCCCTTCCGGCTCAAATTCGGCGAGCTCGAGATCGGCAAGACCTTCGTCAGCGAGCCCCGCATCGTCACGCTGCTCGACATTGAAAACTTCGCCCGTTTCACCGGCGATACTTTTTATGCGCACATGGACGAAGCGGCGGCGGCGGCGAACCCCTTCTTCGGCGGCCGCGTCGCGCACGGCTATCTGCTGCTCTCGTTCGCGGCCGGACTATTCGTCGATCCCGCGCCGGGACCGGTGCTGGCGAATTACGGGCTCGACAATCTCCGCTTCGTCAAGCCGGTCAAACCGGGCGACAGCATTCGCGTACAGTTGACTGCCAAATCCAAGACCGCGCGCAATGCCGAATACGGCGAAGTGCGCTGGGCGGTGACGCTCTCCAACCAGGCGAACGAAACCGTCGCGACGTACGATCTGCTCACCATGAACGCGATGTGACGAGAATCCTCCCCTTTCGGCAGGGTCGAAACTTGCAAGCGTAGCGACGCAAATTTTCGGGGAGTATTGGCGAAATAATCGCCCCTGCCCCGAAAATCCCACGCGCTCGCGCGCGCTCGCTTTTCGACTCTCCCGCAAGAGGAAGGTGGATTCTTATCTCCAGTTTTCGATTATTTCGACGAACCGCGTCATCCAGGTGTTGCATTGGTGCCCGTCGAGCACACGATGGTCGATGGTGAGCGTAACGTACGCCATCGGCCGAATTTCGATTGCATCGCTGCCGTCCGTTTCGCGCACCACGGCGCGCTTCTGCAGTTTGCCCACACCCAGAACCGCCGATTGTGGCTGATGGATGATGATCGGTGCCGCGAGCAACGATCCCGAGACGCCGTGATTGGAAATCGAGAACGTTCCGTTTTGCACATCGGATGCGCTGAGCCTTCCGCCGCGCGTTTTTTCGGTGAGTTCCGTCAACCGCTGTGCGATTGCGAGCAGGGACAGGGACTGCGCGCTGTGGATCACCGGGGCGATCAACCCCCTGTCACCGAGCGCAGTGACGATGCCGATGTTCACGTCGTCGGAAATCTCGATCCCATTCTCCAGCCAGCGGCCGTTGACCTGCGCCGCGACTTTCATCGCTTCGGCGGAAGCCGCAACGAAATAGGGAGTGAAGGTCAGATTGGCACCATCGTGTGCGAATTCCGCCCTATGCTTCTGCCGATGGGCGATGATCGCCGAGAAATCCGCTTCGAACAGCGCCGTCACATGCGGCGCCGTTCGCATCGAATGGGCCATGTGCTCGGCGATGCGGCGGCGCATCGAATCGTGTGGAACGAACCTCGCGCCGCTGACAGACGCCGTTGCCTGCTCCGCGCGCCGCGCCACTTCGGCTTCGATATCTTCGCGCGTCAGCCGCTCACCATACGGGACATCTTCGGGCTTTAGCCCGTGTTCGCTCAACAACCGCCGAACACCAGGCGATAGCTGGGCGGAAGTTGGCGCATTACGGAGCAGGTTAGGTTCGCCTTTGGGCGAAACAGGCGGGGCGGCAGCGGTCTCAGGTGTCGCGACGCTGCCTTTGCCGATGCGGCCGAGCACGCTGCCAGGCGCCACGTCCGCCCCTTCTTCGACCAGGATCTCCGAGAGTATGCCGTTGGCCGTCGCGGCGATCTCCACCGCAACCTTGTCGGTCTCGATCTCCACGACCGGCTCGTCGATGCGTACAGAATCTCCGCGCTTCTTCAGCCAGGCCTTGAGGACGGCCTTGGTGCCCTCCTGCTCAGCGGGAACGATGATGTCAGTTGGCATGACTCTGTATCCAAACCCGCGCTTTTTCTTTTCTTCCCCACGCATGCATTGCGTGGGGGAGGTGGTGCGACCCGCCTACGCTAAAGCTTCGGCGGGTTGGCGTAACGCACTGGTCCGCCGGAGCCTTGGCGAAGGCGGAAGCACCGGAGGGGGCACCTAACTCACGTCGCATTCGCGGCCCCCTCCACGCTTCGCGGCCCCTCCCCCATGCCTTCGGCACGGGGGCAGGAAAATTTATCGTGTGTCACGTGCCCACCAGTTCGTGAATCTTCGCGCGGATTTTCGCGACCGACGGCAGCGCCCATTCCATGAGCTCCGGATTGTGTGGACTGGGAATGTCGGGCATGGCAATGCGTGATACCGGCGCATCCAGATCGAAGAAACAGGATTCCGCGACCACGGCCGCAATCTCCGCGCCGAATCCGCCGGTCAACAAATCCTCGTGTACGATCAAGCAACGCCGTGAGCGCTTGACCGAGGTAATCACCGCTTCCCGGTCCCACGGCATCAGCGTGCGCAGATCGACGATCGCGGCGGACACGTCCCCGGCCGCTTCCTCGCAGCGTTCGACCATCGCGCCCCAGCTGACGATGGTGATGTCGCCGCCTTCGCGCATGATCCGGGCACGGCCAAAGGGAAGCACGTAATCGTCGCCGGGGTACGGCCGCCGCGCCGACGGCGCATCGAGCATGGCGCGGTGTTCGAAAAAGATCACCGGATCGTTGCCGCGCAGACTCGCGCGCAGGAGCCCGACCGCATCTTCCGCATTCGACGGCACCGCCACTTTCCAGCCCGGTGCGTGGACGAACTGTACCTCGTTCGTCTGGCTGTGCCAGGGATCGCCGCATTTGAAGAAGCCAATGGGCATGCGTACGACGATCGGCGCCGCGAAGCGGTTGTTGGTGCGCCAGCGCATGGTGCCGCAATCGTTCAGCTGCTCTGTCGCCGGGTCGGCATATTTGCGGAACTGGATTTCCGGAACCGGAACGAGACCGCCCAGCGCCATGCCGACGGCGCGGCCGATGATGCCCTCTTCGGAGAGACTGGTGTCGAAGACGCGGGCGCCCCCGAATTTCTCCTGCAGCCCGAGTGTCACCGCGTGCACGCCGCCTTTGGGTCCCACATCCTCGCCGAACACGAGCACGCGCGGATTGATTGTGAGTTCATGCTCGAGTGTGCGGCGGATCGCGGTCACCATGTTGATGCGCTGACCCGACGGCTCGGGCTCGTCTCCTGCCGGTGGCGGACGATAGCCGCGCGTCCACTGCCCGCCTTCCTTCTGCATTGCTCCATCAAAGAAGACGTGCGTTGCCGTGCGCCCGAGATCGGCGACCGGACGGGCTTCCGCTTCCGCGCGCGCCTTCTCTGCGGCGTCCGCGCCGTCGCGGGCAATCGCCTCCCACTCGCCCGTCTCGATTTCCGCCGGCACCAGATAGTCGCGCAGTTTCGGCAGCGGGTCGCGCGCGCGCTCGGCCGCAACCAGCGCCTCCGGTTTGTACGTCTGCGTGTCCTGGAACGAATGGCCTTCGAGCCGCGGTACGCAAAGCCGGAGCAGCGCGGGCCCGCGCTGCTCGCGCACGTGGCGCACGGATTGCAAGATCAGCCGGGCGGCTTCTCCCGGCTCGGTGCCATCGCCGGAAAGAATGTGCAGGCTGGAAAAATTCGCGAGATTCTTCGCGATGTCGCCGCCAGGCGTCTGCAGCACCGACGGCACAGAAATCCCGAAGCCATTGTCTTCAATGTAAAAGAGCATCGGCAGTTCCAGCGTGGTCGCGATGGTCAGTGCCGACCAGAAGCCGTTGGTCGCAACCGAGGCATCGCCGCCGAGCACCACGCCAATGGCGCCCTCGCATTCCTTTTCGCCAAGCACATCGCGCCGGTACAGAAGCGCCTGCGCCCATCCTGCCGTCGGCGTGAACTGCGCGCCGACGCCGCCGCACATGGGAAGCGCCGACGGACCGTCCCGATTGGGAAAATTGAACACCGCGCCGATGTCGCGCCCGTCGGAATAGCCGCCGGCGCGCGCCATGCAGGAGCCCAGCGTGTCGGCGATCTCCACGCCGAGCGTCAGCAGGATCGGCCGCGAACGGTAATAGCCGCAGATCGCGTCGTCCCTGTGGATGAGCTGAAGGCCCAGCAGGATCTGCGCGAGGTCGTGCCCGCGCGCGGAAAACTGATAGAAAATCTTGCGCTCGGGAACGAGTCGCGTTTCTTCGATCTCGTCGAGCGCGCGCGAGACGTGCAGCCAATAGACCGCCCGCCGCCAGTCAATTTCGGGATCGGGACTGTTCGCGAGATTGACGCGTTCGATGGCGGCCACCAAGGCTCCGCTTGAAATGAAGGTCCGCGTGAATTAACCGGACGGACGGTCGATTTTCAACAGGAGATGGCGTGGCGCGAACCCAGGCCGTGGATTTCGAGGAGCGCCGCCTGGCCATCGTCGAGCACGCGGCGCGCCTCTTTGCCGAACGCGGCTTTTTGGGTGCCTCCATTGCCGATCTCGCCCAAGCCTGCGCGATCTCCAAATCGCTGATCTATCACTATTACGATTCCAAGGAGGACATCCTTTTCGACGTCATGCACAGCCATGTGCGGACACTGCTTGATGCAGCGGAAGAGATTTCGGAGCGTGACGTCTCGTCGTCGGAGAAGCTGCGCGAACTCACGCTGGCTTTTGTACGGCTATACGCCGGTGCGGCGGCGCGCCAGCGCGTGTTGCTGAACGAACTGCAGTGCCTTTCAAAAAAGCAGCGCGGCACCGTGATCGGCATTCAGCGGCGGCTGATCGCCATCGTGGAAGGGCTCTTGACGGAGCTACGGCCCGAGCTCGCAGCACGACGGGTGATGAAAGCGCCCGCTGCGATGCTTTATTTCGGCATGATCAACTGGATGCACACCTGGCTCGATCCCGACGGCCCCGTGAAACCGGCCCGCATCGCCGAACTCGCCGCCAATCTGTTTCTCGACGGCATGCAGCGCGCCCGAATTTCCGAATGACAATCGTTTAGCGCCTCAACTCAGGGCCGGAATTTGGGCGGGATGGCGGCGGTCTCTTCCGGCGTCAGCAGCGTCATTGTCTTCACGATGCAGGGCTCGGGAATATTGCCCGGGGGCGATTCCGAAACCGAGAGGTCCCAGTCGATCGCTGAACAGACAAGATCCGGGCCCCGCGTCTTGGTGATGAGATGCACATTCGGCATCGCGAGCAGCGAACAGGTGTTGGCGAGATCGAGCCGGTAAACGCGATCGAAGCCGACACGGATCAGGATCGTTTTCGTGTCGGGCGCTTTCCAGCCGCGGAATTCGGTGACCGGAAAACAGGCAGGCCCGGAGGGTGCGGGGAGCGCAGGTTGAGCCGCCGCCGGTGCCACCGACAGCAGGCCGAGCGCGAAAAGAATGGCGGTCCGGTTCATCTCAGGTCTCCTTTTCGCGAACATCATACGCCTCTCCCGATGACGAGAAAACGCGCGCACAAATTCCCGGGTTTCGTCGGCGTTTTGCCAAGCTGCGCGAGGCTCGGTCGCGCGGATATTGACCTTTTTATCGGTCGGGAACTCCAAAACCCAGGCGTCGCAAGGCCGCCTCGACAATGGGTTTCTGGCTCGGAAGGATTTTTGTCGTCGCCTCTTCGGGTGAAAACCAGCCGGCGCGGTCGATCTCGGGGAACTGTGCGGTCTTTCCCGAGCGCGGCGGCCATTCCAGGGCAAAGAGATTGCTCTTCACCGCATCCGCGTCGCAATCGCCCTCCACCAGCCAGGCCGAAACGATTTTTCCTCCCGGCTGTTTGAAGTCACCGAGCGGATGGAATTGGCCCTCGACCGGCAATCCCGTTTCTTCCGCAAATTCGCGCTTCGCGGCTTCGAGCGGCGATTCATCCGGTTCGTACAATCCCTTCGGAATCGACCACGCCCCCGCGTCCTTCTTTGCCCAGAACGGGGCCGCCGGGATGAACCAGGAAGAACGCAGGCCCGTGCGGCCCTTTGCGATAGAGGAGCAGGCCTGCGCTGCGCTTCATGGACCGGTGAATTGCTCTTCGCGCGTTCTATTCACTCTCATGGCGAGTCATCCAATCTGTTCCTGTCCGGCCGCGGGTGGTTGACCAGAACATGGTAGTAGACAGCGTCCCAGGCGTTGTGAATGCTGCAGAACAACAGCAACAACGTTCCGCTTCCGACGCCGAACAGGGCTTCGCGCTCGTGCGGCAGCGCTGCGCAGGCGGAGCCGGCGATGATAAGGTAGGCCGCAAGCGGCAACAGGAAATGGAACAGCCGGTCTTCGAAATCCGGCTTGTACACGTTCTGCGCGCGCATGCGGATCCCGGTGAGCAGCGCATAAACAATGCCGGCAACGCCGATGATTCCGCACAGGACAAAGATCGGCGTCGTTCCTTCCCACGGCGCGCGCAGGAGCGCCGAAAGCAGAAGCACGACGCTGAAATGCACGACGGTGGGCGTCGAAAACGCCGCGCCCGCCGTCGCGGAGCGAACCGGCGGCCTTGCGGCCAGGAGCGTCATCACCACGAACTGCAGACCGATCAGCGCGCCCGCGGCCGAGCCGACAATGACATAGAACGAGTCCCATTTCGCAAGTTCGGTCATTGCAGGTGCCGTTGCGCTCAGCGCCCGATCTGCGCCTGCAGATGCGCCGGATACCGCGCGCCCTCGATCTTCACCTGCGAAAGGGTTTCTTCGATTTCGCGTCGGTCGGTTGCGGACAATTCAAGGTCGATCGCACCGATGTTTTCCTTGAGACGATGGAGCTTCGTCGTTCCGGGAATGGGCACGATCCACGGCTTCTGTGCCACGAGCCAGGCAAGCGCGATCTGCGCCGGTGTTGCGCCCCTCTGCTGCGCGATGCGGGCGAGACGTTCGACGAGCGCCTGATTGGCTTTCCGCGCTTCCGGCGCAAAGCGCGGCAAAAGGTTGCGGAAATCGCCGGCGGCGAACTGCGTGTCCTGGCCGATGCTTCCGGCGAGAAATCCCCGCCCGAGCGGACTGAACGGAACAAAGCCGATGCCAAGCTCCTCGCACAGCGGGAGAATCTCCGCTTCGGGCTCGCGCCACCACAGGGAATACTCGCTCTGCAGGGCCGCGACCGGCTGCACGGCATGGGCGCGCCGGATCGTCTGTACACCCGCTTCCGACAGGCCAAAATGCCTGACTTTGCCGTCGCGGATCAGCTCTTTCATCGTCCCGGCAACGTCCTCGATCGGCACGTCGGGATCGACCCGATGTTGGTACAGGAGATCGATGCGGTCCGTCCTGAGCCGCTTCAGCGACGCCTCGGCAACCTCCCTGATGTGTTCCGGCCGGCTGTTCAGCCCCTGTGCCGCGATGCCGTTCTCAAAGCCGAACTTGGTGGCGATCACGACGCGATCGCGGAACGGCGCCAGCGCCTCGCCGAGCAGCTGTTCGTTCGTGAACGGTCCGTACGCTTCCGCCGTATCGAAGAACGTGACGCCGCTCTCGAACGCCGTATGGATCAGCCGGACCGCCTCCTGATTGTCGGTCGGCGGGCCATAGGCGGAACTCAGACCCATGCAGCCCAGGCCGATGGCCGACACCTCCAGGCCGCTCTTGCCGAGTTTCCGCTTTTGCATCGCGCCTTGTCCTTCCTTCGCATGCGAACAATCAAGCCTTGTCTTCGATTGTATGTTCAAGCAGCTCGATCCGGTTGCCAAATGGATCGCTTGTGAAGATGCGACGCGTGCCGGGCAGATCGGACGGCTCGGTCCGGCAACCGGCCTTTTGCAGCCTCGCGATCAGCGCCGGAAAATCCGACACCACAAACGCGGGATGCGCCTTTTTCGCCGGACGGAAATCCGCCTCGACGCCCAGATGCACCTTCACCCGGCCATTCTCGAACCAGCAGCCGCCGCGCGCAGCGAGTTCCGGCGGCTTCGGGACTTCCGGAATGCCCAGCACATCGCGATAGAACGAACGCGCGAGGCTCTCGCCATTCGGCGGCATCGCCAGCTGTACGTGATCCAGCGCGGCGATCGACATTTTAGCGCGAGCCGGCGCCGCTCCCGTCAAAAATCGTCGCTACTTGCAACCGTCGTGCTGCCCGCGGATCCGCCTCCGACACCCTTGGTGATCGCATGGGCGTAGGCACGCACCTGGCTGGTGCCGGCGATCTGATCGAAAATCCACAACCAGCCGCCGGTGATGCCGCACTCCTGATGCCAGCTGTGCATCGCTGCCTTGGCCTGTGCCGGCGACTTGTAGGGCGGCGCCGAGGTCTGATCCGACACGCCGGGGTAAACCGGCACGCTGCCGAAATCCCACTCCGTGGCGCAGGGGCTGTTGCCTGCGCCGCCGGCATAGGTCTGCAGGTGAATGCCGTCCACGGTGCCCGCGCGCTTGGCGTTGATCTGCGATACCACCGATGTCCAGTAAGAGGCGTTGGTGTACGGATCCATGGTCACGTGATAGCCGAGCTTCCCCAGCATAACCGCGAATTTCACGGTTGAGGGCACATCGTAGCCGTTTTCGTCGTCGAAATCGATCGCATCGATCGGCAGCGCCGCCTTCAGCGCCGCGAAATCCTGGTACAGAATGCTGTCCGGCCCGGTTCCCTGCGAATCGACCAGCGCCATGATATCTTCCCAGTCGCCATAGTTCGACGAACCGATGCTGAGCGTGACCCGTGTGACCGTGCCCTTCTTGATGCTCTTCAGATCGTTCGCGAAATCCGGGTATGTCTGGTTTCCGATATAGACGCCTCCCGAGGTCAGCGGAAACTCGCCATTCAGGTTCAAATCGCCTGAGCTGTTGACCTCGACGCTCCAGACGATCAGTTCGTTGAAACCCGACTTTTTGAGCTCCTTGATGTTTTGCGGGATGTGCTTGTACACCGGGCCGCCGCCCAGAATACCGACATAGCCGGTCTGCGCAGCCGCCGCGCCGGCAACGAGGCCGGCGCCGCACAGGCTCAGCGCCCAAGCGATGCGGCGCATGCGCCCGTCGTGACACTTCCGATTATGCCGCGGCCGCCCGGCGCGCCCGGTCGCATCCCCGCTCATGTCGTTCCCCTCGTCTGGTGGCTTTGCCCGCTTCGCCGGCAAGATTTCCGGTGTTATAAGAGCGCACTTATCCGATTGCAATCACTCGCCTTTTCGGGGATCTCTCGGCGGATAACCCTTTCTCAAGCACGTTCGATAACGCATTTCTAAACCCCGCCGGCGAAACTCCCGTTCGACAACGGGAGTGTGTCGCGATGCCCGAATCGTACATCATCATCGCCCTTGCCGGCGTGACCTTCCTGCTCGTCCTCGGCGTGAACAGCGTCTACAACTGGCTGGTCGAGCTGGCGCGCCGCTGCGATCAGGCCGCCGCCGATATCGACGTGCAACTCCGGCAGCGGCACGATCTCATTCCGAACCTCGTCGCGACCGTGAAAGGCTACGCGGCGCACGAGCAGGCAACGTTCGAAGCTGTGGCACGCGCCCGCAGTGCCGCGATGTCGGCGCCCGCCGGCGCCGGTCAAACGACCGCCGAACTCGCGCTCACCTCGGCGCTGGGCCGGCTGTTCGCGGTTGCCGAACGGTATCCGGAACTCAAGGCCTCCGGTCCGTTCCTGCAATTGCAGGGTGAGATCGGCGACGTCGAGAACAAGATCGCGGCGGCGCGCCGGTTTCGCAACAATGTGGTTGCGGAATACAACATCACGCGCACGCAGTTTCCCAACAATCTCGTTGCCGCGCTCTGCCGCTTTCATGCGCGCGATCCGGGCATCGTGCCTGAGGAGACCCGCGGTACGATCGACACGGCACCCGCCGTCGCTTTCTGAAGCATGCTGGCGGCG
>Ga0070734_10004620_pt1 | contig 12892 bp, 7 predicted proteins | sample Coa_R1_8_FD_66444 | JGI IMG/M metagenome (GOLD analysis project Ga0070734, IMG submission 66444) | Surface soil microbial communities from Centralia Pennsylvania, which are recovering from an underground coalmine fire - Coalmine... | ecosystem: Environmental > Terrestrial > Soil > Unclassified ...
GTGTCTCGATATAGTCGCCTCGCGTCCCGAAACGAAGATTCGTGAAGCCGAGTTTCTCCCGATAGAACGGGCCGGATGCCGCCGGATCTTTCGTCATGATGCCCACGTGCCATAAGTGAGTCGAAACCCGGTCTGGGTTTAGAAATTTCCCCAGAGCCTTCGCCTGTTCTGATCCGTCCGTATACTGCAGAAAATCCAGGTATTGGCCTTCCGGGCTCACGACACGAAAAACAGGATTACCGTCCGGTCCCTTCCGAATAGCGCTGGGATTCAAACCGCGGGATTCGTAGAGCGCGTGAAGTTTCTCAAGATCAGTGCTTTGAAAAGCGATCCGCTCTTCGCGATTCAGTTCCCCGGGCTTCAGAGTCGGCAATATCTCAATGAACTGATCGTCGTTGACTTTGAAGTAGGCGGATGTCACTCCAGAGGAACTCTTCAGGTCGAACGCCTCGGCAAAGCCCAGGATTTTTCCATAGTAACCGCGGGCCTTGTCGAGGTTGGCAACTTTGAACGTGACATTCGCAATCCCCATGACCGGCAGTTCTTCCAACGAAGGCGCCGTCTGAGCGCCTCCCTGGCGGCCGCCCCGCCCGCCCTGACCGAAGGCGGCGCAGGTAAGGGCAAACGCAACTGCGACAAGCTTCACCATTGTGTTCATTCCAGATTTCTGATCCAAAGTTCCCGGAACGAGGCTTTGTTGGCGCCGCGCCCTTCAAGCTGAATAGCCAGTCCGCCATGGTCCAGGAAACGAGTCGGATTGTCGTCGATGAGGACGGACATCAAACGGCCGTTGATCGAATACATCATGGTGCGGCCTCGGGCAATGAGGTGAACGTAATTCCAATCGCCGGCCTTCCAGACTCTCTTCAACTCGCTCGTTTCGCCGAAGGTCGAGAGCAGCGTCGGTTTTTGGCCCTGTGCAATAGCCGTGCGCACAATCTGTCCGGCAACGGCGCGATCCGGACGCGGCGGTGTGCCACGGCGCGGCCCCGCACAGCACTCAATCAGAGCGCCGACGTTGCTGTTCCCGGCCGTTATGGGGTAATTGTCCATGTCGGCCTGGTAACCGAGCGATTCCCACTTCGACATCGGCTTACCTTCGACTTCTCCGAGCATTTGCGCGCGGAACTGGACACCGCTGTTGGCGCCATCTCCCTCAAGCTTCACATCCATGCTGAATTCAAAGTCCTTAGGTTGGCCACCCTTCCAGAACAGATAGGTCGAAGGGGTCTGCGGATCCGCGATGGATTGAACGACTATGCTTCCGTTCTCGACATGCCAGAGATCGGCGGGACCATCCCAGCCCTTCAGGCTGGTTCCGTCGAACATTCGAGTCCAGCCTGAATGCTCGTTGAAGTTGATAGGAGCGGGATCGACATAACGCCCGCCGCGCCCTTGCGCCACCAGGACCATGGCGCCAGCGGCCAACAGTAAGCTGGAAAACGTCGCGGCGCAGCAAATTCGGATTATCGGGAGAGGCGGCATAGATCCTTATTTCGGCAAGCGAAACGCGACCAGAGAATCGGAGGTTGGCAAGCCTGCGCCGATTGCCGTTCCGCCGGAGGCTGCAATCACGACGTACTGCGAGCCGTCCTTGCCCATATAAGTCATCGGCGTGGCGTGACCGCCAGCCGGAAGTTCCGCGGTCCACAACTCTTTGCCTGTCTTCGCGTCAAAAGCGTGGAACCGGCGATCGTTCGTGGCGGCGATAAATACGAGACCGCCTGCGGTTGCAATGCTGCCACCGAGATTCCGGGCGCCACTATGGAGGCCCGCGTCTCCAAGCGATGCCAGAGACTCATTAATTCCAAGAGGACTCTGCCAGGCAATCTCGCCCCTGTTCACATCGACGGCGGTCAGGACATCGTAGGGTCCGGCATAACAGGGCACCGTCGCGCCATTCGGAAGTTTATACGAGAAAGCGTCCGCGCCCCTTCCGCCACCACCAGCACCGCGCCCAGCCGCCCCTCCGGCGCCGCGCCCGGCGCCGCCTGCGCGGCCTCCGCCTCCGCCCGCTCCCATCACTTCTCCACCTGCCGGTGTTGGCCGCGCAGGACGGTAGCTCGCGGCATTCATGGCATTGATAAACACCAGTCCGAGCTGCGGATTGTAGGAGAGCGGCCCCCAATTGGGACCGCCAAGGCCAGTCAGGAATGTCATCACCCCTGCGCTATTCATCGCCTGCGAATAAGGGCCGGAATCCTGAATGTGATTCGTGTCCCAAAAATCGGTGCAGAACTTCTCGATCTCGGGAGTCATTTTGTTGATATCGGCTCGCGTCATGCTGACGCGAGCGACCGGTCCCGGCTTAAGCGGGAACGGCTGTGTTGGCCAGGATTGATCGTTCGGATCGTCGGTGCGCCTGACTGGACGCTCTTCCATACCAAAAATTGCCTCCCCAGTGACACGATCGAAGATGTAGACGTAACCCATCTTTCCCGTTTGAAGCACAGCGGGGATCGTCCGCCCATCCTTATGCACATCGATGAGGATGGGAGGAGTGGGCAGATCGTAATCCCAGACGTCGTGATGGATCAGCTGATGAAACCACTTGAGTTTCCCGGTCGCTGCGTCGAGGGCGAGAATGCAATTCGCGTAGAGATTCTTACCGGGTGCCGTGTCTGCGTGGTTTGAGTCGGCTGTCGGCGCAAAAACAATGCCTCGCTCCTGATCGACCACCATAGTGCTCCAGGTGTTCGCGCCGCTCCTGTCCTGCCAGGTGTCATCGGTCCAATCGTCATGGTTCGGTTCACCGGGTTGAGGAATCACATGGAAGTCCCAGACCATCTTTCCGGTCACCGCGTCCCAGGCCCGGATATCGCCCCGCGGCTGAGGCGGCGAGCCTTCTCCTGGTCTGGCAGCGCTGATCAGCAGATTTTTGTAGACTGAGACCGGATTGGGAATCGTAAAGGTTTCGCGGCGGCTCTCACCAACCTTAGGGGACGCGACACCCACATAAACGTCGACTACGCCTTTGGACCCGAAGTCCTGGGCAAGCTCATGCGTCTTCAGGTCAAGCGCCAACATGTAGCCCTTGTCGGTTCCGAAATAGAGGCGGGGGCCGGCCGTCTTCGAACCCGGCCAATACGCGAGTCCCCGTCCGTGAATGTTGAGCTTGGTGTGGAACTGCCAGAGTACCTTGCCACTTTCGGGCTCGATGGCGCTTACGGTCGACTGCAGGTTGGGATCCCGCGGCGAACCGGGAGTCGAAACGTACATGATTCCGCCGATAATCAGGGGCTGAACCTCAAACCGGTAATCGAGTCCCAGGCTGCCAGCCGGCACCGACCCTGCCCCGTAGTGGAATGTCCAGGCTTCAGTCAATTTCCCAACGTTATCCGGCGTGATCTGGGTCAACGGCGAAAAATTCGAGTTGTGCTGATATTCTGGCCATTGATCGGCTGGCGCCTTTGTCACCGGCGGAGCAGCGGACAACACAAGGACACAAGCACTCGCCGCCCAGTACCTAACAAATCGCATCTGCATTCTCTCCTTCAGGTTCCGATTATTGTTGACCCTGCGGCGTCGCGCCGAGGAAGGGCTTCGGCGTCACGTCGGCCTGAGTGAGTCCGAGAGCCCATTTAATGCCTTCCAACACCATCTTTTGAAATCTTGGATCGTCCCAGGTGGCTTCGTCGTGTCCCCACCCAACGTTGTACATCCGGCCCTTGCCGTACTGACGCGCCCAAACTACCGGAAAGTCGCCATCGGGTCGGCGGGCACGGTCCGCCGAGCTAAGCTTATCCGGATCGAGCCGCATAATGACACGAACTTTCTCGCGCGAATAAGGCTCTTTCAAAACCGGATGCTGTTCGGTGAAGACGAAGGGCGCAAGGCCGAAGGCGTCCGCTCCCGGAAACTTCGGATCCTCGACGATAACCGAGGCCGGAGCGTTGAACTCGCTGGACATCGTACCGCCGATCAAATCCGCGAATTCGGGCCATTGATAATAGCCCACTGTCGCGGCATGACCGACAACCACGCCTTTTCCATCGTCCCGAACAAAGGAAAGCAGGTCCGCTTTCTGCTTGTCGCTAAAGGTGCCGATGCCGGCGGGCAAAAGAAAGACGGCATCGTAGAAATCGAGAGTCCGCGCATTCACGCCGCGGCCCGAATAGCGCGGGCCCTGCCCGGCAATCTGGTCTTTTGTTATAAGTTGCGGGTCCGTCCGGATCATCGTGTTGAAGGCGCCCGATTCCCGGCCCAGCCTTTCAATGGTGGCCAGCGCGTGCGACACGGAATCGTGATGGAATCCTGTGGAAACGTCGGCGACTGCGAGCAGCTTCTTCTTCCCTGCCCAGAAATTCGGATCTGCTCCCCCACGCCCGCCACCGCGACCTCCCCTGCCCTGCGTCTGCGGCGTCTGCTGCGGAGCCTGGGCCGGGATTGGAAGGGACGCCGCCGCAAGCGCGACGATTATCCCGGGGACGATCTTCGTTATTCGCATTTCTTTTTCACAAGATTCTTACGCTCCTGCAATTTTGCCCGAACCTCGCCTGACTCACTTTCCGAAGTTCTTTATTAGATATTCGAGGATCGTTTTTCGCTCAGTCTCCGAAGCCTCAGCGCCGCGCCTCACCATGTCTTCGATGATTGCTCTCCACTGCTCGGGCGAGTGACGCTCGGACGTGACGACCGTAATCTCGTGGCACGCCGAGCACACTCGTTCCGTCAGCCCCTTGGCAACCGTCTCATCCTGTTTCTCCCCTGGCGGCGCGGTTTGGCCGGCAACGCCGGCTATTACGGCGAGACCGGCAATGATAACAACGGCACTCTTCTTCATGAATCGCTCACGGACATTCTTCCACGTGGAACCGGGCTCGCCCTGCCTCCGCGTATTGGCCCGCAACTTGAATACTATCACTGGAATCGCGGACGAAAGGATTTTTTACGGTGTTGACACCGTAAACTGATATAGCAAGCTGACGAACCGGAGCCGCTGCAAAATAAGCAAATAGGCGACAACTCGGGAAAAGCGTGCAATCGAATGTGATATTTCAGCTTGACAGGGTTGTCCGCGCCTTGTCATACTGCGTCCACTGCGATCCGGCAGCGCAACACCAACTATACATCTCACGAGCAAACAATGCGGGCAGAAGCAGGCGTTGAAACCGCTCGGGCCATATCCGAAACATGGCAGGCCCTTCAGGGCGCATACGATCTCCAGGTCCATGTCGCGCCAGACATCATTCCCCGCCGTATAGACGACCTCGATCTTGCACGTGAATTTCTGGCGGCGGGGCGGCGGGGATTTGTCCTGAAATCGCTTTGTTTTCCCACGGCGGAACGAGCCCAGGTGGTATCCAAAGCCGTGCCCGGGATTCGCTCGTTCGGCGCGATCGCCCTGAATCACAGCGTTGGGGACTGAATCCGGTCGCGGTCGAACTTGCAGGTAGATCCGGTTGCAAGATCGTTTTGGATGCCAACAGTCGATGCCGCGAATGAGACCGCCGGGCGGCCAGGCGGCTCGAACAAGAAGCTTCCGGTTGTCTGGGCAAACACCCAACAATCGATCCAACACCTTTTAGGGGGTCCCCTGAACACCTAGCCTCCAAGCAGCGTCAGGAGATTCGCACTCAACGCTTGTTCCTTCAGCAGTTTACGAAGCCGGAAGCAAGAGCGCTCCACCGGACCAGGAGGACCACCCATCGCAATCTCGGTTCCTCCGTATTTTCATTTGCGTGTAATTGATGTTCCGGTAAAGGTGACGCCTGGGCTTCGCTTTGACGACGGGAGCAGCAACCTCCTCCCGGTCCTGCTCCCCGCGCGCCATTGCGAGGCTGAGTTTGAGCGCTTGCATGATGCTTGCGATTTTTGCTTTCGCCGAGAGCCGAAAAGATACCCACTTGTTACTGCGGCCTTGGCATGACACGGTTATCAGATCAGTCTTTGAACCGTAAGTTCAATCGCTGCAACGATCCTTATCTGTTATTTGCTTGTTTTTCAGAGCCCGTAGAGCCTCTCGGTGATCCGCAATCTCGTCTGACGTAGCGGGGCGGATGAAGGGAATTGGGGTTTGGCTTAACCTGGCACGCGTCATCTCATTATCAGTGATAGCCCCCGGCCGGTAATGGTCCACCGTGAGCGAATCCGGCGGCTGTTCCATTGCCACTTCTCGAATCCATCTAAAATTACGTGCGACCGGCGTCGCTATATGCCAATCCCAGCTCTTCCAGTCGTATGTCGATCTGTTCACTTGTCAAAGAACTTGAAGGCTTCGTTCAGCCAAATGCGGCTTGGCCGAAGGTTGCACCGTGAAAAAAGGAAACAGTCTTACGCATTCTCGCACCTGCCTCCGCTTTCTGTGCCTGCGAGAAGAATTATGGGTTGGATGGAATCTAGGGCGGAACTGGCGAGAAAAGTTCGAAACGTGTCCAGGGTGGGGAGCCAGCCATTCCCACGAATCGTTTCCCGGTTCGCCCGGCTGAGGCAAGAGATTAATCTCTAGTCGCAGAGAATTACGGTGCCGCTCCTCTGTGTTGCGGACAGTCAAGAGCAAGGGCCGCTGCCAGAATTGGCCAGTCCTCCGGATCGCGCGTGTCGCGACATGAGGCGAAGATACCCGGGCGAGCACTCGTCGATCGTCGACTGCGCGCTCTGGGAGGAGATCCAGGCCGAATTTCAAGAGCGGCAGCGTCTTAGGCCGAAATCTGCACATGGTGAGCAAAAGGCTCTCGTGGCCGGACTCCTGTTCTGCCAAAGCTGTCGTCAGCCCATGGTGGCCACCTATTCCATCAAACGTGGACGGACCGATCGCTACTATGTGTGCAAGCACGCCCGGCAGAAGGGCTGGCACGTCTGCCCGACCAAAGCGGTCTCGGCCAGATTGATTGAGGACTCTTTGGTGGGCCAGCTGCGAGTGCGGCGCGACTCTGAGGAAACACGCAGCGCGCTCCACCTCCCCCAACGAGACTGGCTGGCTTTCGTTCAGGACCCTGCGGGGCTTGTGCCAATACTGATTGAAACGGTCCGATACGACGGCGCCACCGGCACAGTATCGGTGCAGTTACGAGCTTTGAAAGGCACGCTCCAGGAGGTGCAGGCTTGAACCGTGAATACAAACTTCCCATCCGGCGCATTCGGACACTGCCGGCATTCCCACTCGAGCAGACTACGGCGCCTGTCGGCCGAGCGCCCCGGATCGCTCGCCTGGTAGCCCTTGCCCATACGCTTGAGGGCGTGGTCCAATCCGGAGCGGTGGCCGATTATGGGGAGCTCGCGAGAAGGGCGCAAGTGTCACGTCGTCGGTTTCGACCAGGAACATCAGAATCTATCTCTCACGTGCCGGGCAGTTCGAGCAAGCTGAGGCAGACTCGGACAAGGAGTTCGGTCTCTTGGCAGCCGGTTTTAACATGTGCGCAAGCGTAGACGCCGAACCCGGGTTTTGGGGACCGCGCGGCGCTCAGACGAAAGGCGCTCTTGCCATCATCGCGATCCTGGTCATAGGCCTGTGCCCCTCGGACCTGGTGTTCCGCTTCTCACCACAATGATGAGGACAACCACGCCCAGCAATAACGCTAACGAGGATGGTTCCGGCACAGCAGTTTCGGACACAATGAGCTGACTCGGTTCGTTGCCCGGCCCCGCCGATGTAAAGGGAGAGTCAGAGAACAGGAAATCCAAGGTGTAGGTCTGCCCGACGACTGTGCTGACCACCTGGTCGAAATAGGCAAAGTGGTCCACGCCGCATGCTAAGACGATTCCGTTGGTCCCGGTGCCGAATCCATCATCGAACTGACCCGAACACGCCGGATTCAGGGCATCAGGGGTGTAAATCCAGGTCTCACCAAGCAAGTTCCGAGCGCCGCTGGTAAGACACACCGTAGACGGACCCTGCGGTGCTCGGATTATGCCTAGGGAGAGCCGTACGGTTAGGACTCTCAGGGCAGGCTGGATGAAGAAGGTGCGTGTCTTCGCATCCGGCGGGCTTTTTCGGTTGTGCGGTAGCGCAGGAGCTCGACCGAATGAGCGGCCAGGCACAGTTTCGCAGGTTTCCCCATGATCGCCAAAACCCAAAACGTGTTCGGAACGCCGCTGCTCACATTCGTCGTGCAGCAGCGCGATCTCTGAAGCTCTGGCGCTACTTCATTCTCCTTACCGTGCGAAGCCCAGCCGAGCACAGTCGGAGGTTGCTAATGACAGATTGTTGCAGAACGGCAGGAAATTTCAAGTTCTCGGCACCTAATCGAAGGGGCCAAAGGAAGCTTCCACGTCCGTCCGCTTTTGCAGCCCTAAATGCTTCAGGCACTACTGGCTTACCCTTTTTGCTTTAGTTCAAAGGATTCCCATGTTGAAAGGATTCCCATTGACTACCTTTGTTCTCGGTGCTACAGTGCTTGGGCGCGGTAGAGTTTCCAGAGAGAGCCGCCCTCCATGGAGTTGACAAGCTCCACGGAGGGCGGCTTTTTTGTTCTCGTGCCGTACTGGTCCAACGGGTAAATGGGATATAGAAGAAAGCCAAGAGTTGACGTGTAGCGGGGAGTAGCATGTTCCATCTTTCATTTTCCAGAATCGCTCTTTCAATCGCGCTCGCATTTCTCTCAACCAGCGCCTGTTTTTCACAGACCTTCTACGGCTCAGTGCTTGGAGTGGTAACCGACAGCACGGGTGCGGCGGTGCCGGACGCCCGAGTATCTCTGCAGAACAGCGGCACGCAGGACACACGGTCGGTGCAAAGCGATCCCAATGGATCCTTTCAGTTCCTGAACCTCGTGCCGGGCATTTACGATCTGGTCATCGAAAAAGAGGGTTTCAAACGGCAGACGCGTATCGGCATGCAGGTGCAGGTACAGGCGGCGCTACGCGCCGACGCCGTGCTCGAGGTCGGTGAGATCAACCAGACTGTCGCGGTGACAGGGGAAGTCGCCCTGCTCCAGACCGAGCAGGCTTCACTGAGCCAGGCCATCGAGGGGCGGACCGTTCAGGAGATGCCACTGAACGGCCGCAACGTGATGAACCTGGTGGCGCTGGTGCCGGGCGTGGTCGCCCAAGGCTCTACTTCGGGCAGTCCCATGGCCAATCAGTCGGGCAATGGGGGAACCACCGCTTACGTCAACCCGGCCGGCTGGGGTAATTATCAGATCGGCGGCGGGATGGCAAACCAGAGTGCAACGTATTACGACGGCTCGCCGATCAATGTGCCTTACGTCAACGCCAGCACGATCGTCCCCACTCAGGACGCGGTGCAGGAGTTCCGGGTTGTGACCAACAACGTGAATCCGGAATTCGGACGGTTCGCCGGCGGCGTCATCAATTTCACGACCAAGAGCGGAACCAATTCGATCCATGGCACTCTGTACGAGTATTTTCGCAACCGGCAACTAAACGCCAATAACTTTTTCAACAACCGGAACGGCATTGTGACGCCGAAGTTCAACCAGAATCAGTACGGCGTGGAAGTTGCGGGGCCGGTGCGGAAGGAGAAAACGTTTTTTATGGGTTCTTGGGAAGGCTTCAACCTTCGCATCGGACTTCCCACGACCGCCACGGTGCCTACTGCCGACATGCGCGCTGGCAACTTCAGCGCACCCGGCATTCCCGCCATCTATGACCCGACGACGGTTTGCGGCGTTCCGGGCAACAACAGCGGGTGCCCCGTGGTCAACGGTGTGGTCCAGTATGTCCGGCAGCCGTTCTCGGGCAACATCATTCCGGCGAGCAGGATCGATCCGACGGCCAAAATCACGAACCGCTATTGGGCTCTGCCGAACCGGCCGGGACTTCTAAATAACTTCGCCGCCAATGGGAACGCGGGGGGAGATCATTATCAGATTAACACTCGGGTGGACCATACCATCAACAGCAATCAGAGGCTCTTTGCCCGGTACACCTACTGGGAAGGCACCTCGATTTCCACCAATCTATTCAACAACACGGTGGTAGCGACGCCCGTAACGAAGTTCGATACCGTCAGTGCCGTTATAGGCTACAACTGGACAGTTACTCCGACTACGGTCGCCGACGTTCATGCGTCTTATCTACGCTTCATTTATGGGTGGTTCCCGCCCAGCACCGGCTCCGACCTTTCGATTTACGGGCCGGCGTACGCTGTGCTGCAAAAGCAGATGACTTACACGCAGTTTCCCAACGTCGCCATCAACGGGATGCAGGGCTTCTCAACGATCAACGTCCGCAGCGATACGAATAACTATATCCTGAGCGAAAGCGTTACCCGCATCGCCGGCCGGCATACGATGAAGATCGGCGGCGAGAGCCGGCGTATCGATAACGGTCACGGCGAAACGAATCAGCCGAGCGGTTCGTTCACCTTTACCACCGGTTTCACTGCGCTGAACGCGCTCTCGCCGGCAGGCTCGGGATATGCGGCGGCGTCGTATTTGCTCGGATACCCCTCGGCCGGGCTCACTCAGGAAATCGTGATCGCGCGACAGCAGTCCTGGTATCACGGACTGTACGCTCAGGATACATTCCAAGCCAGCAAGAGGCTGACTCTGAGTTACGGACTGCGCTGGGACTATCCTGGGCAATTCGGTGAAGCGCACAATGCCGCATCAGTCTTTCTGCCCACCACGCCCGACCCCCTCGGCGCGAAGGTCGGGCTACCTTTGATGGGCCCGGTCGTTTCCGTGAAGTCATCGCTTTACCCAAACGCCACGATTCATCCTGCGAGATGGAAGCTGTTTGCGCCGCGGTTCGGTTTTGCGTACCGGGCCGACGAAAGGACCGTGATCCGCAGCGGATACGGAATCTCTTTCCTGCCGAACGACACGCTGTTTGCCGACGGCCCCTGGTCGACGCCATCGGTGCGGGTGATCACGACGATGATCGCGACCACGAACGGGGGCATTACGCCGAACGCAACGCTCAGCAATCCGTTTCCCGCGGGTCTCTCGCTGCCGCCGGGCCACAGCGAGGATGTCGAGTCGCCGATACTCGGCTCCAATCCTCAGATTGGAGTTCCCGCCGTGCCTACCCCCTACGTGCAGCAGTGGAATTTCGCGGTGCAGCGGGAACTGCCCGGCGGAACCGCGCTCGAGGTGGGCTACGCGGGTTCGAAGGGCACTCATCTGCCCATTGGAATTCCTATAAACGGCACTTCGGGCAACCAGATTGCCGACTCATACCTTTCGCTGGGCAACCAGCTGGTGAATCAGGTGCCGAATCCGTTCTTCGGCAAGGTGCCCGTAACGGCCGGAATCCTGACGGCGGCCACCATCTCGCAGGGGCAACTTCTGCGCCCCTATCCGCAGTACAGCGACACCAGCATCACTTCCAACTATGAGGGCGATTCCACCTATCACGGGCTGCAGGCGAAAGTGGAAAAGAGCTTCGGACACGGGGGACGCCTGCTGGGCGCCTATACTTGGGCGAAGCTGCTGACCAACACCGATTCGGCTTCGTCGTTTGTGGACAGCGGAACGGGCGGATATCAGGACTGGAATAACCGGGCGCTGGAGAAGTCGCTGGTTAGCTCGAACGTGGCGCACCATCTGGTGGTGAGCTACGTTTACGATCTGCCGTTCGGTAAGGGGCAGGCCTTCGGCCAGCACCTGCCGGGGCTCGCGAGCGCGATTGTCTCGGGATGGGTGATTAGCGGCACATCCAACTTCCAGACAGGTTTCCCGATTGCTCTCACCGCCCAGCCCACGACTCTCAACACCACCTTCGGAGGCGGCGCACCACGGCCGAACGTCATCGCGGGCTGCAACACACAGATTTCGGGCAGCGCGCAATCGAGGCTCAACCAGTGGTTCAACAAGGCCTGTTACACGCAGCCCGGGCCGTTTGCCTACGGCAACGAGCCCCGCACCGATCCCCTGCTCACCAGCCAAGGAATCGCCAACTGGGACGTCGCCCTTGCTCGGACGACCTCGATTAAGGAGCGCTACAAACTGCGGTTCGAGACGGAATTCTTCAATATCGCCAACCGCGTTCAGTTCTCCGCCCCCACCGCGCAGCTGGGCAACCCCAGCTTTGGGATTGTTGCCTCGACACGGAATCAGCCGAGGCTTGTCCAATTCGCAATGCGGCTCACGTTCTGACGTGTCTCGGGCATCTTATCGAATGCACTCGATCCAGCACCACAGCCTTGAAGTGAGCGCCGCACACGAAACAGTGGAGTTTCTACTTGAGAAAACTAAAGCATTCGTTCAATCGGAAGTTCGGACCAGCTTTGCTGCTTTGGATTGCCTCTCTCATCGCGGGCAACATGCCGGCTCAGCAACTCGGGATTAAGGCGAAAAAGCCGGTCCTCGGAGCGGCCTGCAAATCGTGCCCCTGGGGGGCTGCGGGCGACATCGTGAAGGAAGCACTGCAACCTTACGGATACGACGTACAGGTTTGCTACAACTGCTGGCGAGCCGATGCCCCTCGGCTCGTGGCGGACGCAAAGATGCCGCCGCCTGTGACGAACAATACAGATCAGCTTCCCTCCTATCTCGTGCCGCCGCCACCGAATGCTCCGGTGGACTTCGGGGTAACGGCGGCCCAGTTCCTGCAGAATGCTTACCTTGGGGTTCGCGAGTACTCAGGCGAAAAGCCCCGCAAGAATCTTCGGCTGCTGGCTAATATCGAAGCCCCCATGTACGTCATCGTTGCATCTAAATCCAGCCTCGGAATAACCGATCTCCGTCAGATCCGGGAGAAGCGCTGGCCTGTCCGGGTTGTCGTAAGCGGCGGTGAGGCCAATGATATCCTCGCGTACTACGGGCTCTCGAAACAATCTATCGAAGCCGCGGGCGGCAAGGTGGGGGCGGCCGAAGGACCCGAAGGCCAGGATCTGCGAAGTAACTTCGACGTCGCCATTCACTATGGGACCCTCGCCAATACTCCTGAATTCAATTTCTGGTATGAGGCCGCCTGGAAATACGATCTCAGCTACATCGAATTGCCGGACGACCTGCTGGCCAAACTCGCCAAAGACTACGGCATG
>Ga0070734_10004621_pt1 | contig 12890 bp, 8 predicted proteins | sample Coa_R1_8_FD_66444 | JGI IMG/M metagenome (GOLD analysis project Ga0070734, IMG submission 66444) | Surface soil microbial communities from Centralia Pennsylvania, which are recovering from an underground coalmine fire - Coalmine... | ecosystem: Environmental > Terrestrial > Soil > Unclassified ...
CGCGGCAGCCGGTAGGTCACCTCCTCGTCGTGCTGCCAGGGATAGGCCAGCACCAGATCCTGCCGCCGCGCCGAGAGGCGCGCGTACGTCCGCACGAAGTCGGGATCGCGCCCGCTCACCGGCAGCTCGAGCGTCTTGCCCGCGCCGATCTGGCTGCCCGCCTGGCCCGGCTGGCCCAGCCGCGGAACGCTGGTCGACGCGCGCACCGCCACCGGCACGTCGCGGTCCCCGATGGCGGGCATGTCGACGGTCCCCAGGCGCGCGCCCGGGAAGCGCCCGTCCCAAACCCGCCCGTAGCGCTCGGCGCGCTGCCCCGACGTCTGGTAGTGCTCGCGCCAGGCGGCGGCGGCGGCGCCCCGGATGGTCAGCGTCTCGTCGATGCGCGCGTCGCCGCCCGCCTCCAGCGCCACCTGCCAGCGGCGCTCGACCCGGTTGGCGCTCGAGGGGAGCACCGGCGTCTCCGTCAGCACGCCACCGGCTGGCCCGACCCGCAGCACCATCACCCCCTGATCCTCGGTCGGCAGCTCGGTGAGGCCGGCGAACTCGGCGGTGCCGTCGAGGTAGCGCCCCAGCTTCGGCACGTAGACGATGGCGTGATCGAAGATGGCCAGCGACGCCGGCTGAGGATCCAGCCGCCCGCCGCGCCGGGTGCGCACCAGCACCAGCTCGGACTCCACGCCGACCTCGCGCAGCAGCGCCACCATGAGCGACGCCTTGTCCTTGCAGTCGCCGAAGCGCCGCGCCAGCACCTGCGTCACCTTGTAGGGCTTGTAGCCGTGGATCCCGAACTCGAGCCCCACGTAGCGGGTGTTCTCGACGACGAAGTCATAGACGGCGCGCACGCGGGCCTCGTCCGACATCTCGGGCGTGACCAGGCCGCGGGCCGTCCGCCGGATGTCGTCGTCGGCGGCCAGCTGGTCCTCGACCAGGTGCCAGTACCAGGTGCCCACCTCGCCCCAGGTGGCGTAGGTGCTGACGTGCAGGTAGGGCGCCACCTCTGCCGTCCCGGGCATCGCCGGCTCGGCGTCCACCTTGGCGATGTCGGCGGCGGCGAAGCGATAGACGGTGTCGTCCCCCTCGCGGGTGGTCTTCCGCTCGAGGTGCGCCAGGCGCGGTTGGTTGGCGTGGATCGGGCGGCTGACCGGCGCGATCAGCGTGTAGTCCCAGCGGCGCTTGGGGATCGTCTCGGCGATGTACTGCAGGTCGCCGAAGTAGTCGGCCATCTGGTTCTCGCTGCTCACGTCGTCGACCAGGTACTGGATCTCGACGACGTCGCCCGGGCGGAGCCCCTCGAACCGGACCACCTCGGCGCGGTTGTCGTAGTAGAGGCCGTACCACGGCTCGGAGAGATCCTCGTCGCTGCGATCGGTCGCCTCCAGCGTCTCCAGCGCGCCGTGCGCATCGCGCCGGTAGATCCGCGCCTGGCGGATGTCCACCTCCTCGCTGCCGGGGGTGTAGTGGACGTCGAACTCCTTGTTGTCCTCGGCGCCGCGCTCGGAGAGGACCTCGACCACCCGCTGGGCGAAGGTGCGCGAGAGGCCGTTCTTGTGCACGCGCACCACGCGGCGGTCGAGCAGCACGACCGCGGTGTCGCCGGCCGCGGCCAGCGTGGGCGGGTGCGCCGGAACCAGCGCGCGCGCGTCCTCGGCGAAGCGGCGGGCCAGCTCGTCGGCGTCGGCCGGATCGCCGTTCTCGCCCGCGGCCAGCCGATCGACGTAGCGCTTGAGCTCGGGGTCCTGCGGTCGCAGCGCCAGCGCGGCCCGCAGCTCCGCCAGCGACTCATCGGTGCGCCCCATGCGGTGGAGCAGCTTGCCGAGCGCGATCAGCGTCGCCGGATCGTCCGGCAGCCGCGCCGCGACCGCGCTCAGCACGGCGCGCGCCCCCTCGGCGTCGCCCGCGCCTTCCTGATTGCGCGCGAGGTCGATCGCCAGCGAGGGGAGATCCGGGCGAAGCGCCGACGCCGCCGCCAGCCGGGCGCGCGCCTCGCTCGCGTCGTCTCGGGCGCGGGCGCGGGCGGCCAGCTGGTGCAGCAGATCGACCTCCAGCCGTCGATCGTCGGCCAGGGCCCGCAGCTCGCGGTCGCTGTCGCTCCGCCGGCCGGCCACCTCGTAGAGGCGGGCCGCGGCGCGGCGAACCCGGGGGAGCGCCCGCACGGCGGCCGGCAACGACTCGAGGCGCGCCAGCGCCGCCAGCGGCAGCGCCGCCTCCGCCTCGTCGTCCGCCACGGCCAGCGCCGCCGGCCAGCAGCCGGCGTCGAGCGCCAGCGCCGCGCGCAGCGCCTCGGCCGCGCGCGCCTCGCGCCGCTCGGTGCGGGCCAGCTCGCCCAGCCGCGCGAGCAGGAGCGCGTGCCAGGCCGGCGACAGCGGCAGCGCCGACGCCCGCTCGAGCGCCCGCCGCCGGTCGTCGTCGGTGTCGGCGACCTGGGCCGCCACCAGATATGCGCCCAGCGAGGGCGCGAGCGCGATCGATCTCTGGGCGGCGTCGGCCGCCGCGTGGGCCTCGCGATCGCGCGGCGCCGTCCAGGCCAGCACGCGCGCCAGATCCAGCCAGGCCTCGGCCGCCTGCGGTCCGCGCGCCGCCTCGGCCCGGCGGGTGAGCAACGCCTCGAGCGAGACGACCGCCACGGGGGGCGGCCGCCGCGGCGGCTTTGCCCACGCCGCGCGCGCGGGCGGCGTCTCGGGCGCGGCCTCGAGTCGCAGCGGCGCCCCCGACGGCTCGGTGAGGCGGGCGTAGAGCCGCCAGGCGCCGTCGACCACCACCGTCTTGATGAGGACCCGATTCCATCCGCGGCCGAGGCGGATCCCGGCTGCCTCCTGATCGAGCGCCGCCGGGCGAACCACGTCGCAGGCGAAGACCGCCACGCCGTTGACCCACACCTTGAGCGGGCCGGGCGAGCCGAGCCGCAGCGCCGCCGGGCGATCGCGATCGCTGTGAATGAACGCCGCCACGTAGGCGACCGCCTGATCGTCGGGGCGCAGGAGCCCGTCGAGGTAGAGCGCCCCTTCGCGCACCGCCGCGGCGCCCGAGCGCCAGGCGACGTCGTGGGCCTTGCCGGGATAGCCTTTGCCGATGGCAGGCGGGCCCTGCCCTTTCGGTTGTTCTGCCTGTTGCTCTGCTTCGGGCGGGAACACCGTCCGGAAGCTCGAACGCCCCTCGCCGAACGGACCTACCACCAGCGGGTGGGCCAGGAATCCCAGGCCGTCGCGCAGCGCTGCCGCCTCGGCGCCGGCTCCCCGTTCGTCGAGCAAGTGGGCCAGCAGGAAGGCCGCCTGCGCGGCGACGAGCGGGTGCGCGCCGGGGGCGAGACCTCGCCGGACAGCCGCTTCGAGCGCCGCGGGGGCGACGTCCTCGTCGAGCGCCGCCAGCTCCGCCAGCGCGGCGAGCGCCTCCGGCCGGCCCGCGGTGGCGGCGAGGCGCGCGCCCGCGCGCGCCAGCGTCTCCTCGTACGCCGTCGGCGTCGCCGTCGTCGCAGTCGCCTCGGGGACACCGCCGGGCCCAGCGAGGGCCGCGCGGGCCGTGACGACCGCGCCGATCAGGAGCGCCGTCGCTGCCCGCTTCGTCACCATGAGCCGGCCGGATTATAGCCGGAAAACCAGCGGTTTTGACTCCGATCCCGCCTACGTTGCTTACCCGACCTCCCGGGGCTTACCCGACCTCCCGGCCGGCAGCGCTACCGCTGGTCGAAGTAGCGGGTGATGGCGTTGCGGAGCGCGCGCCGGGCCCGGTGCAGCCGCGTCTTCACCGTGGGGACGGAGATCTGCAGCACCTCGGCCGTGTCCTCGGTGGACAGCCCCTCGACGTCGCGGATGATGAACACCGTGCGGTAGATCTCGGGCAGCTCGTCGACCGCCGCCTGGATGCGCCGGCGCAGCTCGTCGGACTGCAGCTCGTCGTCGGGGCGCCGGGCCCAGTTCTCGCCGTGGTCCTGCAGCTGGCCGTAGTTGTCGAGATAGTCGACCGGCAGCTCTTCCGTCGACACCTCGGGGTGGCGGCGCTGGGCGCGCAGCCGCATCAACGCCGCGTTGGTCGCCACGCGATAAAGCCAGCTGCCGAACTGGGCGTCCCCCTTGAACGTGTCGAGCTTGCGCCAGACCGAGAGGAAGGTGTCCTGCAGGATCTCCTTCGCCTCGGTCTCGTTGCGCACGAAGCGGTAGGCCAGCCGGAAGATCTTGTCGTCGTACCGCTCGACCAACTCCTCGAACGCCGCGAAGTCGCCGCCACGCGCGCGCGCGACCAGCGACTCGTCGGTCACGACGGGCGCGGCGTCAGGCTGGGGTGGGGTCGGGGTGGACATCGGGAGGCGGACTGAATTCTCCCAGATAATGACGTTCGCCGATAGCGTGGTAAGACATTCCGCATGCACGCACGGGCCGCGGCGGCGTTGGCCGTCCTCGCCGGAACGGCGGCACCACCGTCCCCGACGGCGGATCTGCCGCAGATCGCTTTCGAAAAATACGTCCTGCCGAACGGCCTGGAGGTGATCCTCCACGAGGACCACCGGATGCCGGAGGTGGTGGTCGACGTCTGGTACAAGGTCGGCTCGCGCGACGAGGCGCCGGGGCACACCGGCTTCGCGCACCTCTTCGAGCACATCATGTTCCAGGGGACGAAGCACATCCCCGAGGACAAGTACTTCGAGTTCCTGCAGAAGGCGGGGGCCTCGAACGTCAATGGCTCGACCGCCGCCGACCGCACCAACTACTTCGAGGTGGTGCCGTCGAACCAGCTCGAGCTGGCGCTGTGGCTGGAGAGCGACCGGATGGGCTTCCTGCTCGAGCGGCCTTCCTTCAAGGAGACGCTCGACAACCAGCGCGACGTGGTCAAGAACGAGAAGCGGCAGCGCTACGAGAATCGGCCGGCCGGGCTGGTGCTGCAGGTGCTCGCCGAGTCGCTCTACCCGCCCGACCACCCCTACCACCACCAGGTGATCGGCTCGATGGAGGATCTGTCGGCCGCCTCGGTGGATGACGTGAAGTCGTTCTTCCGCACCAACTACGCCCCCAACAACGCCTCGCTGGTCATCGCCGGGGACTTCGACCGCGCCCACACCAAGGCGCTGGTCGACAAGTACTTCGGCGCGATCCCGACCGGCGCCCCGGTCGTGCGCCGGCCGGGCGGCGAGGTCCGGCTGGCGGTCCCCCAGCGGATCGCCATGGAGGCGAAGATCCAGCAGCCCCAGCTCTACGTCGACTATCCGTCGCCGGCCAACTTTGCGCCGGGGGACCGCGAGCTCGACGTGCTGGCCAACGTGCTCGGGAACGGCAAGTCGTCGCGTCTCTACAAGCGCCTGGTCTACGAGATGAAGATCGCCCAGTCGGTGAGCGCCTCGCAGCAGAGCCAGCTCCTCGCCAGCACCTTCGAGATCACCGCCTCGCCGATGCCGGGGCACACGCTGGACGAGATCCTGGCGGTCATCGACCAGGAGATCGCGGCGCTCAAGGCCAAGCCGATCGAGGAGGCGGAGCTCGATCGGGCCAAGAACCAGATCGAGTCCGAGACCGTCCGCAGCCTCGAGCCGCTGCTGGCCCGGGCCGAGCGGCTGCAGTCCTACAACTATCTGCTCAACGACCCGGGCTTCCTGCCCGAGGACCTCAAGCGCTATCGGGCGGTCGACGCCGGCGCCCTGCAGCACGTGGCGCAGGAGGTCCTCAATAAGGAAGGGCGCGTGGTGGTCACCGTCGAGCCCAACCCCGAGGCCCCGATCATGGGACGGGTGGTGAAGAAGTGACCTCCCGGCACCTCGTCGCCCTCGGCCTGACGGCCGCGCTCGGCGCCTGCGCCAGCACGCCCGCCCCGGCGCCGGCGGCGGTCTCCGCGGTCCCGCCGGTCTCGCCGACCGTCGTCGTCTCGTCGGCGCCCGCCCCGGCCACCACCCCGGTCCCCGCGCGGCTCACCCCGGACGCCGCCTACCGCCAGCAGGCCCCTGGTCCGGGCCCCGAGCCGACGTTCCATCCGCCGCGCTGGAAGCGGTTCAAGCTGAAGAACGGGCTCGACGTCTTTCTCGTCGAGTTTCACGACCTTCCGCTGGTGGACTTCAACCTGATGATCAAGAGCGGCGGCGCCGCCAACCCGCCCGAGAAGGCGGGCCTGGCCGACATGACCGCCCGCATGCTCGACGAGGGGACCAAGACCCACGGCGCGCTCGAGATCGCCGACCAGATCGCCTCGCTGGGGGCCACCCTGTCGACGGGCGGCACCTGGGACTCGTCGAACGTCAGCCTGTCGACGCTGACCCGCAATCTGGACCCGGCGCTCGCCATCTTCGCCGACGTGGTCCAGCACCCGGCCTTCGACGACAAGGAGTTCACGCGCGTCCGCGACAACACGCTGACCGCCATCACCCGGCGCAAGGACAGCCCGCCGACCGTCGCCACGCTGGCGCTCAGCCACCTCCTCTACGGACCCAAGCACCCCTACGGCTCGCCGATGACCGGGACCGAGGCTTCGATCAAGAAGCTGACGCCCGCTGATCTGCGCGCGTTCTACGAGGCCAACTACCGCCCCAACAACGCCGCGCTCATCGTCGCCGGCGACACGACCGAGGCGGCCATCCGGGGCAAGCTGGAGGCGGCGTTCAAGGGGTGGCGCAGCAAGGGGATCCCCTCGCGGCGGCTCCCCGCCCCTGTCGGCGCCACCGGCGAGACCAAGGTCTTCCTCATCGACAAGGCGGGCGCGCCGCAGTCGTCGATCCGGATCGGCCTGGTGGGGATCGAGCGCCAGAGCCCCGACTACTTTCCGGTCACGGTGATGAACCTGATCCTGGGCGGCGGCTTCTACCGCCTGGACCTGAACCTCCGCGAGGGGAAGGGCTGGACCTACGGCGCCCGCTCGAGCTTCGACACCCGCAAGACGCCCGGCCCGTTCTCGGCGGGCGGCGAGTTCGTGGCCCCGCACAGCGCCGACTCGGTCGCGGAGATCCTCAAGGAGCTCAACGCCATGCGCGACGGCGACGTGACCGACGCCGAGCTCGCGCGCGCCAAGGACCAGATCACCAAGTCCTTCCCGGCGCGCTTCGCCACCCGGTCCAGCACCGCCGCCCAGCTGGCGGAGCTGGCGGTGTTCAACTTCCCCGACAGCTACCTCGCCGACTACACCAAGAAGATCGCGGCGGTCGGCAAGGACGACGTCCGGCGGGTAGCCCGGAAGTACCTCTCCCCGGCGCACCTGACCATCGTGGTGGTCGGCGACCGCAAGTCGATCGAGGGGCCGCTCGGCAAGCTGGCGCCGGTGGAGATCCGGGACCTCGACGGCGACCCCATCGTCACCGGAACGGCTGACAACGCGCCCGCGAACGGTCAAGCTCCCGCGAAGTAGCCATGAGCGCCGGCGACCACGACCATCCTCATCACGCCGGCCACGCCAAGCACGCTGAGAGCCCCGACCAGCCCGAGGACGGGGCCTGCTGTGTAACCGGGGTCGAAGAGGCGACCCGAGCCGCCGAGGAGCGCCGCAACAAGGTCCGGCGGGTCTTCTGGATCACGCTGGGGCTCAACTCGCTGGTCGCGGTCAGCAAGGCGCTCTATAGCTACGTCTCGGGCTCGTTGACCCTGGGCGCCGATTCGCTGCACGCCGTCCTCGACGCCTCGTCGAACGTGCTGGCGTTGTTCAGCCTCGGCTGGGCGGCCGCGCCGGCCGATTCGCGCCACCCCTACGGACGCCAGAAGATCGAGATCCTGGCGGCGCTGGGGATCGGCGTCCTGATATTGGTCGGCCTGCTGGAGTTCGCCGAGGCCGCGATCCGGGGCCTGCTGCACGGCCCGCACACGGCGCCACACGTGGGCTGGGTCGGCTTCGCCATCGTGCTCGGAACGATGGGGATCAACCTGTTCGTGAGCCGGTTCGAGCACCGCCAGGGCCACGAGCTGGGGAGCGAACTGCTCCACGCCGACGCCCACCACGCCACCTCGGATTTCTACGCTTCCGGCGCCGTGGTCGCCTCCTTCATCGGCGTGCGGATGGGGATCGGCTGGGCGGACGGCGCGGCCACCCTGCTCCTGGTCTTCCTGATCGGAAAGGCGGCCTGGGAGGTCTTCCGCGACAACATCCCGGTGCTGATAGACGCCGCCCGCCTGGACCCGGCGGGCGTGGCCGAGCTGGCGCGCTCCGTGAGCGGCGTCAGCGACGTCCACCGGGTCCGCTCGCGCGGGATGCGCCGGGCGGTGGAGCTCGACCTGCACCTGGAGGTCGCTCCCGAGATGAACGTCGTCGACGCCCACCGGCTGGCTCAAAAAATAGAGCGCGAAGTAAAGGTAAAGTTTCCTGAGGTTTCAGACGTAATCATCCACGTCGAGCCGCGGGGCGACACGAAACCCGAAACGGGACCCGTCACGAAGCGCGACGCCAAGCACGAAAACGAAGCCTGAAACGCAGCCTCAGACGAAGCCCGGACGGCGGCCCGACAGCTTGACACCCCAGGACATACCGATAAGATACGGCCCGCGTCAGTTTTAAGTCACAGCAGCAAAGCCCCCCCACAAGGGGCCGCGAACCTCACCCCCCCGCTTTCCAACCCCACACCCGAGAGTCGATTGCCGCGCATCAACGCGCGCGCGCGAGGAGACACGAGATGCAAGGACTCGCCCAGTTCTTAGAGCAAGGTGGCACCCTGATGTACGTCAACTTGGTGGTGTCCATCATCACCTTGGCGTTCATCGTCGATCGCGCCATCTTCTTCCTCGGCAAGGGGTCGGTGAACGCCAAAGCGTTCCTCGAGCAGATCCGGAAGCTGGTGCTGGCCAACAACATCGACCGCGCCGTGAAGCTCTGCTCGGCGACCGAGGCCCCGGTGGCGCAGGTGGCCCGGGCGGGCCTCCAGCGGGTTCACCGCGGCGAGATCGCCATCGCTCAGGCGATCGAAGAGACGCTGGTCGACGTGACGCCGCTGCTCAAGAAGCGCGTCCAGATCCTGTGGTCGATCGCCAACATCGCCACCCTCGTCGGCCTCCTCGGGACCGTCATCGGCCTCATCCGGGCGTTCGGCGCCGTCGCGGCCGCCAAGCCGGAAGAGCGGTCGGCCCTGCTGGCGAAAGGTATCTCCGAGGCCCTCAACAACACCGCCATGGGTCTCAGCATCGCCGTCACCTGCATCGTGGCGCACGCCATCCTCTCGTCGGCCTCGAAGAAGCAGGTCGGCGACCTGGAAGGTTTCGCCCTCAAGCTCGAGAACCTTCTCGCCGAGTCGGCCCAGACCGGCGGAGCGAAGGCCTAGTCCCGTTCGTCGCGGGGGATGGACCAACCTCTGACCCACGTATGAAAGGGCCAAGCGTCCCATGACGAGAAGCCAGGTCCGGGCGTCCATGCGCCGCATGCGCGACCACGTCGAGGAGATCGAGGAAGAGGCGGGCGAGCTGAACCTCGTCCCCTACATGGACATCGTCACCAACATCATCATCTTCCTCCTCGCCTCGGTCGTGAACCAGGTCGCGCTGGGGAACATCAACGTCTCGGTCCCCGCGATCTCTCAGGGGGGCGGCGCCTCCGAGCAGCCGCCGCCGCCGGAGAAGCCGCCGCTCAACCTGACCGTCACCGTCGGGGCCGGCGGGTTCGTCATCGCCGCTTCGGGCGGCGTCCTGCCGGTCATCCCCAAGCTGCCGAACGGCCAGTACGACTACGCCGGGCTGACGACCAAGCTGAAGGAGATCAAGTCGAATCCGGACAACGCGGAGGAGACGAAGGCCAACTTCAACGCCGACGCCAACATCCCGTACGACATCGTCGTCGCCACCCTGGACGCCATGAGAACGGATGAAGCCAGCGGCAAGATCCTGTTCCCAGACGTCGCTTTCGCCGCGGGTATCCTCTGATGCCCATGTCGAACGAAATGAGCCGGCTGGCGGGCAAGAAGGCCATCCGTTCGTACGCCCGCAAGCTGTCGGAGCCCGAGGTCATCAAAGACCTCAACATCACCCCGATGATGGACATGATGACCATCATCCTGGTGTTCTTGTTGAAGTCGTTCTCCTCGTCGACCTCGACGATCACCTTCGACCAGAACCTGCAGGTCCCGAAGTCGGTCACGCAGCTCAAGCCCAAGCTGGCGGTGACGGTGACGGTCACCAAGAAGGTGCTGCTGGTCGAGGGCGACGGCATTGCCCCCATCAACCAGGGGCGCATCGACCCGGCCATGAAGCGCGACGGCGAGAACGGCTACTACATCACGCCGCTCGTCGACGTCCTCGAGAAGCACGCCAAGCGCGAGAAGCGGGTGGCCGAGCTGACCGGACAGAAGTTCGAGGCCCAGCTGATGATCGTCGCCGACCAGACGACGCCCTACCGGCTCTTGACCGAGATCATCTACTCCTGCGGTCAGGCCGGGTATCAGAACTACCGGCTGCTGGTCCTCAAGGCCAAGGGCGACTGACGCGCGCCTCGCGCGCTCCCCGACGCGACGAGAGCCGGGGGCGGATCCTGCTCGACGGATAAGTCTCGGCGGGCGGAGCCCACCTCCGCTCAACCTGGGCGGCTCTGACATTGATGCCCTGGGCAATGCGGCGTCGATCACGATCGGCCGCATAACCGGCTGAAATTGCTGGGCGCTGGATGGCCGGGGTCTTGCTGAGGTCTCGGGGCTTATGAGATCTCTCGCCTTGCTTTCGTTGGGGGTTGCGGTGGTCGCGTGCAGCTCGTCGAAGCTGGTCGTCTCGGATAGCTTCGACAGCGGCGTGCACGACGGGCCCCCCGGCATGGTGTGGGACGCCGGGAGGGACGCGCCCGTGGTGGCGTACGACGCGGGCAAGGACCGGCCCAGCGTCGGATCGGACGCCAGCACCGATACGACCTCCGTCGGCGGATGGGACGGGGCGACCTGTCCCTCCCCGATCCAGGACTACCGGGAGAACAACTACCTGAAGACGCTCGCCTGGACGTTTGCTCCGGCAGCGAGCGACGCCGGGGTGGCGCCGGCCGCCGACGGCGGCGCGGACGACGCGGCCTCGCCATCCCGTTGCTATGTATCAGCCACGACGTTCGGCCCCAAGAACTACACCTGCCGCGGCGGCGCCTGGCTGCGGATGCGATCGGGCGTGCCGGGGCCGCTTGTCACCTTCGACGACGGGTCGACGCTGAGCTGGGACGCGAGCGCCCCGCCCGTGCCGGCCCCTTACGTCTCCCAGGCCACCGGCGATCGCGTCTGGGTCAGCTACCAGAGCACGGCCACCCTCATCTGCCCGTTCTGCGGCGCCTACACCAACCAGTGGCTGGAGATCCGGGATACTGGCAGCACAGGAACGGTCCGACATTACGCCCAGCAGGGGAACCACCTCGCCAGCCCGGTGGGGATGGCGATGGCCATGTTCGGCGTCCCGGTGACGGAGACGGTCGCCTGCAAGGTCCACGGAGGGAGCTGCCCGTCGTTGGATCGGACCGAGTTCGAGCACCAGGTCGCGACGACGCCCGCGCAGGCGGTCCCGTTCGCGACCCTGACCGCGATCACCTCGCCGAACGGGACCTACGACGTGCTCTGGGACGCCACCAGCGAGGCGAACGTCGACTGGGGCGCCCCCGGGTCCTGCGGCTCGGACAACCCCGGCGTCAGCAACGACGACGGCTTCGCGGGGACGCGCCGCGCGCCCTGACGCTGCGCCGGCCGGCCCCCTCTCCTGCCCTACGGGGTCTTGCCGTCAGGCGAGTCCGGAAAAGCAGCCGTTGGCGCTCTGGACTTCGGGGGGGCTTTGGTTTAAACAGCCCGCGCGATGATGAGATCCCGTCTATCCGTCCTGGTTGGCGTCCTGGCGTCTCTGGTGATTTCCCTGGCGGCGCTCCCCGCGTTCGCGCAGGGGCACGAAGGGGGCGGCGAAGCGACGCTGGTCCTCCCCGATCTCTCGAGCGTCAACTTCCTCGGCACGACGCCGGGGAGCACGCTGCTGTCGGGCGGCCTGGTGGTCTGCCTGCTGGGCCTGGCGTTCGGGCTGGTGATCTACCGCCAGCTGAGGAACATGCCGGTGCACAAGTCGATGCGGGAGATCTCGGAGCTGATCTACGAGACCTGCAAGACGTACCTCACGACGCAGGGGAAGTTCATCCTGCTGCTCGAGGTCTTCATCGGCGTCATCATGGTCTTCTACTTCGGGGTGCTCCGGCACTTCGAGGCGGTGAAGGTCATCGTCATCCTGCTGTTCTCGCTGATCGGCATCGCCGGCAGCTACGGCGTGGCCTGGTTCGGCATCCGGGTGAACACCTTCGCCAACTCGCGCACCGCCTACGCCAGCCTGAAGGGGAAGCCCCACCCGATCTACGCCATCCCGCTCAAGGCCGGCATGAGCATCGGCATGCTGCTCATCTGCGTCGAGCTGGTGATGATGCTCTGCATTCTCCTCTTCCTCCCGCGCGACTACGCCGGCGCCTGCTTCATCGGGTTTGCCATCGGCGAGTCGCTGGGCGCCTCGGCACTGCGCATCGCGGGCGGCATCTTCACCAAGATCGCCGACATCGGGTCGGACCTGATGAAGATCGTCTTCAACATCAAGGAGGACGACGCGCGCAACCCGGGCGTGATCGCCGACTGCACGGGCGACAACGCGGGCGACTCGGTCGGCCCCAGCGCCGACGGGTTCGAGACCTACGGCGTCACGGGCGTCGCGCTCATCACCTTCATCCTGCTGGCGGTCCCGGAGGCCGAGACGCAGGTCCAGCTCCTGGTCTGGATCTTCGCCATGCGCATCATGATGATCGTCTCCAGCGGGCTCTCGTACCTGTTCAACGAGGCGATCGTCAAAGGCCGCTACGGCAACGCCGACAAGCTCAACTTCGAGAAGCCCCTCACCCAGCTGGTGTGGATCACCTCGCTGGTGTCGGTCGGCATGACCTACATCGTGTCGTACCTGCTGGTGCCCCGGCTGGGGTCGGGCGGCAACGACTCGCTGTGGTGGAAGCTCTCCACCATCATCACCTGC